>Ga0207679_10000088_pt1 | contig 79836 bp, 68 predicted proteins | sample KBSC73metaG_FD_184320 | JGI IMG/M metagenome (GOLD analysis project Ga0207679, IMG submission 184320) | Corn rhizosphere microbial communities from Kellogg Biological Station, Michigan, USA - KBS C7-3 metaG (SPAdes) (version 2) | ecosystem: Host-associated > Plants > Roots > Rhizosphere > Soil ...
TTGGGCGCGTGAGACGAGAAACTGGGAACTGCCAAGTGCTGTGTATCTGAATCCTGAGCGGGAATCAGTCGCTCTGAGGAAAGAAGCAGCTTAGGGGCCGGCGCGACAACTACCTTGACACACACCGTCACATAAACAAGATGACGGGACCGGAGCAAGACTGCTCTTGTCCAATGGGAAGATGGGAGGGGGCACGCAGTGATGGGCGCTTCGCCGCTGGATTCGTCCGCCCGTTGGGTTGTCGATTCTTCAACGAAGGTTTTCATGCGTATCCGCCTTACTGCTGCTCTGGTGGCAGCGTCCCTGTTCCTCGTGGGTTGCACGACGCCCCCTCAACGGTCCCTGCCTCTGCGCAGCGAGGCGCTGGCCAGCAAGCCTAAGATGGGCGTTGCGATGTCGCTGCTGCCGAAGGTCGACACCGCGTTCCCCGGCGCCGAGTGTCTCCTCTGCCTGGCTGCGGCCTCGATGGCGAACCGATCGTTGACCGCGCACGTGCAAACACTTTCGGGCGACGACCTGAAGCAAGTCAGGGACGATCTGGCCGAGCGGCTGCGGGCAAAAGGTCTCGACGTGATCGTGATCGAGGAGCCGATCGATCTGACCAAGCTGCGTGAAGTAAGCCCCGTGCAGATGAACTTCGCGCGCCGCGACTTCTCGCCGCTCAAGGAAAAGCACCGGATCGACAAGCTCGTGGTCATCGACATCTCCGCCTGGGGGGTGGAGCGCACTTATTCGGCCTATGTGCCGACGTCTGCGCCAAAGGCGATCGTGCGGGGGGCGAGCTACATCGTGGACCTGACATCGAACGCCCTGGACTGGTACATGTCGGTATGGGTGCGCAAGGCCGCCGGCCCCGATTGGGATGAGCCTCCGAAGTTCCCGGGCCTGACGAACGCCTTTTACCAGGCGATCGAGCAGGGCAAGGACGCCGTGCTCCAGCCGTTCGAACAGTGACCATGAAGCACGTTTGGATCATTGCTGCCCTGGCCTGGGGGCTGGCCGGCGGTGCTGTTGCCGCAGAAGAGGTACCGACGGCGCCAGATTTCCTGACAAGGGATGGCTTTGCGCTGAAGCTTCCGCAGGCTGAGGCCGTCGCGTACCACGGTGCGTTCAGCCACGATTCAGCCGGAGTCGAGCTTACCGTGCCGATGTACTACGGCGGATTCATTGGTCTCGTTGCTGGCGTCGTCACGCATGCGGTGATTATCGACTCCGCCAAGGAAAGGCAATTGCGGCAACTGCAAAGTGCAGCTGATCGCATGCTCGAGCCATACCAAGCCATCCTGGCTGGCATCACCCATCGTGAGCTGATGCAGCAAGCGCTTGTGCGGGTCCCGGGACAGGCCGGGAAGCTGATCGAATCAGGGGACGCAGGTGACGGCTGGATCGTCGAAACCCTGCCCGTGTTCACGATGGCTCAAGACAGCAGGTCCCTTGTGCTCGAGAACGCGCTGGTCGTCTACGCTGCAGGAGATCCCAAGACGGTGCGGTATCGCAACATCGTCAAGGTCGTGTCCGACCCGAACTTGTTCGAGGACCCCAGAGCGTACTGGACCGAGAACGAGGGGCGACGCCTGAAGGAAAGCACCGAACTGTTCGCGCATTCGTTGCGCCTCCTGCTGGACGCCGCAGCGGTCGACCCGGCCGCGACGGCCAAGCCGGAAAAGTCGGTGCGGTACGTCGACGGATCGAAGACCCGCGTCGAACGTGCGCAGGTCGTGCGACAGGCCTGCGGTCGCAGCGTCCTGAAGACCTTGCGCGGGTGGTGGATGTCGGTGCCTCTTCCTGTTGTACCGCCGGCTGAACCGGCCTCGGCACCAGCCGAGTGTCAGTCGCGCTACGCGGTCTGACCGCTGCGGTAACCGCCCGCCCGCCTTCCCGGGCTCCGGGCGGCGGCCTCAGGCAGTGCGGCGGCGCGTGACCATGCCGTAGACGAACAGCACCAGGATTGCCCCGACCACCGAGGCGACGAGCCCGGCGCCTTCGCCAAGCGCGTACCAGCCAAGGGCTCGACCCAGAAACCCCGCGACAAGGGCCCCGACAATGCCCAGCAAGGTCGTCAGCACGAAGCCCATCGGGTTGGGCCCCGGCATGAGGGCGCGGGCGATGAGACCTGCGATGAATCCGATGACGATGGTCCAGATGATGCTCATGGCGGCTCCTCTGCTGTGCGGGTTGGGTTTGAAACTCCAGCGTAGTCGCCTGTGAGCCAGATGCCTGTCGGACACGGCCGCGTCGTGACCTTGCCGGAGATCACAGGGTGGCGGCAAGGCGGACGAGCTGCTCGGTGGCGATTCCCCATCCTTCATGGAAGCCCATTTGTTCGTGGGCGGCGCGGTCTTCGGCCGACCAGTGGCGGGCGCGGGCGGTGTAGCGCGTCCGGCCGCCTTCGTCCTCGAAGGTCAGGATGCACGTGAAAAACGGTTTCGCGGACGGCACCCAGGCCGACGTGTAGGCATCGGTGAACACCAGGCGTTCGTTCGGAACGACCTCGAGGTACACGCCACGGTTGGGCACCTCCGTCCCATCCGGGCCTTGCATGATGACCATGCTGCTGCCCCCGGCGCGCAAGTCCACCTCGGCGGCGATGGTCTTCCAGGGTGGGGGCGTGAACCATTGGGTGATGAGCGCAGGTTCAGTCCAGCAACGGAACAGCTTGTCGCGCGGCAGGTCGATCAAGCGCGTGATGACGAGCTCGTGGACCGCGGATTCGGAAGTTGTCGACGATGACATGGTGCACTCCTTTGAAAGGTGGTTCGGTGGCAGGACGCGGGCGTGCAGCACCACACTGGGTGCGTCGCCCGAACCGCCAATCTGCCACGAGTGGCCCGCTGCTGGTGCATCAGGCCGCGGCCGGACTCGCCTGCATCGGAAACGGAAGCGTCCGCTGGAAAGCGCGCGCATTGGCGATGCGCTCGACGGCATCGGCGGCTCGGCCGCGTGCACGCTGCGGCGCATCCACGAGGCCGCGCAGCACGGCGCAGCGCTGGCGGATCGTGCCATCGTGGCACAGTGACTGCAGGCTGCGGCCGAGCGGCTCGGGTCCGCAGGACCGTTGCCAGCATTTCGCCACACCGAGGCGGAGCAGGCGGTCGGCGTTGTCGAACTGGCCATGGGCCGATGGCGCCACCAGCTGCGGTACGCCGGCGGCCAGGGCCAGCGCGCTCATCCCGATGCCTGCGTGATGCACCACTGCCGCCGCATGGGGCAACAGGTCGCGCAGCGGTACACACCGTCTGGCGAGAACCTGATTGGGCAATCCGAGGCGATTCTCCGGCCCGATGCCCAGCAGCACGGCACGCCGACCGGCGTGCGCCACTGCGGCGAGGCTCGCCGCCACAAACGCATGCACGTCGCTGGTATTGGATCCTGGCGTGATGACAACGGGCGCATCGCCACGGTTGAGAAAATCCTTGAGCTCATCGTCCACGGGCCGTTCGTGGCCGATGTCGAACAGTGGAAAACCGGTGAGGTGCACACCGGCAGGCCAGTCGGTCTGAGGGGGGGCGAACCAGTCGGGAAACAAGCCCAGCACACCGTCGGGCGAATGCGACCACCTGCCAAGGATGCGCTTGATGGGAGGCAGGCCCAGGTTGCGCCGCACGGCGTTGAGTTCGGGTCCCATGAGCCGGTCGGTCACCAGGCGTTCTGCGAGGAGGACGGCACCGGATTGAATGACGGAAGGCCAGCGGCCCCACAGCCGGCCATGGTGCACCGGCGGGGCGTGGGCGCTCAGGATGTTCGATGCCGATGTCTGCACGCTCACGTACGGCACACCGAACTTCTCTTGCGCCAGGCGGCCACTGAATGCCCAGGGCGAGCCGACGATGACCGTGTGGCTGTCCAGGCGCGCGGACACGAGATCGAAGACCGGGCGCAACTGACCGGACAGCAGGGTCCACAAACGCCTGAGGGATGTGCGGGGATGCCAGAGCTCGGGATCGCGCATCGCATGCACGTAGCCGGCGGTGGTGCCCACAGGCACGAACTCGGCCTCGCAGCGCTCGACGAGCGGCTGGAACACCGGGTTGGCAAGAACGCTGACAGGGTGCCCGCGTGCGGCGAGCGTGCTGGCGATACCGAGCACCGGATGCACGTCGGCCGTCGATCCCAGCGCAATGACGATGATGTTCATGACAGCCAGCCTCTCAAGGCGTCGCCAGCGATGGCATTGATCGGGGCCGCAGGTTCTCCACTTCCGGCAGAGGCATGCCGCCGGGCAAGGAGGTGGTGGTTCGTGCTGAAGGTGACGAGTGGCTGGCGAATGCGCCGCATGGCTGCTCCCGAACGGAATGAAATCCCCGCAGGAATTCTTGTTCCACCCGGGCCAGGTGCGCTTCAGATCGTTTCCTTTGTAATCGTTCAAATCAATGATGGCAGCAGGTGTATGTGGGCACCAGTCGAGCCCGCGCCAGGACAGCGGCCGTACAAATGTTGAAAAACGATTTGCTGAAAAAAGGAATCCCTAGGCAGCTGTGTCTGGAAGTTTGATTTTGATACACCCTGGAGGTAAACAATCAATGCCTGCAGGTGTTCGGCGAAGAACTCCAAAACCAAGTCAACCCCTGAGGGGCACGTGCCGCTCTGCAAGACCTTGCTGGGCATTTGGTCATTGATTGCGCAAAGCCGCACACCTGCGATCGTTTCGTTCATGCACTCACGGGCGGTTGATGCTGCCCGATGCCACCATCGCGACGTTTCCCATGACCGATGCCACCGTGCTTTTCCGAGAAATTGCCGCGCCCGGCGGACGCGGCTTCGGCGTCGCCACGCTGAATATGCCTGCGGCACTCAATGCGCTGTCGGCCGACATGGTGCGCCTGCTGACGCCCCAGCTGCGCGCCTGGGCCGAAGATCCGGCCGTCGCAGGCATCGTGCTCCATGCGGCCGGAGACAAGGCCTTCTGCGCGGGGGGCGATCTCAGGCAGCTGCATACGTCGATCCGCCAACATGGTGCCGACCGAAACCCTTATGCCGAGCGTTTTTTCAGCGAGGAATACGAACTCGACCATTTGATCCATACGTTCCCGAAGCCGGTGCTGGCCTGGGGCCATGGCATCGTGATGGGGGGTGGCGTGGGCCTGATGGCCGGCGCCTCGCATCGTGTCGTCACCGAACGCACGCGGCTTGCGATGCCCGAGATCGGTATCGGCCTCTTTCCGGATGTGGGCGGCAGCTGGTTCTTGCCACGCATGCCCGGGCGCACCGGATTGTTCCTCGCGCTCACCGCCGCGCCTTTGAATGCTGCCGATGCGGTTCACTGCCGGTTGGCCGACGTCTTCATGCCGCACGACCGCAAGCCACAGGTGTTCGCAGCCATTGCTTCGACCCCTTGGGCCGGGGAACCTGCTTCGGACGGTGCGGCCCTGAAGGAATTGTTGGCTCTCGCCGCGGGAGATGCCGCGCCGCCGCCGTCGCTGGTGCAGCGCCATGCCGATGAAATCGAGGCGTTGGTTTCAGGGGATGACCTTCGGGCCATCGCCACGCGGCTGCGCGCGCTGTCGCACAGTGCCGATCCTTGGCTTCAGGCCGCCGGCGCGGCATTCGGAACGGGCTCGCCCACATCGGCGGCGCTGGCGTTCGAACTGTGGCAGCGCGGCAGCAGCCTGTCGCTGGCCGACGTGTTTCGCCTCGAGTATTGGGCTGCGCTCGGTTGTTGCGCGCATTCGGATTTCGCCGAAGGCATTCGGGCGCTGCTGATCGACAAGGACCGTCGGCCGCGCTGGAGCCCGGCCACGCTCGAGGATGTCACGCCGGCCTTGATCTCGGACCACCTTCGGCCGCGCGGGGACTTGCCGGCGCGGCTCGCAGGCCTTGCCTGAGGGCGCTGACAATGGCGTGACCGCCGTCTTGCCTCATCCCCATCTTCTGGAAAGCACCATGACTTACGAGACCATCGAGACCCGAGTGGAAGCCGGCCAGGTCGGCATCATCACGCTGAACCGGCCGAAGGCGCTCAACGCGCTGAATGACACGCTGATGAACGAACTGGGCCTGGCGCTGAAGGCCTTCGACGCCGATGAGTCGATCGGCTGCCTGATCATCACGGGCAGTGAGCGGGCGTTCGCCGCCGGCGCTGACATCGCCGCGATGGCCCACTACACGTTTGCCGATGTCTATCAGGGTGACTTCATCACCCGCAACTGGGAAGCGATTCGTTCGATCCGCAAGCCCGTGATTGCCGCAGTGTCGGGCTTCGCGCTCGGTGGTGGGTGCGAGCTCGCGATGATGAGCGACTTCATCATCGCCGCGGACAACGCGAGGTTCGGCCAGCCCGAGATCAAGCTGGGCGTGATCCCGGGCTCCGGTGGAACCCAGCGCCTGCCCCGCGCGGTGGGCAAAAGCAAGGCGATGGACATGGTGCTCACGGGGCGCATGATGGATGCGGCCGAGGCAGAGCGTGCGGGGCTGGTCAGCCGCGTGGTGCCGTACGAGAAGCTGGCCGACGAGGCGCTTGCGGCGGCCCTCGTGATCTGCGGGTTCGGCCGTTTGTCGGTGATGGCGGCCAAGGAGGCGGTCAACCGCGCGTTCGAGAGCGGGCTGTCCGACGGCGTCCTGTTCGAGCGGCGCCTCTTTCATGCGCTGTTCGCCACCCAGGATCAAAAGGAAGGCATGGACGCGTTTCTCAACAAGCGCGCGCCGGTGTTCCGGCACAGCTGACACCTCTGTTCAGGTGCCGGCGCCCCCCAGTTGGCGACCGATGCGCCGGCGCAATGCATCGCGCACCTCATGCGCAATGGCGCCGGCTTGTTCAGGGCTCAAGGCTTGCGCGAGGTGCAGGCCCTCGGCGTAGTGCATCACCAGAAGGGCGCGCAGGGTCATGAAGGCGACCGGATGCGCAGCGCCGCAGACCTGCGGGTCATTGGCGAGCACCCGCTCGACCACCCCGGGGTCGAACAGCCGCACCTTGCAGATGACCGCCTGGCGGGCGATCTCGAGGTCGATCTCCGCGAGCCGGGCTTCCCATTCGTGCGGGGTGTACCGGTCGGCATCGGTCATGCGTACCCCGCATCCGTGTTGGGCCGATCGGCACCACTGTCTAGGCGCCAGCAAGTGCGCCGGCCAGCCCGATGGTCGTCAGGTCGCCGAACGCCGGACCGATGAGCTGCACGCCGATCGGCATGCCTTCGCTCTGCAAGCCGGTGGGCAGGGCCGTGGCGGGCAGGCCGGGCAGTGAGGCCACGCCGGGCCATGCGACCTGGCTTGCGGCCGGCGTGGGCTGGCCGTCCACCTGCAGCGATCGTGCCCCGGGATTCGCTTCGTCGTCGTGCGGGAAGGCCACGGTGCCGAAGGCGGGCGTGAGCACCGCGTCGAAGGAGTCGAAAAATCGGCGCCATTGCGCGCGGAGCCGGTGCCGCCGGTCCACCAGATCGAGCCAGGCATGCGCCGAAATGGGCTTCGGGGCGTTCGGGTTGCCGCGTGTTGCGATGGCGATCAACAGCTGCATGTAGGTGTCTTGCATGTCGGCCAGGTCCGGCAGCAGATCGCTTCGGTGCGCCACGTGGGCGCCGGCATCGGCAAGCCGGGCGGCCACATGCTCCACGGCGGACGAGACATCGCTTGCGGTGGCGGCGCACGGGTGGGTGGTCAGGACGAGCACCCGATGGTCCGCGATGCGCGAATGCCGCCTGGGAGGCAATGCCAGCGTCCAGCCTTCGGCATCATCGTCCGGTCCGGCGAGGACGCCGAGCGCGCGTTCCAAATCTGCGGCGCTTCGCGCCAGGGGCCCTGCGACGGACAGGGTGTCGGGGGCGCCGATGTAGCCGGGGAAGTCGTGGCCGCGCGTGGGCACCAGGCCGTGCGTGGGCTTGTGTCCGAAGAGGCCACAGAACGCAGCCGGCACGCGGATCGAGCCGCCGATGTCGGAGCCGAGCTCGAGCGCCACCATGCCGGTGACCAATGCGGCTGCGGCTCCGCCAGATGAGCCACCCGGCGTGCGGGCCGCGTCGAGCGGATGCACCGTGCGGCCGTAGACCGGGTTGAACGTCTGCCAGTCGCCCAGGGCCACCGGCACGTTCGTCTTGCCGAGGATCACTGCGCCGGCCGCCTTCAGGCGCTGCACCGCCACGGCATCTTCCGTGACGGGGATGCCCAGCCCGTGCGGAAAGCCCCACGTGGTAGGCAGGCCGGCGATGTTGAACGATTCCTTCACCGTCATCGGCAGCCCGAGCAGCGGGCGACGTTCGCCCCGAGCGAGTGCGGCGTCAGCGCTGCGTGCCTGCTCGCGGGCGCGATCGAAATCGCGCACGACCACCGCATTGATCGCGGGGTCGAGCCGTTCGATGCGTTCGATGGCGGCCTCGCACAGATCCGTGGCGGTGGCCGTGCCGTTGGCGAGCGCGTTGACGAGTTCCGTGACGGTGGGCAATGGGTTCATCGGGGCCTCGAGGATGGCTGGGGGTGTGAGCCATTGTGCATGCCGTCCATCACCCTCGCATTCCGAAACGGGCGCGGTACTCGCGCGGCGTGGCCGCTGCCCAGCGCTTGAACACCTTGCTGAAAGTGGAGACGTCCTGGTACCCGCAGCGGCCGGTGATGTCGGCAAGGGACAGCCGGGTGGATTCGAGCAGCGCCTTGGCGCGTTCCACGCGCTGCTGCTGCACGTACTGCACCGGCGACATGCCCCATGCCGCCTGGAAACGGCGCAGCAGGGTGCGCTCGCTGGTGCGGCAGTGACGGGCCAGTTCGGCCACGGACCACGGCTCGTCGAGGCGGGCGCGCAACCAGCGGCGCGCCCGTTCGAGCACCACCGGGCCGGCCCCATCCTGGAGGGCCTGCGCCACGTAGGGGGCCTGGCTTTCGCGCCGGCTGTCGGTGACCAGCACCTTGGCGGCCAGCTGCCGCAGGTCATCGCCGGCGAAGTGGCCGACGAGCCAGAGCGCCAGGTCGATGGCCGCGGCCACGCCTGCAGCCGTGATGAAGCGGCCGTCGTGCAGCAGCAAGGCATCGGGCTCCAGGTGGACGCCGGGAAACCGCGTCTGCCACGATTCGGCGAGCCACCAGCTGATCGTCGCACGGTGACCGTCGAGCAGGCCGGCCGAGGCCACGAGGCTCGTGCCCGTGCAACCCGACAGCACCAGGCCGCCGGTGGCCGCAAAGGCGCGGAGTGCGGCCCGCTCGGCGTCCAGTGCGGCGAGCTGGCGGCCGGGGTGCCCGTTGGCCTCGTGGTCGATGCCGGGGACGATCATGGCGTCCAGCGGCAGCGAAGCCGGGTCCACCGTCTGGAACGTGAGTCCGTCGACGCTGATGGAGCGCGCGCGCCGCGCGGCGACCCAATGGGCTTCGAAGCGCAGCCGCGTGCGGGCCGGCCGGGCTTGCAGCAACTGATTGGCCACACGCACGACGTCGTGCGGCGCCACCGCGCTGCTGCGCACACAGTTCGGAAACACGAGCACGCCGACATGGATGATGCGGGCAGAGGAGGGCATTGGCGGATTCAACCATGAAATGGTCGATTCCGACGATCGCGTCCCGGCATGTTCGCCGCCACACTGAGGCCACTTCACCACAGGACGCCCCGATGCTTCTCACGACCGACCTTCCCGCATTGCCTGCACTCGCCCTGAGCCTCGTGGCGCTGTTTGCGAAGACGACGCTGACCAGCCTGCTGCAGGTGGCGAGCCGCGTGCGCGCCGGCGTGTTCCCCATCCCCGAGGATGCCCGGCTGATGCGCCGCTCGCCTGCCCTGGCCGAAGCTCCGTTCGTGCAGCGTTGCGCCAATGTGTGGCGCAACGACACCGAGAACCTGCCGCTGTTCCTCGCGCTCGCGTTCGCGTACACCTTGCTCGGCGGGCCGGCTGGGGCGGCGCAGCTGCTGTTCGGGGCCTACGTGGCCCTTCGTTTTGCGCACACGGGCGCTTTCCTGCTGGGCCTGCAGCCTTGGCGCGCCCTGGCGTACCTGTCCGGCCTGGCGGTGTGCTGCGTCATTGCCTGGCGGGTCATCGACATGGCGATCTAGCGTGGGGTTGCACGCAACACCACACTGATTGCTGGTGAGCCGCGGCAGAGGGCGGCTTTTTCGTTGCGCTTACCGCCGGAAGCGTCCGTCTGCCGCCACGATGGACAGGTCGGCATAGTCCAGGCCGGTGTGGTCCGTGGGGCTGTAGCTCACCTCCAGCCCGCCCACATCGAAGTGGCTCAAGGTTTCCAGCGCGCGCCTGAGCTTGTCGCGGGTGGGTTGCGCACCAGCGCGGCGCAGGCCCTCGACGAGCACTTTGGCCGACACATATCCTTCCAGCACGGTCGGCGTCAGCTCGACTTTGGCCGCCTTGGCCAGCTCGCCGGCCTCCTTCACCACCGGCGTGGCGATGGAGCGCTCGTAGGGGTACACCTGGCTGACCACGACGCCGCGGGCCAGGTCGCCCAGGTCCTTGATGAAGCCGGAGGATGCGTTGTTCGACAGCGTGACCATCTGCGCTCGTGAACCCGCCGCCCGCAACGCTTTCATGCCGTCGACGATGGCCGTGCCCGATCCGATGAACATCACGGCTTGCGGATCGGTGGCGATGATCTTCGGCATGATGGGGCCGAAATCGGGTTTGCTGCGGTCGTACTTCTCGAGCGCGAGCGCTTGCTTGTTGACTGCCGCGAGGCCTTTGAGCGCACCGGCCACCGCATCGGCACCGAAGGTGTCATCCACCTGCACGATGGCGATGCGGTCCACGCCGATCAGGCTCAGGTGGGCAATGGCACGTTCGGCTTCGCGGCGGTAGGGGGCACGCACGTTGAACAGCCAGGGGTGGACCGGTTCATGCAGCACCATGGAGCCCGTGGAAGGCCCCACGAGGGGAATCTTGTGCTCCGTCAGCAGCGGCATGATGGCCTGGGTGTGCGGCGTGCCGCGATTGAGGAAGAGCGCGACGACACCCTGGTCGATCAGTTGCTTTGCGTTTTCCACGGCCAATTTCGGGTCGAACTTGTCGTCGAGCGAGATCAGCTGGATCTTCTCGCCCTGGATGCCGCCGCGGGCATTGACGGCATCGAAGTAGAGCTTGGCACCTTGGGTGGCCTCGAGCACGGCCGCCGCCACGGCGCCGGTCTGACCGGCGGTCTGACCGATCTTGATGTCGGCCCACGAGGAACTGCACAAGCCGGCCCAGAGGGCGCACAACAAGGTGAACTTCTTCATGATCACTGGACCTCCCTCGCGGCGATGAATGAGGCATACATCACGGGCAGACACCGGCCGTCGCCGCAGCGGTGTGTTAGCCCTCTCCTCGGGTGGTTGCATTGTGTTGCCCGGGCATGCGGCCGACCGATCAGGGATTTCACGCGGAAGGCACGCTGGCGGTGCGAAGTGTGTGATTTTGTTGCACGCTGCCGATCCAGTGGTGCGAACGCCCGGTCCGTGCCAAAGTCGGTGGCGAACCTCAATGAGTTTGTCCGGGACTTCGGCATGCCAACGACGCTTCAGGTCTGTTCGTTGAACGGCTCTGCCTCGCCATGGAGGCGCGGCCGATGACCAGCGTCTGCGTCATCGGCGCCGGCATCGTGGGTTGCGCGACCGCGTACCAGCTTGCCCGCATCGGCTTTGCCGTTCACCTCGTCGATGCGGCCGACGCGCCCGGCACGGTGACCAGTTTCGCGAATGGAGGGCAGCTGAGCTACAGCTATGTCGAACCGCTGGCCTCGCCTGCCACGCTGCGGGCGCTGCCGGGCATGCTGTTGTCGGCGGACTCTCCGCTGAAGTTTCGCCTGCGTGCGGAATGGCGCCAGTGGCGTTGGGGCCTGCGTTTCCTCGCAGCCTGCCGGGCCGGTGCGGCACGCCGCGGCACCGCACGGCTGCTGGACTTGGCACGCACCAGCCGGAAGACGCTGGAAGCATGGATGCGCAGCGAGGCGTGGTCCTTTGCTTTCGAGCGCAACGGCAAGCTGGTGCTGTGTCCCGATGCGGCGACCCTGCGAAGGCAGGTGAAACAGGTTCAGCTCCAGGCCATCTTCGGTTGCGTGCAGGAGGCCTTGACACGCGAGGAGTGCCTGGAGCGCGAGCCCGCGCTGGCGCTCGGGAACACGCGGTTCGTGGGTGGCGTGTGGACGCCGGACGAATGCGTTGCCGACCCCTTCCTGTTGTGCCGGGAGCTGGTGGGCAGCCTGAAGCGGCTCGGCGGCTCGGCGTCGTTTGGTACGTCAGTGAGCGGCTTTGCACGGGACGGCACACGCCTCGTGGCCGCGCACACGGAGCACGGCGATTTGCACGCCGATGCCTTTGTGCTCTGCACGGGACCGAACGCGGCCGCACTCGCGGCCACCGTCGGCCTGCATCTTCCGATCTACCCCATCAAGGGTTACAGCCTGACCTTGCCCTTCACCGGCGCCGAGCGCCCGCGCGCGAGCGTCACCGACCTGGGCCGCAAGACGGTCTTCGCACCGCTGGGGGGCCAGATGCGCATCGCGGCAATGGCAGAGATCGGGGAATACGGGCTGGACATCCCCTCCGCGCGGCTCGACACCATGCTCACGGGCCTGCATGCGGTGTACCCCGGCCTGTGCGATACCACTGCGCCGCTGGCATGGGCGGGTCTGCGGCCGGCCACGCCCGATTCGGTGCCGATCGTGGGGCGGTGGGCCGACACCAATTTGTTCATCAATGCCGGTCATGGAGCATTGGGGTTCACGCTCGCGGCCGGGAGCGCGGCGCGGATCGCCGACGAGCTTGCGAGAGCGGTCAGCTGAATCGCCTGGCTCAGCGTGTCCAGTCGATGCGGTCGTACAGCTGCTTCAGTCGCTCGGCCTTTCGCGGATTCAATTGCACCGCCCAGGCCACCCTGCCGCGCAAGTGGCCCTGCCAGTCGCGATGGCCTTCGCGGTTTTGCTGCGCGGGGCCGTGGTGGACGCACAAATGCAGAATGGCCTTGAGCCGATCGAACTCATTGCGAGGCAGGTTGGGACGGGCGTTGACCACGATGTGGCACACGCTCTGGCGTGCCCCTGATGCCTGGCAACGGGTCTTGCGGGGGTTCAAAGAAAAGCCTTCTTCGATCACGATGCGCATGACGCGGGTTTCGATTCGTGCGAGTGCCGATTTGAGGTGGGCAGGGCCGGACAGCACGAGATCGTCGGCATACCGCGTGTAGCGCGCGCCGAGTACGAATGCAAGTCCGTCAAGCCGCATGTCGAGGCGAAACGCGCACAGGTTGGCGAGCGCCGGTGAGGTCGGTGCGCCCTGGGGCAGATGTGGCTCACGCAGCCGCTGCAATTGCTCCCAGGTCAGCTGGCCGGCCTCGTGCATGCGGCGCAGCACCGGCTCAGGCGTGGCCGTGGTGCACAACGCGGTCAACGCCTGGCCCACCTCCTCGCTGTAACCCAGCGTCTTGAACAGCGCGTTCACGCGCGAGGCACGCACCGCCGAAAAGAAGTCCTGCAGGTCGAACTTGAGGACAACGGCCTGCCCGGCGTGTGCCCGCGCATGGTCGATGACCGAACGCTCTCGCGCATAGCCGAACGCGGCCTGATGAGGCGGTATGCGTTCGAGCAGGTCGTCGAGAACGCGGCGCTGCAATGGCATGAGGTAAGGCGCTGGCACTTCAAGCAGCCGCCATCCGCCGCTGCGTTTGGCCAGCAGGCGTGCGTGGTAATGCTGTTCGCCCAGGGGCGCCTTGCGTTGCCATTGCGGCGGGCGTGTCAACCGCCACAGGCCGGCCGGCGTGATGCCCAACCATGCCGCCAGTGCGCCCACGTGGGGCCAGTACGGCATGAGGCAGTGGTCGAGTCCGACGGGCGGGGGCTGCATGCCCGTCGCTTCGCGCAGGATGTAGCGGCGAGCGCAGGGTGGTTCCTTCATTCGCCACGCGTGTTCGAAGCCGCAATCGTGCTCGATCAGCGTGGCCAGCGAGCGGACCGTCATGCGCCGCCAGCGTTCACCCGGCATGGTGGCGCACCGTTCGGCGATCGCTGTGCACCAGGCCGCCGGTGTGCCAAGACAGGCCTGCATGCGCGCAGCCAAGCCGCGCGGCGTGCGTTCGCCGGCCAGCATGGCACGGGCGAGCGCAAGGGCGGTGTACCGGGAGAGCGAGCTCATGAGGTGCGACCGCCAACCAACCTGCGGGTGATGCGTGAGGGGGCGGCGCATGGCGCCTTCGCCTCACGCCTTGGATGGACCAGCCGAACAGTGACCGCGGGGGTGCCCCGCGGTGCGAAGTCGGTTGCAAGGAACCGGTTCGCGATGGGCTTGGGTGACGGGCGCGCGCGCATTATCGCCGGGCCGCAATGGCTGAGCGGTGCCGCCGCCACACCAGGCGGATGTCCTTCATGAATTCCTCCCCATCGACCATCGGCACCACGTCCCGGCCGGCGTGGCGGCTTTCCCGGTGCGATGGTTTGTTGTCCGGGCATGGTAGCGCACCGGAGCCGCCCAGGGATCGTGGACCGTTCAGGCAAAATCCCGCCCCATGAACGAGGTCACCCCTATCACGGAGCCTGCGGAGTCGGCTCGATTCGAGGATCTGTTCAGAGAACCTGGCTACGCGCACGACCACCCGATGGCGTTCGCGTTGGCCCGCAAGCAAGATGCCGTCGATGCGCTGCGTGGCCTCTTTGTCGGCACGCCCGCCTTCGTGAAGCTGCGCGTGTGGTGTTTCCTGACGCTCGCCTCGCACCCGCAGGGGCGACTGTCCCGCGAAGATGTCAACCAGCTGTTCCATGCCGTGCTGCCCGAGCCGCTCGATGCTGCGCTCAAGCGCCTGCGCGATCTCGGTCTGCTGGTATGGGATGCCACGGCGCAGGACTACCACCTGTCCCCGCTCGCGCACCAGGTGCAGGCGCTGCTCGCGCCGCTGACCACCGCCCCGCAGGACGACGACGAGCTCTCCGGGCTGCTCGCGCAGGTGGCCGGTGCCCAGCAGCTGGGCCTCATCGATGCGAGCCAGCTGCAGCATCTTCATGCACAGCTCGCGCGGCTGCACGATGAGTTCGCCGATGCCATTGCGAGCGGCTCGGAAGCACGGCTGCGCCAGGCTCAACCGCGCTTCGATCGCGCGCTCGCACTCGTCGACAAGGCCGGCCAGGCGCTGTCGGCCATCATCGCCGACCACCATGACAACGCCCGGCTGGAGAAAGCTGCACGCGCCCTGGGCCAGGACCAGGCCCGGCTGCTGTCGATGGCGAGCCAGTTCACCCGGGCGCTTCAGCAGGCCGACCGCCTGCGGGTCACGCTCGGCAGCACGGGCCTCACGTCATCGGACGTGCGGCACTGGCTGCAGCACCATCCGGCCTTGCATGAACTGATCGGTGACGCGCTGTCCGTGGGCGTGCGCCCCGTGTTCGTGAGTCAGCACGACCTGGTCGACGTGGCCGAAGGCGAACTCGAACGCGACCGGCCCGATCCGGAGCGCCGCACCGGGTTGCCGCCCGCCGTGCAGGCCGAGGCGGGTTCGCTCGACATCCTCAGTCTGCCGCCCGAGCTCGGCCACCTCGTGAACCTGTTCAGCCGCTGGCAGAAGGCGCTGCCTGAGGAGAACGACAAGCCCCGCACCCTGGCCGATGCGGTGCTCAACCGGCGTTTCGCCCATGCGGCCTACCGCATGCAGCTGATGCCGTTGCTCGGCGACCGCCAGGCCGCCGAGCTCAAGAGCCAGACGGGCGACCTGGCGCGTGCGCCGTGGTCCCTCGCATTGACGCCCGTGCTCGTGAAGACCCAGGACGCCGAAGTCGCCCTCATCAGCGAAGGCCATTTCCACCCCCGACCGGCTGCTGCCGGAACCACCTCGATTCCCGAATGAGTGCTCCCCTCGACGACGCCGCCTTGCTGGTGGCCGAATTGCTCGCTCGCCGCTGGCTGCCGCGCCAACACCCCAAGGTGCGGCGTGCGCTGATCGATGCCGACCTCTGGGCCGCAGTGCAGGACCGCCTCGCCCAGGTGGGGCTGCGCCTGATCGACAACGTGCATGCCGACCATGTGGCCGTGGCGCTGCTGCGGCCGGCCGAATCGGCCGTGTTCGGCGAGGCCGGGCTCAACAGCCACAACAACATCGACCTGCCGCGCGATGCCGTGTCCTTGCTGGTGGTGCTGTGGTCGCTCATCATCCTGCCCAAGCGTGAGCGCCAGGCGGCGCGCGCATCGGCCGCCGAATCCACCGGCCAGAACGACATGTTCAAGACCGACCGGCCCTTGCCTTCGGCGGCAAGCGTCAGCGGCGTGGTGTCATACCGCTCGCTGCTCGCCGATTTCGGCGTGCAGCTGGGCAAGAAGACGCGGATGGACGGCAACCTGCGGCGGCTTGCAAACCATGGCTTCATCGTGTTCCGCGGTGATGACATCACCGAAGGTCCGCTGCTCGACCTGCTGCTGGACTACGACACGCTCGCCCCACGCATCCTCGACGGCGCGCTGAGCGACCTGTTGATCCAGGCGCGCGCGTCCGGACCGTCGTCCGATGCGCAGACCGCGCCCGCACCGGACGACGGCATCGCCGAAGAGCTGGTCGACACGGACGAATCACTCAACGACAGACTCCCCGACTGACCCGATGTTCCACCTGCAAAGCCTCGAACTCCTGCACTGGGACTATTGCCAGCGCCTCACCCTCCCGCTCGACGGGGCCATCATCACGGTGGCAGGCCCCAACGGCTCGGGCAAGACCACGCTGCTCGATGCGATGCGCACGCTGCTGGGCCTCGAATGCTCCGGCGGGCGCAGCTACAAGACCTACGCCCGCCATGCCAATGCGGAAAGCGCATGGTTGCGTGCCACGGTAGACAACCGCCCCCAAACGCGGCAGGCGAGCAGCCGGCCGTTCGCACGTTCCCTGCTGTACACGGACAAAGTCACCCTCGCATGCCGCATCGAGCGCAACAGCGGAGACTGGGTGCGGCGCTACATCATGGTGGAGGGGGATGTCAGCATCGAGGCGCTCGTTGAGCGCGGCGACAAGGATTGGCTCGGCATCGAACACTGGCGCCGCCGCCTCGAAGGCGCGGGCCTCAGCCGCGCCATCGCCCGCGTGCTCGCGCTCGAACAGGGCCAGACCGACCGCCTGTGCGAATACTCCCCCAAGGAGCTGCTGCGCCTCGTCTTCGACGTGTTCGGCGACCAGGACGTGCTCGACCGCTACGAAGAAGCCCGCGGCCACCAGCGGCAGCTGGCGCAGGAAGTGGAAGCGGCCGAGCGTGAACTCGCCCACGGCCGCGCGCAACGCGCCGAGCTGGAGTCCCGTGTCAGCCTGTACCAGCTCTACCGCCATAAGGTGCTCGAACGCGAAACCTTGTCCACCGAGGCCATTCCGGTGCTGGCGTGGTCGGAAGACCGCCAGCAGCTTGCCGGCAAGGTGCGCGAGCTTCACCGCCATCGCCGCGAATTCACCCAGCTGCTGCGGCAGCGCAGCAGCGAGCGTGCCCGGCTGCTCGAATTGCTCGAAGCCCAGGCGCAGGCCGCCAAGCGGGTGGACGCACTGCAAGAGGAGCGCACCGTTGCCAAGCGAACGCTCGATGCGGCGCGCGACGCCGAGCGCCCGCTCGAAGACCTCGTCAAGCGCATCAAGGAGCTGGAGGCCTTGGCCGCGATCGAAGGCGACGCCGCGCAGCTCACCTCCCGCGTGGAGGCGCTCGAGGCGCGCAAACAGTCTTTGCATGCGGACTGGCAGCGCCTGAACGACCAGCGGCAAGACGCCGAACGCGCGCTGGCCAACCTGCAGGGCCAGCGCCAGGCGCCACCGCCGCCCGATGTCACGCGCTTCAAACGCACGCTGACCGAGGCCGGCATCGCGCACCACATGCTGGCCGACGTGATCGAGATCGCCGACGAACGGTGGCGCGCTGCGGCCGAAGGTGTGCTGCGTGGCTCACGCTGGGTGGTGGTGTTGAAGAAGGCCAGCGACGAAGGCAAGGCCATGGCGCTGGCCGAACGCGAGCGCTACCGCCACTATGTGGTGGCCGACTCCGAGGACGCACCCGCGAGCCCGCCTCCCCAGAGCCTGCTGGCCGTGATGAAGTTCAGTGCGGCGGTGCCCCCTTGGCTGCTGCGCCAACTCTCACACATCCAGCGCGTGGAAAGCACCGAGGCCGGGGCCCGGCAGGGTGGCGAATGGATCACGCCACAGGCGTACCACCGCGACGGCCGGGGCGGTCGAAGCGTGTTCGTCGACCCGGGGGACTACCAGTTCGGTGCCGCCGCGGTGGTCTCGCGCCGCCAGTCGATCGAGCAGCGCCTGGCGCAACTCGATGACAAGCTGACGACCTTGGCGCACGAGCAGCATGGCGTGCAACGCCAGCTCAAGGATGCCCAGCAGGCCGCGCAAGGCCATCGCGCAGCACAGGAACTTGCCGCACGCAGCGAGGAGTTTGCCGAGGCGAAGCAGGCGCTGCCCGCGATGGCGCGCGCACGGGCCGATGCCGGCGCCCGCTGGCAGCGGCTCGACCAGGAACATGGCGAGGCCGTCGCCGCGAGTGCGCACAGCCAGAACGCCTACCGCCAGGCCCAGCAACGCCTCCAGCACGACGAACAGCGCGCGGAGCAGCACCAGCGCGAATGGACGGAACGGTTCGCCGAATTGCGTTCCCGTTCGGCCACCTCGCGCGAACACAAGCTGCGGTTCCCCGCGCGCTGGATCGCCCCCGCACAGATCGCCGCCTTGCGCGGCAAGTTCACCAGCGCCACGCAGGCCAGGCTGCGCCTCGCTTCGATCGAAGAGGAACTCGCAGGCGGTCATTGGGAGACCGACGGCAGCGTCGAGGAAAAGCTGACCCTCATGAGTGCTGCCGTCACCTTGCAGGACGAACAACTGGGCCAGCGCAAGGCCAGCAACGAGGCCGCCCGCATCGCGGTCGACAACGCCCGCGCCCGCTACATCGACGTGCTCAAGGCCACCGTTCGCCGCTACCGCAAGAACATCATCGACCTCGGCGAACAGGCGGGCGTGGCCGTCAGCGCCGAGCTGCCGCACCTCGACCAGGACGATGCGGTGCTGCGCCAGGCCGAACTGAAGGTGAACTTCAACTTCGACGGCAAGGGCGAGATCGGCCTGAACGACGGCGAAGCCTCGGGCGGCCAACAAGTGATCAAGTCACTGATCCTGCTCGTGGGCCTGATGAAGGACGACGAGACACCAGGTGGATTCGTCTTCATCGACGAACCCTTCGCCCACCTGGATGTGCGCAACATCCAGATCGTGGGGCACTTCCTGAAATCCACCCGGGCCCAATACGTGCTGACGACGCCGATCACCCACAACGTCGAGGTCTTCGAGCCCGCGGACATCACGTTGGTGACGTCGAAGAAGGCCAAGGGCGAGCGCTGGGCGCCACCGATTGGAGTTTTGCAAAGGAGAGCATAGGGCCGCCTCGCGTCGCTTCACTCAGGGGTAGCACCATATCCGGACGAAGGTCCGGGGTCCAACGGCCAGCACACCCATCCAACATCAATAAGCTTCTGGAACGATAAACATGCAGACGATTCGCGGGGATCTTCTTCAACTGGCAGTGGAAGGCCGATTTGATGTAGTCGTCCACGGCTGCAATTGCCAGTGTGTGATGGGCAAAGGCATCGCTCTTTCCATCAAGCAACGCTTCCCAGAGGCGTACGAGTCCGACTGCGCGACGACTAAAGGCGATCCTGCAAAGCTGGGAACGATTTCGGTAGCACGTATTGTTCGATCTGGCGTCGATTTCACTGTGGTCAACGGCTACACCCAGCTTCATTGGCGCGGAGTAGGTGTGAAAGCGGACTATGAAGCCATTGCAGGCGTAATGCGCTCCGTAAAGCAGCGCTTCTCCGGCAGGAGGATTGGTTACCCAAAGATCGGTGCAGGCTTGGCCGGCGGTGACTGGAAGCGCATCTCGTCAATCATCGAAAGAGAGTTGGCGGGAGAGAACCACACGTACGTCGAGTACGCCGCCTAGTCTCCATCAAGCGAGCAGCTTGATCTGCGGTTTCGCTTGCTTGTCGCGCGCGTTCAGGGGCGTTGCTCGCTCGCCCATCCTCCTGTCACACCGGCGCAAGCCGGTGCCCACTGGGGCGGTGGGTCCCGGGTTTCGCCGGGACGGCGAGGGGTGATGCGATGCGAAGCGAGGCGAGCTGAGGCGGGTCGGGCACGGCCGTGTCTCGTACGGTCACGGTGGAGCTGGAGACAGTGGTCGTGCGGGGGATTGGTGGCCGAAGCGCCTGAGCAAAATAGCGGGGAAGCTGGTGTTCCAAGCGCCTTCTTTGGCTTCCCTTTCTTGGCGCGACTGTACGGACCGGAGACCCGGCGCGGCCTCGCCAGAGAGCAAGATTCAGCAAGAGAAAGAACCTCCCAACTGAAACCGAGCATTGCATCACTAAGCCCGGTTGATCAACCTGGCCTGTCCGGCAGAGGACGAATCACGGGTGTCCCTACAATCCAGAAAATGTCCACCCCCCCGATCCAGCTGCTGTTGATCGACGACCACCCGCTGGTCCGTGACGGTCTGCGCGCCCGTTTGGCAACCGTGCCGGGGTTCGAGGTGGTCGGGGAGGCCGGTTCGGCCGCCGAAGCGCAGCAGCAGGTGTTGCTTCATCGGCCCACCCTCGTCCTGATGGATGTGGGCATGCGCGACATGAATGGCATTGACCTGACCGCGCTGTTGCTGGGCCAGCACCCCTCGTTGCAGGTGCTGATGCTGAGCATGTACGACAACCCCGAGTATGTGCAGCGTGCGCTGCAGGCGGGCGCGCGCGGCTATGTGCTCAAGGATGCGCCCGCAAGCGAGATCGTCTCGGCCATCACCGCGGTGGCCAGCGGCGGCACCTTCCTGAGTCCGGCCGTCTCCAAGCGGTTGTTCCGCAACCAGGCGCCCCGGCCGGTGCTGTCGATGCGCGAGAGTGAGATCCTCACGGGCCTCGCCAAGGGGCTGTCGAGCAAGCAGCTGGCACGGGACATGGATCTGAGCGTGCGCACCGTGGAGGCCCATCGCCAGAACATCAAGCGCAAGCTGGGGCTCGCGGGGCAGGCGGAGTTGATCAAGTACGCGGTGGAGCACGCCGGCGAACTCTGACGCCCGGGCCGGGTAATCCCTTTATAGCAGTTACCCTTAGGTGGTGCCACGCGCCACAACACGTAGTGCGACGAATGTGGCAGCATCCGCCCGCGCGCAGACTCCACCCTGTCCCCGCACAGCGGGGGAGCTATCTCTATCGAGGAGTTTTTCCATGCCCTTCATCCGTCGCCACTTGCCGTGGCTGCTGGTCTCCGTTCTGGGAGCGTTGGCGCTTGCCGTCATTGCACTCGGTCGCGGCGAGGCCGTCAGCGCACTGTGGGTCGTGGTAGCCGCCGTGTGCGTCTACCTGATCGCCTATCGCTATTACAGCCTCTTCCTAGCGAACCGCGTGCTGGGTCTCGATCCCACGCGCAAGACCCCGGCCTATGTGCACAACGATGGCCTCGACTATGTGCCGACGAACCAGTACGTGCTATACGGCCACCACTTCGCCGCCATCGCGGGGGCGGGTCCGCTGGTGGGGCCGGTGCTGGCCGCGCAGATGGGCTACCTGCCCGGGCTGCTGTGGATCCTAGCCGGCGTGGTGTTCGCCGGCGCGGTGCAGGATTTCATCGTGCTGTTCATCTCGACGCGCCGCGACGGCCGTTCGCTTGGCGATCTCGTCAAGCAGGAACTTGGCACGGTGCCAGGCATCATCGCGCTGTTCGGCGCCTTCATGATCATGATCATCATCCTTGCGGTGCTGGCGCTGATCGTCGTGAAGGCGCTTGCGCACTCGCCATGGGGCACGTTCACCGTGGGCGCCACGATCCCGGTTGCGCTCTTCATGGGCGTGTACCTCCGGTACATCCGTCCGGGACGCATCGGAGAGGTTTCGGTGATCGGGTTCGTGCTGCTGATGCTCTCGATCATGGGCGGCCAGTGGGCTCAGGAAAGCCCCACGCTCGGGCCGCTGCTCACGTTCGATGGCAAGTCGCTGACGTGGATGCTGATCGGTTACGGCTTCGTGGCCGCGGTGCTCCCGGTGTGGCTGTTGCTCGCCCCGCGCGACTACCTCTCCACCTTCCTGAAGATTGGCACGATCGTGGCCCTGGCCATCGGCATCGTCGTCGTGGCTCCTGGCTTGAAGATGCCTGCGATCACGCAGTTCGCCGCCGGCAGCGGTCCGGTGTGGTCCGGTGACCTGTTCCCGTTCCTGTTCATCACGATTGCCTGCGGCGCCGTCTCCGGCTTCCATGCGCTGATCTCGTCGGGCACCACGCCGAAGATGCTCGAGAACGAAACGCACGCCCGGTTCATCGGCTACGGCGGCATGCTCGCCGAATCATTCGTTGCCGTGATGGCGCTGGTCGCTGCCTCGTGCATCGAGCCCGGTGTCTACTTCGCGATGAACAGCCCGGCCGCGCTCGTCGGCAGCACGCCGGAAGCGGTGGCACAGACGCTGTCCACCTGGGGCTTCGTGATCACGCCCGAGATGCTGGTCCAGACCGCGAAGGACGTTGGCGAGAGCACCATCCTCGCGCGTGCCGGTGGCGCCCCCACCCTGGCTGTCGGCATGGCCAACATCCTGCATCAAGTGGTGGGCGGGCAGGGGATGATGGCCTTCTGGTACCACTTTGCGATTCTGTTCGAGGCGCTCTTCATCCTGACCGCGGTCGATGCCGGCACGCGCGCAGGACGCTTCATGCTGCAGGACCTGCTCGGCACCTTCGTGCCCGCTCTCAAGCGCACGGATTCGCTCCCGGCCAACCTCATTGCCACCGGCTTGTGCGTGGCGGCATGGGGCTACTTCCTGTACCAGGGCGTCGTCGACCCGCTCGGTGGCATCAACACCCTGTGGCCGCTGTTCGGCATCGCGAACCAGATGCTTGCCGCCGTGGCGCTGATGCTGGGCACCGTCGTGCTGTTCCGCATGAAGCGCGGCCATTACGCCTGGACGACCATGCTGCCCGCGCTGTGGCTGCTCTGCTGCACGCTGACCGCCGGCTGGCAGAAGATCTTCGCGGCCGATCCGAAGGTGGGTTTCCTCGCTCATGCGTCGAAGTACGCCGATGCGCTGGCCCATGGCACGTTGCTGGCACCGGCCAAGACCCCTGAGGCGATGGCCCGCATCGTGTTCAACGACCGGCTCGACGCGGCACTCTGCGCCTTGTTCGTGGGCGTGGTGCTGAGCGTGCTGTTCTACAGCGTCAAGGCGGTGCTTCATGCCCGCAGCATCAACCGCCCGAGCACCAGCGAGACGCCGTACCGGGCCGTGGCCGAGGGCGCGCGATGAACGTGGTGCCCGCGCGCGAGACGGTGCAGCAGGCCGGGCGCTACCTGATGCAGTCGCTTCGGCTCATGGTGGGCGTGCCGGACTACGGCACCTACCTGCGCCACATGGCGGCCACGCATCCGGACCAGACGCCGATGGACTACGAGGCGTTCTTCCGGGAGCGCCAGGATGCGCGGTACGGTTCACGAACCGGACGCTGCTGCTGAAGACATGGAGGACGTCGCTTGCGCGACATTGAGCGATGCGCCTCCAGTCCAAGCTGCTCCTGCTCGCCGCCTTGCCGCTGCTGCTGTCGCTTGCGTTGATCGCGGTGGCGGTGCGGCACCAGGAACGGGCGCTCGCATCGCGTGAGCATGCGCTGGTCGAGCAGGCCTACATGGCCGCCCGCGAAGCGGAGCTGCGCCACTACGTGGACCTCGCGCGCAGCGTGCTACAGCCCTTGTACGACGCCCCCGGCGACGGTACCGAGGCCACCCGCGCCGAGGCGCTGCGCCTGCTGGCGTCGCTCGACTACGGGGACGACGGCTACTTCTTCGTCTACGACCTGAACGGCCGCGCGCTGATGCACCCACGCCAGCCTGAGCTCGTGGGCACCGACCAATGGAACCTCCGCGATGACCACGGCTCGCTCACGGTGCAGCACCTGGTGGCCAAGGCCCGCGCTGGCGGCGGTTTCATCCAATACCACTGGCGCAAGCCCTCTACCGGCCAAAGCACGCTCAAGCTGGGCTACGTGATCGCCTTGCCGAAGTGGGGATGGATGGTCGGCACCGGGCTCTACCTCGACGACATCCAGGCCACGCTGCGCACGCTCGATCAGCAAGTGGGGCGGCACATCGCCACCACGATGCTGTGGATCGGCGGCATTGCCGTGTTCGGCATCGCCCTCATCAGCGCGAGCGGCTTGTGGCTCAACATCAGCGAACACAAGCTGGCCGATGCGAAACTGCAGCTGCTCGCCCGGCAGGTGGTGCGGTCGCAGGAGGATGAGCGTGCGCATCTGTCGCGCGAACTGCATGACGGGACGAGCCAGACGCTGGTGTCTGCGAAGCTGCTGATCGAATCGGCCGTGGATGGCTTGGAGCGCCAGGGCGGTGACGTGCCCGCCGGCCTGCACACGGCGCTGCTGCGCCTGAACGACACGCTCACCGAGGTGAGGCGCATCTCACACCGCCTGCGCCCCACGATGCTCGACACGCTCGGGCTGCCAGCCGCGCTCGAACAACTCGGCCGCGAGTTTGGCGAAGCGGGGGGCGCCCAGGTGTTCGTGGAAATGCAGGGCGCCTACGATGATTTGCCCGAAGAGCTCAAGACGGTGTTGTTCAGGGTGGCCCAGGAGGCGTTGACCAACATCGGCAAGCATGCGTTCGCACGGGAGGTGCGTATTTCGCTGCAAGCGGACATCGAAGGGCTTCGGCTGACGGTGGCCGACGACGGCCGAGGCTTCGACCTCCAAGCGGTGCAACTCGATCCCAGCCGGGGCATCGGCTTGCGCAACATGCGCGAACGCGTGGAGGCGATCGGCGGTGAGCTGTTCCTGCTGTCGTCGGGCAGCGAAGGCACCCTGGTGGAGGCAATGGTGTCTTCAGCCGCCTTGTCCCGGTTGCGCGCCGGGTGACGATTCGTCAGCTGCACCCGAGCCGCCGGGCCCGCTCCATGTTTTCGGCGCTGGGTTCGCCGAACAGTCCCCGCTGCATCAAACGCGCGCATTCGACGCGACGTACTTCGGCTGCAGCCTGTTCTGCTGTGCGTCTGGGCGCGCGGGGGCGGGCCGGCGTTTCGGCGCCTGCCACATGAGGCGGGGCGGCGGCATGGGGCGGTGGCGCAGGCTCGGTGTGCACCTTGGGCGCCGGAGGGGGCGGTGTCGGGATCACGGTTTCGATCTCCCGTTCCTTGGGCGGCAGAGGCGGCGTGGGCAAGGGCGGTTGTGCTGGCGGCGGCGCAGCGGTGGTCGCGGAGAGCGGCGGTGCAGGATCGGGGGTGCTCATGCGCCATGCAAGCGCGCCGACCGCCGTGGCGGCCACCGCGGCGGCCGCCACACCCACGGCGATGCGTCGCGCGCGTGGGGACACTGGGGCGGCGGGGGGAGGCTGTGATGCCGGTGGCGGCAACATCACGGTCGATTCAGGATCGACCGGGCGTGAGATGACCACGGGTTGCGCCGGTTTGGCATTCAAGTCGTTGCGAAAGGCCTCGATGTTGGGCGTGCGCGCTTCCGGCCGCACGACCAGTGCGTGGTCGATGGCGCGCAGGAACTCGCGGCTGTATCGGCCCGCTGCCGTGACCTCGAGCGGCTCATACGCATCATTGAGCATGCGGGCCACCGCGGGCGGTGGCGTATAGCCGGTGATGATCCAGTGCATCGTGGCGGCGAGCGCGTAGACATCGGTGGCGGGTCCTTGCCGCAGCCCAGGCACTTCCGCATATTGCTCGATGGGGGCGTAGCCCGGTTTCAAGATGGTGGTGAGCGAATGCGTCATGCCGCCGATCACGCGCCTCGCCGCGCCGAAATCAAGCAAGAGAGGCCGTTCGGCCGGCGGCAGCAGCAAGATGTTGTCGGGAGCGATGTCGCGGTGGTAGCAGTGCGCGGCGTGCAGCATGGCCAGCGCATCGCACAGCGGGGTCAGCAGGCGCCGAAGCCACGCCTCCGTGGGCGGCGCTCGCATGGCCTTCACTGCGGCCTGCAGCGTGCCGGCTTCATAGAAGGGCATCACCATGCATGCGGTGCCGTGGGCTTCCCAGAATCGGTACACCTTGACGAGCGCCGGATGATCGAAGCGGGCGAGCAGGCGCGCTTCATTGACGAAGCTGCGCAGCCCGGCCTCGAAGGTGTCTCGGTGACGTTCCGAGCGCGGGCTCACGGTGGAGCCATCGGAGCGTGCAGCCAGCGTGGCGGGCATGTACTCCTTCAATGCCACGCGACGTTCCAGGGAATGATCCCACGCGAGGTACACGATGCCGAAGCCACCTTCGCCGATCACGCGGGTCAGTTCGAATTCACCCAGGCGGGTGCCTTCTGGCAGCGTGCCTGTCAAGTTCGAGGTGATGTTCGGCAATGTGAGTCTCCAAGTGCCGGGAACGGAGTCCCTCGGTGAAAGACCAGACAATGCGACATTGCCCCTTTTCGCGTCAAGTGCCGGGGTTTATGTGCGTCGTGATTCGAATCGGATGGCGCAATTCAGTCCCGCCTCGCATGCTTCAACACGGCTTGCACGAGTTCTTCGGTGTCAATCGGCTTCGTGACCCGGTCCACCATGCCGGCATCGAGGCACTCCTCGAGCACCTCTTGCATCGCATGCGCGGTCTGGCCAATGATGGGCAGTTCGGGGTCCAGTGAGCGGATGCGTCGGGCCGTCTCATAGCCGTCGATGCCCGGCATCATCACATCGAGCAGAACCACGTGATACGGCTGGCTGTTCTGCGCTGCGACGCGATCCACCGCCTGATGGCCATCGGGCACGATGTCCGCTTCAGCACCTTCGATCGAAAGAAGGCCCTCGATCACGATCTGGTTGACGGCATTGTCTTCGGCCACGAGCACGCGAAGCCCGTCGAGGCGTGCGCGCGGCGACTCAATCCCGGCCGCGCGCCGCGCACCGGCAAGATGATCGTCTCCTGGTTCCTGAAGGGGGTCGGGCACCGGTTGGAGCGGCAGCCGCACCGTGAACGCCGTGCCTTCTCCTGGCCGGCTCGATACCGAGATGGTGCCTTTCATCAGTTCGACCAACCGCTTCGTGATGGCCAGCCCGAGGCCTGTGCCGCCGAAGCGTCGTGTCGTGGAGCGATCGGCTTGCTCGAATGGCACGAACAGCCGGCGGATCTGTTCGTCGGACATGCCCACGCCGCTGTCACTCACCATCAGCAGCAGATTGCCATCGATCTTGTCGACGGCGAGGCCGACGTGACCGTGGTTGGTGAACTTCACCGCATTCGACAGCAGGTTGAGCAGGATCTGACCGAGCCGCAGCGTATCGACCATCACCACCTCAGGAACACGTTCGTCCACCGCCAGCCGCAGGTCGAGGCGTTTCTCCCGGGCCGAATCCTGGAGCAGCTCGACCGTGTGCCGCACCGCGGCACGCAGCCGCGTGGGCGTGGGATCGAGTTCGAGCTTGCCCGCTTCGATCTTGGACATGTCGAGCACGTCGTTGAGGATGCCCTGCAGCAGCTTGCCGGCCTCCAGAATGCGGGTGAACTTGCTCCGCGCTTCAGCCGAGATCGTGGTGTCACCATGGCCGATCTGCGCAAATCCGAGCACGCCGTTGAGCGGCGTGCGGATCTCATGGCTCACGTTCGCGAGGAAGAGCGATTTCGATTCATTCGCTGCTTCGGCCTGCTGCTTGGCGGACTGCAGTGCGAGCATGGCTTGCTTGCGCAATTGGCCCGCACGCCGCTGCTGCTTGAGCGCCCAAAGCGCCCCGCCTGCGAGGGCCAGCCAGAAGACGATCGTGATGGCGAGCTCACGGTACCAGGGGCGAAGGAAATCCGTGCTCGACAAGCCCGCCAGGATGTACACCGGGTAGGCGCCCACCTGCCGGTACATGAAAGTGCGGTACAGGCGATCGATGGAGCTGTGAGCCTGAAAAAGCGCGCTCGGCTCGCCGGAGGCCAGCGCTTTGATGGTCTCGGGGGCGGACAGGCGTGGCGGCTGCTCATCCTGCAGCAGCGGATGATCGGGCACACGCAGCAACACCTGGCGATGGGCATTGAACAAGGTCAGCACGCCGTGGGCGCCGACCTTCAACGAACTGAACAGTTCGTTGAGCTGCGCCATGTCCATCGTCAGGTACACCACGCCGGCGATGCGGCCCTGTGCATCGCGCAGAGGCCGCGCCACGGGGAGCACCCACCGGTTGGACAGGCGCGACCTGACCGGCAGGCCCAGCGTGAGCCCTTCCGTGGCGATGGCCTCGATGAAGAATTGGCGTTGCCCGATGTTGAAGGGGTGAGAGGCATCTACGCCGTCGCCATAGATCACTCGGCCAGCGCGGTCGGCCGCCCGCACTTCGGAGGCATCGGGCAAGCGGCGTTGCAGGCCCTGCAATGTTTCGGAGAAGGTCTCCACCGGCACCGCCGTGTCCCTGCTCTGCCGCCGAAACTCCTCTGCAGCGGTCACGAGCACGAGCTCAGCCGATTGCAGCCGCGTGAAGAAGTACCGCTCGAGATTGAGTGTGAGGTTCTCGAGGTCGTCGACCGCGGTGGCACGGTAACGGGCCTGGCTTGCAGACAGCGAATAGGCCAAGAAAGTGGCCACCGCGGCGAGCACGAGTGCCGTGGCGATGGCCAGCGCCCGGAATGACCGGTGCCAGTCAACGAATTTTTCGTCCACGGTGCCCCCCTGGTGGAACAACGGGGGTGTCGTGGCCCCCCTGATCCTTTATACGTGGAGCCGGGCAGGTTGCACAGGTGATTTCGTCCGGCCGAGAGGGACTATGGCCGGCAAGAGGACGCAACCCGGCAGCGCCGAGCTTCGACGTCGGAAAGCGATTGCGAGCCCTCACGGGCGGCTGGCGGCGGGCCAGCCGCACAGCGTCGAATCAGCCGGTCGTGCCGCGTGCCACCCACTCGCTGAACCGCTGGGGATCGATGTTCGAGCCGCAGACGATCAGGCCGACGCGCTTGCCGTCAAGCCGAGAGCGCAGCGGCCCGAGCAAGGCCGCGGTGGCTGCCGCGGCGGCCGGTTCGGTCACGAGCTTCATGTCCTGGTACAGGTGGGCCATCGCCCGGCACAGTTCCTCGTCCCACACGCGCACGATGTCGTCGACGAAGCGGCGACACACACCGTAGCTGTACGGCAGCGCGTACGGGGCGCCGAGGCTGTCTGCAATGGTGTGTACCTTGTCGAGCTTTTGAGGTTCACCGGCCCTCAGGCTGCGGTACATCGCATCGGCACCGTACGGTTCGATGCCGAACACCAGGCACTGCGGATTGATCTGCTTGACCGCCGCGGCGATGCCCCCGCACAAGCCCCCACCGCCCACCGGCACGACGACCGCATCCAGTCCGGGCACCTGGCGCATCAGTTCAAGGCCCACCGTGCCGGTGCCCTCCGCGATCAGCGGGCCGTCGAACGGATGGATCATCGTGCGACGCTCCTCTTCGACCAGTTGCAGCGCCAGCGCGAAGGCCTCATGCACGCTGTCGACGAGCCGCACCTCGGCATCCTGAGCCTCGCAGGCGGCGATGCGTGCCGGACTGGCACTGCGGGGCATGCAGACCGTCGCACGGGTGCCGGACGCTTTCGCGGCATATGCCACGGCGATGGCATGGTTGCCGGCGCTTGCCGCAACCACCCCTCGCGCCATCGCGTCGGCATCGAGTGTGCCGATGCTGTTGAGCGCGCCGCGCAACTTGAAGGTGCCGGTGCGCTGGAACAGTTCGAGCTTGAGCCACACCTCGGTGGCGGGGGAGAGCGCGCGCTCGACGATGCCGGTGTGCCAGCGCCAGACGGGCGTTTCGAGCACCTTGCCGTGCAGGCGCTCGGCTGTCCGGTGCAGTTGGTCGAGAGACGGGTAGGGTGCCGAGAAGGCGGTGGTGTTGTTCATGACGGATCGATTCGAATGAGGCGTGGCGGGGGCGCGCGTTGGCGCACGACAGGCGGGACCGTCGAGCACCGGCGAACGCCGCAGCTCAACGATCCTGGCGAATTCGAATCGACGCTTGAATGGACGAACGGATGTGGGCGCACGTGGCCCCGGCGGTGCACAGGGCGCGCAGCATCGGTTGGGGCAGGAGGGCGGTGCGGTTCATCGTGCCGGCATCATACCGAAGCGGCCGCGGCCCTTGCTTCGGTGGTTCGACGAAGGCCTGCAACCGCATCGCACGATGGCGGGCTATTGTTCTCGGAACTCAACTTCGAGTGAGTTCCTCATGACCCAGGCCTCCCGACCCCGTTCCCCAGGTGAAGCACGCCGCCGTCAGGTGATGGGCGACGTCTTCGTCGATCGCGCTCTTGCAGGCGCCACGGCATTCACACAACCGCTGCAGGACCTCGTCAATGACCATGCCTGGGGCGCCACATGGCAGCGCGGTGGCATCGACCTGAAGCAGCGCAGCCTTTGCACCGTGGCCATGTTGGCAGCCCTCGGGCACACGAACGAATTGAAGGGTCACCTCCGTGGCGCGATGAACAACGGCGCCACGCTCGCGGAGTTGCGGGAGGTGTTGCTGCATGTGGCCCCATACGCAGGCGTTCCGGCCTCGGTGGCGGCCTTTCGCGCGGCGAGCGAATGGATGGCCGCCGAAGGGCTGGCGTTCGAAGAAGGGTGAGCTCCGCACCTGGTGCGCTGAACAAAGGTTTCGCCGACTGACGAGAACAGGGGGGGAATTCGACACCCAAACCACGCATGCAGGTGGGGCCTGCGCGAAGGACCGAGACCTATACTTTTTTTACAGCAGTTCAGCGCCCCGGGAGGGTCGGTTCCATGACAACGAAGCGCAGTGAAAAGAGCGAGCAGACGCTCGCGGCGATTGTGTCGACGGGGTTCGACATTGCACGCAAACAAGGCCTGCAAAGCGTGTCGTTGACAAGCGTGGCCAAGGAGTTGGGCATCAGCAAAGGCGGCGTCGCGCTGCGTGTGGGGTCCATCGAAGCCCTCAAGAACATGGTGCTCGACGAATACGAGGCCTACTTCAGGCGCACGGTGTTCGAGCCCGCGATGAACGCACCACCCGGCCTGCCGCGGCTCGATGCGCTGATGGAGCGCTGGATCAGCGGCGGCGCCGAGATGAATGTGTTGCTTGGCTCGATGTACGGTCACAGCACCTTCGACATCGACCCCATCCATCTGCCCTTGCGCGAGCGCCTCGTCAAAGGGTTCACGCTGTGGCAAAAGGTGCTCGAACGCACCATCCGGCAGGCGATCCGGCTCGGGCAGCTGAGCCCGGAAACCGATCCGGAACAACTGGTGTTCGAGATCTTCGGGATGATGTTGAGTTTCATGTATGCCCAGCGGCTGTCGAAACGCGGGCAACCCATTGAGCGCGCCGAATCGGCCTATGCGCGCGTGTTGCAGCCCTATCGCGCGGTCACGTCCGACGCCACACCACCATCTTCGACGTGAGCACCTGCAGCACGTCGCCATGCTGGTTCTTCGTTTCGCTCCGCACGATGGCCATGCCTCGGTCGGGGCGCGAGGATGAGGGGCGCACCTCGAGCACTTCCATCTCCACATGGAGCACGTCGGTTGCCCGCGCGGGCCGCGGCCATTGCACCTCGCCGCCCGCGCCCACCATGCCGCCGGCGATCCGCAGCCCGCTCGTCACCATGAGCTTCATCGTGATCGATGCGGTGTGCCAACCGCTGGCCGCCAGGCCCTGGAAGATCGAGTCTTTGGCGGCCTCATTGTCCAGGTGAAATGGCTGCGGATCGAATTGGGCCGCGAATGCCTTGATCTGCGCTTCGTCGAGCGCGTGCTCTTCGGAAGAAAAACGGTCTCCGACACGGAGGTCTTCAAGGTAGAGAGGCGCGATCATCGGTTGCTCCGGATGCGAAGAGAAATTGGGTGGACGGGAAGTGCAACTCCCGCGGTGATGATCGTGCATATTTTGCGGGCGGGCAGCCAACGATCGGCATCCCCGATGCAACCGCTGTACTACAGTGGCGCCACATGAACCATCGTCACCCAGCCCTGCGCGGATTCTCCTTGATCGAGCTGTTGATCGTGATGGGGGTTCTCGCCATCCTCGCGCTGCTTGCGATGCCGAACTTCACCGACCGCATCGTGCGCCAGCAGGTGGCCGATACGCTGCAGGTCGTCGATTTCGCCAAGCGCAAGGTGGCCCTCTTTCGCGGCCTTTCGGGCAAGTTTCCCGTCGACAACATCGAGGCGAGCCTGCCGCCACCGGACAAGATCGTCGGCAGCTTCCTGGCTTCCGTGACCGTGCAGGACGGTGCGCTGGTGCTCGTGTTCGGCAACGGGGCCAATCCGATGCTCAAGGGCAAGCGCTTGTCGCTGCGCCCCGCTTACGTGCCCGACTATCCGGAGGTGCCGCTGGTGTGGGTCTGCGCTGGCGCAGCGGTTCCAGAAAAGATGCAAGCCCAGGGGCGAGACGACACGGACATCGCCCCCCTGTACCTGCCGGCGGCCTGTCGCCCGCCTGCAGCTCCGAAGACATCCTGACGGGCGCGGGGCCGACGCTCGTTGCGTCATGTCAATGCCGCAGCGAACCGGTCATGCCCTCCCGGACGGTCACGCACGTCAGGGGGCCGACAGCACGTTGAGCATCATTCCGAGGAACATCGCCACCTCGGCGTGGCCATCGAGGAAGTAGGCCGCACGCGATCGCGGATCATCGCGGCCGATGCGCACCGTGAGCCAATGCGGCGGCGCGCGCACGAACACCGATTCGTCGTTCACGTCGTCGCCCACGAACACCGCTGCGGCCGTGCCGGCCCGCCCGACCAGCCGCAATACCGCATCCCCCTTGTCGGGTGCGAGCGTATCGACCACATTGATCACGCACTTGCCGCCGAACGTGGCCAAGCCAGGTTCGATGGTCTGCAGCAGCGTCTCGATCGCCACACGGGCGGCATCCCGATCACGGGCCAGGCGATAGTGCAGCGCAAGGGAATAGCGCTTGTCTTCGATCGATACGCCGGCGGATGCCAGCATCGGCGCTGCCGCGGCCAGCCGCAGGCGCAGCGCATCCAGAGATGGGCTGGTGTGTGCAGGCGCCGGATCGAACGGGTCCTCCGCGCCGTGGTTGCCAATCACGAAGTGAGGCTCGAAGCCAAGCCTTGGAGCGACGTCGGCCACGCTGCGGCCCGTGACGATGGCCACCGGGCACAGATTGGCGAGCTGGCGAAGCTGCTGTGCGACGGCCGCCGAGACACGGGCATCGTCGGGCCGGGCCACGATGGGCGCGAGCGTGCCATCGAAATCGAACGCGAGCAACGGACGCAGCGCCATCACCGCGGCCAGAGCCTGCTCGCCGGAAGGGGTGAAGAGGTGTTTCATCGCGAAGGCATTCGTGCGAAGGTCAAGCGCGTTGATGGCGTTTGAGGCGGGCCTGGATGCGGTCGCGCAGGCGCGAGCGGCCGCCGTCGGCGAGCATGCGGCCGGCCCAGCGGTACACGTTGAATTCACGCACGTTGGCTCGCAGGCTGGCCATGCGCTCGCGCTGTTCCGGCGCGGGCATCTTCAGCGCCTGCTCCAGCGCATCGGCGCATTCCTCCACGTGGTACGGATTGACGATCAGCGCTTCGGGCATCTCGCGGGCGGCGCCGGCGAAGCGGCTCAACACGAGCACGCCCTGTTCGTCGTCGCGGGCAGCCACGAATTCCTTGCACACCAGGTTCATGCCGTCGTGCAGGCTCGTCACCACGCACACCTCGGCCGCCCGGTACAACTCGATCAACTGGGCGTGCTCATGGTGTTCGGCAAGCAGGTGCACCGGCAGGTAGTTTTCGCTGCCGAAGCGCCCGTTGATGCGTTCAGTGACCTGCTGGATGCGGTCCTGGAATGCGCGGTATTCCTCCAGCGAACTGCGCGAGGGGGCCGCGACCTGAATGAATGAGAAGCGGCCCGCCCACTCCGGATGTTTTTCGAGCAGGCGCTCTACCGCGTGCAGCCGCTCGAGGATGCCCTTGGTGTAGTCGAAGCGATCCACCCCCACGGCCAGGCGGTGGTCGGGCCCGTAGCCGAACCGCTCGCGCACCTTGCGGCGGCACTCGGCAATCGGTGCCCAGCCGGCTACTTCCTCGTCCGAGGGCCACTCGATCGAGATGGGGTAGCTTTCCACCAGCGTGTCGTCGTCATGGAACGAGATCGTCGAGTGCTCGTGCTCGATGCGGGCCTCGAGGTAGCGGTCCACCGTCTCGATGAAGTTCTTGCAGTGGAAGCGCGTGTGGAACCCGAGGATGGTGCTGCCCAGCATCCCCTCGAGAATTTCCCGGCGCCACGGGCAGATGCCGAACGACTCGGGATTGGGCCATGGGATGTGCCAGAACGTCAAAATCGTGGCCCGCGGCAGCTTCTTGCGGATCATCGCGGGCAGCAGCGCGAAATGGTAGTCCTGCACGAGCACCACGGGGTCTTCGACCACCGCCTCTGCCACCACCGCATCGGCAAAGCGCTGGTTGACTTCCCGGTAGCGGTTCCAGTCCGCTTCACGGAACACGGGGCGCACGTGGGCCACGTGGCACAGTGGCCACAGGCCCTCGTTCGAGAAGCCGTAGTAGAAGCCCTGTTCCTCCTCCGGCGAAAGCCACAGGCGGCGCAGCACGTATTCGTTGTGGCCCGGCGGCACCATCACGCGGTCGTTGGCGTCGACCACGTCGTGGTCGGCGTTGCCGCTGCCGTGGGCGATCCACGTGCCGGAGCACGCACGCATCACGGGCTCGACCGCGGTGACGAGGCCGCTGGCCGGCCGCTTGACGATCACCCCGTCCTTGCCCTTTTCGTGGATGTAGGGTTCGCGGTTGGACACCACGATGACCTGGTCGCCGCGAAGCTGCGTGCGCAGCAGCGTGCGCAGCCGCTCAGGGTTCCATTCGGCATCGGGTCCCTGGGCGCGCCGGTACTCGTCTTCCAGGTCGCGCAGGCGGGCGCGAAGGTCGGCCGCAAGCGGCGCAAGCTCGGGCGGTGCGGCAGCGGCGGGAGACATCGGCGACATCGGCATCAGCACGCCTTCGCCCCGCAGCAGTGCGCGGGCGCCGGCCACCCAGCCGCGCCAGCTGAGCTGGGCGACGACCACGGTGATCAGCGTCATGGCGAGGCCCAGGCTCGCAATGAGGATGATGAGGTACTTTTGCGTGTCTTGGCTGCGGCGTTCGAGGAAGCTCAGGTCGTGCAGGATGACGAGGTCGGCCATGCGGCCGTTGTCGTCATTGATCGGGTGCATGCCCACCTGCACCGACCCGCCTTCAAGCTTGAGCCGGGGTTCGTTCTGGCCGGCGATTTCGCGCGCCTTCTCGCACGTCAGCGAAGCAGGGAAGCCGGCGGTGCGCCGGACCACTTCGCCTTCGATCGAGCAAAGCGCGATGCCCACGAGGCGCTCGTCCTGCGCGGCACGATCGATCAGGGTTTGCAGGCGCCGAGTCTTGAAGTCTTGCCGGTTCTCCGCGATGGAGTCCGACAGCGCGCTCGCCACCAGCGAGCCGCGCAGGTTCAGGTCTCGCGAGAACCACCTCAGCGTGAGGCTGTCCATCAGCGGAAGCACCAGGTAAGCGGTTGCGATCAGCGTGAGTACGAGCGGGAGAAGAAAGCGGAGCTGCAGTCTCAGGGAGTTCATGGGCACATGTCGGAAGGCCCGCAGCGGCGGCCGATTCCGTGGACTTGATGGCAAGAAGGAATGACACTGGATTGCGCAAATCCATCCGGACGACTGTACAGTGGGCCGCTGTGTCGAATCGGCGGTTTCTCGTGTCAGACAATGCCTACAAACAAAGGAGCGCCCGTGAGTGGACCTGCAACGGACAACCCGTTTTTGAAGCGCGATGCCACACTCGATCTTGCGTTGATCGGCAACTGCGCCATCGGCGCACTCGTTGATCGCTACGCGCGCATCGTCTGGTGCTGCATGCCTCGCTTCGACAGCGACCCGGTGTTCCACGCACTGCTCGATTCCGGTGAGGGCGTGGGCCACGACGGCACGCTGGCCGTCGAACTGGAAGGGGCGGTGCGCAGCGAGCAGTTCTATGAACCGGGCACGGCCGTGGTGCGCACCCGTCTGTTTGATGCTGCGGGCCATGGCATCGAGGTGACCGACTTCGCGCCGCGCTTCTGGGTGCGCGAGCGCATGTTCCATCCGGCGCAACTCGTGCGGCGCATCCGTCCGTTGAGTGGTCGCCCGCGCATCCGGCTCATCGTGCGGCCGCGCAGTGAATGGGGCACCGTGGCGCCCACCATCACGAGGGGCAGCAACCATGTGCGGTACGTCTCGCCCCAGGGCGCCCTTCGCCTGAGCACCGACGCACCGCTCACGTACGTGCTCGATGAAACCTGGTTCTCATTGCACACGCCCATCTGCATGCTGCTCGGCCCCGATGAGACCATCAATTCGGGCATCAGCGAGACCGCCCGCGACTTCGAGGAACAGACGTCGCTGTACTGGAGGGAATGGACGCGCCGCCTGGCGCTGCCGCTCGAATGGCAGGAGGCCGTGATCCGCGCGGCCATCACCCTCAAGCTCTGCCAGTACGGTGACACCGGTGCCATCGTTGCCGCCATGACCACGAGCATTCCCGAGGCCCCCGACAGCCGGCGCAACTGGGACTACCGCTACTGCTGGCTGCGCGATGCCTTCTTCGTGGTGCGTGCACTCAACAGCCTGTCCGAGGTGGGCACGATGGAGGACTACCTGCGCTGGGTGCATGACGTCGTGCGCGGCGCGGACGGCGGCCATGTGCAACCCCTCTACGGCGTGGGCCTGGAGCAGGGCCTGGTCGAGCGCGAACTCAAGCACCTGGGCGGCTACCGCGGCATGGGACCCGTGCGGGTGGGCAACCAGGCATACGAGCACTTCCAGCACGATGTCTACGGCAACATCGTGCTCGGCGCGGCGCAGGCTTTCCACGACCACCGCCTGTTCCGTCGCGCCGACGTCGACGACTTCGCTGCACTCGAGCCGGTGGGCGAACGGGCGTGGCAACTTCATGACCAGCCCGACGCCGGCATGTGGGAGCTGCGCTCGCGCTCGCGGGTGCACACCTCCTCGTCGCTGATGTGCTGGGCGGCGTGCGACCGCCTCGGCAAGATCGCGATGGTGCTGGGCCTGCGCGAACGCGCCTCCCTGTGGGCCGAGCGCGCCACGGTGATCCAGCGCCGCATCCTGGAAGCCTCGTGGAACGAGGAGCGCAAGGCCTTCGTCGAAAGCTTCGGAGGCCGCGACCTCGATGCGAGCGTGCTGCTGATGGCCGAGGTGGGTTTCATCAATCCGAAGGATCCGCGCTTCGTCTCCACCGTCGATGCATTGGAGAAAACGCTGTGCGACGGCCCGTACATGCGCCGCTACGAGGCGCCCGATGACTTCGGCCGGCCGGAGACGGCCTTCAACGTGTGTTCATTCTGGCGAATCGATGCGCTCGCGCGCATCGGCCGCGTGGCGCAGGCACGCGAGATCTTCGAGACGCTGCTCGCTCGACGGAACCACGTGGGCCTGCTGTCCGAAGACCTGAAGCCCGACACCGGCGAGCTGTGGGGCAACTTCCCCCAGACGTATTCCATGGTCGGCATCATCAACGGCGCCATGCGCCTGTCGAAGCCCTGGGACACCGTGGTCTGATCGCTTGCTCGCGCCCCCAATGGCCGCGCATGGGGAAAGTGCGGCTGCCTGAAGGGGGTGCAAATGGACTCTGACAGGAGACTGGATGCACTCATGTGTCGTCCACTCTCTTGAAAGGTCCATTGATGAATTCGATCTCGCGTGTCTGGGTGCTGTCTGTGGCAAGCGCGCTCGCGCTGTCAGGCTGCGGTGGCGGGGATGGCCCCGGCCCCAGCGATGACAGCGGGCTTCCGCCCGCGTCTGCATGCCTGCCTACGGCGGAGGTGATGAGCGAGCGCATCCACGGCAAGTCCTCCTATGCCGAGACGGTCGAGCACATGGGGTGCGAGGGCCGCCTCGTGAGCGAGGCGAACGTGGCCGGCCAGTCCACGCGCACTTACGACTGGGGGCGCGTCGACTGGGGGCCTTACGTCCAAATGCATTTTCGCAATGATCTGCTCCAGAACTGGTCGTCCAAAGGTTTGTACGGCACGGAACCGGCCAGCTGTCTGCCCACACGCGCCGCGGCGGACCGGCTTGTTGCCGGCATGGACATCGACGTTGTCAGTGGCGTCGTCGGTTGCAAAGGGCAGACCGTTTCATATTCCGTTGACTACGGTGGCGTGTTGGGCACCCAGTCCGTTCTGACATGGGGCAACATCGAGTCGGGTCCTTACCTGACGGCCACCATCAAGGACAACAAGCTGCTCGCCTTCTCCAGTCAACGGCTTTGAATCAGCGGTCCGCCCGAAGGCGCTGCCACGCCCTGTTGAGACGCCAGCCCAAGAGCACCGCCACGATCGCCGCATAGACACCCACCTCGGCGAAATCGTTCTTGCCGGCCCGCATCCAGAAGAAGTGCAGCAGGCCGAGCAGCGCGGTGGCGTACACCAGCCGGTGCAGGCGCTGCCAACGCGGTGCCCCGAGCGCCTTGATGGCACGGTTGAACGACGTGGCGGCCAAAGGCAGCATCAATGCCAGCGCAAGCGTTCCCACGAGAATGAACGGGCGCTTCGCGATGTCGGTGACGATGTCTTGCAGCAGCAGGTCCTTGTCCAGCCAGGCGTAGCAGATGAAGTGCATGCAGCCGTAGAAGAACGTGTAGAGCCCCAGCATGCGTCGAAAGCGGGCAAGGGCGGGCATGTTCGCCCATTGGCGCACCGGCGTCACGGCCAGCGTGAGGCAGAGGAAGCGCAGCGTCCAGTCGCCGAAGCCGCGGATCAGCGCCTCGGCCGGATTGGGGCCGAGGGTGTCGGTGGCGGCACCCATCGCCAGCCATCCGAACGGCACCAGGCAGGCGATGAAAAGCACCACTTTGGATGCAGGATGCAGCAGCCACGGGCGCTTGCGCGCGGCATGGGAGGGGGAAGACAACACGGAAGACAAAGGCACACCCAGGATGAAAGCTGAAAGCGGGTCGGCAGCTGGCTCAGAAGAACCGCTTCAGGTCCATGCCGGCGTAAAGCTGGCCCACCTGTGCTTCATAGCCGTTGAACATCAGGGTGGGGCGCTTCTTGGCGAAGAGGCCATCTTCGCCGATGCGGCGTTCCTTCGCTTGGCTCCACCGCGGGTGGTCCACGTCGGGATTCACATTCGAATAGAACCCGTATTCCGACGGTGCTGCAAGATTCCAGGAGGTGGCGGGCTGCCGCTCGACGAAGCGGATCTTCACGATCGATTTGCCGCTCTTGAAGCCATATTTCCACGGGACGATCACGCGCACCGGCGCGCCGTTCTGGTTGGGCAGCACCTCGCCGTACAACCCGAACGTCAGCAAGGTGAGCGGGTTCATCGCTTCATCCAGGCGCAGCCCTTCCACATAGGGCCAGGAGAGTACGCGGGAATTCACTCCTGGCATCTGCTTCGCATCGGCCATGGTCACGAACTCCACGAATTTGGCCTTGCCCGTGGGTTCCACCCGTTTGATCAACTCGGAGAGCGAGTACCCCACCCACGGAATCACCATCGACCAGCCCTCGACGCAGCGCAGCCGGTACACCCGCTCTTCCATCGGCGACAGCTTCAACAGCTCGTCGAGGTCGTACACCTTCGGCTTCTTGACCTCACCTTCGATGGCCACCGTCCATGGGCGCGTCTTCAGTGATCCGGCGCTGCGGGCCGGATCCGACTTGTCCGTCCCGAACTCGTAGTAGTTGTTGTAGGAGGTGACGTCCGCATACGGCGTGGCTTTTTCCATCGTCATGGCACCCGCGACAGCGCTGCGGCTGCCGGGCAGCGCCGCTAGCTTGTTGGGTCGGGGAGTCTGTGCCACCGCCTCGCGGGACGCCCAGGCTGCCAATGCCAGGCCGCCGCTGCCTGCCGCCAGCAGACTGAGCAGTCGACGGCGCTGCTCATAGACTGTGCGAGAAGTGATCTCGGAGGCCACCGGGTGCTGGAAACCACGGTCCTTGAGGAACAACATGCTGACTCCTTCGGTGGCCGGTGCCACGCTGTTGACGGTGTGTCGGGTTCGAGCTTTGAACCTTACAACCGGTTCCGGTTTTGTGCCGCCTTTGAGCGGGCGGCGCTCGCTCTCTTCCTCCCTTTGTCCTCCTCTTGAGAGAATCTTGTTCTCTGGCGAGGCCGCGCCGGGTCTCGGCCCGGCGGCCGAAACACCTTTCTTGGCCGCTGCCCAAGAAAGGTGTTCCAAAGAAGCGCTCTGAACACCAGCTTCCCCGCATTTTGCTCAGGCGCTTCGGCTAGGAATCCCCCGCACGACCACTGTCTTCAGTTCCACCGTGACCGTACGAGACACGGCCGTGCCGATTCGTCTCAGCTCGCTTCGCATCGGCCCAGGCTACCATTTCGTCGTCCCGGCGAAAGCCGGGACCCACCGCCTCAGTGGGCCCCGGCTTTCGCCGGTGTGACGGAGGAGGGGCGAGCGAGCAAAGCGAGCAACGCCCCGCAGCGCGCGCGACAGGAAGGCAAGCGCAGCGAAGCCGCAGATCAAGCTACACGCGAGCCCGGGCTCCCCCTTGGGGGGACCGGCGCGCCAGCGCCGTAGGGGGCCCAACCCCCCGGGGCCTAAAGATCCGTGAAGTTGGTATCGTCAATCAGCGAATTGAAGCCGGTATCGACGAAAAGGCGCAGGGAGTGTTTCGAGATGCGCTCCCGGAAGTTCTTGCGGGCGAAGAGTTTCGCCTGGGCCTCCCCAGGGAGGTCGGTGATGTTGATGACGTTCTTGGAAATCAGTGTGTCGATGACGTCTTCGATCACCCGCACGAAGTCGGCGTCGAGCCGGCCGAAGTCGCTTTGCTGGGGGGCGGAGTGGCCCAGGAAGACCATCAGTTCCGCGTGTCCGTCCGGCAGGAATTCCATGCCGGGTGCGCCGTGGCGGTGGATGCTTTCGATCTGGCCGTCAGGGCCACGGCGGATGTGAGGCATGGTGGCGGGCAGAGTGGTCGGGTCCATTGACTATAGACCTTCGGTCGGCCGCTGCGTCATCGTTTGCTCGCGGAATGTAGCGCCCGCAGGTACAGGTTGGCACGGGATGGCCGCAAACAGAAAAAGAAAAGGCCGGTCAGCGACCGGCCTTCTGGAGGGAGTACCCGGGCGGGATGTTCAGCGCATCCCGGCGATGTAGTCGGCGACGGCCTTGATCTCGGCATCGTTCATCTTCGAGACGACGCCGACCATTTGCGGGCTGTTCTGGCGGGTGTTGGCGCGGAAGGCTTTCAATTGGGCCTCGGTGTAGTCGGCGTGCTGACCGCGCAGGCGTGGGTATTGCGATGGCACGCCGCTGCCGGTCGGCCCGTGGCAACCGGCGCAAGCGGGCACGCCCCGGTCGGCGATGCCTCCGCGGTAAATCTTCTGGCCCAGCTCAACCGTGGCTTTGTTCTTGGCCGTGCCGAGAGACGGCGGCTTGCTGGCGTAGAAGGCGGCCACATCGCGCATGTCCTGTTCGCTCAATGCCGACGCAAAGCCCTTCATCACGGGGTTCTTGCGCTTGTCGGTCTTGAAGTCTTGCAGCTGCTTGGCCAGGTATTCCGGATGCTGGCCTTTGAGGATCGGGTTGGCGGCAGCGCCCCGTGTGGCATCGGCCGTGTGGCAGGCGCCGCACACGTTCGTGGAGATCGCCTCCCCCTTGGCCAGGTCAGGCTTCGCGGGTGCGTGGCTTTCTGCGGCGGCCGCCGGAGCGATGAAGGAGGCGGCCAACAGACTCAACAACACAGAGGCAAAAGACTTCATGGCGGGGGGCGATTCCTTGTGCTCAACCCAAGAATTTTACAATGCAAGCTTTGGGCGCCCGAATGACCGACGAAAACAAAGCCAAACCCCAGGTCGAGGACGCCGTGAACGCGGAGAAGTTGGCGTTGGCCTGGAGCCACACTGCCCGTTTCCTGACCACGGCCAGCCAACTCGACCAGCTGCCTGCCACGGAGCTGCCCGAAATCGCCTTCGTGGGGCGCTCCAATGCGGGCAAATCTACGGCGATCAACACGCTGACGCAGCAAAAGCGCCTGGCTTTCGCGTCCAAGACACCGGGCCGCACCCAGCACATCAACCTGTTCGAACTGGGGCCGCGCCTTCAGCCTGACGCCCTGTTCGCGGACCTGCCTGGTTACGGCTACGCCGCCGTGGCAAGAGGGGCGAAGCTGCGCTGGCAAAAAGTGATGGCTGACTACCTCGAGGTGCGCCGCTCGCTCGCCGGTGTGGTACTGATGGTGGATTCGCGCCTCGGTTTCACCGATCTGGACCGCCAGCTGCTGGATTTCGTGGCCCCTCGGGTGGGATCCGGTTCGGTGAAGCTGCTGGTGCTGCTGACCAAGTCCGACAAGCTCAGCCGTGCCGAGGCGAATGCGGCCCTGGCTGCTTCGCAGGAGGTTCTCGGCGAACTGTCGACGGATGAAGCAGACGTCAGCATGTCGCTGTTCTCTGCGTTGAAGAAGTCGGGCGTCGGCGATGCCGCCCAGGTCTTGCACAGCTGGACTCACCCGCAAGAGACGTCTTCCTGAGCCCCTGTCGAACGGCGAGGGCGGGGCGTTGGATACGTCAGCCGGCGCTGTCGAGCCGGCGTATCAGTGCATCCACTGCGCGCTGGATCAGCGAATTCGATTCCAACGTTTCCACGAGCTCGGCCTTTCGCAGCCGTTCCAGCGCTCGCTGTGTCACCGAATGGGTGCGGTCCGGGGCGTCGCCCGCATACACGAAGTAGGTGCCGCGCGGGCTGCGCCACAGCAATTGAGCTTGCGTCCAGCGCCCATTGAGAAAGATGCGCTGGCGCGCGCCGAGCGGCAACCGGTTCACCCAATCGGATGCGTCTTCCGACGCAGTCGCCGTGGCATCGGTCATCAATGCCGCAGGCACTGTGTCCATCGACGGCAGATCGATCAGCGAATCGGCAAACTGCGCTGGCTCCGGGGAGGGCGGCGCGGTTTCCTCACGCAGCCGGCGCACAATTTCTTCAGGCGTCGGGGCGCGTTCAGGTGCGGGTGCGGAGCGGCCTCCGGACTTCAGGGCCTCGGTGTGAACGACCACGAGATCGTCGAGCACCGCCTGTCGCTCGGACTGCGGCAGATCGATCGATGCGGCCCCCGCCCGCAACCGCTGCAGCAATCCGGGCAGCAGGGCCAGCAGCCGCTGGCGGCTTTGCGGGTGGTCGACCGGCTTGAGGCTCCAGATGAGATCGTCGAGCGTCTTGACGTAGCCGATTGTGATCTCCGACGTGTCGCCGTGTTCAAGCATGGCCGTGGCGATGACCTTCGCCCATGCGCCCGTGACGAAGCGGCGGATGGCCGGCGTGGTGTGCACTGGCGCAAGCTGGTCTGACAGCCGGGAGGACAACTGCTGCTGCAGTTGGTCGGCCTGTTCGGCACGCAGCAAGGTCTCGATGGACCTGCGAGCGGCCTCCTGCAGCTCTCGGAATTGCCCCTCGAGAAAGCTCTCGAGCGCCGCGAGGCTGCGTGTGTATGCCTCGGCGCCCTGCGACCCCTGCACCGTCAACTCATCAACGAGCTGCCCCGAGAACGTCAGCAGCGCCACCAGGCGGGCATCGCCGGGATTCGGGTAACACGATGCCGCGTCCACGAGCCGCGTCATGAACATCCACACCGGGTGCTCGTGGCGGTCCAGCATCTCGTGGTCATGCAACGCGATGCGCAGGGCCGAAACTTGCAGGCGGCCCAGCTGCGCTCGCAGCGCAGGGTTGAGCCCGGGGTCCGACACGATGACCTCGAACAAGCGGGCAATGAGCTCGATGACCTGGCGTTCCACCGAGGCCCCCGTGGTGGCCAACAAGGTGGCTCGGTGTTCGAGAAGCCGGGGGGCAGCGCCCGTGCCCCCAGACACCGATGGCATGCGGCTCAACAAGGCTTCGACCCGGGACAGCGCGTCGTCGAGGTCGCCGGGCGACGCGGCCGTGGCGTCGCCTTCAGGCATTGAACGGCGCAAGGCATCGAGTGCGCCGGGTTGTGTGACATTGACGGCCGGCACGCGTGAGCGCGCACCAGGAGCGAATACGACCGTCCGATAGATGCTGGGCGTGACGCCTTGGCCTTCCAACCGCGATGTGGCCGCGGCCCACGCGGATTTCAGCAGGGGGGCCATCGCGGTGGCTGATATCCGCAGCAGCAGCGATTGCTGCGCAGGCAGGATCGGCAGCGCGCCGGCTGCTTCGGCCAATGCCTTGGCATACGCCCTGGGGCGCAGGGGGTTCGATTCAGCGGTGGTGTGGTCCTGGCCGCGCAGGGTCGAGGTGAAGGTCTGCAGCTCGCGCAGCTCCCATTCGGCGATCGTGTCGATTTCCTGAATGGCACGCGACAGGCCGATCTCGGATTCCACCCGGTTCTCGTCCATCAGTTGCAGGCTGCCGAGTCCGCCAGGCGCTGTGGGCGAGGGGCCGGCATCGTCGGTGGACAGTGTCATCTCGGCCACGACAGCGTCGCGCAACGCGTCGACGAAGCGGCGCTGGTATGTCACAGGATGTTGGGCCAGCGCATGAGCCACATCGAAATGATGTTGGCGCTCGGAAGCGTTCAACAGCGTGTCCCCGGGGTCGCGGAGCTTCGTCTGGATGGCCGCGAGCGTGCGGGCGATCAGGTCGGCCGAATGGCCCAGTTCGGCCTCGACAAAGGCTTGCAACAAAGGAGCATTGGCCATTGTGATCGGATGGTTGTTCCGCGACCATTATGCGACGGTGCTGCAAAAAGCCTCAAGTCGCAGCTTGCGCGCAACGGAGCGGTCCCATACCATGCCTGCACTTTCAAGACGCCCTCCCGGTTGGTTCCAGCCGGGAGGGCGCTTCTTTTTTGCTTCCCGCAACTGAAGAAGGAACGACTTGAAATGAAGCAACAGGTCTGCACAACCCCGCCCGATCGCACCGGTCTCGGCCACGTGCAACATGGCTCGGGTCCGGAATGCGTGCTCGTCATGCACGACTGGCTCGGCGATCACACGAACTACGACGCCGTGATGCCTTACCTCGACGGGGATGCATTCACGTACGTCTTTGTCGACCTGCGCGGATACGGCAACTCCGTCGGAATGCGCGGCTGCTACACCGTGGAGGAAATCGCTCGCGACTGCCTGGATCTTGCCGACCGGTTCGGCTGGCAACGATTTCACTTGATTGGGCATTCGATGACCGGTTTGGCAACACAGCGCATCGCGGCCGACGCCCCCCAACGGATCAAGAGCGTGGTGGCGGTTTGCCCTGTCTCTGCGGCGGGCAACCGGCTGAGCGAAGACGCACGCGGCTTCTTTGCCAGCACGGGCGAGAACGATGATGCCTTCCGCCGTCTCGTGAAGTTTGTGACCGGCGGCCTGTCAGACCGATGGGCGGAGGTGAAGCTGCAGCAGAACAGGCGAGCAGTGGCACCCGAATGCCGTGGAGGTTACCTGGAGATGTTCGTCAATGCTGATTTCGTCGACGATGTTTGCGGGCTGGAAACGCCCTACCTGATCCTGATCGGGGACAAGGATCCAGGGTTGGACGAGGAGGTCATGAACCGGACCTTTCTGGCGTGGCATCCCAACGCCTCGCTCCACGTGATTCCGAATTGCGGGCATTACCCCATGCAGGAGTGCCCGCCTTATTTCGCAACGGTCGTCGAAAACTTCCTGAGCAAGGCCGCCCAGGAGGAGAAGGGCTGACAGCAGCCAGTTTGCCGCGGCCAAGAAAAAAGGGCTGCCGAAGCAGCCCTTTCGCAGTGCGCGGAGGCAATGGCCGGACCGCGAGGTCCGGCCGGGACATCACATGTCCATGCCCATGCCGCCCATGCCACCCATGCCACCGCCCATGCCGCCCGGTGCCGGAGCTTCGTCCTTCGGGGACTCGGCCACCATGGCTTCGGTCGTCAGCATCAGCGAAGCGACCGAGGCGGCGTTTTGCAGCGCCGTGCGGGTCACCTTGGTGGGATCCAGGATGCCCATTTCGATCATGTCGCCGTAGGTGTCGTTGGCTGCGTTGAAGCCGTAGTTGCCCTTGCCGGCCAGGACGGCATTGACGACCACGCTGGCTTCGCCGCCGGCGTTGTTGACGATTTCACGCAGCGGGGCTTCGATGGCGCGCAGGACCAGCTTGATGCCGGCGTCCTGGTCGGCGTTGTCGCCCTTGATGGCGCCAGCGGCTTGCTTGGCGCGCAGCAGGGCCACGCCACCACCGGCCACGATGCCTTCTTCCACCGCGGCACGCGTGGCGTGCAGGGCGTCTTCGACGCGGGCCTTCTTTTCCTTCATCTCGACTTCGGTGGCCGCGCCGACCTTGATCACGGCAACACCGCCGGCCAGCTTGGCCACGCGCTCTTGCAGCTTTTCACGGTCGTAGTCGCTCGTGGCTTCCTCGATCTGCACGCGCACTTGCTTGACGCGAGCTTCGATGTCGGCAGCAGCGCCGGCGCCGTCGATGATGGTGGTGTTTTCCTTGCCCACTTCGACGCGCTTGGCCTGGCCGAGGTCGGCCAGCGTGACCTTCTCGAGCGTCAGGCCGACTTCTTCGGCGATGACCTTGCCGCCCGTCAGGATGGCGATGTCTTCGAGCATGGCCTTGCGGCGGTCGCCGAAGCCAGGAGCCTTCACGGCGACAACCTTCAGGATGCCGCGGATCGTGTTGACCACGAGGGTCGCCAGCGCTTCGCCTTCGACTTCTTCAGCAATGATCAGCAGCGGACGGCCGGCCTTGGCCACTTGCTCCAGCACCGGCAGCAGGTCGCGGATGTTGCTGATCTTCTTGTCGAACAGCAGCACGAACGGGTTGTCCAGCAGCGCCGATTGCTTGTCCGGGTTGTTGATGAAGTACGGCGAGAGGTAGCCGCGGTCGAATTGCATGCCTTCGACGACGTCGAGTTCGCTCTCGAGCGACTTGCCGTCTTCGACGGTGATGACGCCTTCCTTGCCCACCTTGTCCATCGCGTCGGCGATGATCTTGCCGATGGATTCGTCGCTGTTGGCCGAGATCGAGCCGACTTGAGCGATTTCCTTCGAGGTGGTGGTGGCCTTCGAGGCCTTCTTCAGCTCGGTCACCAGGGCCGTCACGGCCTTGTCGATGCCGCGCTTGAGGTCCATCGGGTTCATGCCGGCGGCCACGTACTTCATGCCTTCGCGGACGATGGCCTGGGCCAGCACCGTGGCGGTGGTGGTGCCGTCACCGGCGTTGTCGCTGGTCTTGGAAGCCACTTCCTTGACCATTTGCGCGCCCATGTTCTGAAGCTTGTCCTTCAGTTCGATTTCCTTGGCGACCGACACGCCGTCCTTCGTGACGGTGGGGGCGCCGAACGAGCGCTCGAGCACCACGTTGCGGCCCTTGGGACCCAGGGTGACCTTGACGGCGTTGGCGAGGATGTTCACGCCTTCGACCATGCGTGCGCGGGCTTCGCCGCCGAAGACTACGTCTTTTGCTGCCATTTGATTCTCCGAATTCTGTAGGGGCGGGGATTACTTCTCGACGACGGCGAAGAGGTCTTCTTCACGCATCACGAGCAGCTCGTCGCCGTCGACCTTGACGGTCTGGCCGCTGTACTTGCCGAACAGGACGCGGTCGCCGACCTTGACGCTCAGGGCGACGAAATCACCCTTTTCGTTGCGCTTGCCGGTGCCGATGGCGATGACTTCGCCTTGGTCCGGCTTCTCAGCGGCGGCGTCCGGGATCACGATGCCCGAGGCGGTCTTGGTTTCTTGTTCCAGGCGCTTGACGACCACGCGGTCGTGCAACGGACGAAGTTTCATAGCATCTCCTTGATGAGCTCGAATCGAACTTCTGCGAGCAGAAAACGCGAGTTGGCGTTCACTGACGGTGCTGGTGATCCTGCGAAACAAGGTTTCCGGACCACCGTTGGCACTCGACCTGATCGAGTGCTAGCAAGCGGATTATAGGGAGGGGCGTCAGGGATGCAAGAGGGGCTGTTCACCCGTCTTTTCGCGGAGCGCATCCCAGGGGCGCCTGGTGCCAGGTGCGGCCGACGGCATAGCAAGGTTCATCGCTGGAGGATCACAGCTGAGCACCGGCCCGGGGCCGAGACGCTGGGAAGCGGCGCGTTCCACCGCGCCGAGCCCTCCAGCGCCCCAGTTGAGCTGCCCCACGGACGAGGTGACACTCGCGCCGACCGTCTTGATGTTGCTCGCATAGGCCAGGTGCATGTTGCCGTTCACCAAATCGAACACCGGCGCCGCCGGCACTTTGTCGTGATGCTGGGCCAGTCGCCTCATTTGCCGGGGCGAGGCGGAATACCCGAACCGGACGCCCACCGCGTTTGAGGGGTACGGCCACCAGGACGGGCATTCGGGCACGTCTGGAATATTTGGTTTCAGTTGCGTATGTAGCCATTTGGCTAAATTAGGTTAATCTTAAATCGTCAAAAGCGGTCGTCGTGACGGATGAGCGCTGCGACGATCTGAGGGCGAACTCCGTGAAAGCGGAGGGTGCAAAGTCTCCGGTCCCAGCACTGAAAGCGAAGGGATGACGGGATTGCCAGATGCATGGGTTCGCGCCGATGAGGCGCGGGCGGCAACATGGCGAGCGCCAGCGCGCTGTGGTCGGAGATACGTGGTTCCGCAGTCGCGCGTCGAGCCGAATGCGGGAGGCTGCCTTCTTCTTTGTCGCGGAAATCAAGCTGGTCCTGGCGCGCCCGCCGAAGAGGTAGTTGTCTTGAAGATGTCCTGGATGAATGGTCAGCCCGTGCGTGGCGTGCCGAATGTTCTTCCGTTGCTGGCTGTGCTCGGGCTTGCAGCCTGTGGAGGCGGCGGCTCCAACAGCACCCAGTCCGTTCAATCAACGACGGCGCCGGCTCAGGCCGATTCGCCGTCGCCTGGTGCCGGTGCCCAAGTTGGTACGACTGACCCTGTCCTCGGCGCCCCTGCCGCCCCAGGCTCTGCCTCGGGGCTGCGCATCGCCGTGACGAGTGCTCGCGGCGGCAGGTCGGTGCCCTTCACAGTGGGGCAAGCGCTGAAGCAGGGGGACGTTCCCAGCGGGTCGTCGCTGACGGCTGCCATTCCGGGCTTTCAGTTCGTGGTCAAGAATCGCTGGCCGGACGGGAGCGCCAAGTTCGCGATCCTGTCTGGGTTCGTCGACCTGGAAGCGAACACGCCGCGCACCATGGACCTGGCAGTTGCAGCAGCTTCCGCCGAGGCCGCACCGCTCACAACCGCGGACCTCAAGGCGACGGGCATCACGGCAAGCGTGCAGTTCCCCCCTTTTGGAACCGCCGGGTGGTCCAACGCAGATTGGGAGAGGCCCGAGCGAACGATCGTGGCCGGGCCGCAAATGTCCGCATGGACGTACCGCAAGCCGATCGGCAGCGATCAGCATCTTGTCGCGTGGCTGGAGGTCAGAGCCTACAAGGGTGGTGCGGTCGAGGTGCTGCCGTGGCTCGAAAACGGTTACCTGAATGTGGCAGCGCCTGGCGAGAAGGCCGGCACTGCAAGCTTCGTCCTGGGTGGCAACACGCGCATGTCGCAGCCACTGACGCTGATGAACCACCAGCGCGCGGTGCTTGCCACCGGGACCACGTTCACCCACTGGTTGGGGAGTGATCCCCAAGTGACGCCTAGGCACGACACGTCTTACCTGAAGGCAAGCAGGCTGGTGCCGAACTACGGGGCCGACACGTCCAGGAACGAAGCACTCTTCGGTGACCTGGCCAAGACCTACACACCGCTTGCGATCGCCAACTTTTCCACCGCTATGGGCATGGCGGGGTACCAACCCACCATCGGCCTGCTGCCGCAATGGGATGTTGCCTATCTCTCCTCGGGGGGCGATGCGCGCGCGTACCGGGCCGTGGTGATCAACGGCTATGCGGCGGGCCGGTATGGCATCCACTATCGGGATGAGGGGACGCAGCGTCCACTCAAATTCTCGAGCTATCCGTACCTGGTGATGGGCACGGGTTCCGGGGTGAGCGACATCGGCGCCTCGACCAAGGGAAGCTACACGCCGGCAGCGTCGGGCGGCCAGCCCCCCACGTTTGCCACGTCACATCATCCCTCGATGGGCTTCCTGCCTTACCTGTTGACGGGATGGAACTACTTTGCCGAGGAAACTCAGTTCGTTGCGACCGCGAACTTCCTCAAGCAGAACGACTCCACGCGGTTGGAGACAAAAGGAATTCTGGAGACGATCACAGGCTCCAACACGACGCGCGGCGCCGCCTGGGCAATTCGCACGCTTGCGCAAGCTGCGACCATCACGCCAGACGATGATCCTCTTCGCCCCGAGCTGGTGGCCAGCGTGGAGGAGAACATCGGCTACTACCATGGCCGATACATTGCCAAAGCGAACAATCCGCTGGGTCTGGTGCAGCCTTACAGCAACTACAACAGCGGCAATCCCTGGTCGAGCGCCGTGTGGATGGACGACTTCTTCACCGCCGCCGTTGGGTATCTGAAGGAACTGAACGTCTACGGGGCAGCGCGGCAATCGAAGATCGACGAATTCCTCGCCTGGAAGTATCGATCGGTGGTGGGGCGCCTGGGAGGCAGTGGGGCCGACCAGTTCTCCTATCGGTATGGCGCGCAGTACGTCGTGCCGTATGCGCCGACGGCCACCGCCGATTGGAATTCCGGTGCCGGCCCGTGGTATGCCTCCTGGGGTGAAGTCGCTCGGGTGATGGGACTCCAAACCAGCGGCAATCTCGGCGAGCCCCTTGAGAGCGGCTATCCCACGGAGTCCACGGGATACTGGGGCAACATGATGCCCGCCCTTTCGTATGCGGTCGATCACGGTGCGGTCGGTGCCGCTGACGCATGGAAGCGCGTGACGTCGGCATCGAACTTCCCGCAGCAATCGGCTTCGTACAACGACAGTCCGGTGTGGAGCGTGCGACCCCGCTCTGTTTCTGGCACTTCACAGCCGTCAGCGCCGGCCCCGGCCCCGGCGCCAGCACCAGCACCGGCACCGGCACCGGCACCGGCACCGGCACCGGCACCGGCACCGGCACCGGCTCCAGCGCCCCTCGCGGCATTGCCTCCAGTGAACGCGCCGGCAGGGACGGCCGCACAGCCTTCGCCGAACAGCCCGCCCGCGCCGGCTGCCATCGCCAACCTGGCGCCCGGGCAGTGGCTGGAGTTGCCCAACACGAAGATTCGTTCGGTCTTGCCGGTGAACAATCCGCCCCCTGGTTATCCGCCGCTCATGATCAAGGCATGGAGCGGTGGCACGGTGGATGTCAACCGCAGCCGGTTGCTCGTGTGGGGCGGCGGCCATGCGGACTATTGGGGCAACGAAATCTACGCGCTGGACCTGCCGACGATGAGCATCCGGCGGATCGTGGAGCCGAGTCCCAAGACGGCCGAGGCCAAGTGCACGTCGGCACTGCCGGACGGCACACCGACGTCACGTCACACCTACGACGGCTTGACCTACATCGGGCACGCTGACCGGTTCTTCGCTGTTCATGGTTCCTTGTCACCCTGCGGTGGCGGAGACGCTGCGACCTGGACGTTCAACTTTTCGACGAACCAGTGGCAAATGATGCTGCCGAACGGCGGGCTCGGGAGCTATGGGTCGATGGCTGTTTATGATCCCGTCAGCAAGCTCGTGTACGCGAAGGATCAATTCGACTTCTATTCGTATTCGCTCGAGTCGAACAGGTATTCAAAGTTGGGCAGCCAGTATGTCGACTATCACCTGTCCGCTGCGATCGACACGAAACGACGCAAGTTCGTCATGCTCGGCGATGGGGTGCAGGTGGTGGACCTTGCCTCTGGCGTGATGAGCAACATGCCAACGACCAACACGCCCAACTTCGTCACGTCCAGGCAGTCGCCTGGCATCGCCTACGATCTCGTGGCCGACAGGATCGTCGCCTGGCATGGCGGCAGTGACGTCTACGCCTTGAACATGGACACCGGCGCGTGGACTCAGGTTGCTACCAATCCGGGGCCCACGAGCGCGGCACCAGTGCAAGGCACCTTCGGGCGCTGGGGTTACGTTCCCCAATACCGGGTGTTCGCGCTGATCAACGACATCGATGAGAACGCGTGGGTGTTCAGGCTGGCGAAGTGACATGGAACGCGGCCGGCGTGTTTCGTGCCGCTCGGACTTCACGCGCTGTCCTCGTACGTCCACTTCAGCCCCAGGTGGGACGCGATGACGCACAGCAGCTTGTCGATGTCTACCGGTTTGGGCATGAACGCGGTTGCACCAGCAGCCAGGCTTCGGCGTTGATCGTCGGCAGATGCACTCGCTGACACCGCAATGACCGGCACGTCGGCCAGTGCCTTGTGCGCGCGCATATGCCGCAGTGCTTCGTTGCCAGTCATTCCAGGCATGCTGTTGTCGATCAAGATGAGGTCTGGCGGCGAGGCCTGCGCCCGTTCGAGCGCTTCGAAACCGTCGCTGGCCTCTACCGTCGTGAAGTCGAGCGACCGGAGTGCGTCGTTCAAGAAGGCGCGGCTTTCAGGGATGTCATCGGCGATCAACACCCGGCGTCGCGGACCTTCATATCCGTTGATGACCCGCACGTCGACAGCCGATGAAGCAGCCTCGTCTCCCAGGGATGCCGGCACCTCGAAGTGGAACCGGCTTCCCTGGCCTGGTGTGCTTTCAACCTGGATCTCGCCACCCATGCTGCGCACGAGCATGTCGCTGATCGCGAGCCCCAGACCCGTGCCCTGTGCGCGAGACCGGGCTCCACCGGCCTGCTCGAATGGCCGGAACAGCCGGGCCAGGTCCTCGGGGGAGATGCCCACGCCGGTGTCTTGCACGTCGAAGCCGAGCTGCACGCCATTGGCTGGAACTCGTGTCGAACGGACTGACAGCCGCACATGGCCACGTTCCGTGAACTTCACGGCGTTGGCTAGCAGGTTCAGCAGTACTTGGCGCAGACGCCGCTCGTCCACGACCACGGACACCGGCAGCGGCTCTCCCAAATCGACTTCGAACGGCAGCTGTTTTGCTTCGGCCTGGACGCGCACGATGGCTGTCACGTCGTCCACCAGCCGCCTCAGGCTGACGGGCTCGGGCATCAGTTCGAGCCTGCCGGCCTCTGCGCGGGACAAATCGAGGATGTCGTTGATCAGCGCCAGAAGGTGGCTGCCACTCGAATGGATGATCGACACTTTCCTGCGCTGGGGGTCGCCGAGTGCCGCATCGCGTTGCAGCAGCTGGGCGAAACCCAGGATCGCGGTCAGTGGGGTTCGCAGTTCGTGGCTCATGTTCGCCAGGAATGCCGACTTCGCCTGGGTGGCCGCCTCTGCGGCCTCGCGCGCCTGGCGATCTGCCTCGGCGCCGCGGCGCTCGGTCAGGTCGAGGACAAACACGACCGTCTGTGCTGGCGTGCCATCTGCGTCCTTGAACAGCGTGCCACCGACGAGCACCGGTACGCGCGTGCCGTCTTTGCGGAGGTATTCCTTCTCGCCGGGCGCGAAGCTGCCCCTCGCCATGAGTTCGGTTCGAGACCGCTCTTGCGCCTCTCGGAACTCGGGCGCCGTGATCGCCATGTGGTTCAGACGGCGGGCTGTCAGGTCCTCGCGGGTGTATCCGACGATGTGGAGGAAGGCATCGTTGGCTTCTGTGATGCGACCATCGAGGTCCGCGAAGCCGATGCCGATGATGTTGGATTCCACGAGCCGCTGGATCCTGGCCTCGCGCTCGCGGGATAGTTCCTCTGCGCGCTTGCGTTCCGCGTTCTCGGCCTTCAATGCGCTGTAGAGGCGGGCAGTTTCGGTGGAGATGGCCGCCTGTGAGGCCAGCACCGAAAGCACCGTGACGCGCTCCGGCGTGAATGCGTGTGTTGAAAGGTTGTTCTCCAGATACAACACGCCGATGAGTTCCGTTCGTTGGAGCAACGGAAGGCACAGCACGGACCTGGGGCGGTACTGCCGAAGGTATTCGTCGCTGGAGAACGGACCGAACTGCGTTGCGTCGTCCAGCAGCACCCGCTCGTGGCTGCGGCGAACGTAGTTGAGGATGGCCTCGGGTCGGGGCTGGGCAGGCGCCTGGCGGCCGTGGAGCACCTGCACCTGCAGGTGCTCGCCTTGGACGGTGGCGGCCGCCGACAGCAGCAGTTCATTGGCATCGAGGAAGTACAACTGCCCCGTCTGTGCGCCGGCACTTTCCAACGCGATGCCCAACAGCGCCTCGAGCAGTTCGTCCAGATCGATGCGGCTGGAGATGGCCTGCGAGGCCCTGACGACAGCGAGTGTGTCCAGCGTCGGCATGGTGGCCGTCGTCTCCAGCAGCTGCGGATGCTCCTGCTCGAGACGACGGACCTTGGCGTTGGCGCCCCACCGCCTGTAGCCATGCCGCGCTTCGCGCAGGTAGGCATCGGCGAACTTGTCGAATCCACGCTCCCGCCAGTAGCCGGCTGCCCGCTCGCAGGCGATGGCTTCGATGTGCATGAAGCCGTTTGAGCGTGCGGTGGCCATCGCCTGCTCATAGAGCCGCTCTGCATCCAGCTCCCTCCCTTCGATGCGTGCCAGCTCTGCGGCCAGCAGGGCATGGCGGTCGCTGAAGTTCTGGGGGCACGCCTGTGACCAGTTCGAGAATGCGGCCAGCTGTTCCTGGAGGGCCTCCACCTGCTGCCCATGGTCGGTGGCGCTGTCGCGCCGACATTGCGCCGCCAACGCCAGGGCAAGGAACAAGCGATGCCAGGTTTCCGTTTGCGAGCCTTGTGCCACCACCATGTACGGCTGCGCGCGCTGCGCCCATTCGACGCACTCGGCATACCTGCCGGCCAGATAGGTGGCCACCTCCTTCAGGGTGAAAAAGCCGAACAACCCGACGGCACTTGGAACGCCCTCGAGGAACGCGATGTGATCCGTCTCGTTGAATCCGTCGTCGTCGAATGTCGAGGCCCCTCGGGTCAGACCCTTCAGGCAGCGTGCCAGCTGCTCCCAACCCCCGCAGATGCGATGCACCACGTCGTTCCCCGTCCGCAGCAAAAAGCCCCTGTGTTGATCGCAATGCTCCAGCAGACGGTCCAGCGTTTCGCATTCCGCCACGAATTGCTGCATCACGTGGATGCAGTAGGCCGCGTGAAACAGGTTTCCCACTCGGAGGCACTCAGCCCGGGCCTCCTCCAGCGCGCGCAGGCCACTGGCCAGGTCCTTCTGCCAGTGCCAGGTGAAATAGCAGTGCGCAAACAAAAGGCGGCCCTTGTACTTGCCGCGTCCAAGTCGCTCATCAAGCCGAAGCGACAGTTCCGACCATTCGTTGCCTGCCCGAGGGTCTCCGGCCAGCGCCTCGGCTCGGGCGTAGTACCCGTAAGCAAGCGAAGCCTCCTCGCCATGGCCGTGACGCAGGGACAGGATCGTGGCCCGTTGAACAAAAAGTGGGAACAGATGGGAATTGGCCAACAAGGTGGGAGAGAAGGCGTCGGTGAGCAGCTCGATCACAGCCTTGACGACCGGATCCTTCAAGGGCGGGGCGTTTGTCAGGTCGGCGATCTGGCGGTGATCAAGAGCGCGCTCGATGTCGCGCTGCTGCGAAGCCACCAAGGCCTGGGCCTCGATGGGGTCGACCGGAAACTTCTCGCCCAGAAGCTGAAGTCCCTCGAGCGCAGCACCTATTGCCTCGGTGTACTTGCCGAGCCGTGAATGCAGGCGCTGGCGAACTCCCCAGGCGCGCGCTCGTTGCAAATTCGATGCGCTGTGCGAAAGCACCATTTCAAGCCACTCGTGGCTGCGCTGGAAGTCGCCGACGACATACTCGCACTCGGCCAACTCGAGAAGCAGAGTGCACGTGCCCTCGGGATCGGAGTCCCATGCATCGGCCGGCAGCATCGCGACCGCACGACGAAGGTGGTCCTGTGCCGCGGCGAAGGCAACTGCCCGCTTGGCTTTTCGGCCCGCCAGCCGGTTGATTCGACCCAGGCGCGCCATTTCATCGGGATCGGTCACCAGTTCGACGCCGCGGTTGAGTTGCGCGGCAACATCGAACACACGCTGCGCGAGGTCCGATTCATTCAGGCGTGACAACAGCCTGCGGCCAATCTCCAGGTGCATGGGCGGCCGATCGGACTCCGCAATGAGGCCGTAAGCTGCCTCCTGCACTCGGTCGTGAATGAACCGGTAGCGACTTCCCATGAACACGACAAGGCCGGCATCGGCCGCTTGTTGCAAGGTCGCCGAGGTCTGTGCATCGTCGCTTGCGAGCGCAATGGCCAGCGCACCGATCTCGCCTTCCGTGCCCAGGCAGGCGGCGCGCTCCAACACCTGCTCCGTGGTTTTGGGCAGGCGCTTCAACTTGCGAACCATCAGCTCGACCACGTTCTCGGTGATCCGCTTGGCAGCGATGGCCCCGAGGTCCCAATGCCATTGCTGGCGGTTTGCATCGAAGGCCAGCAGCCGCTCGGCATGCAGCTCGCCGAGGAACTGGGTCACGAAAAAGGGGTTGCCCCCGGTCCTTGCGTGCACCAGCTCGGCGAGCTGGCGTGTCTGCGAGGTGGTGGCATGAAGCGCATCGGCGATCCAGGTGCACACGTCTGCCCTGGCGAGCGGGCGAAGCGTGATCTGCGAGGTCTTCGTTCCCTCGTGTCGCACATGCGCCAGCATGGCCGTCACGGGATGCGAAGCATCCATCTCGTTTTCCCGATAGGCGCTGACCACGAGCAAGGCACGGATATCGGGATGGGTGACCAGTTCGTGCAGCAGCGCAAGGCTTGCCGCGTCGGCCCACTGCAGGTTGTCGAGAAAGATCACCAGCGGATGTTCGCGCTTTGCAAAAGCCCCGATGAAATCGCGAAAGACGATGCGCAGCCGGTTTTCCGCATCGGCCGGGCCCAGCTCGGGAACCTGGGGTTGCGGACCGATGATGAGCGCGAGTGACGGGATCATGTCGACGATCAACTGCCCGTTGCTGGCCAGGGCCGACTCCATGGCCTGCCGCCAGGCCGACACGCGCTGCTCGGGCTCGCCCAGGATTTGATCCATCAGGGCGGTCAGTGCGAGCGTGAGCGCCGAGTACGGCACGTCTCGCCGATGCGAGTCGAACGTGCCGGATGCAAAGTAGCCGCGGGCATAGGACAAGGGCTTGCGCAGCTCATGCACCAGCGATGTCTTGCCGATGCCGGCATGGCCGCTCACGAGCACCACTTCCGGCCGCCCGGAAGCGGCAATTCGCTCGAATGCATCGAGCAGCGCCTGGCGCTCGGCCTGCCTGCCATAGAGCTTGCTCGGGATTTGCAGCCGGTCTGTGGCATCTGCGCCGCCGAGGTCGAAGCGTTCGATGGTGCCGGCGGCCTCCCACTCGCGCAGGCAGCGCCGCAGGTCCTCCTGCAATCCGTGTGCGGTCTGGTAGCGGTCCTCGGGCTCCTTGGCCAGGAGCTTCATCGCGAGATCGGACACCATCAGGGGCACTCCGGGCGACAGGACGGACGGGGCAGGCGGGATGCGCGCGATATGGCAGTGCAGCCATTCCAGAGGGTCGGTCACCTGGAACGGCAGGCGTCCGGTCAGCAGGCGATACAACAGCACGCCGAGTGCATAGAAGTCGGCCCGCTGGTCGGCAGGGCGGTTCGTGCGGCCCGTCTGCTCCGGGGCAATGTAAGCCCAATCGATGATCGGGGGCGGCGGTTGGCCTCGTTCGGCCGCGACGCTGAGGTCGGCGATCAACACCTCGTGGGTGGTGGGGGCCACGAGCAGGTTGGCCGGGCGGAGATCGCCATGCAGCAGCTGCGCGGCATGCAATTCGCCGAGTGCTTGGGCGGCCGACCGTGCCACCTTCAGGCAGGCCTCCACGGCGAGTGGTCGGTCTGTCAGCCATGCTTCGAACGACACGACCGGGCAGTCGTCGAGAACCATCGCCAGCTTGTCTCCGCAGGTCAGCAGCTCTCCGGGCCGGATGATCCCCTGGCCTCGCAGCGTTTGAGCAAGGGCGTACTCCCGGCGAAACGCGGCCGGCTTGTTCTCCAACGCCACCTTGAGGAGCACGGTCGCACCGTCGGTGATGCCTGCCGTGGCGCGCGCGCGCCCAATTCGGGACGCTCGCGTGTGCGCCAGCCATTCCAGTACTTGGCAGTCCGCGGCCATCTTTCCGCTTCTGTCCGGCATGCGCGCATTGTGCGCGCGGAGCTGCCCATTGTGTACCTAAGGAATTGCCTGCGCACCTCGAGCGCTGGTGAGGTTGGCCATGCATTGCCTGATGCGCCATGCGATGGCCAAGATGCTGCGCGGGATTGCCATTCCGCGCAGCCGTGACGCCTGTGAGCCAGGCCAACGGGACGTCCCGTTGGCGTTCGGTTCATATCAACCAGGATGCAGTTGCCTGCATCCTGCCGATGCCATCAGTCTTCCCAGACTTGCATGCGGATGTCGTCGTAGTAGACCTTGCCTTCGTAGAAGTTGTTGTGGGGGTCACCGAACATGAAGTAGTCAGGCCAGGCCGATCCGGCCGGCCACAAGGCCGGCTCGTTCGGCAGCGAGGGATAGTGGCTGTTGTCCACGCAGTTCGACGTCGTGGGAAGCGGCGTCTGGTTGTAGTGCCAGAGGCAATTGGATTCCCCATCGATGGTGGCCGTGTAGGTGCGGGTGCCACCGTATTTGAAGTCGCCTGACACGCGCAGCGTGAACACGTTGCCGTTGCGCTCGATGCTGGCCTGGTACCAGCGCATGGGCTTGTAGCTGTCCACGGCACGAATGCTGGCTGACGGTTGCCATGCGCCGCCCGAATACGGGATGAATGGCTTGCCGCCGTACTCGTTGACTTTGCCTCGCCCGTCGACGCCAAACATCATCAGCGGCATTTCACCGCTGGTAATGAACGACTTGCCGTCGTAGACCTCCATCCAGGGCGGCACGTTGTTGTCCGAATCCATCACCACCTTGCGATGGTGGTGGATCCACACGTTATTGTGCGGGCGAGGCACGGAGTCGAGGATGGCGAGCCAGTAGAAGCCGTTTTCCACGGTCGCATTGGCATCCCAGCCCGTCAGCCACGGACCTGCGGATTCGCCGCCGTCATAGCCGTTCAACCCCGGTTTGCCATCGCCGAAATCGGCAAAACCCACTTTGAGCGAGATGCGGTATTTGTTCGGCAGGGGCCGGCTGGAGCGAATGACCGTGGCATCCGTGTGGGCCGGTGAGGCCAGGCGAAGCACCTTGTTGCGCGCGCCGCTGGGATCGTCGGTGATGGCCAGCAACGAGTGGAACGGCGTGTCCATGGAGAGCGAGTATGACTCTGCCGTGAGCCAGTGGTGCTTGCCGAACGATCCTGTGGCTCGCCAGGCGTTGGCCGGGGGAGAGATGCCTTGCTTCTGGAAGAAGGAGCCGTTGTCGGAGAACATGGTGTCCGGGTAGGTGTCGGCCGTCCACTTCAGCCTGGGCAGGCGGGTGTCTTCGAAGTCCTCTTCGAAAATCGTTTTCCAGCAATGCTTTTGCCCCGGATGGCGACAGGCTTGCCGGCCCTCGGGCCGGTGCGCGGCTTGAACATCCGGGCCGACCGGCTCTTCCTGAGCGGCGGCTTGCCCAACGATTGCCCCCATTCCCAACACCGCCCAGGTCAGAGATGCCAGGGTTGCGCGATATCTCATGCTTTCTCTCCCGTTTTCAAAAAAATGAAATTGACGCTCCGACTGCTGTCGGGGAGCCATCTTCGAGGCCCATCTCGTGTGCGAAAAATGAACACGAGTTGAAGAGGCTACGTCATTCCCGGCCACGAAGACACCCCAAAACGGAGGTCGTCGTGCGCCTTCAACGGGGGGATGGTGCGCAATGATCCTGCAGGGCGGTCAGCGCTTTTTCTCGGGAGGCTTCGGCGCCTTGGCGCCACTGCGGCGAGCTTCCGAAAGGCCGATCGCCACCGCTTGCTTTGGATCAGTCACCTTCTTGCCAGAACCGGTCTTGAGCTTGCCTTCTTTCATTTCGTGCATGGTTTTCTCGACCTTCTCGGATGCCTTGGGGCTGTACTTCGCCATGGTCTTCTCCTTCGTGGTCCCGCAATTTGCGCCATGCGGTCCGACGCTCCCTTTCACAAACCTGCGGGGTAGGTCTCCGGGGCTTCCGACCCGAGCCACTCCGGGCCCGGTTCCAAAGGCTCGACCGCCCCGGTGGAGTCGATGTGAACGACCGCATCGAACTGATCGCTCAGCCGAGCCGAGAAGTAGTGGCTCCAGCGTTCAGTCCCAGGTCGATAGATGACGCCGATGGCCCGCTCCAGGCGCGGCTCTGCCAAAACTCTGACACCTCCACGCAAAGGGCGCAGGGGCAAGACGAAACGCTCGATGCCACTGGCGTGCAACAGGGCTTCATGGCTGTCTGGCTGCGACGGGCGAACCTTCATTCGCCGGGCGGGCTCGCCCCAATCGAGAGCGGCTGTCACCGCACCCGCGTGGGTGGTGAATCCGACCAGGAATGCCTCGTCGCCGTATCGCTCGCGGACCAATTGACCCAGGTTGACCTCACCTCGCGAACGGCCCATGTCGGTGGCCCGTGCATCGCCCAGATGTGAGTTGTGGGCCCAGACGACGATCTTCGGGGCTTGCTGCGTTTGGCGTTTCAGGTGGTCGTGAAGCAGCGTGAGCGATTCGGCCATGTGGCGGTCCCTGACGTTCCAGGAGGATTCGTCGCTCAGGTACATGGTCCGGTAGTACGCCTCGGCGTTCTTGACGAGCAGGGCGTTCTGCGCGGCATTGAATTCGGATTCGGCATCGCCGTGGCTTCTTGCTGCCTCGGCCCGGACAAGCATTTGCCGCAGCGCCTCGTGCACGGCGGCCTGGCAGCTGGCGACGCCGCGCAGACCTGTCATGAGGCCGTAAGTCCGGCTGTCGCTGTCGAACTGCTCGAAGCAGGCGTATCGCTCACGCACGTAGCCGGCCGTTTGCGGATCCTGTGCCTCCAGATGGTCGAGCACGGCGGCCATCGAGCTGTTCATGCTGTAGAGGTCGATGCCATAAAAGCCCGCATGCGTTGCCTCGCGGCGGAGAGCGTTGAAACGTCTCAGCCACTCAACGAATTCGATCACGATGTGGTTGCGCCACATCCAGCGCGGGAAGCGCTGGAAGCCTCCGAGCGCGGCGTGGGCATCGGCATCGGCCGCCTGCCCACGGACATACTGATTCACGCGATAGGCATCCGGCCAGTCCGCTTCGATGGCAACGGCATGAAATCCCAGGTCTGCGATCAAGCGCTGTGTGACGAGGGCGCGCTCTCGGTAGAACTCGTGGGTGCCGTGCGATGCTTCACCCAGCAGAACGAAACGTGCGCCACCGATCATCTGCAACAGTGCGTCGTGGCGGCCATCGTCGGACAGCGGGACGGCAAGGGTCCGGATGGCCTGTAGTGACTGCCTTTCTGCCAAGGTGAGCATGATGGGGGCGCTTGCTGGAGGCCTGTTCATGGCAGCAACCGGTGTTCCCAGGAAGCCATGCCAGCCGCGGACGGGCAGGCCATGGGGCGTCATCGCAGGAATGGCGATTGCCGCCCTCATCAGACCGTTTTCCTATCCGAGGAGCAGACCATGACTCAAGTTGCAGATGTGATGACACGCGAAGTACGCACCCTGCCGCCCACAGAGACGGTGCTCAAGGCGGCACAGGCGATGAGGGAGATGGACGTGGGGGTGATTCCGGTGTGCGAGGGGGACAACCTCGTGGGCATGGTCACTGACCGGGACATCGTGCTGCGCGGCGTGGCCGAAGACTGCATCGCGCACGACACACCTTTGTCGCAGGTGATGACCCAGGAGGCTTTGTGGTGCTTCGAAGATCAGTCCATCGATGAAGCCGCCCAGGCGATGCGCGATGCGCAGGTGCGCCGCATGCCCGTCGTGGATCGACAACAGCACCTCGTGGGCATGCTGTCACTGGGCGACGTGGCGACCAAGGCCGATGAGCAGCAGGCCGGGGAGGCGCTCGAAGGCATTTCGGAGCCCTCGCGGCCTGCGCGTTGATGTGTCGGAGAACCAGAATTTGTCGTCGATGAAGGGGCCTGTGCTGCAACCCGAAGGGGACGGCGGCTGATGCGCGCGATGGTGTTGCATGCGCCCGGCCAGCCGCTGCGCATGGAGGAGCGTCCCGATCCTGAACCGGCAGGCCATGAGGTCCGCGTGCGCGTGCAGGCTTGTGCCGTCTGTCGCACCGATCTGCATGTGGTCGATGGCGAGTTGCCGTTGCCTCGCTTGCCGATTGTTCCGGGGCACGAGATCGTCGGTGCGGTCGATCGCCTGGGATCCGATGTGCACACGGTGCAACTTGGCCAGCGAGTGGGCGTGCCTTGGCTGGGCCACACCTGCGGGCGTTGTGCTTTTTGCCTGCGGGGCCGGGAAAACCTGTGCGATACCCCCGTGTTCACCGGCCATGGCCGTGACGGTGGGTTCGCGACGCATGTGGTGGCGGACGCTTCATTCTGCTTCCCACTCGATCTTCCGCTCGACGCCGTTCACTGCGCACCGTTGATGTGCGCCGGGCTCATCGGGTGGCGCTCCTTGCGCATGGCCGGTGATGACATTGATGACCTGGGTCTCTATGGTTTCGGCGCAGCAGCGCATCTGGCCGCTCAGGTTGCACGTCATCAAGGCCGACGTGTGTACGCATTCACGCGACCCGGTGACACGCAGGGCCAGGCGTTCGCCCGATCGCTCGGCGCAGTCTGGGCTGGTGGTTCCGACGATCTGCCACCGAGGCCGCTGGATGCCGCCATCATTTTTGCCCCCGTTGGAGCGCTTGTTCCCGCTGCACTGAGGGCGGTGCGCAAGGGCGGGCGGGTGGTCTGTGGCGGCATTCACATGAGCGACATCCCTGCGTTCGCCTATCGCCTGCTGTGGGAAGAGCGGCAATTGATGTCGGTCGCCAACCTGACGAGGGACGATGCTGCGGAATTCCTGCGAGTGGCAGCGGCCTTGCCGCTGCGAGTGGAAACGGTCACTTATCCGCTGGAGTTGGCGAACAAGGCCCTGGATGACTTGCGCGCCGGACGGGTTCAAGGCGCGGCCGTTCTGCTGCCCTTCGCCGGTTGATGCTTTTGCGTTGGTTGAACATGGGCTGCTGATTCACACCGAATGGCTCTTCAAGCCAAGGAGCACATCATGAGCAAGGTGACCGCCGAAGACGACATCCACAATCATCGCGTCGTCTCCAGAGAGACATGGCTCGAGGGACGCCAAAGGCTGCTCGCGCGTGAAAAGGAGCTGACGCACCTGCGCGACCAGATCGCCCGCGAGCGCCGGGCGCTGCCCTGGGTCCGCATCGAGAAGACCTACGCCTTCGACACCCCGGAGGGGCGACGAACGCTCGCTGATCTGTTCGAGGGCCGCCACCAGCTGGTGGTGCAGCATTTCATGTTCGCGCCGGGCTGGGAGGAGGGCTGCAAGAGTTGCTCCTTCATGGCCGACCACATTGAGGGGGCGAGAGTGCACCTGGCGCAGCGTGACCTGACGCTGCTGGTGGTGTCGCGCGCGCCGCTGGCCGACATCGAGCGCTTTCGCCGCCGGATGGGTTGGCAGTTCAAATGGGTGTCGTCGCACGGCAGCGACTTCAATCACGACTTCGGTGTTTCCTTCACCGAGCAGGACATGGCCCGGGGGGAGGTCGAATACAACTACCGCATGCAGCGTTTCCCGCATGAGGAGGCGCCAGGGATCAGCGTCTTCTACAAGGACGACGAGGCGCTCGTCTTTCACACCTATTCCACGTACGGGCGCGGCGTGGAGTTGATGATGGGCGCGTACGACTTCCTCGACATTGCCCCGAAGGGACGCGACGAAGACCAGCTCGCTTATCCCATGGAATGGGTGCGCCACCACGATCGTTATGAGCCCGCGCCGGACGGTGGTTCATGCTGTGGTGGGGGGCACGCTTGATCGTGATGGCCGCGGACGAGGGCGTCGGTGCGCTCCTCGCGTTCGGCAGCACGCGAACGCCTGTTCGGCGTTCCAGCTGGCGGTTCAATGCCTGCCGCTCAAAGCCGGCGCATCGCCGGTTCAGGGGGAAAGAGCGTGCGGGAGGGTGTTCGCTCATTGCGCGCAACCTACTGCGTGATTAGCATTGATGTCATGGCCACCGTTTACGGCGTCGACGTTCCTCCCGATCTCGGGGAGGGGGAGCTGCGCCTCGATCGCCAGCTCTGCTTCGCCCTTTACGCGAGTTCGCTCGCGATGACGAAGGTGTACAAGCCGCTGCTTGACGACCTCGGTCTGACCTATCCGCAATACTTGGTGATGATGGCCCTCTGGGAGAGGGACCACCGCACTGTCGGCGACCTCGGGGAACAGCTTTATCTCGATTCCGGCACGTTGACGCCGCTGCTCAAGCGCATGGAGGCCAGCGGCCTGTTGACGCGCGAACGCGCCAAGGATGACGAGCGGCGCGTGCTGGTCACCCTCACATCGGACGGGCGCGCATTGCGTGAGCAGGCGGCCCGGCTGCCGATGGAAATCGCCCGGGCGGCACAAGTGCCGCTCGAGGAAATCCGCGATTTGCGTGAACGCCTGCACCGCCTGCGCGAACACCTCGCGGCCTCGCCGCTGGTCGACAGATGACGCGTCCCGCCCAGGCCTCTGCTTCCGCGTTCAGTGACGCTGCGAAGCGGCACCGCTGTGCCGGCCATCGGCCTGGGCACGTGGCGTCTTGGCGCGGGGTATCGCTCGTCTTGTCCGATCAGGCAGCGAACTTCTTCGCGCCTGCGATGCAAGCCACCGCGCCGAGCGTGCTGGCGAGCATCGCCCAGTTCACGGTTTCATCGAGCAGCAGCGCCGACAGGCCGAGCCCCAGGAACGGCTGGAGCAACTGCAATTGCCCGATGGCTGCGATCCCGCCCTGTGCCAGTCCGCGGTACCAGAACATGAAGCCAATCAGCATGCTGAACACCGATACATAGCCGAGCCCGAGCCATGCGGTCGAGCCGACCGGCTCGAATGACAGGGGTCGCGTGAGGATCGCAGCCACCGACATGACAGGCAGGGCCAGCACCAGCGCCCAACTGATCACCTGCCAGCCACCCAGATGCCGTGACAGGCGTGCTCCCTCCGCGTAGCCCAGGCCACAGACGACGATGGCAGCCAGCATCAGCAAGTCGCCCGTCAGGGATGCCTCGCTGCTGCCCAGGGCGGCGTAGCCTGCGACGAAGCAGCTACCGAGCAGCGAGAACAGCCAGAAGGCTGGCCGGGGGCGTTCGCTTCCCCGGACGACACCGAAGATGGCGGTGCACAGGGGCAGCAGGCCCAGATAGACGATCGAATGCGCTGACGACACATGTTGCAGTGCCATGGCGGTCAGCCATGGAAAACCGATCACCACGCCCAGGACCACGACAGCGAGTGACGGCACGTCGGCCCGCGTGGGTCGGCGTTGCCGACATGCCAGCAAAAGCGCCCATCCGAGCACGGCGGCGATGCTGGCCCGCGCACAAGTGAGGAATGCGGGATCGAAATCCGCAACGGCCAGGCGAGTCGCCGGCAGCGAGCCCGCGAAGATCACCACGCCTGTGAAACCGTTGATCCATGCACGCCTCGAGTGCTCCATGATGTCTCTGCGGTGTGGGTCGTTCAAGGCAGCATGCAAGGCAAACTGCCAACCTTCGCTTGGCTTCAGAATGCGGATGTGCCCAGGCGCGTCGCCGCATACGCCTGCATGTGGGCCAGACTGAGCCGCAGCAGCGGAGCCCGCACCCCTGCTGCACGTGCGCGCGACAGCATGTCCCCGAGGATGTGTTCATGCTCGGTCCGGCCGTTGCGGCTGATGTCACGGAGCATCGATGCCGTTCCGGCCGATCCAGGTTCGGTCAACAGCGTTTCCATTTGCCGCTTTGCCGCAGGGCCAGGGGCATGTCCATTCGCTGTGGCCGTCTCCATGCACTCTTGGAGCATCTCGCGCGTGATGGCCTCACCTTCGTCCGTCGAGACGATGGCACCGATGGAGGCGCGCATCAACGTCGTCATGCCGGCATAGGTTGCCAGAAAGGCAAACTTCTCCCACATCTCCTGCATGATGTCGTGGCTGAGGATCGGCTGGAAGCCGCCTCGCACCACCACCTCGTGCAAGGCGGTGGTTGCGTCGGCCTGACCGGCCGTGCGCGCGCCGAGGACGAACCGTTGAAGGGTGTTCAGGTGCTCAATGTCGCCTTCGGCGTTGACGGTCACGCCGATGTGACACAGCCCGCCCAGAACGCGCTCACGCCCGAAGCGTGCATCGAGCAAGTCGAGATGACGAACGCCATTCAGCAGGGGAAGGATGAGCGTGGACGGCCCGATGGCAGGCGCAATGGTCTCCATCGCCTCTTCCAGATCGTAGGCCTTGCACGCCAGAAGGACGGCATCGCATGTGGTGCGGACCTCGGTCAGGGTGCGGACCGGAACGCGAACGTCGCCCAGCGGGCTCTTCACCACGAGTCCTCGCTCTGCCAGCGTTTCCGCGCGGGACGGCCGCACCAGGAATTGCACGTCCACCCCGGCGTGGGCGAGCCGCCCGCCGAAATATCCGCCGGTCCCGCCGGCCCCCAGCACAAGCAATTGCATGGATGCATTCCTTCCGTGGTCAGTTGGTTCTACTATAGTAGAAATGCCTCGGGCGTGGCAACCAGGTTTGTGCGTCGCCATGCGCGGATAGGATCGCCAGGAATGAAGCCTGAAGCGAGTGGAGGAACATTGAGAAGTCAGCGTCAACCGCAGCGTGCCGTGAACCCGCCGGCGGCAAGCGGTGCGCATCTGCCGGGCAATCTCCGTCGGTTCCGCCTGCAAGGCGGGCTGACGCTTGATCAACTTGCCGAGCGCTCAGGTGTGAGTCGGGCCATGATCTCGAAGATCGAGCGCGGCGTGTCCGTTCCGACAGCCACGGTGCTCGGCCGGCTTGCCGCCGCGCTCCGGCTCAGTCTTTCTCAGCTGATTGGCCAGGCGCATGCGCGGGAGCCGCGGCTGCTCGCGCGCAGTGAGCAGCTTGTCTTCCGCGATCCGGAGACGGGCTTCGAACGCCGCTCGTTGTCTCCCCTGTTTGCCGATGGCGCGGTCGATGTGGCCTTCAATGTCCTTCCCGCGGGACGCGCAGCCGCGTTCCCGGCCCATCACACAGGGGTGGAGGAGTACCTCGTCGTTCACGAAGGCATCCTGACGGTGTTGATCGACGAGGCTCCCTTTACCGTTGCCGCCGGTGATTCCCTGTTCTACCCCTCGGACCGCTCGCATGAGTTCCGCAACGAGACCGACCGGCCGGTGAGTTTCTACATCGTGATCGACGACCGCTCGAAGCGGTGACCGGCTCAGCGGTGCATCTCCGGGGCGCCCAGGCGGCCCTGGGGTGTGTCGTCGTCCGGGGCCGGTTCAGGCGCAGCCCGGGCGAGCGCCATCCACACGGCGAAGGGCAGCTTGCAGGCCGCGTGCCGGGCGGGTCGGGCCAATTCAAGGTGGCCGCCGTCGACCTCGCCATGCAACAGCCACACGCCGAATCCTTCGGGGATCTCCTGCGGTTCGGCGATGCCGGCCGGGAACACGTAGTGGCACTCGCAGCAAAGCCATTGGTATGACTGCCGTTTGCCCGCGTGCCGCAAGTCCGACAGCAGGTCGGCGCGGCTGACCTTCACCTCGTGGACGATGGGATGCAGGTGCGACTCGACGGTGGTCTGGCGTACTGAGAAGACGTCGGGGCGGGCAATGCGCCACAGCGCACGGCCGGCAGGCTCGGCGGCAGGATCGTCGTCCCACAGCGGCTCGGAGCCCGCGGGCGGGGGCGTGACATCGGAGACAGCCCGCAGCGACAACTCGCGCCACACGATGCGCCCCGCTGCTTGCAGCATCGCCACCACCCGGGCGCCGAGCCGGTCGTGCGGGGTGTCGGCACGCCGGCTGCGGCGACGGGCCTCGGCGAGCCAGGCGATTCCGGCGTCGGTCAGGCGCAGCGTCTCGCGGCCGTGGGGTTCGGCCTGGCGGCTCAGGAGGCCGGCGGCGAGCAGGTCGAGTTCGACGTTGTCATGGCTCGGCCAGCCGGCCGAGCGCCACAACTGAAGCAGGCGCGCGCGGTGCACACGAGTAAGGATGGAGAGGGCGTCCGGCACCTCGCCATTGTCCCTCCGTGCCAGCGCTGTGGCGCCCGCTCAGCCGAACGCCGCAATGCCCGTCTGCGCACGGCCGAGGATGAGCGCGTGCACGTCGTGCGTGCCTTCGTAGGTGTTCACCACTTCGAGGTTGACGAGGTGCCGGGCCACGCCGAATTCGTCGCTGATGCCGTTGCCGCCCATCATGTCGCGTGCCATGCGTGCAATCTCGAGCGCCTTGCCGCATGAATTGCGCTTCATGATCGAGGTGATCTCGACCGCGGCCGAACCCTCGTCCTTCATGCGCCCCAGGCGAAGGCAGCCTTGCAGGCCGAGCGTGATCTCGGTCTGCATGTCGACGAGCTTCTTCTGGATGAGCTGATTGGCCGCGAGCGGGCGGCCGAACTGCTTGCGGTCGAGCACGTACTGGCGGGCACGGAACCAGCAATCTTCCGCCGCGCCGAGGGCGCCCCAGGCGATGCCGTAGCGCGCGCTGTTCAGGCAGGTGAAGGGGCCCTTCAGGCCGCGCACGTCCGGAAAAGCGTTTTCCTCAGGGCAAAACACCTGCTCGAGCACGATCTCTCCAGTGATGGAGGCCCGCAGCCCCACCTTGCCGTGGATGGCGGGAGCCGACAAGCCCTGGGCATCCCTGTCGAGCACGAAGCCGCGGATCTCACCTTCGTCGTCCTTGGCCCAGACGACGAACACATCGGCGATCGGGCTGTTGCTGATCCACATCTTCGCGCCGGTGAGGCGGTAACCTCCGACCACTTTCCTGGCGCGGGTCACCATGCTGCCGGGGTCGGAGCCGTGGTCCGGCTCCGTCAGGCCGAAGCAACCGATCCATTCGCCCGAGGCGAGCTTGGGCAGATACTTCTGCTTCATCGCATCGGTGCCGAATTCATGGATGGGCAGCATCACGAGTGACGACTGCACGCTCATCATCGAGCGGTAGCCCGAATCGACGCGTTCCACCTCACGGGCGATCAGGCCGTAGGCCACCTGGTTCAACCCTGCCCCGCCGTACGTCTCCGGAAGCGTGGGGCCCAGCAGCCCGAGCGAGCCCATCTCCCGGAAGATGGACGGATCGGTCTTTTCGTGGCGGAACGCCTCCAGCACGCGGGGTGCAAGGCTGCCCTGGCAGTACGCGCGCGCGGCCTCACGGATCTGGCGTTCATCATCCGTGAGTTGCTGGTCGAGGAGGAGGGGGTCGTCCCAATGGAAAGCCGCTCGTGCAGTCATGTCGGTATCCAATCACGTGAAGGCGGCAGCACGGGCGCTGCGCACGCTGAACGGACTATAGAACCTGGCTGCGCACTGCACGAGGGGCGGCCGCCGGGCGTCAAAAAGTCTTCCCGCGCTTCATTCGTTTCCAGCGGACCGTTCAGGATCGTGCCCGTCCAGCTTGAAGAAGGCCATCGCTTCGACGAGTTGGCGCCCCTGCGTCTTCAGGTTCTCCGCCGCGGCGGCCGTCTGCTCGGCCAGTGCGGCGTTCTGTTGCGTGGCCTGGTCGAGTTCGGCGACGGTGCGACCCACTTGCGCCACCCCCGTGCTCTGCTCGCCGCTGGCCGCCCGGATCTCGGCCATCACGTCGGTCACACGGCGAATGGATTGCACCACGTCCTGCATGGTCACGCCCGCCTCGTCGATCAGGACGCCACCGGCATCCACCCGCTCGACGCTCGCGTTGATGAGGCCCTTGATTTCCTTGGCGGCATTGGCCGAGCGTTGTGCCAGGCTGCGCACCTCCGACGCCACGACGGCAAACCCGCGGCCCTGTTCGCCGGCGCGGGCGGCTTCCACCGCGGCATTCAACGCCAGGATGTTGGTCTGGAAGGCGATGCTGTCGATGACGCCGATGATGTCCACGATCTTGCGCGAACTCTCATTGATGCCGCGCATGGTATCGACGGCACGGCCCACCACCTCGCCACCGCGGGCGGCCACGCTGCTGGCCTGTTCGGCGAGCTCGCTCACCTGGGTGGCGCTGTCGGCGTTGCGCCTCACCGTGGCGTCCAGTTCCACCATCGTCGAGGCGGCGCGTGCGAGCACCGCTGCCTGATGCTCGGTGCGCTGGCTCAGATCGTTGTTGCCGGTGGCAATTTCCTGGGCGCCGCCGGCCAGGTGGTGGCTGATGCCGCGCACCCGATCCACCGTGTGAAGCAGTGCCTGCTGCATGCGTGCGGTGGCCGCCATCACGCTGGCCTCGGGAACGCCCTCGGCGGGGATGCGGATGCTCAGATCGCCGTCGGCCACGGCATTGGTGACCCGCGCCACTTCACTGGCATCGGCGCCGAGCTGGCGATGCAGGCTCTTGAGCGCATGCCAACCCAGGAGCAAGCCGAGCCCGATGGCCGCGACCATTTCGGCGATCGTCAAGGCGCCCACGTTGCGCGCCAGGGCGTGACTGGCTGCCACCGTGGCCGTGGACACTTCTTCGCTGCGGTCGATGAGGGCGCGCAGGCCCGCATCGAGATCCGCGCGCGCAGCATCGAGCACATGGTATGACGGCAGTTCTGTGACACCTTCCGTGCCGACGTGCCTGGCGGCCAGCGCCAGCCAGGCGTCGACCTTGGAAACCAGCGCCTCGGCCGGAGCCTTGAGATCGCCGGAGGCATCTTGACTCAATCTGCGGGTGTCGTCGCGCAGCGCCGCAGCCTTCGCATTGAAGGTCTTGCGCAACGGGTCGGCATTTTCGGCGTCGACGAAGGCAATGGTCTGCCGGAACGCCTCTTCCACCTCGAGGAACCGGTTCCACATGGCTCTTGAATCATCGGACAGCTTGCCGGTGCTCACGATGTCGTCGGCCGCGCTCGACAGACGCGACACCTGCCACAGCGACTGCACGCCCTGGATGCCGACGAGCAGCAGCAGGACGCCGATGCACAGGTAAAGACTTCTCTTGACGCGGTTCATGACGTGCTTCCCCGATCAGTGCGACGGCAGGTTCGGCATGGCCAGCGTGGTCTGCGGGCTCGACAGGGAGCGCATGAAGGCGATGAGGTCCTGCACCTCCTGCGCCCCGAGCGGAACGGGTTTCATCAAGGGCGACCGCGAGGGCCGGGGTTGACCGCCGCTGATGTAGTGGGCGATCACCGCTTCCAGGTTCGGCACCTCGCCGTTGTGCATGTAAGGTGCCCGTGCAGCGATTTCCCTCAGGCTCGGTGTCTTGAAATGGTGAATGTCTGCATCCGAGGCCGTGATGTTTATGCGGCCCTTGTCTTCCGTCGGCAAGCCGATGTCGTGGAACTTGTCGTCCGTGAAGTTCCATCCGGTGTGGCAGCTCGCGCAGTTGCCCTTGCCGGTGAAGAGAGCGAAGCCGCGCTGGGCGCTCTCGGGCATGGCCTTCGCATCGCCGCGCAGCCAGCGGTCGAACGGCGTGTCACCCGTGACGATCGTGCGCTCGAAGGTGGCGATGGCCTTCAGGATCGTCGCTTCGGTCAAGCCTTCCTGGCCGAACGCCTTGTTGAAGGCGGTCACATAGCCCTGAACTTCCTTGAGCCGGCTCACGGCGGTGGCCATGGGCAGGTCCATCTCCACCCCCGCCTCGATCGGGCCTCGGGCTTGCGCCTCGAGCGTGGGCGCACGTCCGTCCCAGAAAAGGTTTTTGCTCCAGGCCTGGTTCAACGCCGTGGGAGCGTGCCGGCCCAGTGGTTTGCCGCCCGCGCCGATGGCCTTGGCAAACGGAACTTCCCAGCCGAAAGACGGGTTGTGGCAACTGGCGCAGCTGAGGTTCTTGTCCCGCGACAGGCGTGAGTCGAAGAACAGCATCTTGCCGAGGGCAGCCTTCTCCGGGGTGTAGGGGTTGTCCTTGGGGAAGGGGATGGTGTCCGGCCGGCGGAATGCCGTCCGCTGCGCCTCGGTGGGCTGCTGCGCCCATGCCGGTGCGGCTGCTGCCGCCGCGACCCAGGCGACCGCCATGCGGGCCAACATCGCCCGTATTTTTGGAGAGTTCATCGCATTTCCTTGCTGGGCGCCGAAACCAGCGTCCAAAGACGGTGCGCGGGCACCTTCTGACGGCATTTCGGCACGGACCATGCGGACTTGAGCTCAGCAATCACCGTAGCATGGTCGCTTGCAAGTAGATAGCGCGCTACGTAACATCCGGGCATGAACAAGCCGCTTCATTCGTCGCCCGCCACGGTTGCGCCCCAGGCGCTCGACCAGCAACTCTGCTTTGCCGTGTACTCGACCATGCTGGGCATCAACAAGGTCTACCGTCCTTTGCTCAAGGCCGTGGGGCTGACCTACCCGCAGTACCTGGTGATGCTCGTGCTCTGGGAGCGCGACGAATTGACGGTGTCAGAGATCGGCGGCCGGCTGTTCCTCGATTCGCCCACGCTGACGCCGCTGCTCAAGCGGCTCGAGGCCAACGGCCTGGTGACGCGCCAGCGGTCTGCCAGTGACGAGCGCCAGGTCATCGTGGCACTCAGCCCGGCCGGCCGGCGCCTGCAGGCGCGGGCGAAGGCAATCCCCGAATGTGTGGCCGCGGCGATGGCGTGCTCGGTGCGGGAACTCGATGCACTGCGGTCCAGGTTGACCGGCTTGAGGGATTTGCTGATGCAAAACGCCGGTTGAATCGATGAAGAGGCCGGTGGCGCCCAACTTTGGCAAGATGCGCAGATCCCAAGTCTTTTCCGATCCGCCATGTCCAATGCCGTCTCCGTGACCATCGTGAATGCCTTCGTCGACGGTGACGAAGGCGGCAATCCCGCCGGCGTCGTCTTGAAGGCCGATGCATTCACGTCCGAACAGAAGCTCGCGATCGCCAGGCAGGTGGGCTTGTCCGAAACCGCGTTCGTCTCCGCGTCGGACGTGGCCGACATCAAGCTGGAATTCTTCACGCCGGCCTGCCAGATCGCTCATTGCGGTCACGCGACCATCGCCACGTTTTCGCTGCTGCGTGAGCGTGGATCGATCGGCGAGGGGCCTTCATCGAAAGAGACGATCGATGGCGTCAGGCGAATCGATCTCCAGGGCGATCTGGTGTTCATGGAACAGCGGGCGCCCCAGTACACGGCGCTGTCGGCGGAACAGGAGCGCAGCGCACTCGCGGCGTTGGGCGTCGGCCCCGAGGGGCTGGCAGCCGGGCTGTCACCGTGCATCGTGAACACCGGCAATTCGTTCTTGCTCGTTCCCCTGGGCGATGGGGAATGGCTTGCCAGCTTGAAGCCGGATTTCGAGGCCATTGAGCGGATGAGCGAAACGCTCGACCTGGTGGGCGTCTACCCCTTTGTCCAACTGCCGCCGGCCGCGGCAAGGCAGGCGCGGACGCGCATGTTCGCGCCCCGCTACGGGATCCGCGAAGAGGCGGCCACCGGCACGGCAGCCGGGCCGCTGGCCTGCTACCTCGTCGATCGGGCCGGGGCCTCGATGACCACCTTGCACATCGAGCAAGGGCAATGCATGGCGGCGCCATCTCCGAGCGTGCTGACCGTCCGGCTGGAACTCGAAGGCCGGCGAATTGCTCGTCTGTTCGTCGGCGGGCGGGCTCGGGTCCGCGAGACCGTTCAGGTCCGGCTGTGAATGTCGTGTGGGCGGACGCCACTGCCCAGTGGCCGCAGTGGGCCCCGGCGTTCGCCGGGGTGACAAAGGGGTGCGCCACAACAACGTCATACCGACGAAAGTCGGTACCCACCGGTCGCAGTGCGCCCCGTTCGCCCAGTGACGAAGGGCCTTTCAAGCCGCCTCGAGCGCTTCGGGCCGAGCCAGTTCGGTGCCAGGCGACCAACGATAGGTCCGCGACACCGTGTCCGATGGTGATCCGTCGGCATTGAGCTGCTGGCGGTAGGCCAGGGAGCTTTCGCCCTCCTCAGCTTCGCTGACGAACTCCGTGCCCATCTTGCGCAGGCCGGTCTCTTTCTCGATCACTTCCCGCACGTACTCGCGGTGGCTCTTGAAGACGATCGGTGCGGGGATCTTGCCTTCGCCGAGGATCTCCGCGGGGTCGCGTTGCTCATGCTGCTTGAAGAGTTCGATGACGGCTTGCAGATGGCCAAGTTCGTAGTCGACGAAGCGCTCCCAGATCGCCCTGATGCGGGGATTGGTCTCCTGTTCGGCACAGGCGCTGTAGTTCCAGACTTCGCAGGCCTCCTGGAGCAACAGTTTTTCGAACAGCGATTCATCGGGGTTGATCATGCTGCCGTAGTGCGTGATGTGCTGGGACTCGACCGAGGCGATCTCGGCGTACAGCTGACGGGCAAGGGGGTCGGTGAACAGTGGCCCGATGGTCATGTAGTAGTCGTGCGTCTGGTATTCCCCGCCGGTCAGTGTGATGGCATGCAGCTTCGTGGCCAGCTCGGCTTCGCGTGCATAGGGCCGCAGGACATCGTGTTCCGGGGCCCGGTGGTGCACGAGCGTGGGCCGCGCGGGCACGATGTCGGTGTGGCCCTGGGTGATGTTGTTCGCGTCCTTGCCCTCGAGTCGGTCCAGCAGTGCGCTGTAGCGATAGAGGTGATCGAAGTCTTCCAGCAACGCAAACCGGTAGGCCTGTGCCAGATACGGGTTGGCTTCCAGCTTGGCCACCGATGCGGTCACTTCGATGGCGGTCTGTTCGTAGCCGATGGTTGTCTCCAGCGGCGAATGATCGGCGCCGATGAGCCAGTTCACGAGCGTTGCTTGATGCTGCTCTGCGCGCATGAGCTGCGCCAGCGGCTCGCGCAGCGGGCCGTTCAGCCGGAGCATCATCTGTTTGACCCGCAGCGAGTCCAGTTCCACGCCGTTCATCAGGATGATGCGAACGCGTGTGAATGCGTCGTCGTCGAGCTTGCTGATCGGGTTCTGAACCAGGTCTTTCCAGGTGAATTTCTGCTGGTCCAGCGCCACGCCGCGGTCGGTGAGGAGGTTGATGGCCATGATGTCTCACTCCAGGTTGGTCAAACGAGTGCGGGCTTCGGATCGTCGTGCATGATGGCCTTGAGCCACCCTTTGACGATCACGAGGTGTTCCTGCTCTTGCGCCAATGCAGCGAGGAACTGGCGGGCCATGTCGTCCTGCCCGGCGTCTTCGGCCAGATCCGCGAGGAGCTCCCAGCCGGCGTTGTCGGCAAGCTCCACGGCCAGCATCGCATTCAAGCATTGCGCGAGCGTGGTGCGGGGGTCGTTGAGCACCTGCATGAAGCCGCTCGCCGCCACGGCGGCCACGTCGGCACAGGGGGTCTGGGCGGTGGGGTCGCCGCCGAGCTTTTCCATTGCCGCACACAACAGGCTGAAGTGCGCGAGTTCCTCCGATCTGATGCGTTCCAGCGTTTCCTCGGGAGCTTCGTGGGCGGTGCCGCTCACTTGTGCAGGCACGGCGTCCGGCAGGGGCTCGCCCATCGCTTCCTCCACGGCGCGGTATTTGAGGATCAAGGCTTCGTAGAGACGCACGCCGGTGCGCTCATAGGCCAGGCGCTCGCCCAGCTTGTCGAGGAAGAGGGTGGGCTCGCTGCCTTGCAGCAAGGCAGCGCCGGCCGTGATCATGCCCTTGAGGCTCGGTGGCCTGGGGACCGAGCCGATCGCTTCGGCCTCAGCGATGAAGCGCATTTTTTGCGCCTTCATCTCGCTGCGGTCGATGCCCATGGCGGGTGTCAACGCGTCGGCCGCATCGTTCATGGCGTCGACCGCCGAGGGCGAGACGGCGGCGCCGGTGAGATTGGGTCCCAGTGTGGTGGCTTGCATGGCGGTTCTCCGGTCGGGATGAATCGCTGACGCGGCAACCGATGTTCCCGTCAAGACCGGCGCCGACAAGCTCGCTCCAGGGGGCCTTGCGGCCAGGGCACAGGAGCCGGTTCTTCAATTCCATAGAAGGTGCAAAACCGACTGATGACGGAAAAGCTTGCTGGAACCTGGTGGCTCATCAAGGGCTGCCACCCGGCGGCTTCAGCGGGTCGGGAGTGCATGTTCGCATCGGGCGGCACCGTGGCGAGGCAGCTCGCCGCCAGATGGTCGACGAAATCCGCCGTGCGCTGGCCTGCGGTGGTCTTCCACCTTTCTGGTCAGAGGTGATGCAGGGCATCCATCACACTTGCGGTGCGTGCACCGCCTTGGGCACCGTTGCACTGACCGACAATGTCACCCGGTGCAGCAGTTTGAACAATGCACCGTGCCGGACGACGGACGTTCGCAACGGTATTGCGGAAGGTGCAGATGGAATCGGGATTGCGCGCGTTCACCATTCTTGTCGCGGACGACAGTGAAGATGCGGTCGAAAGCCTTGCGATGTTGCTCGAGTTCGAGGGGCATCGGGTCGTGGTTGCCCACGACGGTCAGGCGGCGTTGGCGGCCGCGGAACGGGTGCGTCCGCAGATTGCCATTCTCGACATCGGCATGCCGGGTGCCACCGGGTACCAGGTGGCAAGCCGCATTCGCGAGACTTCATGGGGCCAGGGCATGCTGCTGATCGCATCGACCGGCTGGGGGCAGGAGGAAGACCGGCGGCGCGCACTTGCGGCCGGTTTCGATCGCCACCTGACCAAGCCGATGGATGCGACGGCGGTGGTCGCCTCCCTCGGGCAGTGGCTCGCGGACGCCCGCGCGGCCCGTGGCGTTGTCTGAAGGCGAGCACCAGGAAAGCCCGGCTCCGCTTTCATCAAGCTGACATCGACGGCGGCCCACAATTTCGGCGCCGGTGCCGCATCGTGCGGGACACGGCACCGTTCCAGGAGATGGCCATGCCCCCGGTTTCGTTCACGCTGCCGACGTCCATGCACCCGCGCCGCCGCCGAATGCGCAGTGCCACTTACCACCGCCTCGCCGCTGCGTCCAAGGACATGGGCTTGTCCACCGCCGGCATGCCCACGGTGCTGCCCACGCGGGCGTCGTTGCTGCGCCGCGTGCTGCGTTCGATCGGCTGCGCGACCTGAGCCACCGTCGTCACCCACACGAGCCCATCAGGCTGGCGTTGTCGGCACAAGTCATGTCGATCACCTGACCGTCCGGAAGCACGGCAAGCGCCTGCAGACCGAGCAGCATCTGGGTGAATGCGGGGGCGCGCACCGCAGCGCCGGCCCGAGCGGCGTCCCGGGTGGTGCGGCAGGTTTCAACAAGCACTGTGCCCCAGGCGGCATCGATGCCGTGAGGACGCAGGCCCGCCGAGAGCCGGCGCATCGCCAGGCGCATCTGGTGCAGGTGGCCGGCGGTGAAATCGCCCGATGCCACTTCACTCGCATTGGGCAGCAGGTGCGCCAGGCCGGCAGAGGCGATCGCTCTCATCGACGCGCCGGGTGGAAACGGCCGGCCAGTCACGGGTTCGCCATGAGTCACGCGTCGCGCGAGTCGGTCGCCCCGTTCGGCCTTGGTGCGCACGTCGAGCCACAAGCCATGGCGACGCACCCAGCAAGCGGCGGCGTCCAGCACGGCCACCACATCGCCGTCCACCAGTTCAATCTCAAGCTCATGCAACGGCCAGCGCCGGTCCTCTGCCACGATCTCGCCCACGTCGAGGGCCAACTCGATCGTGCCGCGGCCTGCATGCACTGTGCGGTGTGCGCGAACGACATCGGTGCGGTACAGGGGCACCGGCACCGCACCGCAAAGCGCGCGGGCCATCAGTGCGCCAGCCGGGGTGCCATCGTGGCGGGCGAGTTCCAGTGTTGGCGGCGGGCCGTCGGCCGCGCCTTCCACCGGCACGTTGTGCTCATGCCGCTGCATGGCATGGGGATCACCGGCCTTGGCCGTCTGGACCCATTGCGTGCCCTCCAGGCGAAGCCGCACGGCGATGCCCGCCGCGGCCAGGCGCCGGTCCGGTGTGTCGAAGTACACGGCCTGCAGACGCGTCCGGCCGGCCCGTCCGGAGGCCATTGCTTTCGCCACGGCGGCCTGCACGTCGGGCGGTATCTGGAATTTCAGTTCGATCTCGGTCATGGGCGCGCAGCTTGCATGTTCAAACGCCCGACTGTACCCAGGGCGTGATCGAATACAGAGACTGGGTGCGGACGGGCACGGATGGCACATGTAAAAATTTTCTCTTGCACGCCGCAATAAGTTGTTCTGTACATCTTTTGGTGTAAAGTGGGCTCATCCACCAGGAGAACACCGCATGAGATCCTCGACCCAGTTGCTGATCATCGACCCGCAGAACGATTTCTGCGACCTGCCTGCAAGCTGGTGCCCGGTCGATCCCGTTTCTGGTGAACGCATCGCGCCGGCCCTGCCGGTGGCCGGTGCGCACGCCGACATGGGGCGGCTCGCCGCCTTCATTCGCGGTGCGGCGGCCGTGCTCGACGAGATCACCGTCACGCTCGACAGCCACAGCCGCCTGCACATCGCTCACCCCACGTTCTGGCGGACGGGCGAGGGCGGTCCGGTGGTTCCCTTCACGCAGATCACCGCACGCCAGGTGCTGGCCGGGGCCTTCCGCCCTCGCGATCCATCGGCGGATGAACGGGCGCTCGCCTACCTCGATGCCCTGGAGGCCCGTGGCCGGTACACATTGATGGTGTGGCCGGTGCATTGCGAGATCGGCACCTGGGGCCATGGCGTCCATGCCGACGTGCGTGCGGCCTACAACGCCTGGGAGGTGGACCGCCTGAAAGTGGTCCGCAAGGTGAACAAGGGCTCGAACCTGTGGACCGAGCACTACAGCGCCCTCCAGGCCGAAGTGCCGGATGCTGCCGATCCGCACACCCGGCTCAACCAGGCCTTGCTCGCCGCGCTCGACACGGCGGACCGCCTGATCATTGCCGGCGAGGCCGGCAGCCACTGCGTGAAGGCGACCACTGAAGACATTGCCGACAACCTGCCCGGCGGCCGCCTCCAGCGCCTCGTGCTGCTGACGGACTGCATGAGCGCCGTGACCGGCTTTGCTGCGCAACAGGATGCCTTCCTGCGCGGCATGGCCGAGCGCGGCGCGAGGCTCACCACATCGACCGAATTGCTGCGCGAACTCAACCGCTGAACGGACATCGCATGCTTCCCATCATCCAGAGCCTGCTCGACACGGACCTCTACAAATTCACGATGTGGCAGACGATGCTGCACCGGCATCCGCAGGCCCAGGCGGAATACCGCTTCGTTTGTCGCAACGCCCCGGCCTTCGCACTGGCGGACCTTCTGCCGGAGGTGAACGAGCAACTCGATCATTTGTGCGGCCTCTCATTTTCGGAAGACGAACTGGCCTTCCTCGGCGGGCTGCGCTATATCAAGTCGGACTTCGTCGACTTCCTGCGCATCTTTCGCTTCCAGCGCCGCTTCATCAGCGCCCGGGCCGAGGGCCCCACGTTGCGCATCGTTGCCGAAGGGCCGCAGGTGCATGTGATGGCGTTCGAGATCTACGTGCTGGCCATCGTCAACGAGCTGTACTTCCGCCGCATGGACGCGGCCCAGGCACTCGGCGAAGGCCGGCGCCGGCTCGATGCCAAGGTCGAACTGCTGGAGCGGTTCGGCGACGGGCCCGCGCAACGCCATCCGTTCGAATTCTTCGACTTCGGCGTCCGTCGCCGTTTCTCGCGGGCATGGCAGGAAGACGTGGTCGAGACCCTCAAGCGCCGGGTTCCACAGTACTTCAAGGGCACGTCCAACGTGCGACTGGCCAGGCAGCTGGACCTCGTGCCCATCGGCACGATGGCGCATGAGTACCTGCAGTCGTATCAGGCGTTCGACGTGCGCCTGCGTCACTTCCAGCGCGCCGCGCTGGAGGATTGGGTGCAGGAGTACCGCGGCGACCTGGGGGTCGCGCTCACCGACGTGGTCGGCATGGATGCCTTCCTTGCGGACTTCGACCTGTACTTCGCCAAGCTCTTCGACGGCCTGCGGCATGATTCCGGCGACCCGGTCGTGTGGGGCGAGAAGGCGCTCGCCCACTACACGTCGCTGCGCATCGATGCGCACACCAAGCGCCTCGTGTTCTCCGACGGGCTCGACCTGCCAGAAGCGTTTCGCCTGTACCGCCATTTCGCCGACCGGGTGCAACTGGGCTTTGGCATCGGCACCAACCTGAGCAACGACGTGGGGCACACCCCGCTGAACATCGTCATGAAGCTCACACGCTGCAATGGCCAGCCGGTGGCCAAGCTGTCCGACAGCCCCGGCAAGACGCTGTGCGAGGACGAAACCTTCCTCGCCTATCTGCGCCAGGTCTTCGGTATCACTGCATGAAAGGAGACGGCATGCTGCACATCACGATCGCCCAGCTCAACTATTTCGTCGGCGACGTCGAGGGCAACA
>Ga0207679_10000091_pt1 | contig 78725 bp, 68 predicted proteins | sample KBSC73metaG_FD_184320 | JGI IMG/M metagenome (GOLD analysis project Ga0207679, IMG submission 184320) | Corn rhizosphere microbial communities from Kellogg Biological Station, Michigan, USA - KBS C7-3 metaG (SPAdes) (version 2) | ecosystem: Host-associated > Plants > Roots > Rhizosphere > Soil ...
TTTTGATACAGGTTCGATTCCTGTCGGGACTACAAATCATTTGGTTCCCAAGGGAATTTATCATCATATCTCGCATTTTCAATTTTTACCTCTTTTGATTATTTTTACAATAAATGTTACCGGATGATACCCGAGGTAAAATTAAAAATATCACTGCAGGAATTATCATCGAGGGGAGCCAGGATAATTGCACAACAGTCAGGAATCTCCTATGCGCAAGCTTTGCAACAAGTACGACGGTTAAAAAAGACTTCGAAGGTAAAACCATCATTAAAGAAAAGCAGGCGACCTTATTAGAGACTTATAGCGACGCAAACAAATTATGGCTTACCGACCTTCCTGGTGAAGACAGGTATTTAACCAGGGGAGGCGAAGCTCGCGTCTATCTCGATCCGGATAACACAAATGTCATCAAGCTTAACGATGCCATATATTATGCGACCTGGCTTGAATTCTTTAACAGTGTCGTATTGCATAATCTTATTTTTCAAAACACTGCTTACACGTTGTTGGGGTTTACCAAGGAAAATGACATCTTGTACGCTGTTTTAAAACAACCTTTCATTATTTCGGACGCACAAGCTGAACTCACGGATATAAAAAAGTTCCTGGTGTTTAATGAGTTCGAAAATGAAAAAAGAAATGATTATGTTAATCGGGAACTTGGCTTAATCCTCGAGGACATGCATGACGAGAATGTAATTGTAAACTCTGATACCTTATTCTTTATTGACACTGTTTTTTATACCGTGGGGCCCAGCTCAACTTAGATGTCGGGATGACTATCTAAAATATCTTCAGGGATAGCAAATCCTCCAACAAAAAGTTCGAACTCCGGCCTGTCGGGACTACTTTTAATGTCTGTCTACGTCCTGTCATGATCACGGGAAATCACCGTATAGCAAATCAACGGGTTAATTATGCAGATGGAAACCTTGCTAATATTTTATCTGCTAAGTGTACAATTAATTAATAAAGAATCTTTATAATTTGAAATCATATACCTCTTTGCGTATAAACGACAAATGCCGGGAATAATCCCGGCATTTCCTTAAAAAATTTTTTGATTACTGCGTCGAAACGACTTTTACAACCCGGTAAACAACAGAACCTCTCCTGTTTAACTCAATCGAATTTATTTTGCCCAAGCCTTCGCTGGGAAATTCGAGCTTAGGATCCCAATTCGGCATCAATGCATCCTGAAGTGTTTTAAAAAGGTCATAGGAGACCGTGTTAAACTTGATATTGTCTCCGGATGGCGATAATACCACGGCATTGCCCCAGGCCATCTGCGGAGTTTGCTTATTGTCCATTGCCTTTTTGATAAATGGCGACCAGTAAGCTTTCTCGAGCCCGATAAGACTATCCGGATAGTTCGTATTGTGATAAAGCATCACAACATAATTAAAATCTTTTGCAGGGATTGCGTTGGCTGCCTGTTCCCAGTTCTCACCATGAACGAAAAACTGGCTTGTAGTGGTGCCAAGCGAATTGGTTTCCATTTTTGCGTAAGGAACACCTGCGATTTTTTCCGGGGAATTAAAAACATCACCTACTTTGTCAATGTCGGGGAACGTGTTGATGAATAAATAATTTGACGTGTTGGGCATGTCATAGTCACCTTGCTTTTCAAGCAGTGCCCAGAAAGTCATAGTCTTGTTCTTTACCGCCTGTTCTGCTACTTTGCTCCAATACGTGGTCTCTCGTTTTATAAACTCATCAACCTTATCGCCTGGTACGCGACGGTACTGGTACACTGTGACGGAACGATCAGTTTGTGCCTTTGATGTTAGCTGCACGCCGCTAAATAAAATAATAGACAGAATAATGGCTTTCCCATGTGATGTTAGCATAATTGTGTGACTTTTAAATTTAAGAAATGAAATTTAATTTTATAAATAAAACAGGACCGAGTACGAGTCAATTAATTATTTGGTAATTTCAAAACCTGGAATGAAGGTTCTTAAAAGGAAGAAATTTCATCAATTAACTGAAGTGAAGTTAGATCGTTTATGATATGCAATTGTTACATGATTTTGAAAATATGTTACATGATTCACAGATTCACTTCCCATGCAAAGAAGGTTCTAAGATTCAAACACCCTAAAGTTCATAGGTGCAATCTGCAAAAAAAAATTGCAATTAAATCCTCCAGCAGAAAGTTCGAACTCTGGCTTGCCGGGTCTACAAAAGCAGAAAGGGAAAAGTGCGAAAGGGACTTTATGGTTCTCTTTCTGTTTTCGCAGTTCGAACTTCCTCACACTGCTCCGTCACCCAACTTTTTGTAGCAATAGAAAATTCAGTATTCATTCGGACATTACCTTAGCGTGTTCAGAACGAAGGACTATGCAACTTGCGTCCCTTCTGTTTTAGATGTTATCGTTATCTTATTCGTAAATACGACCTTAACTTTAATGGTACGCTTGCATCATATAATTATAGAGACCTTTCGCATTTTAAAAAATTAACTATTCTACAATATCATTTTGATATGTATTTCTTGCACAAACAAGATCACTAATAGAAAAATCATATCGTTACGTGAAGCAACATTAAAGAGGTAATGTGAGCAGCATTATTTCAAAATATTTTGCTGCGTTGCATGTTATTTTTTGTGGATTTTCCACCACTCTTTCACCGCCCTTGGCAGCTAGACAGCTACAACTGGGGGAAAACCACAATGGCATGGTTTTTAAACCATATAATGAAACTTAAATAATATGAAAAAGAATTCAATAATCGTTGCCATACTCATGATGATTGGAATCGCTGTTAGTTCTTGCCATGCAGGTGCACATATAGGCACTAAACATCACGATGTGGGCGTTGGCGCGCATGCTCATTAAGTAATGGTCAAGCGAATAGAAGTTAGCTATTACCATATATCGAATCAGTCGATACGCTGTAATAGATTTAAAAGCCCACGAAAGTTGGGCTTTTTTTATGCAGTTGAATCGATCGACAATTTTGCTACTCATTTATTCGACTGAGGTGTGTGGGTTGTAAAATTACCATCAGTATTACCTAAAAGAATGGGAAGTGTTTTTGATTTAACAATCACGGATCGCAAAAATCTATCCCGCCTGGTGCGCATAGCGATCGCCAGATCGCTTCTTTTATGTCTATTCCTTTACATAATTTGTTCTTCCGATCTTAATAAATTTTATGTCCCGAGCCACAGATAATGTAGACCGGAGAACTTTTAGAGCATAATTCACAGGTATCGAAATAGCTTTATGTTGAAAGACAGAACTTGGGAGTCTTTAGTTGATTATTTTTTAGCGGACCTCGTTAGAAAGATCACCATGGGAAACGAGCAACAGGACTAATATACCAACCAGTAACACCGCAATGGCAACCAGTGGCTCGATAAAAATCAATATCAACACTAAGAGTCCAAGCAAAATATAGAGTAGGGTTCTGTCCGATGTAGGTGCTGGTTTTTTTGAAAAGAGTGATTTGAACTTATTAATCTTACTGCGAACAACCTCCTTCAAATAAGTGAAGGCTAATTGCCGTTTCAGCTTTCTCAACTGTTTTTTGCTTTTTTGAGCCGCATACATGACTAGCAAAAGTGCAATTAAAGTAGCTGCGGAATTTGACCGACTGGAATTATTAAAATTAGCTGGCGAATCGCCTTGCGGCTGAACAGCGGTTGAGCTATATGCCATGACCGGGTTTTTAGGGTTAGAATAAAGGATGGGTAAAGTAAATCAAAATAACAGATAAATGCAAACGATGAAATTAATAACCAGGTACAATCACCGCTATTGTATCATGTGAGCAACTAACTAAAGCCTCGCATTATTTTTTTGGAACATATTTTTTGAGATAGACCAGCGATTGTGCACCTGAACCGTTTCCTCCCAGTCCGCCTCATTTGAAGCATCCGTTTTTAATCTAAAGGCTCTGGCTAAAACTGGCCGGGACTACAAAGCATTAAATAATTCGCTTTTAAATTCTATGTTTAAAGCCCTTTTTATTTAATTACACCAATCCTTTAAAAGAAGGATGTCCTGGCGCTAACTGGTTTCGTTGTCATTTTATGTTATATTCATTCATCAAAATATCTGCATTGAAAACATTAGTGCATGTCTCGATTTGCGTATTATTATTCTTCTCATCGTGTTTCAGCTCTCGTAACACCACATCAAATTACTCTGCTGAGAACTGGAACAGCTACGCGGGTGACAACACCAAAAGCCGTTATTCAACATTGTCGCAGATTAACACGCAAAATGTGAGTCAATTGAAAATTGCCTGGACCTACCGCTCGGGTGATTTTTCCGAGAATCCAAAAACAACCAATGAATGTAATCCCGTAGTAATTGAGGGTGTCTTATATGCTTCCACTCCCGAGTTAAAGATTGTTGCGGTGAATGCGGCTTCGGGCAAGGAGCTTTGGCGTTTTGATCCACTGCCACCTGACGTTTTACAGGAAGTACGTGAAAAAGAAAAAATTGATATAGTACCAGGAACAGGCTCTTGGGTAAACCGAGGGGTAGTTTACTGGGAAAGCGGTAAAGATAAATGGATCTACTACAGCGCAGGTTTGTTTTTGTTTGCCATAAATGCAAATACCGGGAAACTCATCTCATCTTTTGGAACAGGAGGTAGAATTGATTTACGCCAGGGTTTGGGTCGAGACATAAAAGGACTCGAATACAATTTAACTACGCCTGGTGTTATTTATAAAAATAGTCTTATCGTTGGTTCAACAGTGGGCGAAGGACCTGACGCTGCTGCACCGGGTTATGTTCGCGCTTTCGATATTCATACAGGAAAATTAAATTGGGTGTTTCATACCATTCCTCATCCGGGAGAGTTTGGCGATAGCACATGGGGGACTGAATCATGGAAAAAAGCAGGAGGGGTTAACGCCTGGGCCGGAATGAGCCTTGATGAGATACGAGGAATTGTATTTATTGCTACCGGTTCTCCTGCCTGGGACTTCTATGGTGGCGACCGTCCCGGAGATAATTTGTTTGCCAACTCCGTTGTAGCACTTAACGCGGCCACGGGCAAACGGATATGGCATTATCAAATTGTTCATCATGATATCTGGGATAAAGACTTGCCTTGTCCGCCAAACCTTGTAACTGTAACGCATAACGGAAAGAAGACAGATGCGGTGGCACAAGTTGGCAAAACAGGATATGTTTACGTGTTTGACCGCGAAACGGGGAAACCATTATTTCCGATTGAAGAGAAACCGTTTCCGGCTTCAGATGTTGCCGGTGAACATGCCTCACGAACACAACCCATACCGCTGAAACCAAAACCATTTGCGAGGATAAGCCTGGGCGAAAAGGATCTCACTACTCTCGATGAAAAAGCACATGCATATGCATTGGAAGTTTTCAAAAAAAGTACCGCAGGTTTATTCAATCCGATAGGCATGCATCCAACATTGATAGTGCCGGGCACTTTAGGTGGTGCAAACTGGAGTGGAGCTTCTTTTGATCCTGAAACAGGTTTGTTGTATGTAAATTCAAATGATTTACCGAGCTTGATCGGGTTGATTCCAAATGAAACAGGTAAACCATATGCTTTTAAAGGAACAGGTTATGGTCGATTTTGGGACCCCAATGGCTATCCTGCTATTACACCTCCATGGGGATCTTTAACGGCAATAAATTTAAATACAGGCGATTTTGAATGGCAAGTACCCCTGGGCGAATTTGAAGAACTCACCGGAAAAGGGGTTGCACCAACCGGAACACCGAATCTCGGAGGTAGCATAGTAACCGCCGGTGGCCTGGTCTTTATCGCTTCTACTAAAGATGAAAAGTTTCGGGCGTTTGACAAGAAAACCGGCGCCATTCTGTGGGAAACAAAATTACCAGCGGGTGGTTATGCTACTCCTTGTACGTATATGGTCAATGGTAAACAATATGTCGTCATTGCCGCCGGGGGCGGAGGAAAAATGAATACCAAATCAGGTGATTACTATGTAGCATTTGCATTGCCGTAAGAGGTTTTTGTAGCAACTTGTACTTCAAAAATTTGTTCATGGCTAATCAAGTCGAGCTACTTCAGTAAGAACAACGAATATTTTTGAAAAGTCCTTCGGTTATTACGGTTGTTCCTTTTTGGGAAGAATCAAGATACCCTCCATTAGGAAGAGGACTAAGTTTGGCAGTAAAGTTCCCGCTGATAAGGCTATTCGAATAAGACGTGATGTTAATACTAAGGTAATCACCAGTCCAATTGGTCACTGATGTAGTGCCGTTGTAATCGATACGAGCATCATAATTCAGTAGTTGGGGTAATGTATAGTTCCTAAGCCTTAAGCTGTCCGATACAATCGCGAAAGAAATTTTATGGACGCCCTTTTGTGCAGTAAAGACGTAAGCGCTATATGGAGTACTCGTTCCTTGCGACCATTTAGCAAAACCACTGTATTCACCGGCTGCCAGGCCGATATTTTTGATCGTGATGAGCTCTCCATTTACTTTATATTGACAATCCCCATCAGCGAGATTGTCAAGATTATTCGTATTATGCTCTTTTGAACATGCTGCTAAAAATGCTAGAAATGAAAGCAAGTATAATTTCAGCATAGTGGATGGTTAGTCGGATAATTTACAAAATTTCGCGGAAAGAAGGGCCGTAAAAAATCCTGGACCCAAATAATACCTGCCAACAAACCCGAATGTCTGGTAAACATCCTGTATATTCTGTCTTAAATAGAATGAGCTCGTGGTTCTTGGGTTGTACATTAATAAGATAAATTGATACGATAAAAAATGGAAGTACATAACAGAGTTCCGGAATCATCAAACACGGGGAAACATGTTGTTGGATCAAATAAATAAGATTATCGAACCCGGGCTTCATCATGGTCTTTCGATGTACCTTTTGCCGAGACTTTGATTTCATACCAATTCTCCTAATTATTTTTTTACCACGGAGACATAGAGGCAATACAGAGATTCAGGGAGATCGCTCCGTGTAACTCCGTGAACTTAGTGCTTCCGTGGTAACGGTGTTACGATATTCTAGCTTGGATTTAAACCTGGTCTCGATGAGATAGAACAATGATGCGCTGCCCTATTCGCGTAGGGTAGCATTTGTTTCCGCCAATGGCTGAAGTGCAATAAATGCCGGGAATTTATTACGACCTTTGAATAAATTTGCAGTTAACTGATCATTATTGAGAAAATTATTCTAATCTTGTTGATTCTAATACCGGAAATACAGTCGTAACAGTTTCCGTGGGTGACACTATACTTGTTGTGGTTACTGCAACGCCCGGCGGGTTTTGAAGAAACCCTGCATTTGCTGCGTGGTCTTTGGGCGAATTGTCATAAATAATTCCTTCTCCTTGCTTCACTTCAAAATACTACTAATAATAGTATTCTCCAGAGAAGTCTAGGAGGACTTTAATCAGGAGAACATTTGTATGAAAAAATTAAGAATCGGAATAATTGATCTTGTTGCCAAGGGGCCCACTAATACTTTATGGGCCCGGATTATGCACGCTAATCTTGCCAGTATTATGCCGCAGGTAGTCGCGACCTGGTGTGAGGAAGAGGGTCACGAAGTTAAGCTGGTCTGTTATACCGGCCGGGAAGACCTTAGGAAAGAATTGCCACAGAACTTTGACCTTATATTTATTAGTTCCTTTACGCACGCGGCACTCCTGGCTTATTCGTTGAGTAATTATTTTCGTAGCCAGGGTGCGGTAACAGTGCTGGGCGGACCCCATGCCCGTTGTTATCCCGATGATTCCGTTAAGTATTTTGATTATGTACTCGGATTTACGAACAAATCATCTATTACCTGGGTCTTGGATAATTGCATCCAACAACGACCCGAGGGAAAGCAGATTTCCGTGGGCAAACAACCGCAAAGCCTGCCGGGAGTAAGAGAACGCTGGAAATTTATTGAGCAAACGTTGTCGAAGTCGCCGTTCATTAAGATGGTGCCAATGCTCGCAAGCCTGGGCTGTCCTTATACTTGTTCCTTTTGCATAGATGCTGCTGTTCCTTATCAGCAATTCGATTTTGACCAACTCAAAGGAGATCTTCGCTTCCTGCTTACTAAATTTAAAAAGCCAATGGTGGCCTGGCACGATCCGAATTTCGGGATAAAATTTGATGATAATATGGACGCCATCACTGATGCTGTTCCTCTGAATAGTTGCCATTTTGTCGCGGAAAGTAGTTTATCAATTCTTACGGAGGTGCACTTAAAAGCAATGCAGAAAAATGGTTTCCTGGCACTACTACCCGGCATTGAATCGTGGTACGAATTGGGTAATAAATCCCGTACTAAACATGTCGCCGGTATAGAAAAGGTGAACCAGATTTCCGAGCATGTCAATATGATGTTCCATTATGTTCCCTATATACAGACCAATTTTGTGTTGGGGCTTGATAGTGATGCCGGCAACGAACCCTTCGAACTTACCAAGCGATTTGTAGATAAATCGCCAGCAGCTTTTCCTGGTTATTCCTTGCTAACCGCTTTTGGTGAAGCCGCTGTACTTAACCTGGAATATCAGAAAGAAGGACGTGTATTGCCATTCCCTTTTCATTTTCTCAATAACCACCTCGCGATGAATTTAAAACCAAAAAACTATGATTGGGTAGACTTTTATGATAAAGTTATCGACCTGACTAAATATACCTTTTCTAAAAAGGCAATTTATCGGCGCTTTATGGCCACACGCGGTATTACTCCGAAATTGATGAATTCAATGCGGGCTATATCTTCGGAAGGTTATGGCCGCATTCGTTTTTTTAAGCTCGTACGTAAGCACCTTGTACAGGACCAGGCTTTCAGAAGATACTTTGAAGGAGAAAGCCAGGTACTTCCTGCTTTTTATAAAAATATCGTTGAAAAGGATCTTGGCATTTGGTGGCAGTGGCTTCCCAAAGGAGCACTCGAGCATAATCCCAATGCATACCTGGATAAAAAATTCAACAGAGAAGCAGCTGCGGTTTGAGATAAGGTCCACCGCGAATACCCTCAACAATTTAATGCCAGGGTTGACTATATGGTCCATTGATCGTGTACTATTGCTATCAAATAATACCTTTTGTTATACTCTTTGAAAACAAGCCGTAAAGCTCTCCAATCCATTCCGTCAAATTTGGGATCAAACCCTGAAAAGTAAAATTCTGCAAAGTTGCATTGGGGATAAACTTCCTTTAAGTTATTTAGGGAATTTCCTCCTCCAAGGAATTTATTGACCGCTTTCTTTTCTGCATTCACGAAATCAACATCATAAACAAACTTTTTTACATAATCGTTGATGGATAATTTAATTGGCTTCCCGGTACCATCCTCAAGTCCCCATTTTATTTTCTTTTGACTCTTACCTAATGCAATTAACTCGTTTCTGGAAAGCAATTGATGCATTGTCGTATCGACATATGCATAAGGTGAGAATCGAATTCCAATTTCAGGATGAATAACGTCTGCCAGACCAGCATAATCTTTTTCTTTTAACGATTTTAAAATTTCTGACGATAAAATGATCATGCTATTTGCGTCAATTCCATTTCGAATAGAATCGGAGTGATTTCCCTCAACAGAATCGTTATTTCCTGTGACTGAATTTTGCTTAGGGTCAATAGAATCTTTGGCGACCGGCGTATTATTTAGGATTGAATCATTTTTTTTTGATTCGGTTCCATCATTTGATTTTCCTGAATTATTTTGGTTGCAACTGATTGTCAGGATAAATAGTAAAACGTTGAAGAATGATTTCATTCGGATGATTTAAATGACAATAAATTTACTTTATTTTGTTCTCTCGAACATTTCACTGTCACCATGTGATATTTAGAAACATAGCTATCGCAGTTTAAGAAATACCTCAAAATTTTTTGATGGAATTTACATCCAGTGCCAACAAGTTCGAATTTCGACCTGCCGGGACTACAAAGTCCGCCCAAGCTTCAACGAGTCGTTCGCCGATATGGTTTTTTTAGATTGTTTCTTCGCTTTGCCAACAATAAAAACACCAGCCCCAAAGCAAGGCAAAGCACTAATGATGAAAGTGAATTCTGAGGTCCAGTAATTCCGCCAGTTAATAAAGAATTACCGGCAATTTTAGTTGTCAATAAGCCCTGGTTTAGCGAGCTGCTCGGATTAATGCCTCCGAAGATTCCCGGCTCGGCAAAGTCCCAACCAAAATGTAGAAATATCGGAAGCCATAAGTTTCGACTGAACACATAAGCCGCGGGAAGCAATAAGCCCGCCTGCATAGCAGTTGCGGCAATGGATATAGTGGTTGCTCCTTCTACATTTATATGCAAAATGCCAAAGAGGACGATAAAAGCAATCAACGACATTGCGGTTCCGATTTGCTGTTCAAGTAAACGGAAGAGAATGCCGATGAGGACAACTTCAGCCACAAATCCGGCAGTTAATGCAAAGGCAAAAGGTTTTATCAGTACAGAGGAGGGATTTATGCTTACAACTGAAAAGGTTCCACCTAAGTAAATAAATAAAATGAACAATGATTGTAGTAGTACGCCTGACAGAAAACCTATGGAAGCGCTTTTTACAAATAACTCAGCTCTTAATTCATCAATGCGCCTTTTTTCATACAACGTGAAAATAAAAATGTAACCTATTGTGGCAATGGATGCTTCGGCAACGCCTACGATCAATGCTTTGATATCATTCGATAAACTTGTTTTATCAAGCAGTGCGGATCGCAACCATTCAATCAACACAATCAATAAAATAATAAAACCACTGCCGATAATCATCTTTGTTACAAAGAAGTTCAATATTTTCTGCAGTTGCGTTTGTTTATTTGCGCCGTATACCACTAAAATTTCTTTTGTATGAGTCAATGATCTTTGAATGGACATTCAATGTCCCCTTGAAGATAAGCCGGTCGAATTGTTATTTTATCAAAATTGCAGACAACAGAATTCCAGGAACTATCCTTTGAATATTTTCTTCCACGAAGCTATCGGATCTGCCTTTGGTTGGTCGCGGACTGCCATAACTGAGTATCGTATTGCCCAATCGCTGTTAACCATTTTTATGACGCGAATAAGTTCGGGAAAAAATTCCAGATTGTCCGGTCGAAAGGTGTTGATCAATACGGCGCAGCAAAATCCGTCCGAAGAGTGCATCATTACATTACTACTTCCCAGGAATTGAAACGTCTGCCACCAATCACCCGTTGAATCAGTCGAGTACCAATCGAAATTGTAACCATCGTCGGCTTTAGCTGTGTCTGCCAACGATCTTGCTCGCGCGACATTTATATTGTCATGCAAAGACTCAAAGGTTTTATACTTGATCATTAGTTTTACCATGTCGGTGGCAGAAGCAATCCATCCGAGGGCCGCATCGCCCCTTGATAAATATAAAGTTCTCATGAACTTGCCCATTAAAGCGGCGTCGAAACAGATCGCTTATCGAATTTGGGGTGGGCGAGGGAAAGTAATAACTGACTTCATGAGATCTCCGGGCGCTATCCCAACCTAACTCCATATCGGTTATTCCGGCCGGCCGCAGGATATTTTCTTTTACACAGTTTTCGGCCAGATAACTTTTCGATCACCCGGCCGAGAACGAAATAGTCAAATTCTGAAAAGTTCGAAATGTCTCCAGGCGCTGATTGCAATGGGACATGGGCAAGAATCCATGAGACCGCACTGTCCCTGGACGAGAACAATTGTCTAATTCAACAATTCTGAAAAGACTGTGGGTATCTGCTTCGATACCGTCTGAAAGGTTGGCGAGGCCAAACGATTTGAGATACACAAGGCGGTCGTCTTTCGCAATCGCGACTGAGATCTCGGGAACATGGTATTTCCTCATGAAATTGCAAAACCCCGTATCGATCTTTATCATCGACGTATCCTTGTGGAGCTGTCCGCTTAGTGCCTCGCTCCATGAATCCGATGTATCCGAGCTGCTGCATCCGACGGCCGTAACCAACAACAATGCGAGGATTGCATTAGCATTTAGGAAATAAAATCTCACTATGCAGTTTATTTTCCCGCTTGGAGTCAAATGATGTGCCAGCTGTCAACCTGCTGAAACGTAGACCAATAACATCGAGTGTTTGTTAACGGTGTGCGCTTGCGAACACCAGGTGTTCGAAATTGAATTAAATGACAAATGGGTACTGATCGAAGTATTTACGAATTCGTATACCTTTGACAGGTACTCCAGATCGCTTCCTGTTGATTTCATCTCACACTTAAAAATTGATTGTTATGACAAAGAATCTTTTTAAAAAATTTTTGGGAATCTCATTTCCTATTTTATTATTTATTGGTCTCGCTTCATTCGCATACGTACGATTTGAAGACAAAACTGTCACCGGGGAAATCCTCGATATGAAATGCTATATGAGCGCAGGCAAACACGGACCCGACCACAAGGAATGTGCTGCTATGTGTCTAAAGGGTGGTTCGCCAATGGGAATTCTTGCAGATGATGGTAAAGTGTATCTTCTGATCGCAGGCAAAGATGAGGCTCCTTTTGAAGAAGCGAAAAACCATGGTGGGGAAACAGTAACCGTTACGGGAACGCTTTCAGAAAAGAATGGTGTCCAGGCGCTCATCGTTTCTGAGGTCAAAGTCAAAAAGTAAAGTTGTTAGATGGTTTGATTGTTGTCAACACAACTCAACAAATTTGTCAAGTCTCATCACAGCGATGAATGAGTTATTGTTGCCAAATCCGAACTAATGTGTGCCTGCATCCTGCGGACATACACAAAGAAGTTCTGCGGTTTCAATATTTTCACCGCAACTTACCATTCCCAGAAAGACTTCTTTATGCCCAAATTTAATCACGGCACCTTCGGATAGGCCGTTTAAATAATCATGAGTAATGACTGGTTGAATAATCTTATTATCACTCCTGACAATAAACAAGGCGTCGGCACACCATAATCCAAGTGAACTTCCTTTTCTTATTGTCCCCATCTCCGTACAACATTCTGAATTTCCGGAACGTTGATCTTGGGAATCATCCTTTTTGCAAGCAGCGAGTCCGAGAACAATAAAAATGACAAGTAATCTCATAACACTTTTTTTCGGATGACATGTCTTATGGTCAAGCCGTTGCATTCGTCTTATTCTTTTTAGGCAAAAATATCACGCCCCAATTGCAAATTTCCAGGCTTGAGCAAGCGTGCAATTTCCTTGCGCCTTCCCGCATCTTTTATGTTCGTCGTGATCATTGGTCACAAGTGCACGAGGATGATACAAAAGGACACGACCCTTATCGAACATTAATCCTCCAATAAAAAATTCACATTGTCTCCCATTGGAATCGCTAAGCTATTGCAGTTATCTCTGCCGGAAATTGTTTTTTTCTATCTTACGTACATCATTATGAGATCCATTTATGCCATCTTTACCGTTAACTAAGCGTCCTGTCGACATTACATTGATCATCTTTTTTTGTGTCAACTTATTTTTTATCACTTATATAGTTGACTTGGAGCAGTTGTCATCGCAAACGCAAATCATTTTCAATACCCTGCCTGGCCGTCAAAGATGGTGGACCTTGTACACTGGTATGGTAACAATTTTGATCCATTGTTAATCGCAAGGCCTGCCTGGTGGCGTGCCACCATATGGATAGCTGCACTTTTCTTTGGCCCTTTCTATGTGTTTGCAATTTATGCGTATGCGAAAGGGAAAAACTGGATACGCTTTGCGAGTATTGTATGCGCTTCGGTAATGCTGACCAATGTTTTTATTATTTTATTTGAAGAAAGCTGTGGGCGAGCATTCTACGCCTCACCTTTCCCGTGTGTTATTGTCAAATGCTGCGTGGGTAATTTTTCCTTTGATCGTCCTCTACGGATGTGGCGATCGACATATCCATTTTCCTCGTCTCAGTCCAGCCAGTAGATAATGGGACGAAAAAAAATGTGGAGAGGCGGCCTGTACACCGCGTCGAGTTAAGTCGATTTATTTTCTATCTCACTGCACTTCGATCGGGGCGATCCATTTGAAGTACCCCCACTCGAATGCGAGTGTACCGCGCCGATCGTCGCTGGGGATAATAGATATCGTGAACTCTTCCACCGGGGCAGTTGCAGCTTCGCTGATCATTCTCGCTGTGCCCAGGTCAAGCAAGCCATTGTATTCGGTACCCCATTGTCCGCTCTGCTTGTTCACGATCAGATCAACTCCACTTTTATGCGGCGCGGTGAACAGAGTGTATGTGCCTGCGGGCACTTGCATCCCCGCGAGCTTTATCGGCCCTGAGATCGTGAACTGTGTAGCCGCATTGGCTCCTGTTCTCCACACAAAGTCGTAAGGTATCACATCACCCAGGAGAGTTCGTCCACGCAAAAGCGGTCTACCATAGTCAATGGTAAGCGTAACGTTACCAATTTGTGCGCGGCTAGTATCACGAACACTTAACGACGTTACATTGCCACTCAGTTTCTCTTTTGCTTCAAACTGTTCTGCGACGTTTTTTATGTCCGGCTGCGTAGGGAGTCGTTTTACCTGCACTTTGTAAGTGGTCCGGTTGCCCGAATAACTGAGCATGTTATAGTTTGAGTCAATCAAGGCCTCGCCGGTTCCGGAGAGCCAGTCGTGGGTGACCTCTGCCTTGCCATCGCCTCTCGGTGTTACAGTAGCGTGTCCTAAAGGAAAGCGGTCGAATTCGCGGTCAATATAAAATTGTCGCATCTGCACAGGAGTACCAGCTGCAAGCTTTGATGCCGCTGCCTGCTTCAACGCCGCGGCAAAGTAGAGTTCATACAAACTATACATCTGCTGCACGTGTGCCACTACAATGCTGCCCCCCGTTGGGAAATCACGATTCACCGTGCCGGTGCTATCTGTTTTTGAAAGGTGCACTTTATTATTGGCGACATCGGCAACTACTTTTCTCTCTCGCTGACCCGGTGATTCACTCGGTGTATGAACGTCCATTACCAGGTGTCGGATGCTACCATTGTCATTAAGATCAACTACTGTATGGCGGACTTCCACTCGCGGAAACCGATCCACTTCATCACTTGTTAAAGTATTGCCCTGGCGGGTTACACTCTCCAGGGAAAGCGTATCATTCCCGAGCGTTGCAATAAAACCGTATCGTTCTGCCGGTGGCGTGTTACAGGAAACCAATAAAATCATTGCGCTAAGAAAAAAGCAGATCATAGCCGGCCGAACAAGATGAAAACTCTGTGACTGAGTATTTATAGAATACATGGAACAGTTGTAAATTATTTCTTGTTAAACTACCGAATTACTTCTTATTATTCCAACCAATTTGAACTGTACCACCTAAGTTTATTTAAATGGTTTATTGCAGGGCTGGAAGGGTAGGCGTGCGCTGGCTCTAAGGAAGTTCATGGTTGCCTACTCCTTGAGCTGAGCAAGGACAGCACAAGTTCTTGGGGGCAGTTTTATTTTTGCTGGCAACAGCACTGTGGTATCCTGTTGGAATGGAATGCAGAGTTCTGCCTTTCTGTGTTGGTCATCCGCGATATTCACTTGCACGTCATCTTCTTCATTGCCGAAATTAACTAACACAACTGCTTTCCTGGTTGTATCATTCATAGGTTCAAAAACAGAAAACCTCGAATTTTCTCCACATTGTACCGCTGCACCAATAGTGTCCATAAAGCGTCCCGTAAAAAGAATGTCTGCATATTTTTTTCGGATCCGGATCAATTCTGCAACATAAGTTGATAACGGTCGGGTCACTGCTTCATCAAGAGAAGCACTATAGTGTCGCAGAGCCATGGCCCACACGAAGCCATATCGCATACCATTATTCATGATGTTAAAATCAAAAGGACTTTCCGCAAATATTATAGAGGTCCATTCGGGAAAAGTGTATTTCAACACAGGATGCATGTCAATGTCGTTCATGCGGAGATAAGATACATCCACATATTGAAAAGCGCGATCCCAAATAAGCTCCGAAGCAATCGACAACTGTGGATCAATTTTTTTTCCTTCCCTCAAAACCTGTCGTGCCAATTGTTCTACTGAAAAATTTGAGCTCGCTTGTGGGGGAATACTACTTGAAAAATAAATCCGCGGATTCGTCTATTCTTTCGTTACACTAAACTGTTGTTTCCTTTTTACTTTCTTTCCCTGGTTGTTGCTGTCTGTAACAGGATTCAGATGAAGTGGAGTTGAATCAAGTATTTGAGTTACCTGTGCCTGCAGAAATGAATTTTCCGGCGTCGAAGTCACATTTGTGAAAGTGACCTTGCCATCCGTGTCGATCTCATAATCCAACATGACGTAATAAGTATCCTTCTTGATTTGTTTTGCTTTTAGAGGTCCCTCTTGCAGGACTTTCACCAGGCTATCAGTAAACTCTCTCAAAAGTTTAGTGTTGCTCTTCGCTGGTGCTGTAGCAGCAACTGGAGCAGTGGCAGCAGTATCAACTTTATTTGTAGTTGTATCCAGAACGCCGGCGACCACAGTCGTGCCTGCTGCAACTTTTGAGGCGGCTGCAGCATTATCTGGCTGAACATTCGTTGGTGACGCAGTTGAATTAACCGACTGGGTTTCTTTTTTGGTGCTAGTGTCGATCTTTTGCGAAAGGTCATCCGTGTTGCGGATAACTCCGGTTGAATCTTTCTTTAGCTTCCCACTAAACAAAAGGTCTTTGAGGGATGGCTTCTTTTCCTGCGCATGAACCATCGATGCGCCACCAATTAAGAATGATATCAGGATCACATATTTCATAGCATGTTAAAGGTAAGAAGCAAATTTGTTAGAAGGTTCACAAGAATCCTTCAATGCTCTTTGCAATATAGCACGTAAATAGTATATCAATTTATATAATATTTTAATACCAGCTTCGATCTCCAATCAAGGGTAGCTTGCCCACTTTTTTTCGGTATCATGCAAAACCAAAAGTGGTAAATGCGTACGTGATGCCATTTCCCTTGTAAAATGTTTTTGAATAAGATGACCTGAATTACGGGCAATCATCGCTACCAACCCGGTGTCCTCGTTTTCATTGAGATAAAAATTAATTCCACGGATCACATTACTGCTAAAGACCGTAACGCGTTCGCTTTCTATCTCGGGATTGAAAAAAGAAAGAAGAAAGTCCCGGTACAATCTCTTAAAATCGGGAAGACCGGTTTTTCTGGGCCTGATACTTAACACTCTCACCTTGGGATTAACGATCTGTAGCGCGATCTCCTTGAGAATGACGAGGCCATCCTCATTTTTCAATTCATCAAGATCAGTCGCCAAAACAATCCTGTTTTTTCCCGCATTGAAAAAATTTTTAAACCTCGCGACTTCCGGGATCACAAGAACAGGCATCATCGTTTTTGCGATCACATTCACTGTATTACTTCCAATCAGAATCCGTTTCAAACCACTTGCTCCTTTTGTGCCCATTACAATAAGATCAGGGTGCTGAACTGCAATCACTTTTTCAAGAGTTGTGACAAGATCTCCATGAGCAAGATAGTATTCGAACTTCAGATCCTGCCCGAATGATCTTTTCAGATCCGACTCCAGGCTTTTCAATTTGTTTTTTGTTTCCTCTTCATTTTCCCCGCCTTGCAGAGTATTTATTATAACAAGACGGGCAGAAGCTTTCTTAGATAATTCCGCAGCAAATGAAAGAGCGTTGATCGATGCTTCAGAGAAATCAACCGGAGCAAGAATTGTTTTCATACTCAAAAGAGTTAAAAGAAATAAATAGTAATAATAGATGTTGCGTCGTGAACGTCTCACAAACTTTTTCACATGGTCAGACCGGTGAACTTTCTACGGAAGAGACTGAGCAAAAACAATAGCTTTCCAACATGGATCTCAGTGCCCGGTATCGAATCTTTTCCTTTTTGCCTTTGTAGATATAAGTAACATGGAAAATCCTAGGATCAGCCAGAACCCAAACTCAATGTCGGAAAAAAAACTTTCGCCAGAACCGGGTTCACGGGTAAAGTATCGCATCACCAAAACGAATATCAACACGAGAAATGGAAGAATGGCCATTAACTTTCTGCTAAACAAATAGCGTCCATTGTACAATGCTCCGAAAAAAAGGACCAATGCGGAGAATGGGATCAACAGTAAAAAATATTTATAAGGCGGGAAATGTGTTGAAAGAATGTAATTCAGTCCGCTCATTTCGAAAGAATGCCATTCAAACAGGGGCATGAAAAAACTACCAAACACTGCAAATGATAAAACGAGTGTGATGCTTTTCGTGTTCATGGAAGCGTATATACCTGCGAATTTAAACAATCTAAATCATTAGTCACTGCTCGTTAATAAGCAACAGATCGCCAGGTGTTCGATGGCACACGATTGATACACGAGGAACTCTTCTATAACTCTACCAGGAATTCGTGCGCAAGAAAGAGTAAAAAACTCACTCTTGCAACACTTCTCATTTAGGAAATCTACTTGTATTCCTGCATCGAGTTGATAAAGAGGACCAATGAAAATTTTATTTAAAAAAATAAATTCCAGTAAGTATTGGGGATTGAAAAAACGTGGTGGGAACGGATTAATAAAAAAATTGCGACAGTCGAGGCGTGAGGCCGACCGCACATACACTTTACTATTTTCACGACAACAGACCTGCCGGCTTCTTGCCCAGTAATCGTATCAGCCTAAAGTGAGAATTTACAGCCTTGCCTAAGGAAGGAATGCAATTATAGGGAAGCTCGAAGGCTTCGCATTTTTCTTTGACTATCTTGCTCAGCGCCGGGTAATGTATATGACTAACACGGGGAAAGAGATGATGTTCGATCTGGTAATTCAATCCGCCTACGAACCAGGAAATGATGGCGCTGTTTGGAGAAAAATCAGAAGTTGTTTTCACCTGGTGGATCGCCCATTCATTTTCTATTCTCGTTGTTTCATCTGTCGGGGCAAACTCGAATGTTGTTTCTTCTACAACATGCGCCAGTTGAAATACAATAGCTAATATAAAACCAAGCCCTATATGCATGCTTACAAAAAACCACAGCCAATTGGTCCACCCAATCAATAGTACTGGTAAGGCGATGTAAAAGAAAACGTACAAGACCTTACTGATCCAGAAAATAAAATGATCTTTTAGTTTCATGTCAGCCAGTACTGTCTGGTGTATTTTGCGACGGAAGTATTTTTCGAAATCCTGGAAGAGCACCCATAACATAGAACTTATCGAATATAGCACCGGCGTATAGATATGTTGCACCCGGTGGGCGGGCATCCAGGGTTGCGTGCTGCACATACGTATGAAAGGACTCTTCGCAATATCATCATCCATGCCGTCGACATTTGGGTAAGTGTGATGAATAATGTTGTGTTTGAACTTCCAGATAAAACTGTTACCACCCAGTGCATTCAGTGTAAGGCCAAGCAAGTTGTTCACCCACTCGCTGGATGAATAACTGCCATGATTGGCGTCATGCATTACATTAAATCCAATGCAGGCAGATGTGAAACCAAGGACGCAACTAAATAAAATCGTTGCCCATAAGGGCAGTGAAAGAAATAGTATAGAAAAATAAAGAGCGAGCGCCACGATCAAAAGGATGGCTGTTTTTATGTAAAGGCGGAAATCCCCCGTCCTTTGAATGCCCTTTCCGGTAAAATAATCATCAGCTGCTTCTTTCAATGATTGAAAGAATACGGCGTGTTTATTATTGAAGATTACTTTCGGCAACTATCTTAAATAATGGGATCGCGCGAAATTACTCTTTTTGTAGGAAAATATTTGGGTTATCCTCAGGTTCTTCTTTGCCAACAAGTTTATATTCTTTGTGACCTCGTCTTCCTGGATGTTTATGACCGGGACAGCCATTTTAAAGGGCCTTCACTTTACATTGGGAGGCATTCTTCATACGATTATTTTATTGTTTGTTTGATGATAACAACGCCCCGGTTTTTGGTACTAACAAAAACTAACTCATTTTTCCTTTGTCGCTGCTCAAAAGTTTTGTCTTTTTAGGTAAATTTAATTATGCTGCGGCCACCGACCATACTGCTTATCGTATGTTCTTTTTATGCCCTGCAGACAAAGGCACAGCAATATCCTTTTGTCAATTACACACCCCGCGACGGATTGGTTGGAAATAAAGTCCGATCTATTAACCAGGACAGCAGAGGCAAAATTTATTTCGGCACGAGGAACGGTCTAAGTATTTACGATGGCTCGCGGTTTACCAATTATAATACTGAGAACGGTCTCACCACTAACCTGGTAAATGGCGTAATAGAGACGGGACCCGATTCGATATTAGTGATTGAAAACACTCATAATATCCAGTCGATCTATAATGGCAAGCTGGCGAATGTTTTTCTGAAAGATTCTTTTTGTCCTGTGATCAACCAACTCATCAGGTGCAGCGATGGTCATTACTATGCAGTTGCCGACGAAGGGTTGTTTCGTTTTGAACAAGATCATTTTTTCCATATTGTATTACCAGGCTTGACAAGCATCAACGCGGATAAAAATTTGGCACACATTACCGAACTGGATTCGTTTCTCGTTATCAATATGGAATTGTTTAATCCGGCGTATGGTACACCAAAGCGCTTCATTGTCTATAATTATTACACTGGAAGCGTTCTTACAGATACTCTTTTCCCGAATGTTTATTATTCAGTGAAAACGGCGAAAAACGAATTATTGTTGTCGACAGAAAAGGGCATTTTTAGTCTCGATCAAGATGCGTTACAAACAGGCCGGCTCAAATTATCTCCGCCCTCCTACGTTATTCCCCCAAACCTCAGCACCGACCGCATGTATGTTGACAGGCAGCAAAATCTATGGATCAACCGGGCGGACGCCGTTCTAAAAGTCTCGCCGGATGGTTCAAAGAAATTGTTCTCGAGAGAAAATGGTCTTCCTGAAGGAGTCGCGTCGGCCATATTCCAGGATAGGGAGGGAACAATGTGGATTGGCAGTGACGTCACCGGCGCAACAAAACTGGTCGATCAAAGTCTGGAATTTTATAGGGAATACAGACCAGGTTTTTTTGCTTATGATGTTTATATAGCAAGAGGCAGTGATTCAGTCTGGATGTACGACCAAATACATCATCGCCTTTTACTGGATCATCACCAGGTTGTCAACCAATTTACGATCCGGGGTAAAGATGTCCTTTTTAGGATCACTATGGGAAAAAGAAAATGTTATGGCCTGGGTAGTTATACAATTTACCAACTGCATCCGTCATCAAACAATACCTTTACTACTGTTCCATTTTATACCAACTCGCTGACTAAAGAGTCGTTTAGTGTTTTACTTATCGATAAAAATGAAAACCCTATTGCTATTGGCACCTCTGTGACTGCAGTACTTCCGGGACATAAAGTTATCAGGGAACCATTGACCTATTTCGTCGACAAGGCAGTACTGACCAGGGATGATTTTCTTTTTGTGATCACCCGCTCGATGACGGTATATATTTATAAGGTGAATCCTTCAGATCCGGATCATTACCTGCAGCTCGTAAACAGATATGACTGGCAGGATCAAAATATTGAACCACGATCCATTGACGTCGATAGTTCGGGCCGGCTGTGGGTAGGAACAAGGCAGCGTGGATTGGTTCGTTATGACGTCACTAACGGTCAACTTAAATTTTCCCGCGAGTTAACAGTCAGGGACGGGCTGACTGAGAATTTTATCAAGTATGTCTATTGTGATAGTAAGGGGAATGTATGGGCAAGCACAGAAACAGGGCTTGATAAAATCAGCTTTGACGGCAAACGCGTTCAAATAGAGAACGTCACTAAGGCCTCCAATATGTATCTTGATATTTGGAAGACTGAAGGTGATAAGGACGGAGTGATCTGGGCCGTAGCGGCATCAGGGCTCGTGAAAGTTTATCCGCCTGAAAGATCATCCGTCCCGGTTACACCTGAAATTGTTCTTTCAAAATTTACCATCAATGGCCAGGAGCAACCCTTTCCCCAGCAGAGATTAAAACTTAAATATTTTCAAAACAACCTTTTTTTCCAGGTGGCCGTTCCCAGTTTCTTTAATGAAAAGAAAACTCTTTTTAGTTATAAGTTGGATGCTGAGGGAAAAACCGGCACATGGACGCAGCCTTCACTTAGTCCCGACATAAGTTTTTTGAATCTCTCCCCCGGACACTATGATCTGAAAGTGCGATCAGTTTTTTTGAATGGAAAATATGCACCACTCGAAGCACATTATTCTTTTGCCATAATGTTTCCCTGGTGGCAAACCTGGTGGTTCCTGTGTATTGAGTTTCTTTTGTTCCTTGCGGTGATCACTATTTTCTTCCGGTTGTACTACCGTAACAAATTGCATAAGCAATTGATCAGTCTTGAGAAAAAGCGGGCCATTGAAAAAGAACGAACACGCATTGCAACAGACATGCATGACGATATGGGTGCTGGTTTGTCACGCATTAAAGTATTAAGCGAAACGATCAAATTCGAAAATAAAAAGGGAATCCTGGATCCTGCTCACCTCCAAAAGATCTCTTCTTATTCCGAAGAGATGATGGAAAAAATGGGCGAGATAGTTTGGGCATTGAACCAGCGAAATGATAGTATGGATGACCTGCTGGGTTATACACGGGCGTATGCAATGGATTACCTCACCACTCACGACATTCATTGTGTGTTTCATGCACCCGCCGAGCATCCGCAAATTTTTGCAAGCGGGGAGATGCGTCGCAATATTTTCCTTTCTGTAAAGGAAGTCCTGCACAATGTTGTCAAGCACGCCGGGGCCACCAGCGTAGATATTGTCATTACGATAACTAAGGATCTATCTATTCTTATCCACGATAATGGTAAGGGTATTAACCTGGAGAATACAAGGAGATTTGGAAATGGCCTCAACAACATTAAGAAACGGATGGCCGAGATCAAAGGGTTGGTCCAATTCATAAATGACAACGGAACTTCAGTGCTATTGCAGGTATCACTGGAGGATTTGAAAAGTGCTGATTGACATGTCCTCTATAATATTTGTTATAGTCTCAATGACACGCGAACACATATCTTTATGCTATGTTGCCAATCACTCTATCAATAGTTGAAGATCTCGATGAAGTTAGGGAAGGCCTTAGCTGTTATCTTGGCTCAAGTGATGATTTCCTTATATTGGGAACCTTTCGGAGTGCCGAGGATGCTGCTGCTAAATTACCCGATATCCAACCCGATATTGTCATCATGGACATTAATCTTCCCGGTATGAATGGTATTGATTGCATACGGGAAGTAAAGAGAAAATGTGAGACTATCCAGTTCATCATGTTTACAGTTTATGAAACGGATGACAAAATTTTTGAAGCATTGAAAGCCGGCGCGTCAGGCTACCTCCTTAAAAAATCAAATTTTGAAGTCATTGCAAACGCTTTAAAGGAGCTGCATGCCGGCGGTTCACCTATGAGTGCGCACATCGCCCGCAAACTTGTGAATGTTTTTCACGAGAAAAAAAACTCGATGGATGTTTTGTCAGCGCGTGAGAATGAAATACTTCATCTTCTTGCGGAAGGATTATTATACAAAGAAATTGCTGATCATCTCCACATTACTACAGGCACAGTAAGCCAGCATATTCATAACATATATGAGAAGCTGCATGTGCAGAACAGAACAGAAGCCATTAATAAATTTCTTGGCAGAGAATAAATACATTTTTTCCCATTCACATCATTAGATTGTTTCGGCTGCAATATTCATCTGAGGAATTATGAATGTTTACCGGTCATGCGTGCAAATAACCAATTATAACGATAAGTGGTATAAGTAATCTTATATTGACTTGCGCTCTCGCCGTGAATAGTTTTGCTCCAATCAAATCATTAATCAAAAAATTTTTTTTATGAGAAAGATGTACATGGTTTTGCTGGCAACCATTTTTATTTCCGCCGGCAGCTTTGGACAACAAGGCAAAAGCTATATTGGCGCTGGTGCTGATTTGTCTTTACCAACAAGTGAATTCGGCAGTTTGTTCAAAACAGGAGCAGGCGCTTATGTAAAAGGAATATTCGGAGTGGGTACTACGGGACAGGTTACGCTTACAACAGGGTATTCCAAATTTAAAAATGCCGGTGACTGGGACGATTTTGCAGCGACCGAGTCTGCTGTTCCCCTGCTGATCGGCTATCGTCACAACTTCAATGGATTTTTTGTAGAGCCCCAGATCGGGTATGGCATTTATAATTACAAAGAAAATTCCTGGGAGGATGGTTATTATGAAGACACCGGTGGCGCATTTACATGGGCGGCTGGTGTAGGATATGTTTTTAACAATAAGATCGAAGTGAGTGGTCGTTACCAGGCAGGTGGACGCAACGGATGGAATGTATCAATGTTTGGATTGAGACTAGGGTACAATTTTTCATTGAATGGTACGAAATAATATCAACCATTCTTGACAACACTATTTTAAAAGAAGACAAAACAGATTTTATGAAAAAAATAATCGTGTGTTCACTGGCTGCCTTGTTATTCTACGCCACCAGTTTTGGACAAAAGGGCAGCAACTACATAGGCGCCGGTGCTGATGTTGCAATTCCCACCGGTGATTTCGGGAGCATTTTCAAACCAGGGATAGGCATGTATGTAAAGGCTTTACTCGGTGTTGGCAAATCCGGCCAGGTCACCTTTACTTCGGGCTATTCGGGTTTCAAAGCAGTCGGAGATTTTCCTGTAAAAACGGGGATCGTTCCACTTCTTTTTGGTTACCGCGCCAACTTCAATGGATTTTTTATAGAGCCACAGCTTGGCTATTCGATTAATAATGCAAAATTAGAGGGGTTCGATGGTGAGGCGCCCGAGACTACGCAAGGAGGATCAGTGATGTGGGCAGCAGGAGCAGGCTATGTATTTAATAATAAAATTGAAGTAGGCGCACGTTATGAATCAGCAAGCAACAATGGCACTACCATCGGATTATTCGGCCTGAGATTGGGATATAATTTTTCGTTGACCAGTGCGAAGGGAAAATGAGAAAGTTCATTTGATTCTTTACCAATTGTGCTTCACCGCAACTAATTTTCATTTGAGGTTTATAAGTGGTTCACTTTTCAAGATCCAATTTTCAATGGAATAAAAAACTTGGAGGACGGTGCAAATCAGAAAAGCCCGGTTTTTTTAAACCGGCTTTTTTTTATGTTAACCCGCTAACAGGTCGCAAAAATAGAAACCATCGTTCTTTCTCGTTGTGCCGGGAGATGTATACTCTTTATATACCATTTCACCTTTTACAAAGGGAATACGATATTTAAAAATAGGTCCGTCATATACAAAGCTGTGAAACTCGCCATTTTCTCCGCAGGCATCTACTGTTGAAGGCAACTTATTTATAAAATTTTGATCGATCATCATTCCGCAAAATCTCTTGTCTAAAAATCTTTCATTAATGCAAACGACAATGGCTTTAAAGCCCTCATCAACGAATTCTTTCAGCAGTTGCTTTGTGTCTTTTTTCCAAATCGGGAAAACGCATTGAATCCCGGCGGTGGCCAGTTTTTGCTCGCGGTATTGTTTCAGATCTTCCAGGAAAATATCACCGAAGATACTGTGGGTTATATCTTTTTCTTTGAAGTGGTTAACCTTGTTCATAATTGCCGTTTCGTATTCTGCCATGGAGGACTCTTCGGGCAACTCGATCGTGGTCAAAGGAATGTTTAATGAGGAAGCTTGTGCTTCCAGTAGATCTCTTCTTACACCATGCATAGAAATCCGGTCATGAAAACTGTTCATGCTTGTGAGTAAATATTCAATCTCAAACTTTTTTTCCTTTAATACTTTCCATAACGCAAGAGCGGAATCCTTTCCGCCGCTCCAGTTAAAGTAAGCTCGTGTCATTTGAAAAGAAATTTTTCCTTGAAGAAAACATAACGACTCTTTAACTCGAGCAAACAATTCCTGCACAGGCAATCATCATAGCAATCCTCGATAAAAGCTTTTTCTTCATTACTTAGTTTAATTCCCGAGCACTGGCATTGTGTAATCGATCCGGATTTGCATTCAAATCTTTTTGTACAACGCGGACAAATTTTTTCTTCGTGCTGACACATGATGTGTGGTTTTTTTAACTGGTTACGGGAAGCGATGTCCCGCAACCAGTCTTAAATTCTCATAGATCATATTTTAAACCGGATACCCCCAGTGATATTTAACCCCTGCACACTGTATCCGTATATTTCATAATAATTTTTCTTGTTTGTAAGATTTTTTGCGTCAACGAACAAGTTTAGCTTCTTTTTGATAAAACTATATTGCGCATATAGATTCCATAATGCATAAGATCTTAACGCAACTTCTGAAGGAAGAAAGGTCGTTGGATCATAGTAAGTGTCCGTTCGCTTGCCGGTTACTTGTAATGAGGTACTGACAAAGAAATTTTTGCAGGGCTGGTAGTTCACAAATAAATGTGTGTTGTTTTTAGGGCGACGGATCAAATTGTAATAACTCGTGTCTTTGCCGGAAATTTTTTGCGTGATCTTTCCGTCGACGTACGTATAGTTGATCTTAAAACTCAACCGTTCATTAAAAGAATAGCCTGCTTCCAGTTCGCCTCCATAATCATGTTGTTTGTCGCGATTCTCATATCCATTGGCCTCATAGATGATCACATCGGTAATATTGCGGTTAAAACCTGTTATCGTAACCTCAAGTTTTTTATTCCGCGACATCGTCTGCAAGCCCGCTTCCTGCGTAGTTGATTTCTCGGGCTTTAGATTTGGATTTGCACCAAAAGGCCCAAATAGCTCGGATATGGAGGGTGCCCGGAAACCACTGGTAATATTGACAAACAATTTTAAGCGCTCATGGATCAAATAAGAAGGATTGAAGCTGTAAGTAAAATTATTTCCGTATTGATTGTGGTGATTGAACCTTCCCCCGATCTCAACATTTATTGCTTTATTACTTTTTAAAATCAATGATGCGTAGGGGCTGAGGATACTATTTGTGGTGTCGGGCGCATCCATGCGATAGCTTTGATAATTTAATCCTGCTACTAATTGCACGTTGTCATTGAAATGATGGTCAGTATATACTTCAGCCTGGTGAAATTTGCCCTTGGTATTATAATCTCCAAACTGGCTTAAGTAATCTCTTTTTGTAAGATCGTATCCATAATTAAAATGCAGCGTACCCGTTTTATAGGAATAATGGCCCGTCAATCCTGTATTGACAAGCGAAGCTATATAGTGATTGGGTGCATCGATAAATGCATCTGCATCATAATCGCCTTTGAATTCTGTAAACCGATAGTAAGGTGAAAATTTGAAATTGTCAGTTACATTTATGCCAACTACAGTTTGTATGGCATGCTGCTTAAATCCGTCTTTGTCAAACGCAGCGTTACCAGTTGTGTCTTTTGCCTCTGAGATGCCGTCGGTGTTATTGTAGGTATAGTTTATGTCGTATTCAAAGAATTTTGTTTTCTGGCTCACATTGGCACTTCCTTTAAAGCTATTATAACTACCATAAGTCAGCAATCCATTAAGTAATGGTTTCGCGCTGACCGGTTTTTTTGAAATGATGTTTACGACGCCAGCTACCGCATTAGAGCCATACAGCGTGCTCTGGCTACCTTTCAAAATTTCAATGCGTTCAACGTTATCGAGGGAAAGAAGGCGAATATCAAATGTGCCGCCTACACCAGTCGGATCATTGAGGGGAACACCATCAAGCAATATCAAAGTATAGGCGCTGGTTGCGCCGAGCACATAGAATGATTTATAAGTTCCCTGGTTACTCGTTGCGCCATTTATTATTATGCCTGTTTGTTCATTGAGCAACTGAGAAAGATCTTTTCCACCACTTTTTTCAATTTGTTCTTTTGTGATAATGCTGACCACCTTTCCCGTACCGCTTTCCTTTTGCGGGAACTTATTGGCGGTGATCACTACTTCGTCCATTGTTTTCGATGTAGTGTCTTCCTGTGCAAGTAAACGGCTGCCGATCAATACTGCAGCCACGATAAAAATTTTCCTTTTCATCTTTAAAAAATTTTTTGTGACTGCTTCCGGAAAAATGAGAGATATAAATGCTTGCGCTTTACATCGTTCGCCTTTCACCCGAAAGCTGAATGTTGTTTGATCGATCTGGCAGGTCTTCTGGCTCGGCTATTACTGAACACCTTCCCATTGATGAACGAATATTCTATCAACAGTGGCGTGAAGATCCAGCTTTGTGAATGGTAAGTTGGAATGTGAATAAGTGAATTCAGAATCGATTCACCACTCATTGACCATTCACTGCCTTACAGCTACGGGGATAGCGCCGGAATTACACCGGACTTCCCTTTTAACCCCGCACATGCGGGGACCAAATCGGAGAACAAATGTAATGGAGTGAAGTAAAAGATTAACGATTATTTTATTATTAATTATTAACACGCGCGGTTAATAATTAATGTTCTTGTTGTAATGTCAATTAAAATGAATGGAAGCGCCTCCAAAGAAATTTCTGCCTGGAGCAACGTTATAATATCGCCCTCCTGCAGCATTGATGTCATTGCCCAAACTGTAAGTAACATCGAAAAGATTTTCGCCTCCTATAAAAATGTCAAGCAATTTTTTTCTGTTCAGTTGTTTTTTCCATCCAAGGCGTAGGCCAAATAAATTATAAGGAGCGGCGTATTCAGAATTCGCATCATTTAACGCAATAGGGTCGCTGTAGGAATAAGTAAGGTTTGAATACATGCCACCCTTTGTGGTTATGTCAAAACCTGCGGCTACAGTGTTGGGTGCAACGCTTGGCAACTGTTTTCCCGAGAAGTCGTTAGTGGATTGTTTGAAGTCGTCATAATTGAATTTGTCCCAGGTATAGCTGATCCACAATTTTGCCGAATTGACGAATGAGTTGACTTTCGCAACCAATTGATAAGAAGCCTGGGATTCAATCCCTCTTTGTTTCGTCGAGCCGGCATTAATGAAGTAGTCGGCATTACTTGAATCCTTTCTCGAAACGATCGCATTTTCCAGGCGATAGTAAAAACCATTTATCTCTACATACAACCTGTTTTGCAGCCAACTGCTTTTTATCCCGGCTTCATAATCTATGCCATGCTCCGCCTGCAGATCAGTGCTGATAACTGTTGTTGATGGCAGCACTTCAGCTACTGAAGGAGGAGAAAAACCTCTTGACACACTACCATAGAGCCAAAGATTGTCAATCAATCTTTTTGAAACAGCAATTCTCGGCGCTATTTCATTATTGAAATTCCTTTCAACCGGTACAAAATTGGGAACCGATAGCCGGTTAATTTTTATGGACGTGAAGTTTGTGCTTGCCCCCAACGTCAGATCCCAATCCTTTGGTAGTTGAAGGTCAGCCTGGGCAAATATGAAAAAAATTGTTGGCCGGACATCATCGTTAGTCATGATATCACCCGGCTTACCGTAGTTGTTCACATAATCTTTTGTATTGAAATATCCCTGTTGGAACTCGCTGCCAAAGGTTACCTGTAAAAGTGATTGATTTTTTTGGTGATTCCATTTAAATACTGTTCTTGCTCCCCATTGTGGCTCTGTTCTTTTCTCGTAATTGCGAAATGTGGGATTCGTCAGGTTGGTATAATCGCCATAAACCGTGGTAATGTTATCAAATTTATCAGAGAACCTGTATTTATTTGTTATCGCTCCCAATATAGTTTTTTGGAAGATGGCGGCCTGGATGCTGTCTGCACTCTGAAAAGCCGCGGTCTTTGGCCTCGCTGCACGCGGGTTCGCCTGGTATTCTGCTTTTGTTAATGCACCCGGCGTCTGGTAATAGAGATCGCCGTACAAAACAGAGAATTTTATTTGCTCTTTTTTGCCTTTTGCAATTTGCATTTGCCAGTTTGCAATATCTCTTCGCATGCTGGTATGTTGGCGATAACCGTCACTCGTTTGATGCGAATAACTAAAGGTGTTCTGAAAATTGTCCTTCCCGGCCCTCAATTGAAGATCAGTATTGAACAACCCATAGCTTCCGCCGAGCAGCGTTGCCTCAAAACCTTTTTGCCATACCGGCGGTTGGCTGTGAATTAAAATGACGCCGCCTGTTCCTGCACCATATAAGCTTCCGCCCGGCCCTTTGATCACTTCAATAGAATTGAAGTTGTAATAACTTAATTGATTTAAGTAGGTATTACCTCCTGCGTCTGTAAAGGGTATATCATCGAAATAAACTTTTACGTTTCGAACACCAAACGGAGATCTCAATGTACTCCCTCGAATATTCATCCTGTAACTGGCAGGAGAGCGTTCTTCCATTTTTACTCCGGGTGTGCTATTTAATGCAGGCAGAATACTCGTATTGTTATACCGCTCGAGCTGAGGTTGTCCTATATAATTTATAGCCGCAGAAGATTTTTTCAGCTGCTTATTCTGTTCATATCCTTTAACAACAACTTCGCTGAGATTTTTTGAGGAGTCGGGGGTTTGCTGCTGTGAGAATGCATTTAGATAAATGAAGACACTCATTAAGCAGAGCAGAGCTTTATTCATAGCATTGGTTTCAATAACTAAGTTAGAACGTTTTTCCTATCTTCAAAGTATGAGGTTGAAAAACAAATTGGAGCTTTTTGATTTCACAATGATAGTTGTAAGCCTTGTAATCGGCATGGGAATTTTTCGCACACCTGTGAATGTAGCTGCTGCGTCACCCATGGAGATGGTATTTTCCTCTCTGGCGAGGAACTGAACTTGTAGGTTTACTGCAGACAAGGCCAGAATGTTTTTTTCCTATCTTCAACTCCTATGAGTGAAAAGAATAAACTTAGCTTGTTCCCTCTCACTATGATCGTTATCGGACTTGTGATCGGCATGGGAATTTTCAGAACTTCCAAAGACGCTGCCAGTGCTGCATTAACTCCTTCTATTTTTTTTTCGGCCTGGATCATTGGAGGCTTGGTTGCGTTTTGCGGAGCACTCACTTATGCAGAGATCGGAAGCCGTTATCCTGTTACGGGCGGGTATTATAAAATATTTTCGTACGCTTATCATCCTTCTATAGCATTTGCGCTAAACTGTAGCATCCTTATTTCCAACGCTGCTTCCATTTCAGGTGTTGCGCTTATTGGCGCGGGATATATTACCAAGGTTTTAATTGGACCTGAGGCAGACAATTGGATAAAGGTTTCTATTGCTATGGCAGCTATTTTTATTTTTTATGGAGTCAATATGCTGGGCCTTGTCATGAGTGCCAGGACACAATCAGTTTTGATGTTGATAAAGATAGGCATGCTGTTGCTCGTGATCATTGCTCTATTTAACCCGGCTATCTATGATCAAAGTACGGCAACTGCAACAGAAGATGTTAACTGGAAAGAATGGATCATTTCGTTTGGTGTTTGTTTAATTGCCGTGTCATTTACTTATGGTGGTTATCAGCAAACCATAAATTTTGGTAATGATGTGGCTAAACCAACCAAAAACATCCCGCGTGCAATTTTTATTGGTATCGCCGTCATCATATTACTTTATCTCAGTGCCAACATTGCTTATTATAGGATCATTGGTTTCGACAACATGAAAACTACAGGGGAAATTGCTTCTGTTGTAGTTGGAAAAATGTTTGGAGCAAACGGCTCTAACGCCTTTTCTCTTTTATTATTTCTTTCGGTACTTGCCTACGTAAATGGTTCCATGATGAGCAACCCAAGAGTAATGTATGCAATGAGTGAGGATAAGGTGTTGCCTTCATTCTTAAAGAGAAAAACGGAAAGAAAAGAGGTGCTGGTTACTTCGCTTACAGTATTCGCGGCCCTTTGTATTATCGTTTTGTTTTTTGCGGATACATTTGAAAAGATCCTCAGCTTTTCAATTTTTCTTGATTCCTTTGGGATGTGCACTTCTGCCGCTACCATTTTTATTTTGCGCAAGAGGACAAAACATCTTGACGGCACGGGTGTTTTCAAAATGAAATTATTTCCACTTTTGCCAGTCATATTTATGGCTGCCTACATTTTTGTTTGCGGTAGTATTATTTTCAATACTCCCATGATCGCATTAACGGGAACCGCTGTTTTAGCCGGATTTATGATCTTATATTTCTTAACTGCAGGAAAAAATAAAATATCTGTTCAATAAAATGAATCTGTCGCATATTATCAATGAATTGGGCGAAGAAAGAGAGAACTATTTTAATGCCATTTCACCTCCTATTGTTCAAACAAGCAATTTCGCTTTTAAAAAGGTAGACGATATTGCAGCTGCTCTGGACGATGAGATGAGCGGGTATCTATATAGCCGGGGCTTAAATCCGACCGTCGAAATACTCAGGAAAAAAATGGCGGCACTTGATGGTGCGGAAGATTGTCTGGTTTTCAACAGCGGCGCCTCGGCCATCTTTGCAAGTATATTGGCGAATGTAAAATCCGGTGATCACGTTGTTTCGGTAAAGGCACCTTACACCTGGGCGCAAAGAATGTTTGATGTTGTGTTGCCAAGATTTAACGTTACGACCACTTACATTAACGGGACAAAAATTGAAAATTGGGAACAAGCTACGCGGCCCAATACAACAGTATACTATCTCGAATCACCTAATAGCTGGGATTTTGCATTGCAGGATATAGAGGCTGTTTCTTCTTTAGCAAGATCGAAAAACATCATTACAATAATTGACAACAGTTACTGTACTCCACTCTATCAAAATCCCGTAAAAATGGGAATTGATCTGTCATTGCAAACCGCAACCAAATATATTGGAGGACATAGTGATGTTTTGGGAGGTGTGCTTAGCGGTACACAAACTATGATCAAAAAGATCTTTGACAGCGAGTATCTGAATACAGGAAGCGGTATTCAACCTTTTAATGCGTGGCTGTTGATTCGGGGTTTGAGAACACTCCCGGCAAGGCTGGAGCGAATTACAAGAACCACTTACGAAGTAATAGGTTTTTTGAAACAGCATCCAAAAGTGGAATCTGTAATCTTTCCGTTTGATGAGTCCTTTCCACAATACGAGTTGGCAAAAAGGCAAATGAAGGGTGCGTGTGGGTTATTTACAATAGTTTTAAACGTGAAGCAGAGAAGTGAAATTGTGAAATTTTGTGAATCACTTGAGCATATTATGATGGCCGTAAGTTGGGGTGGGCATGAGAGCCTGGTAATCCCAAAATGTGCGGGCGTCCTAAATAGCGAGTTTGATGTCGGCAACGCCGAACATCGGTTTGTCCGTATGTATGTTGGGTTAGAGGACGGCCCATATATAATAGAAGACCTGGCCAGGGCACTTGACAAATAATTTTAAGAAAGTTTCTTTCTTAATAGCTGGTTTTCGGCAACACATTTCGATTATTTTTGCCGGACTTATGAACCGTCTAATCATTCTACTGACCTTATGGGGTTTTAGTTTTCTTTCTTTTGGGCAAGAAAAATGGGATCTGCGCAGGTGTGTTGACTATGCATTGAAAAATAATATTTCTGTTCAACAGGCAGATGTCCAGGCAAGGATTTCAGCACTTACCTATCAACAAAGTAAGCTATCTCAATATCCCTCGGCAGCCTTCCAGAACAATGGTGGCTATAAGTTTGGTCGTTTTATTGATCCCAACACCAACCTGTTTACAAACGTCGACCAATTTACCACTAATCATTCCTTAAACGTCAATCTTGACCTATTCAACTGGTTCAGTAAAAGAAATACCGTGGCGGCCAATAACTACCAGGCACAAGCCTATCTGGCAGGAGCGGAAAAGGCGAGGAATGACATTGCGCTAAATGTAGCCAACGCTTACCTGCAAATACTATTAAGCGCAGAGCAGATCAACATCAGCGATATACAAGTGAAGCAAAGTGTCGAGCAACTATCCATTGTGCAAAAGCAGGTAAATGCAGGTGCCCTTCCCGAACTCAATCTCGCACAGATCGAATCACAACTTGCTAACGACAGTTCTACCTTGATCACTGCCAATTCTAACTATACGTTGTCTCTTCTGCAACTGAAGGCTTTGCTTAATATACCGGCCGATTCAGCCTTTGATGTTGCAGTCCCGGCTGTTGAAACGATACCAGTGGAATCCCTCGCGGAACTTGATCCGGGGTATGTTTATTCTTTGGCGGTAAAAAATATGCCGCAGCAAAAGATCAATGACTTCAATTTGCTGGCTGCGCAAAAAAATGTATCGGCAGTTAAGGGCCAACTGTATCCTTCTTTTACTTTCTTCGGTCAATTAAATAGTTTTTATTCCAATGGCGACAAAGTGCTCGGTACAAATCCCGTGGATATGTTAGTACCGATTGGCAAAGTAGATGTAGGAGGCACTCCGTACACAGTAACTACTCTTGACACGAGACCTGTCCCCACCAGCACGATTAAGAACACCTATTTCCGGCAAATTGGTAACAACTTTAATCAATTTGTCGGTGTGGGATTGGATATTCCCATCTTCAATGGAGGCCTGGCGAGAACCAATTGGAAAAAAGCGCAGCTTAATGTACAAAACGTACAATTGCAAAATGCTGCAGATGCACAAACCCTGAAGCAGGACATTTACCAGGCTCACGCCAGCGCTATAGCAGCGGTACAAAAATTCAATGCTTCAAAAAAAGAAGTGGAGACAGCACAAAAGGCTTATGATTTTGCAAGGAAAAGGTTTGATATCGGGTTATTGAATGCTATTGACCTGATCACAACTCAAAATAACTTGTTCCGGGCAAAGGTTAACTTGACGTCATCACAATACGATTATATATTTAAAATGAAGTTGCTTGAATTTTATAAAGGACAAGGGATAAAATTATGAGTCGCCAAAAAACAACACAACTATAAAGCTCACGAATCATGAATAAAACGGTAAAATGGATTTTGATCATACTCGGAATACTAATCGCAGTACTCATTGTCGGCAAACTGATTGCCGGCAAGGGTGATGATGGTGTAAAAGTGTCCACGGAAAAGGCTACTAAGCGGACGATCATTGAAACGGTAAACGCGACCGGAAAGATCTATCCTGAAGTGGAAGTAAAGATAAGCCCTGATATATCCGGGCAAATCACCGAGCTCAATGTACAAGAAGGCGATAGTGTAAAGAAAGGACAGGTGCTGGCTCGTATTTATGCGGATATTTATGCAACACAGCGTGACCAGGCTGCTGCCGCGGTCAATCAACAGCAGGCAATGACTGCGAACAGTCAATCCCAGTTGGATGCATTAAAGGCGACCATGGACCAGGCGGAGCGTACTTATAACAGGCAAAAGCAGTTATTGGATGATAAAGTCATTTCAAAAGCCGAGTTCGAGCAGGCTGAAAGTGCATATCTGTCCGCTAAAGCAAATTATAACGCGGCTATTCAATCTATAAAAGGTAACCAGGCTAGTATTCAAAGTGCACAGGCGAATCTTGCAAGAGCGAACAAAGATCTAAGCAGAACCACGCTGACAGCGCCAATGAACGGTGTGATTTCCTCGTTGTCTGTGAAAAATGGAGAACGTGTTGCTGGTAACAGTTTCGCTTTGGGAACTGAGATGATGAGAGTGGCCGATATGAGCATGATGGAAGCAAGAGTGGATGTAGGAGAAAATGATATTGTAAAGGTAAACATTGGCGACAGCGCCGATGTGGAAGTGGATGCTTATAACAACAGGAAGTTTAAAGGTATTGTAACCCAAATCGCCGCCAGTACAGCTACATCAGCAACAGGTGGCGCTTCTTCCACGTCGAATGATGTGACAAATTATGAAGTTCGCATCCGTCTTGACCGCAATTCCTATAGTGATTTAATTGATCCAAAAAATCCGAAAAAGTTTGTTTTTCGGCCCGGCATGAATGCCAGCGCCGATATCAAAACAAAGAGGCATGATGATGTGCTTTCGGTGCCTATCAATTCAGTGTCGGCAAGAGTAAAGGGAAGTGATAAAAGTGTTGAAGACAAAAAGAAAGAAAACAAGAAAAATAAACCCAGTGATGACCAGAATAGCCAGGACGATAAGAATGACGCGGTAAACAGTGATGAACTTGAAGAAGTAGTTTTTGTTTTGCAAAAAGACGGAAAGGTGAAGAAGACGATTGTAAAGACAGGGATCCAGGATATCAACTATATCGAGATCCTCAATGGTCTGAATGCCGGAGATGAGATCGTCACCGGTCCATACAATGCCGTGAGTAAAACTTTAAAAGATGGAAATAAAGTGAAAGTGGTACCGAAGGATAAGTTGTTTGAAAAGTAGACCGTTGATTGATGGATTAAAATGATTAAAACCGGATTGACGTCCGGTTTTTTACTTAAGGTAACAGCACCGTTTATTAACTTTATTAATTGAATCACTTCATTATTTAATCAATGTAATCAGCGGTTATGTTTGGCATTATCGGAAGCGGCAGTTGGGCAACGGCATTGGCAAAGATTCTGACAGACGGCCATAAACATATAAATTGGTGGATACGAAATAGCGAAACAATCGATCAAATTCAAAAGAGAAGACATAACCCCCATTATCTTAGTTCGGTTTATTTTAATACTTCACTTCTCTCTTTGGAAAACAACCTTGAAAAAGTTATTGCCCTGTCTGATGTTGTCCTCATCGCCGTCCCCTCTGCATTTATTGAGGAAACCTTAGCGTTGTTAGATCCCGCTTGTTTTGAGAATAAAAAAATTATTTCTGCCATAAAAGGAATTATTCCGGGCCAGAATGTTTTGTTAAATGCGTACCTGCTAAAACAATTTGGCGTTTCACTTGAGGATTATTTTGTTGTGCTTGGGCCTTGTCACGCTGAAGAAGTAGCAGCTGAAAAACTTTCCTATCTCACATTTTCCGGTATTGATGTAACCATGGCTCAGCAGATCGCATCTAATTTTAAAACAGATTATATCAACACCATTGTCAACCATGATATCCTGGGTGTTCAATATGCTGCTGTTTTGAAAAATATTTATGCGTTGGGCGCCGGTATTGCACACGGCCTTGAATATGGAGATAATTTTTTGAGTGTATATATAGCCAACAGTGCCGATGAAATGGCGGGATTTCTGCGTAAGGTTGGTATTGAGCGTATCGTTGTAGGTGAACATGACGAAGAGGATCCGGTAACTCATCGAAAGGCCCCTAACTATGCAGCTTCCGTATACCTGGGTGATTTGCTCGTCACTTGTTATTCTTTGTATAGCCGCAACCGGACATTTGGAAATATGATTGGCAAAGGTTATTCAGTGAGGTCGGCACAATTGGAATTAAATATGGTAGCAGAAGGGTACAATGCGGCAAAATGTATTTATGACCTTAACAAAGAAATAATGGCTGAAATGCCGATCGCGGAAACAGTATATAAGATCCTCTGGGAAAATGTTAAACCTATTAATGGATTTAAACAGATCGAAGAAGTGCTCGTCTGAATTTTAGAAACTGAACCCCATGATGCCTATTTCATATAACGGATTTGGACCTATAGCGATCTTGTTGATGTTGCTTTGTTTGATAATCTCACAGGCATTCAAATATTACAAACACAGATCAAAAGGTCATTCACAAGAAGGAAGCAAAATAAAATAATTTACCCGGATCGTTCACTGTACCTCCCGTCGGCTCCGCACCCTTGTAACGCTCATTATGACTTGATCATTTTTGGTTCTTCGAAGAACAATTTTGCTGCGATGCCATCAGCTAATAATTTGCCCTCTCTTGTTAGTCTTAAATGTCCATTCTCTTCAGCCATAAGCCCTCCTTCAATAAATTTCCTGCTTGTAGTTCGCAATCTATCGCCATTGACATCTTCGACACGGTTCAAATCCAAACCTTCTATGGTGCGCAAAGAGGTCATTATGTATTCATTCAATTTTTGAGTAGCGGTCAGGACTTCTTTTTCAAGAGGAATGGTTTCCTTTTTGATCGAATCGAGATATATATTGTTATTAGAGATATTCCATTGCCTCACAGATCCATCGAAAGAATGCGCCGAAGGGCCGATTCCTAAGTATTTTTTTCCCTGCCAATAGGATGAATTATGTTTACTTCTGCAGCCGGGCCTTGCAAAATTGGAAATTTCATAGTGCTCATACCTGGCCTCTTCCATCCACTCCATTAATAAAATGAATTGTTCCGATTGCTGATCAGGATCGATGTCTGCGGCCTTTTGTTCCCTGATTAATTTCTGCAAAGGGGTTTTGGGCTCAACTGTTAATGCATAACAGGATAAATGAACAACGCCCTCCTTCATCGCTCTTTCAACATTCGTTTTCCATTTTTCATTCGTTAATAGGGGAGTGCCATAAATAAGATCGACGGTTATATTGTGAAATTGTTTAACTGCTGCTCGTAAGCTATTCGCTGCTTGCTCTGCATTATGTGCTCTGCTCATCCATTTTAGATCCTCTTCAAAAAAAGACTGGATGCCAATGCTGAGACGATTAATTCCTGCTTCTTTCCATTCCCTTAATTTGCCATCGGAAATATCATCGGGATTCGTCTCAAGGGTTATTTCCGCTTCCTGGGATACATTAAATGCCGAGTATATTTTTTCGATCAATGCCCGATGGTCTTTCGACGGTAACAAGCTTGGAGTGCCTCCCCCAAAGTAGATAGTTTCTACAGGTTCATCGTTCAAATAATCTTTTCTCAGGTCCATTTCACTCAATAAAGCCGAGACTAGTTCGTTTTTACGTCGTAGCGAAGTAGCGAAATGGAAATTGCAGTATGAGCATGCCTGCTTACAAAACGGGATATGGATGTAAATTCCGGCCAACCATTAAAGTTTATGAGTTATTGATAATTTTACCGCCGCCGATGACAAAAATAAACCAGCTAATATTGCTTTGTGCTCTCCTTTTCATTTCAGGTCTGCTGAATATATCTGCGGCTCAGGACAAATATCACCTAAGTATCCGCGTTGTCGATAAAGATTCTGCTGTTTTAAATACAATCGGCGTGCAAAATAGTTTTGATTCAAAAGCTGCGTGCACTGAGTATGTGAACAAACTTCCTTCGTTTCTTCAATCAAAAGGATATGTCACTTCATCAATTGACAGCTTAACCTACGACTCGTCATCCGCACATGCGGTCATTTTTCTTGGCGACGCTTATCGCTGGACCGAGATCAAAACTGACAGCGTAAACCCTTCTTTATTAAACGCAGTAGGATGGAGGCAAAAGACCTTTCCGGGAAAGCCGATTGATTTTACTCAACTTCAGAGCTGGGAGGAGAAAATAATAAATTATTTGGAAAATAACGGCCATCCTTTTGCTAAAGTCTTTCTCGATAGTCTGCAGATCTTAGACGATAACAGAGTTTCTGCCATTTTAAAAGTCGAAGAAGGACCTTTGTATAGAATAGATAGTGTCAGGATCTTTGGAAATGTAAAAGTGTCCAATAATTTTTTTCAACACTACCTCGACATTGCCAACGGGAGCATATACAATAAACAAAAGCTTGAACAGGTTTCCAAGAAGATGATGGAGCTTCCCTATGTTGAGGAAGAAAAGCCATTGGATATCTCAATGTTACCTACGGGTTCGGTTTTGAATTTGTATTTAAAACAAAAACGTAGCAGCCAGGTAAACTTCTTATTTGGGTTTTTACCGAACAGCGATCAGGTAAGCAATAAAAAACTCTTAATAACAGGGGAAGGAAACTTGCTTCTGAAAAATGCTTTAGGGGCTGGTGAAACCATTGGTCTGAGCTATCAAAAATTGCAGGTAAGGTCGCAGCGGTTAAATCTTATGTATCAGCACCCGTATCTTTTTAACTCGCCCGTGGGTCTTGATTTCGCTTTTGATATGTATCGCCGCGACAGCATTTACCTGAATGTGAATCTTCAGTTTGGGGCTAATTACTCTATTTCTTCAACCAAGTCAGCGAAAGTATACTTGCAACACTTTCAAACCATCGCAAATGGAATTAATACAAGTTATGTAGTAGAATATCATCGCCTCCCCCCTGAAGCCGATGTAAGTTCTTTTGGCTTGGGTGTTGATTATTTCGTCAATACAACAGACTACGTTCGCAATCCACGAAAAGGAAATGTGTTTTTCATTTCGACCGTCGTGGGAACGAAGAAGGTGAAGAAAAACGAACAGATACTGGAGCTCCAGGACCCGAATGATTCTACATTCGACTTCGAGAGTTTATATGACACGGTAAAACTGAAAACTTATCAATTCAGGATAACGACAACGGCTGCAAAATTTTTCCAACTGGGCAAACAGTCAACATTAAAGACTGAAATAAACGCCGGTGTTTTTCAAAGCGAAAATATTTTCAGGAATGAATTGTTTCAGATCGGCGGTTTTAAATTGCTTCGGGGCTTTGATGAAGGAAGTCAATATTTATCGCAGTATGCGATCGGGACTTTAGAGTATCATTACCTGATCTCTTTAAACTCTTATTTCTACAGTTTCATAGACGGGGGATGGGGACGTGACAATAGCCAGGATCTGAATATTAGTCATACATACCTGAGCACGGGGCTGGGCATGGCATTTGAAACAAAGGTGGGAGTCTTCAACTTAGCGTGGGCAATCGGCAAAAGAGATGACCTGCCATTTAATCTTCGTCAATCCAAAATACATTTCGGGTTTGTCAACTATTTTTAAGAAACAATCTGTTTACTTTGCCATCGAATGGGCTTAAATAATTTTGCATTACAACCTAAGCTTCTGTGATCAGATCAATTCTTTTGACATTATTTCAATTTGTATTCAGTGTTTTTATTCTTGCGCAAACAAGTGACACATTGCGTGCAGGGCAACCCGACTCGTTACGCCACGAAACAAAAAAATTAATAAACAATTCCTCGTTGAAAAACGACTCTGTCAATAAGGATTCTTCTTCAACAGCGCTTTTAACGGACACGGCGTGGATTGCCCTGGCTCTTAATTACAAAAACTTTACCCAGCTGGTGTTCACACAAAACAGTTTTTTTGATTTTTCATCCCGGGCCATCCTGCTAAAATCAGATAAGAAAGAGTTTCATGGAAAGGAGCTTTTGTTTTATACCTTGATTGGACTACTTCTATTTTTTGCTTTTATTAAGATTAGTTTTCCAAAATATCTCCTGGATCTTTTTCGCGTGGCCTTTAGAACTACTCTTAAACAGCGACAGATCAGTGAGCAGTTGGTGCAGGCACCCCTTCCGTCTCTACTCCTTAATTTTTTTTTCCTATGTACTGCTGGTTTGTATATAACGTTTGTATTGCGACACTATCGCCTGGCGGTCAATTATAATTTTTGGTTGCTCTATCTGTATTGTTTTGTTGGCTTGGCGGTTATTTATTCAATAAAATTTGTAAGTCTTAAGTTTTTCGGATGGCTCTTCAATATTACGCCGACAGCTGATGGATATATCTTCATTGTTTTCATGATTAATAAGATCATTGGAATTTATGTTTTGCCATTCCTGGTGCTGCTGGCATTTACGGATAATAATATATATGAGGTTGCTTTTGTTTTTTCCTATCTGGGGGTTTTTGCGTTGCTCGCATACAGGTTTATTCTATCTTATGGCTTGGTACAAAACCAGATAAGGCTTAACCCTTTTCATTTCTTTTTATATCTTTGTGCTTTCGAAATCGTTCCACTTTTACTTGTCTACAAAGCTTTATTGCTCTGGTTTTAAAATGTTTTTCTTAATTTTGCAAAACTTTTGAAGACGAACCACATGGTAAAAAACGGGGTTAAAGCCGATTATCCGGCCAAAAATGTGAAAAAGATTCTTATTACCCAACCGAGGCCCGAAAGCGATAAATCGCCTTATTTTGATTTGTCAAAAAGGTATGATGTAGAACTCGTCTTTCATCCTTTTATTCGCCTCGAGGCAATTCCGGCCAGGGAGTTTCGGAAACAAAAAATCGAAATTCAGAATTACACTGGGGTCATTTTCACTAGTCGAAATGCGATTGATCATTTCTTTCGCATGTGTGAAGAAATGAAAGTGAATGTTTCTCAGGATACAAAGTACTTCTGTATAACAGAGGCGGTCGCTTTGTATTTACAAAAATTCATTCTTTATCGAAAGCGTAAAGTCTTTTACGGTGCGGATGGAACTAACAAGAGCCTCTTTGATGCCATTAATAAGCACAAGGGGAACGAGAAGTTTCTCTACGTGTGCTCCGAAAATCAGCAGGATAATGAGATAGTGAACTGGCTGAAGACAAATAGCTGTGAATTTGCCCTCGCCTTTATGTACCGCACTCAAAGCAACGATGTGAAAGAATTATTCTCGAATAGTGAATACGATGTTATTTGCTTTTTTACGCCAAGCGGTGTAAAGAGTTTGTTTGACAATTTTCCAAAATTCAAGCAGAACGGAACAGTCATCGGCGCTTTTGGAAATAACACATCAAAAGCGATCGAAGAGGCTGGGCTAAAACTCGAGATAAAGGCGCCTGAGCCACAAGCTCCATCTATGGTGTCAGCGCTTGAAAGATATCTCGCTGTTACAAAAAAGAAATAAAATTCCCATAATCTTTAAGATGCTGTCTCAAAAGATGTCATGGCGTCTCTATAGAGTCGCTCGTCCTTTGCAGCAATAACGAGTAACGACTTTTGAGACAGCCTCTTAATATTTATCAATTCATTATGATTCCTTCGCTATTTGCCTTCGTTCTGTTTAGCCAATATTTCAATCGGTTTCTCCTGGATTAGTATCCTATTGTTTCCGAAATTCGTAGGCCAATTTACCTTATATGTCCAATCGGCTTGAAAACGAGACAAGTCCTTATCTTCTCCAGCATGCCCACAATCCTGTTAATTGGTTTCCCTGGGGTGAGGAAGCTTTACAAAAAGCGCAAAAAGAAAATAAACCTATTCTTGTTAGTATTGGTTACTCCGCGTGTCACTGGTGTCACGTAATGGAAAAGGAAAGTTTTGAAAATAAGGAGATAGCCGCCATTATGAACGAAAATTTCGTCAACATCAAAATTGACCGCGAAGAGAGACCTGACCTGGATCATATTTATATGGACGCTGTGCAAACGATGACAGGTAGCGGAGGATGGCCTCTGAATGTTTTTCTTACTCCTGATAGAAAACCATTTTTTGGAGGTACATATTTTCCACCTCGTAGGTCATTTAATCGCTCATCCTGGGGGGAGATTTTGATCGCTGTTTCAAATGCATTCCAGGAAAAAAGAAATGAAATAGATGCACAGGCAGAAAACCTGACTGCACATTTGTTGGAGTCAAATTCTCTTGCGCATGAACAATCGGGTAGCACTACCATTTCTAAAGAAAGGGTCGATGAACTATTTCAAAATCTGATGAAGCTAGCCGACAAAAATTGGGGCGGTTTTGGAAGGGCACCTAAATTTCCCCAGACCTTTTCCATTCAATTTTTGTTTCGCTATTACCATGTAACAAAGAATGAAGATGCGCTAAACCACGCTTGCCTTAGTCTCGATAAAATGATTGACGGAGGCATCTATGATCAACTGGGAGGCGGTTTTGCCCGCTACTCAACAGACAATGAGTGGTTGGTTCCACACTTTGAAAAAATGCTTTACGATAACGCACTTCTAATATCAGTTCTTGCCGAAGCATATCAGCTTACAAAGAAAGAACGTTATAGCAAAGTGATTGATGAAACAATTGGATTTGTCAAGAGGGAAATGATGCATCCGGATGGTGGATTTTATTCAGCTCTGGATGCAGACAGCGAGTCAGAAGAAGGAAAATTCTATACCTGGGAGTTAGATGAAGTAAGAAGCTTGTTGCATCACAATGGCGAAATTTTCTGCCAGTTCTTTGATATTACTCAAAGGGGAAACTGGGAGGGCAAGAATATCCTTCGGGTTAAGGAATCGTTGGAAAATTTTGCCAGGGAGAAAGGTGTTTCAATTGAGGATCTGAAAGCTATGATTCAGGAAGCGAAGTCCGTTTTATTTTCAGAACGACAGAACCGAATCAGGCCGGCACTGGATGATAAAATTATATTAAGCTGGAACGCCCTGATGAATATAGCGCTCAGCAAAGCCTTCGCGGCGACAGCAAGGGATGAATACCGGGACCTGTCAATCCTGAATATGAAATTTCTGATCACGCACTTCAAAAATAAAAGCGAAAATCATTTCCACCATACATGGAAAAACAATGAAGCAAAAAATTTTGCTTTTCTTGATGATTATGCACTGCTTGTCCAGGCTCTTTTGAACCTGCAGGAAATTACCGCTAATGTCGATTGGATATTTAAAGCAAAAGAGATCACGGAGTATACAATTAAGAATTTCAGCGAAGAGGAAACTGGTTTCTTTCTTTTTACGGATTCCCGGCAAGAGGACGTGATCTACCGAAAAAAAGAAGTTTATGATGGAGCAACCCCCTCAGGAAATGCCACGATGGCTAATAATATTTACAGGCTCTCTATACTGCTGAACATACCTGAATGGAAGACGAGAGCCGAAAAAATGGTAAGCTCTTTGACCCATATGGTTGTTCAATATCCGACGTCCTTTGGAGTGTGGGCAGTGCTGCTGATAGAAATAATTGATGGCATTAAGGAAATCGTAGTGATAGGAGGCGACTCTTCCGCACTGGCAGCGCAGGTGCTGGGTGAATATATTCCACATAAAATATTTCTGGTGTCAAAAACTGGGGAAGAACAATTACCTTTATTGACTGGGAAAACTCCTATAGGCAAAGCCCTAATCTATCTCTGCCGTGAATATTCCTGTTTAAAACCTGTAACTGAAGTAAACCAGCTGCTTACGCTTATTAATGAAAGGAATAAAAATTGACAGATAATACAATAAGAAATCATAATAAAACGTTAGAAATTTTACCTCGTAAAAGAGCTTTTATTTTAAACAAATAAATTATAACCTTGTGTTCCCGAAAGCATCTAAATTTTATATTTGTCCAATACCCCAAAATATGAAAATTAAAAACCATTACTACGTAACCGCTGTATTAGCTGTTCTAGTGTTAACAGTGTCAAGCTGTGGAATCCTGGGAAAAAAGAACAAGGGCGGAAGCACCCTTCCTAATGATGGACAGGTGCACGGAGTTGCGCCAGGCAATAAGTATGTGTTGCCGAAGCCTCCTGGCATGGTCTATGTTCCCCAGGGAACGTTTCATATGGGTCCCAGCGATGAAGACATAGCCTACGCTTTTAGTGCCCGCAACAAATCGATTTCCATCAGTGGTTTCTGGATGGATGCTACTGAAATCACAAACAATGAGTACCGCCAATTCGTATTCTGGGTTCGTGATTCTGTTGTAGCTAAAAAGATCGGTTATGTAAAGTCGGACAAGGAAGGCAATGAATTCGTCGACCAGGCAAAAATGAAGACCTTAAAATGGGATGATCCAAAAACCATAGAATTGTTGGGGCAGTCGGATATCCTGCTCGCACCGGATGACAGGATATTTGGTAAAAAGGAATTAGATCCTTCTAAGATCGTTTACCAGGTTGAAAGATTCAATCTGAAGGAAGCTGCTAAAAGAGAAAATGCAAATAAACCCCGTTCGAGCTTTATAGAGAGATTCCCAATCCGTGCTTATCCTGACACTTTAGTTTGGATCAGAGATTTCTCATATTCTTATAATGAGCCAATGACTCAGCGCTATTTCTCTCACCCTGCTTATGGCAACTACCCGGTAGTGGGTGTGACCTGGAAGCAAGCTGACGCATTTTGCAATTGGAGAACGCGTTACCTGAATTCCTTTCTTGAATCAAAGAAAAGGGCTCAGGAATCGGATTTCCGTCTGCCAACGGAGGCACAATGGGAATATGCAGCACGTGGTGGCAGATCTGAGTCAATGTTCCCCTGGGGTAACTATTATTTGAGAAATAAGAAGGGATGTCTGCTCGCGAACTTTAAACCCGGCCGTGGTAATTATCCTGAAGACGGCGGTTTTTACACCGTGCGTGCCGATGCTTACTGGCCTAATGATTTTGGTCTGTATTGTATGGCAGGTAATGTGGCCGAATGGACTTCTTCTATCTATTACGAAGGTTCTTACAACTTTCAGCATGATATGAACCCTGACGTGCGTTGGAATGCTAAAGATGACGATCCTCCGCGTATGAAACGCAAAGTGATCCGCGGTGGGAGCTGGAAAGATGTAGGTTATTATCTTCAGACAGGTACCCGTGCTTATGAGTACCAGGACACTGCTAAATCGTATATCGGATTCCGTTGCGTAATTGATTTACCGGCCGCTCCGGCAAAGGGACGCCGCAAATAAATGGATGTCGCAAATAATAACGGGGGTAGTACAAACGTTTTATTTGCGACATATTTATTGAAAAGCGTTTTCATTTAATCTCGTAATTTTTTTATTAATCTATAAATCGACCCTACTATGCTGTTCTTTAAAACCCACAAAGGCCAGGTTACCTTAAACTTTTTATTCAGCTTCTTTGCGGCAGTCGTAATATTCGCCGCAATGATGAAAATCCTGCACTGGCAGGGAGCTGACATCGCGATAATGGTTGGACTATTATCCGAGACAACTGTATTCATGCTGATGGCATTCCTGGTGCCTCCGCCGGAGGAACCACATTGGCAGAGATACTTCCCAAACATTAATGAGCACCCAGACGTTGAAAGGGCTCGCACAGGAAAATTTGAAGTAACTCCTCTTACTTTACCAGGTGCGTCAGGAAACCCGGCATTAACCAAACTGGAAGATATGCTGAAAGAAGCTGATATTACTCCAGCAAATCTTGGCCGTTTGAGCGAAAACTTTAAAAAACTGGGAACAACAGTAGACCAAATGAGCGACCTTTCCGACGTGGTGGCCGCTACTGGTGACTATACTGAAAGAACAAAAGAAGCATCTCATGCGCTGACTCAAATGAAGGATGCGTACATTGGCGCCGCAGGCAGCATTCATCATCTGAATACCGCTGCTGAAGGAACAAAACAATTCCATGAACAAGTGCAGGTATTGACGAAGAATCTTTCTTCGCTTAATACGATCTATGAATTAGAGCTGCAGGATACTAACAACCACCTTAAAGCAATGAACCAGTTCTACAGTAATTTGGTTCAGGCCTCTGAGGCTATGGAAGGTAGTGTGGGAGATGCGAAGAAAGCACACGAACAAATAGCTACGCTGGCAAATAACCTGGGTCGCTTGAACCAGATCTATGGTAATATGCTGAGTGCAATGCAAGGTCGTGCGTAAATAAATTAAGTTTAATAGGGTTCGTTTTATATAGAATCCGTATCCTAGATTTAAAAATGAATAGTCACCATTTCTAATTTTAAAAACCAAACGTCATGGCTTTACCTCGTGAGCCCCGGCAGAAAATGATCAATATGATGTACCTGGTGTTAACAGCCTTGTTAGCACTGAACGTGTCGTCCGAGATCTTAAATGCCTTTAAAACCGTAAATAAAAGTCTTGAGACTACCAATACAACAGTAGATAAGTCAACAACAACTATCATGAAATCTCTTCTTGATAAAAAGCTTGACCCAGCTACTCGCGATAAAGCGGAGATATGGTATCCCAAAGCAGAGCAAGTTCAGAATTTTTCCAAACCTGTCTATGATTATATTCAAAAGTTAAAAGACAGGATCCTTATCGAGTCAGGCGGCGATCCAAAAGATCCAACCAAAAGATTTAAAGAGGATAATTTGGATGTTGCTACTCGCATCATGATTGAAAAAGGAGAAGGAAAAAACCTATTGAAGATGCTTGCCGACTATAAAAGCAACCTGCTTACGAAAGTCGATTCTTCAATTGGAACAGAATTTAAGAACTCACTGCCCATCAATCTTGATAAGCCGGAGAGCCGGAATAAGGCAGGAAAAACCTGGGAAGGAGCTTACTTCCACATGGTGCCCACAGTAGCTGCTCTTACGATCTTAAGTAAATTCCAGATGGACGTAAAGACATCTGAAAACAGGGTAGTTCAATTCTGCCACAACAAAGTAGGTGAAGTAAAAGTACCTTACGACACTTATGCTGCATTTGCACAAACCAACTCTAGTTATGTCATGCCAGGAGATGAAATGGAAATAACTGCCGGTGTTGGCGCTTTCAGCAGGGCGGCATTGCCTGTTATAACAATCGATGGACAAAATGTGGGGATTGAAGCGGATGGTGCTGCTCACCGTAAATTGAATGCAGCTACGACACTTGGAAAACATCTGGTTAATGTTACTGTAAAATTTAAAGATCTCGATGGAAAGGATCAGGTAATAACAAAACCTATTGAATACACAGTTGGTCAGGCGGCCGCTTCGATAGCATTAGATAAAATGAACGTTCTTTACGTCGGTGTTGATAATCCGATTTCGATATCAACGAGCGGCGGCGGGTCAGAAAAAATGCAGGTTTCGATTACTGGCGGAGGTGGAAGCCTTGTTAATTTAGGTGGCGGTCATTTCACTGCCCGTGTTAACAGCATTACTGACGAATGTTATATCACTGTGTCTGTTGATAACAGGGTAGCAGGTAAATCTCAATTCCGTACCCGTACAATTCCAAAGCCGATCGCAGTTGTTGGTGGTTATGAAAGCGGATCCAATGTACCGGCCGGTGCTTTCAAGGCTCAGGCAGGCGTAGGCTGCGGTATTAAAGATTTTCCATTTGAATTGAAATATGCAGTTACCAGGTTTACACTTAGTGCAGATACAGATGATGGTTATATAGATGACGCAGCTTGTACAGGCAATACGTGGAGCCAGGATGCACACCGTATCATTAACAATCTTAAGGCAGGAAAAACAGTTACTATAGATGATATTTATGCAACCGGTCCCGATGGACGCTCTCAGCATTTGCCGTCTTTAGTATATTACATTAAATAAATAATAGAATGAAACCGTGTCTTATTAAAGGAGGATTGTTGTTATTTGCTGGATTTGCGTTTTTTACAAATGCTGATGCGCAGCGGTCTGGAAAAAAAAGAAATCCAAACACTACTCAACAGCAGCAAAATACAACTCAACAGCAGAGTACTAACAATAATGTCCAACCAGGTTATAACCCTTACGGTAACATACCCATCCGTGTTGATTCTACCGGCATGGCTGACACCATTGTTAGAAAATCACTGCGTAATGATAACGCTTTTGATAAAAGTGGAATAATGGAACGCACACCGTTGCCTTATGAACACTTACGCTGGGATGACGCGTTGTTTGCTGAAAAGGTTTGGCGTGAATTGGATCTTCGCGAAAAAATGAACCAGGTTTTTCGTTACGAAGCGCAAGATGATAATGGAAGCCAGATTTTCGTGGACATGTTACTTAAAGCTGTTAAGAGCGGAGATGTAACTGCGTTTGCGGATGATCGGTTTTCTACCCCGATGTCTATCGATGAGATCAATCAAACTACTGTAGGGACAGCAGATACGGTTCCTGTTACAGATCCAAATGATATCAACAAAATAGTGGAATACCGGGTAACGAGGGCGAGTTTTGATCCAAAAAGCGTTCTCAAGCTAGCCATCAAGGAAGAATGGATATTTGATCGCGAAGCAAGCCGGATGTTTGTGCGCATTTTAGGTATTTCACCGTTACAAACTAAATATCTTCCTAACGGACAGGTTAGAGGGGTGTCCCCTATGTTTTGGGTTTACTACCCCGACCTTCGTCCAATGTTAGCAAAGTACGAAGTGTACAATCCCAAGAATATGGGTATGGGCCGGATGACCTGGGAAGAGCTTTTTGAGAGCAGGATGTTTAGCAGTTATATCGTAAAGTCAACTTTGGATAACCCGGGCAATAAACCTATCAGAACTTATGTCAAGGATCCGATCTTAGCCTTGCTTGAAGGAGATAATATCAAGGACAGAATTTTCAATTATGAACAGGATCTCTGGTCTTATTAAATCTTAAAACCTTCACTATAGTAAAAATCCCATCCGTCTGAGACGGATGGGATTTTTGTTTCGAATCGTTTAATTGTTAATAACTTATTTTTTTTAAAAATACCTGATAGTGGTATAGGAAATTTGAGGAATTGTTGTATTTTCGTTACGGTTTTTCATAGGATATTGGATTTTAAAAACGGGGCTGGATTTCTATCCGGGCCCCTTTTTTTTTATTTTCAACTCTGAGACTTGCCGCTAAGATAGTCATGTAAAATTCTCGCTTTAGCTTTTCCAATTACCTTAGTCAACTCTTCCTCATTTTTCTGCCGAATATTATTGATCGATCTGAATTTTTTCAACAACAGGTCGGTTGTACTTTTTCCGATTCCTTTGATCTCTTCCAATTCATTCTTAAAAGTGCCTTTGCTTCTTTTCTGGCGATGAAAACTAATACCAAAGCGATGTACTTCGTCACGAATACGGCGAATCAATTTGAGGCTATCGCTGCTGTAAGGAAGTTTTACAGATTCGCTATCGCCTGGAAAAAAGATCTCCTCTTCGTTCTTTGCGAGCCCGATCATCACTGTTTTCCCCTTTGCGTTTAAATCTTCCAATGCCTCTACTGCAGCATTCAACTGTCCCTTGCCACCATCAATGATCACCAATTGGGGAAAAGCTTTCTCTTCCGTGATCAGTCGTTTGTATCTTCTAAAAACGGTTTCCTTCATGGATGCGAAGTCGTTGATGCCTTCAACAGTTTTTATATTAAAGTGCCTGTATTCTTTTTTGTCTGGTTCCCCATTATAAAATGATACCATTGCTGAGACAGGGAAGCTGCCCTGGAAATTAGAGTTATCGAAACATTCTATTCTGGCCGGCATTTCTGGAAGTTGCAGATCTTTTTGAAGTTGTTCAAGCAGTTTTATTTTATTCGTAGTTTTTCCTTCCAGTTTCAAACGCTCTTTTTGTTTTAGGTCCTGGATAAAGTAGTTGACATTTCTTTCTGACAATTCAAGCAATTTTTTTTTGTCGCCCCCTTTAGGTATAGTCAGGAGTGTATTTGGCTCTTCGTAATCAATAATAAATGGAAGAATAATTTCCTTAGCGTGGCTACTAAACGTTGTTCGTAGCTGTGCGATGGTGAATGAAAGAATTTCTTCGGCCGTTTCATCCAAATGGGTTTCGACTTTCAGGGTCTTTGTTTGAATAATTGTTCCATTCTGCACCATCAGGTAATTTACATAGGCAGAATCATTCTCCTTGACAACTGAAAAAACGTCAACATCTCCCAGGTTGGGTGTGACGACAACTGATTTGGATTGATAATTCTCGATGAATTCGATCTTCTTTCTCACTATTTCCGCTTTTTCAAATTCCATCCGTTCCGCGTAACCTTTCATTTCATTTTTGAAATGTTGGATAACAGGACCCAGGCGTCCTTTAAGAAAATTTTTGAGTTGTTTCAGTCCTTCGTCATAATCTTCCTTTGTTTGAAGTGCTTCACAGGGGCCTTTACAATTACCGAGGTGGTACTCAAGGCAAACTTTAAATTTTCCTCTTGCTATATTCCTTTCCGTAAGGTTTAAGGAGCAGGTTCTAAGTTGAATTGTTTGTTTAATGAAATTCAATAATTCGCGAACCTTACCAACGGAGGTATAAGGACCGAGGTATTCAGAGCCGTCTTCAATTTCTTTTCTCGTTAAGAATACCCGCGGAAAGGGTTCATTCTTTATAACTATGTAAGGATAACTTTTGTCATCCTTAAGATTGATATTAAATCGCGGCTGAAATTGCTTGATCAGGGAGTTTTCAAGCAGGAAAGCATCCTGCTCTGAATTTACTATTGTGAATTCGACCCTTGTGATACGCTGGACCAGCTCATATGTCTTGTAACTTGTGAATGTTTTAATAAAATAAGAAGTAACCCGTTTACGAAGATTTTTGGCCTTTCCAACATAGATAAGGTTATTCTCTATATCAAAATATTTATAGATGCCCGGGCTGCCAGGGATAGTAGATGAGATCTTTTTATATTCTTCCGGAGTCATGCACAATAATTAATCATCTCCTTGGTCGTTCCATATAACCTGCATTACCGACGTTTTTTCGTCCTGATTTTTTTTCTGCGTGATCGTTACTATTTGAAATTTTCGATCTGTATACCAGGTCATCCTTTTTAACACAGAACTATCCCCATTACCAATTAATTTTTCTATATAGATACTTTTTATTTTGTCATTCGGCGGATCAGGAAGAATTCTCACTTCCTGCCTGCGGACCTCGAGGTCTTCATCCTTGGTGGTCGCAATAAAAACAGCTAAACCCAACTCATTGTTCATCATCCTTTCTTCTGTATACTTTCCTCCGAATTTTTTTGAAATGTCGGGTGTTTCAAGAAAATCTTTTGCCAGGTTTTTGAAATCTTCCCTTTTAACAAACGTAGTGTCGTATGTACTATCTGTCACCGAAACAAGCTTGAGAATTCGATAAAGAGAAGTGTCCACATTTGCTATTTGGGACCTTATAAAATCGATAGCAGGGAAAGCATCATTTTTCTTTTGTTTACAACTACAATAAAAAAAAATCGCCAATACGAATGCGACCGATAAGGAAGATTTCTTCATTCTACAATAATAATTTATGATCCATAAAATTAAAGGAAACGACTCTCAAAAAAATAAACCCTGCTCATAATCATAGCAGGGTTTATTTTAAGGCAGCAGTTAGTAACGGCTATTTGTTAAGAGAAACGCCGACTTTTAAACCAAAGTCAAAAAGATTTTCCTTTACCGGGTATTTGTCAACAAAGCTGGAAAGTAGTTGGTAACGAACCTGGGGGCCAACCTGCCATTTCATTTTGCCCGTTGAGTAAGCAACGAACGTTTCAAACCCGCTGCTTACATTCCATCTGCGGATCAGCCATGGAACTTCAGCATAATTCTTATAATCTGTTGAAAGCAGATAAGCTCTGTCACCGAGTATGTACGTGGGTTGAATGGTAGCGGCTACTCCAAATTGCACACGATCATCACCCGCAATATCTATTTCTACTCCGACCGGCGCTGATATTTCAAAGTAGAAGTTCTGCAGCCAGTCTGACTTGTAACCACTGAAATTCCTGTGTGAACTATAGATATCCACAGAATCGACTCCTGCATTTGTGTTTAGTGCAATAGTGGTCATCTCCATGCGATAATTAAAAGCTTTGATACTATAGCGATTTACGTTGAATTGAAGACCCGCTTTCACCCGGAAGTTAGTGGCTAAAGAGTATTTTGATGTGAACCCTAATTCAAGCCCGATGTCTGGCTTATGAGTCACTGCACTGTTTACATCGTACAAGGCGGCAAAGGAGGACGGAGCATTTGCCTGCACGCTTGCAGAGCGTAAAAAAGCTTTGTTTGCCGATAATTTCCTGTAACTGATCGTCGGAGTGAAATTAAATTGAAGAGCAAATCGCTTTTGTTTTGGAGTGTGGAAGCTATTCAATACACTTTCTATCGTCCAATCATAAGGATTGGAAGCTGAGAGTTTCCTGGGATATGCTGATACCATCTTTTGCGGACGCACATTGTTTATGATATCCTGGTCAGTTAACTCGTCGGTGATATTGATTGAAAGGGGTTGCGGGCTCGTTCCGGGTTCATCGACGCTTGTCTCGTTTTCATTAACTGCCAGCTCATTTCCCGTAATGCCATAGAAATTGTCATTGAAAGTAGCTGCTTTGTTTCCGACGGGGGCAACTAATACAGAATTGGTTGCGAATTTATTTTCGACAATGCGTTTATCGTGTACTGTATTTTGTGAACGAGGTGCCAAGGTCTTTTCACTGGAGACAGGCTTGTGAGCCAAAATAGGAGTTTCTTTTGGAGAGTGGGTGACGAGTACCGTAACTAAGCTACCGGTAAGTAATAACAGTACGATTCCAAGGCCAAACCATTTCCGGCGTGTATGCAGAGCGTTGTAAACACCACTCCACACTTTTGCAGAAGGGTACATCCGGTATTGATCCGCATTTTCCTTTAAGAACCTCTCGAACTCGTTATTAAAATTTCTCTCCATAATCAGTCAGCGATTTAGGGATAGGATTGTTTTTACCTTTTCATAGTTGCCAGCCATTCTACATCCTCTTTCGGCTTTTGAATGATCTTTTTTCTTACCAGTATTTCTTCCAGCATTGCCTTAGCTCTTGTATATTGACTTCGGCTCGTGCTTTCCTCAATATCGAGCATCATGCCTATTTCCCGGTGACTATAGCCTTCTATTGCATACAGGTTCAAAACCGTTCTATAACCTATCGGTAACATTCTTATACATTCTACAATCTGCTTCGCCTGGACAATAGAGGGAACACTTTCTTCACGAACCATCGCTCCTGTAGCATGAATTATGTCTACGCTTTCGTTGAACTTTTTATTTTTCTTCAGGATATTAATACAAGTGTGGACAATAATTCTTCGTATCCAGCCTTCAAAAGCGCCCCTGTTACCGAACGTATGCATTTGAGAAAAGATCTTGATAAAACCTTCCTGCAACATATCCTCTGCATCCTCACGATTATGTGCGAAACGATAACACACCGACAACATCTTAGGACTATACCGATTATATAGCTCCTTTTGAGCGGTGGGGTCATTTTGCAAACAGCCCTTTAAAATGGCTTCCTCGGTCATATCTTCCCTTTGGTTGCCTGTAATTTAGACAATTTTTGATTTATAATGCTGCACTGAAATGTAAAAAATTGAGCTTTCTTCTGCAGTTGGATCAGGAATATTTATGGAAAGTGTCGCCTAGACTGTTTAACTGTCTCGGCGTTGAGTTCATGAACATCATTTTTTCTTCCGTTCAAGGCTATCGGCAGGATATTTTGCCTTCATTTCATTCGTTATTCCCTGCGCCCAATTAATCAGGAGTTGTTTTTCAGGCTGGGTCAATATCGCATCTTTATGTAACCACAGATAAGAGTTCAGCGGCATTTCGCCCTTTTTTACGAGGTCAACAGTAGATTCCATTTTATGGTATTGGTACCTTAAAGGTTTATTGGTGTATTCGTCGAAATTCAACTCCTGTTTTCCTTCGTTGACGTGATGTGTGAGCCACCAATCAACTGGCTGAATTTTAAAATACCAGGGGTAACGCGTATTGTTGCTGTGACAATCCATACACGCCTTATCCAAAATTGTTTTCACTTCAGCTGGCACAGTAAATGCATTTGCAATGTTATTAGGCTGCTCTCCTTTCAAAATGTTCCTCGATGGATGAATAAACTGGATGATGATCAAAATCACCAACAGTACAAGCAAGATCTTTTTAAACATTGTGCAGTTGTTTACTAATTAGAGTTTCCCCGGTCATTTCTTTGGGGAGTTCAATGTCCATCATTGTTAAAATGGTTGGAGCCACATCGCCCAATTTGCCTGCCTTTATCTTGCCCCTCCACCCATTGTCAATGATGAAAAACGGGACCGCGTTTAAAGTGTGTGCGGTATTTGGTGTGCCATCTTCATTGATCATGTAATCCGAATTACCATGATCGGCGGTAACAAAGCTGGTGTAGCCATTTTCCAACCCTGCAGTCACTACTTTTTCAACGCAGCTATCGACTGTTTCGACGGCTTTGATCGCCGCTTCCCAAACGCCGGTGTGACCCACCATATCTGCATTTGCGTAGTTTAAACAAATAAAATCGGCGGTTTTATTTTTTATTTCCGGAAGTAAGGCATGGGTTACTTCGTAAGCGCTCATTTCTGGTTTCAGATCATATGTCGCCACCTTTGGTGAAGGGATAAGAATTCTCTTTTCTCCTTCGAATGGAATTTCCCGGCCCCCACTAAAAAAGAAAGTAACGTGAGGATATTTTTCTGTCTCCGCGATCCTGAGCTGCTTAAGGTGGTGTTGCTCCAAGATCTCTCCCAGTGTATTTTTTAAGTTATCATTGTCAAAAATGACGTGAACGTTTTTAAATGATTGATCATATTCAGTCATCGTGGTATAATCGAGGGAAAGTTTTTTCATTCCGAAATCAGGTTGATCGATCTGTGTTAGTACTTGTGTTATTTCACGGCACCTATCAGTCCTGAAATTAAAGCAGATTACCACATCGCCATTTTTGATTGTCGCAAGTGGCTGCTGGTCTTCATTCACAATAACACATGGCCGGACAAATTCATCAGTTATATTTTTTTTGTAAGAATTCTCAACCGCCTGCACTGCATCCGTTGCCTTGTCGCCTTCACCCTTTACCAGCGCATCATAAGCAAGCTTCACTCGTTCCCATCGTTTATCCCTGTCCATTGCATAATATCGTCCGCTTACTGTAACAATTTTACCCACAGTTTTATTTAAGTGAGATTGAAGATCCTTTATAAAACCAAGGCCACTTTTTGGATCGGTATCTCGTCCATCAGTAAAAGCATGAATAAAGACGTCGTTAAGCTTTTCATTCTCGCACACATCAATGATAGCCTTTAAATGATTGATGTGTGAATGAACGCCTCCGTCACTCACCAGGCCGATGAGGTGTAACGGCTTTTGATTCTTTTTTGCTAGCCGGATCGAATTAAGGAGTATTTCATTTTTCGCAAATGATCCGTCGCGAACTGCGACGTTTATCCTTTGTAATTCCTGGTATACAATTCTTCCTGCCCCCAGATTCAAATGCCCAACTTCGGAATTGCCCATCTGACCTTCCGGCAGGCCGACTGCCTCCCCGCAAGTAGTTAAAATTGTGTTAGGATACTTAGTGTATAAAGAGCTAATGAAAGGTGTTTTTGCATGCTGGATCGCATCTGCCGAAGCAACTTTTCCCAATCCCCAGCCGTCCATTATTATCAAGATCACTTTTTTATTGTTCATTTTCTTCAGATATTATATTTTATTTGTTTTTGAATCGTAGATAGTAATTACCCGCTGAACTGTGTAAAACTACTTTATTTAACGAATTAACCCATTCTCTATGAAAAGCTTATTGTTTTTATTATTTTAGTATTCCCATTTTAAATCGGCTGACTGTGGCACATTTTTCGTTCCCTGTCAGCGTGAAAAACAAAATCATATGAAAAGTTTTATTTCTACCCTTACAATTTTTCTAAGCTTGGTGCCGATGGCTATCGGGACAGTTTCGTTCACTAAACAGGCCTCAAACCTGGACAATGTGATCGACGCTCTGAAAGACGGTAAGGCGAGTGAGATAGGCAAGTATTTGGATGAAAATGTTGAGATAACTCTGCCGGATAAAAGCAATACTTACAGTAAGGCGCAGGCCATTCTTATTCTGAAAGATTTTTTTGACAACAATGAAGTAAAAACTTTTGAAGTAAAACACAAGGGGGATCAGAATGGCGGTCAGTTTTGTGTAGGTACCCTTCAGACTAAGTCTGGAAATTATCGTACCACTATTTTCATGAAAACGATGTCGGGTAAGGATTTTATCAAGACACTCCGATTCCAATCCGTCTGACAGGTCTAGTATAACATGAGTAAGCCTTCCGGTATTCCCGGAAGGCTTTTTACTTTTGCGCTATGAAAAATTTTAAAGAGGCTTTGCATAGGTTAATAGACCAGGCACTGAAAGAGGACGTTGGCGACGGTGATCATTCGACGCTGTCATGCATTCCCGCCGATGCACGGGGAAAGGCGGTTTTAAAAATAAAACAGGACGGCATTTTGGCAGGAGTGGATGTTGCCCGCGAAATATTTCTTTATAAAGAATCTTCTTCAAATTTCATTACGTTCAAAAAAGACGGCGAAGAAATGAAAAGTGGAGAAACGGCTTTTGAGGTCGCTGCTTCCGTGCACACTATTTTGAAGTGTGAACGTTTAGTATTGAATTGTATGCAGCGTATGAGTGGTATAGCAACCTTGACCAACCAGTACACTGATAAAATAAAAGGATATAAAACGAAGGTAGTGGATACACGGAAAACAACTCCGAATTTCAGATTGCTTGAGAAAGAAGCTGTGAAAATCGGCGGCGGCAGCAATCATCGATTTGGCCTATACGACATGATACTTTTAAAGGACAATCATATTGATTACTGCGGTGCCCTCGAAAAAGCAATTGAAAGGACTTATGACTATGTACAGTCAGTAAAGCCTGGATTGAAAATAGAAGTTGAGACTCGCAACCTGGAAGATGTCAGGACAATAGTCGAAGTCGGCAAGAAAAAAGTGTTTCGTATTATGCTTGACAATTTCACTCCAACGCAAATCAAGGAAGCATTAAAAATGATCAATGGCGAATTTGAGACGGAGGCGAGCGGGGGAATTAATCTGAGTAACATAGTAGAGTACGCTGCAACCGGAGTCGACTATGTCAGTATTGGCGCCTTGATCCACCAGGCAAAAAGTTTGGACTTGAGTTTAAAGGCTATTATTGACAAAAAATGAAAACAACAAATCATTCTTTTACATTTTTACTTTTGTCTTTTGAATTCAAATCATGAGCAAGAAAAACAAAACCGACAGGCAAGGATTTGTTTACAGCACAGATCCCAATTTCAATTTTGACCACGAAGAGGACAGTGTTGATACATTGCCGGCTTCACAGCAAAAACTTAAGGTCAGCCTTGACAAAAAACAAAGAGCGGGAAAAATCGTAACACTGGTCGAAGGCTTTGTTGGAAAGGAGGAAGACCTGCAGGATTTGGGAAAAAAATTGAAAACATTTTGTGGCACGGGCGGATCTGCAAAAGATGGCGAAATTATTATACAGGGCGGTCACACAGAAAAAGTGTTGCAGTGGTTAGCGAAGAATGGTTATGCGCGGGCAAGAAGGAGTTAATTGTTAGCTGTATGAATTCATACGAGTATGAATGAACTGATGTCAATGACTGAACGCCTGGAGATGTTCGCTTTTTTTGCCGGATATCCCCTGGTTTTTTATGTAATCTATTTCTTTGCAAAAAAAACGTTACAGCGACCTGTCTATAAGAACAGAGCAATTTATCTTTTCCCATTGGCATATGCATTGCTCGGTACTTTGTATTGGGGTCTTCAATTGAGAAATTGGTATCCGGATTACCAAATCAAAAATATTGTTAGCAATACTTATCACATTTATTCTAAGATCTGGGCATTGCTTTCCATTATATTCTGGATACCATTCTTTTTTAAACGGCCTTTTCTAAGCGTACTTCACAGTTTGTTTTTCTTTCTTTTGTTGCTCCGCGATATATTCTCACAAGTACTATTCCATGACCAGGATATTTACACATTAAGAAATGAAATGACGGTTTATACAGTTAGTTTACTTCTAAATCTACTTGCTCTCGTGGTCGTATCAACGTTTTATTTTCTTACTATCTACATGAAAAGCAAAAGAAAAATCCCTCGCAGTTGGTAATTCTCAGGCAGTTCATTCCATTTGGACAAAGCGCGTAAGCTCAACACCTTAGGTTTCAATTTTCCAATAAATGATTAATCTCATTTGAAGTTTTGATTAAGGTCATTCTTTGTTCCTTGTATCAAAAATATTTTCGTAGCCGCAAAAGGATTAAACACTTAAAATATTTTATATGAAACTGCTTAATAGTAAAATGTTCCTCATAATGTTGGTTCTTGTTAGTGGATTAGGGTACGTTATTAGTTGTACCCGGGACAATGAATCAATTGTTCCGATAGAGATAACTCAGCCCTTCGTTCCGAGCAGGGGCAATCATGTTCACCATCCCGGAATGACAGCAGGAGATACAACACAGTGGAAACTTGACAAAGTGCATTCAAGCGTCCTGTGGTCTGGTGCATACATCGGTGCAGCCGGCTTACTGACCGGTCGTTTTAACCAGTTTGGAATGCATGATGTCACAGCCGATAAAATGCTGAATTATGTGACAACAGGTCAGCCTTTGCCCGATACTTCCTGGGCATTTGATGAAAGTGATCCCTCGAAAACCTATATTAATGGGTACGTGCAAATCAACACGTCTAATACAGGTGAACCTGGGAGAGACGCAGGTTGCAATATTTCGAACCTGGGAACTGTTCCGATTGTTCCGGGCACTCAAAATCTCACTGATACCAACTTAGCTCAAATCAAATCAACCAAAGTTGAACTGGATCCCGCAAGCAATGGATACATCGTCCACTTAAACCTGACCTGGCGAGGTAAATTAGCGGCTACGCACACGGAAGAGGTGCTCGGTAAGTTAACATACGTTCCGCAGGCTACCCCTACAGGAGCAGTTTATAGTGTATTTGGACTTCAGTTAACTTTTCAATTTGATAAATCTGATTTTGGAATTACAAGCACGAGCGTTGGTGATAATATTTCCATAGAATGTAACATGAACTTTAATAATAAATGACCAAGCTAAAATACGCAGTATGAAAAAGACATTCTTATATACAGGTCTGATAGTATTGGCTGGAGCTTTGCTTGCAAGTTGCTACAAGGATATTATTACGCCAGATTTACCCGAAGACCCTAATGCACCCCCGCAACAGGTTAGTTTTAAAAATGAACTGGCTCCTATATTTAACGCGAATTGTACAGACGTGGGATGTCATGTGTCAGGAGGGCATCATCCTTATATGACTTCAAATGAATCCTACCAGGAAATTGTAAATGGTGGTTTTGTGAATACGGCGTTTCCGAAACAGAGTATCCTGTACATACAGATTTATGGTGACATGGGAGTGCATATTCCATCATTGTCAGATAGGCAAAAGGTATATGATTGGATAAGAAACGGCGCCCCTAATAACTAAAACTAATCGACTTAAAAAATTAAATCAAATGAAACTACTAATAAATAGAATAACAAAAGTTTTGTTTGTAATGCCTGCTTTGTGCGTTTGCTCCGTTGTGCTGTTGAGTAACGATGTACAGGCACAGGATAGCACGAATGCGGAAGAACCAGAAGCACCTGCTAAGGCAAAACCTGTTAAGCATGGATTTCAAAGTATTTGGATAATAGATAACCAAACTACGCTGGTGCCGGTAAAGGGGACATTCGAAATGGATTTCATGCATCGTTTCGGGACCTGGAACGAAGGGTATCAGAATTTTTGGGGACTTTTTGCTCCTTCCAATATAAGACTAGGGGCCAGCTATGTACCCATCAATAAGTTAAGTGTTGGCATTGGTGTGACTAAAACAACGGCGGCTGTTATTCCCAAGGCAGGTAATTCAGCTGTTGAAGGACCCTTATGGGATGGAAGCTTGAAGTACTCTATCATCTCCCAAACAAACGGAAAATACCCTGTCAGTTTAACGTATTATGTAAATGCCGCTTATAATACAAAGGCAGATCCCAATCATGAGATTTACAGGTACAGCAGTGACAGGTGGACGTTCTTCCATCAATTACTAATCTCAAGAAAAATAAATAATAAGCTAATTGTCCAGGTGGCACCGAGTCTTTCCCATCATAACGTAGTAAACGGCTATTTTACCAAGATCAATGATTCTACATTGAAAGTAAATCCTTCAATGGAGTTTAATCATTTCGCCATTGCATTCTCCGCCAGGTATAAGTTAACTACAGTAACATCCCTGATGTTTAATTATGATCAACCGCTTACGACGCACGCCACGAATAACCCCAATCCAAGCATGTCGTTCGGATTCGAATTTAATACCAGCAGTCATGCATTCCAGATATTTTTTACTAATTTTTATTATTTGAATCCTGCCACAAACAACCTTTATAATAGAAACAATCCATTTGCCTATACCGATCATTCAACAGATGATCCTAATACTTCAGCAGACGAAAGCACAAAGGTACCTGGAGGAAAATTTTTGATTGGCTTTAATATTACCCGCCTGTGGAATTATTAATTAATAATAGCATTTACGATCAAAACACAAAGGGCTCTTATATTGAAAAAGGGCCCTTGGAGTTTCGTCTCTTGAAATAAATGCCGGTGTTAAATTGTAACTTGAATTACATCTCATAGTATGAATGAAAATTTCGCAAAGAAAGGTCTCCTCCGCGTGTTTATCTTACTATTTGCCCTGATTTATCTATCTAGCTGCACAAATACAGGTTCAACTGAAAAAAAGAATGCTGAAGTGCGTGCAACTTCGCACAAAGCGCAATACAAAAAACCTTTGTCAAGCTTTAATGATACGCTGATCATTAATAGGATCTCCGCCGTGTTTTATAATCCGGATAGTTTACAGCTTAGTAAAATAAAGGCCATCACAAGAAAAGAATTATACGAAACGAATGTGCACAATTGCTTTTACCTTATGCAAAATGCACGCATCGTGCTAAAGAAGTACTGGCCACACATACGGATTATTGAAACGTCGGAATACAGGTATCTTCTTTTTATCAAAGCTGATAATAGCCGGACCTGTGTCGATTTGGATACGAAAGAAGATATGTGTGGGATACTGCTGTTTGACAGGAAAAAAGATCCCGAGCTGATAGATATGATGAATATCGATACGGCGCTTGGATTTTATTTTAAATCAGGTTAAATTCATAACCGATTAGCGACCACCCCTGGATTTCTAGTTTTAAATCATTATTACAAAAAAAATAAAACAAAATGAAAACGCTTTCAAAATTTTTACTGGCAGTTATAGGAATTAGTTTTGCTGCTTTTACAACCAGAACACAGCAAAAGGAGCCATGGCCTGTTCCAGATAAATATGTAAAAATGGCCAATCCTGTTAAGTCAAATGGAGAATCTCTCAGCACAGGAAAAGAACTTTATGTGCAACACTGCCAGTCATGTCATGGGAAAAAAGGGTTGGGCGATGGCACCAAGGCAGCAACATTAAAAACTGAACCGGGAGATTTTTCCAAGCCAGAATTTCAAACTGAGACAGACGGTGGCCTTTTCTATAAAATAGCAGAAGGTCGCAAGGATATGCCAGGTTTTAAGAAGAAAATTCCTGACCAGGACGACATGTGGAGCGTGGTGAATTACATCCGCACAATGAAAAAATAATAGCTGAGGAAATGCATTTTAAAGAACCGGTTTTCACAACCGGTTTTTTTATTGAAGGTGTTTGGGTCTGATTATAATCATATCCCTGCCTGATGAAAATAATCGGCCATGAGTCTTTAACGCTGTAGCTTTCTGCCCTGTTATAGAAGAACATTCAATCATTAAGATATGACAGCCAACAAACAAAATTCCTCACGCCGGAAATTCATTGAATGGGGACTCGGCACTTTGGCCGTATTTTCTACAATTGGATTATTTTTTTCTAAAAAGAGAAAGAAGAAGACAGTTAAAATGCTGACCCAGGATGGTCAACTTGTAGAAGTGGACGAAGTCCTTATAAAATCAACAGGGAGAAAGATTGATAACAAAGAAATCTGTACGTGGGTGAAAAACAAACAAAAATCAACAGCAAATAACTAACCAGTCATGTCAATCGATAATACAACCTCCAAATCAAGAAGAGAATTCATTGCAGCAGGTCTTTTAGCGGGGCTTGCGGCAGGCTGCGCTTCAAAGAGCCCTTTTACTCCCAATGATGAAAGTGTTAAAGCTTCCGGGGAGATGGTGAAACTTCTTTCCGTCGATGGTGAGATCATTGAGGTTGACAAAGCATTTCTGAAACCTGTCCCCGATCTGCCTCATGTTTCAAATGCTGAAGAAAGAAAAGGTATAGGGGGAAAAAGCTTTGTGATGGTGATAGATCTTTCACGTTGCAAAAATTTGAGAAAGTGTCAGTCCGCCTGCAATCACATGCATAATGTGCATCCCGGTCAAAATTGGATAAAAGTACATTCAATGCAAGATGGTGAACACGAAGCTCCCTACTGGGAGCCTACAACCTGTATGCATTGCGATGAACCGCCCTGCGTAAAGGTTTGCCCCGTCGATGCAACCTTCAAAAGACAAGATGGAATTGTTTTGATCGATAATAATCGCTGCATTGGTTGTCGGTTTTGCATGGCTGCCTGTCCCTACTCAACAAGAGTATTCAACTGGGAGGCTCCTGTACCGGATAGTAGTTCTAATAAAGAATATTCGTGTGAAACAAGTTTACCGCAAAAAAAGGGAACGGTAAGTAAATGTGATTTCTGTCCTGACATGACGAGAATGGGAATGTTACCACATTGTGTGTCTGCCTGCCCGAATGGTGTTTTCTTTTTCGGTGATATGAACGAAGATTCCGTTACAAATGGCAGCGAGACATTTCGCTTTAGTGAGCTGGTAAAAGACAAAGGCGGTTACAGGCTGATGGAAGATCTTGGCACGCACCCACGCGTGTATTACCTCCCTCCCGTAAATAGAAATTTCCCTTATGAAAATGGCCTGGAGAATGAACAAAAGGAAGACTATTAAAATCATTTATCGTGGACAGTTTAATATTATCGCGCGAAAAGATCACATCGGACCTGTTGCCACAAAGGTTTAACAGGGCCGGAATTATTTGGACCGGAACATTGATCATAATATGCATAATTGGCGCCTATGCGTATTATCGCCAGTTGACCAGAGGCCTGGTTGTTACAAACATGAGGGACTATGTGTCATGGGGGATTTATATTTCCAACTTCGTTTTTTTTGTGGCGATAAGCCTGGTTGGTTCTCTCATCACGGCGGTGCTCAGGCTGGCAAATGTTCATTGGAGCACCCCCCTCACGCGAATTGCTGAAATCATTGCGGTTTCAGCGATTGTGTTTGCTTCAATCATTATTATAGTTGACATGGGCCGCCCGGAAAGGTTTTTGAATCTGTTTATTCACGGCCGTCTGCAATCTCCTATCATATGGGATGTCGTCGTGATTGGAACTTATTTTTTCATTAGTCTCCTTTTACTTTATTTTCCACTGCTGCCGGATCTGAAAATTCTGATAAATAACAAGGATAGATCACCGAAATGGTTGAACAGGGTCTATCGTTTTATGGGCTCGTTCTGGAAAGGAACCAAGGAACAGTTTAAGATCAGCGACAAAGCTATCACCATTCTCTGCATCACTATTATCCCGGTTGCGTTTGCGATACATACCGTGACGTCATGGTTGTTTGCTACGACGTACAGACCCGGATGGGACAGTACCAATTTTGGGGCATACTTTATTTCGGGTGCGTTCCTGGTCGGAGCCGGAGCTGTGGTTGTAGCTATGTATATATTCAGAAAAGCTTATCACCTGGAAAAATATATCACCGATTTTCATTTTGAAAAAATGGGAAGAATTGTTGTGATGCTCGCATTGCTATACCTCTATTTTAATATCAACGAATACCTGATCCCCGCGTTTAAAATGAAAAAACCAGAAGAATCGCATCTCACAAATTTATTTGCCGGGGAATTTGCTCCTTTATTTTGGTTTGCCATCCTCGTCGGGATGATCATCCCCATAGGCATCATGCTATTCCGCAAAGGCAGAAGACCGCTCCCCATGTTTATTGCAGGGGTAATGGTTGTTGTCGGCGCATGGTTTAAACGCTACCTGATCGTAACACCAACATTATTGCACCCGTTCCTACCGATGGATAATGTCCCGGAAAGTTTCCGTCACTATTTTCCCAGTTGGGAAGAATGGGCGATTGCGATGGGTTCGCTCGCGGGAGCTTTACTAGTGATCACGTTTTTTGCAAGAATATTTCCGATCATTCCTATTCACGAAACAATTGTTGATGATGAAAAAAATGTGTAAAATAAAAAGGGTTTTATTCTCCCTTTGTCTGCTGGTGGTCTCGCACGCTGGTGTTGCCCAGGCTGATTCAACAAAACCTGAATTGTCTGTGACCATTCATTATTTTGTTGTTAATAACAGCTTTCAATATTTGTTGGCTGAAACGAAAACCAAAGTCGATAAAAAATGGCAGCCATTAAAAAAACAGTCATTGCAACTATATCTTGACAGCAACAAGCAGGAAAATTTAATTAGCAAGGTCATGACCGATTCGGAAGGAAAGGCAAAGGCAGTAATACCTTCGGGATTAAAAAGCATATGGGATGCTTCCGCAACTCATAAATTCATCGTTGTTACTGAAGGTACTTCAAAAGAGGAAGAGACAACAACTGAATCAGAGATCACGAAGGCAAAACTTTTGATCGACACTTCCAACACTGATGATACAAGAACTGTAAATGTGCAGGTGATGAAATTCGCCGGTGGCAACTGGGAGCCGGTTAAGGATGTTGATGTAAAAATTGGAGTAAAGAGATTGGGTGGCGATTTGAAGATAGGAGATGAAGAAACGTACACCACGGATTCACTCGGCCAGGTATCCGGAGAATTCAAACTCGACAGCCTGCCTGGCGATGCAAAAGGAAACCTTACCCTTATTGCAAAGGTGGAAGACAATGATCAATTGGGTAACTTATCGATTGACAAAACAGTTCCATGGGGTGCCGTTAACACATCTACAGGTGTCACGGATTTCGGCCATAGATCATTGTGGGCTGCCCGTGGCAAGTCGCCCGTTTGGCTGCTGATAATGGCGTATTCCATCATTGCAGCTGTATGGGGTGTTATTTTCTACCTGGTTTTGCGAATAGTCAGGATCAGTAAACTTGGTAAAAAGGAAGCTCAAATAAAAGAAGCTGTGTAATATTTAAGAATTTAAGATATCGCGATGACCCAAAAGAATGTTTGCTCGCAGGCCAGAAAGATATAAAGTCAGCAGTTAAAACTTACGGTACAACAACTGAAACCGGCTTCACAGTATTCGTGGTATTCATATTGGGCATTACTACATTATTGTTGTTTAACCTGTCGATATACGTGTCGCACCAGTAAGATATAAGAAAAAAACTGGAATAGCAATGGAGGAAAAACAAAAAACATGTGGATCAAAACAAGGATACATGTGCATCAAAACAAGGATAATTATTCACCATTGACAATTGACCAATTCACTATTGCCCCTGTGCGAGGCTGAACCCTTTTTTATCACCCCACATATTTAATAATTCAAAAGAACAGATCTTAAAATTGCCGCTCATGCTCACATAAAGACCGATGACATCCTGTTGATTAAGCTCCTCGTCATCCAAACTCTCAAAGCGAACATTGTATTGGTTTACAAGATTAGTATATACAGAGCCCGTTGGCCACACTTGTGTGCCACGGTTGCTTATGTTTACCAGTTTGAACTTCACTCCCGCATGTCGCTGGCATTTCTGAGCGATCGCATTAGGTTGTTCGTCGCTTTCAATAAAAAGATCAACACCAACAATTTTTTCATTGACAGGCTCCTTTGAAACCATCATTGGATTTTTTTCCAGTTTAAATGGAGCAGGTGTGCCTGGCATGTTCGGGATCACCACTTTTGCATTAGCCTTTGGTTGTTTGCCAAAATTGTTTATAATGGCTTCGGCGAATTGAGTAGTATTGACTGAGGGTTTTGTTTTATCGCCGAAATCACCGGTATGAACACCAATTTCAAGAGTGTAAAGCAAAGCATTTTCAATAACAGCTGCATTTTCTGTCAGACCCACATGTCGCAACATGGAAATACCGCTCAGCAACAAAGCGGTTGGATTTGCAATATTTTTTCCAGCAATATCCGGAGCTGTTCCATGAACGGCTTCAAAAATGGAAATATGATCACCGATGTTTGCCGAAGGGGCGAAACCAAGTCCTCCTACTAAACCCGCACAAAGATCGCTGACGATGTCGCCCTGCAAATTCGTGAGGACGACAACGTCAAACATATCTGGTCTTGTTACCAGTTTCATGCAAAGATCATCCACAATCACATCATCAGCTTTTAGTTCAGGGTACTCTTTCGCTACTTCGTAGAAACATTCCAGGAATAAACCATCTGTGATCTTCATGATGTTTGCCTTGTGTCCGCAAGTGATCCGTTTTGCATTCTTTTGTTTTGCCATTTCAAAAGCGTAGTGAATCAGCTGCAGACTTCCTGGTCGCGTGATAAATCTCCTGCTCAATGCTACATCATAAGTGAGCATGTGTTCTATACCCCCATAAGTGTCTTCGATATTTTCTCTTACGACGGTAATGTCAATAGATATACCTGCTTTACTGAAAACCGTATCTACGCCATGGAGGGTTTGAAAAGTTCTCTCGTTGGCATAGGTATTCCATGTTTTCCTCGCAGTGACATTGATGCTCTTAACGCCCTTTCCTTTTGGGGTTTCCATCGGCCCTTTAAAAAGAAGTCCCAACGTTTCGATTGTTTGTTTGGCTTCCGGCGTCATCCCGTTGCTATAGCCTTTGTCAAAAACCCATTTACCCATGTCGACAAATACATATTGAAGTGCGACCTTATTGGCCTCAAAGATCTTCAACACAGCTTCCATTATTTCTGGTCCAATCCCATCGCCTTTGGCTACCGCTATTTTCATGTTATCCGATTTAAAAATTTCAGGCCGTGAAAATAGTGAAATATAAAAAAGTGAAGTAAATCGGTTAAATGTAAAACTGACAATAAATATTTTATGAAATTTTGAAATGTTCGCATTTTCAAATTGTTTGGCTACATTTACACAAAACCTCCCTTATGACAAGCATGATCTCGGAAGGTGTACAGGTAAGTGTTGAAACATTTTATCAACCCGATTATAGTAACCCCTTGCAGTCGGAGTTTATGTTTGCGTACAGGATCACCATTGAAAACCATAACTCGTTTCCTGTAAAACTGCATCGGCGTCACTGGAATATTTTTGATAGTAATGGCAGTTATCGTGAAGTAGAAGGGGAAGGGGTTGTGGGTGTTCAACCGGTACTGCAACCAGGAGAACGGTACCAGTATGTCAGCGGCTGCAATTTGCGTACTGAAATGGGAAAAATGCGCGGTACTTACCAAATGGAAAATCTCATCAACAAAAAGTTTCTCGAAATAAACATTCCCGAGTTTGAGATGATCGTTCCTTTCAAAGGAAATTAGGTCAGAGAAAGATCCAATTTGCCCCGTTACTTCGGTTTATATTTTGCTTCGGTAAGAATTTTTCTCGCTGGCATATTCATAATTTCTACCGGATTAAGTGATGAATTTTCCGCAGCAAATTTTTTTACGATCTGCCAGCCGATCCACTGCCCGATATTTCCCGGCGATGACTGGGGCATTCCTTGCGTAGTGGGGGATTCGCCAATGTAATTTTGTATCACGTCCGGTTCGATACTTTCGAGATTGGCGTTCGTTACAAAGTAATTCCATATCAGCCCCTCGTTTTCCTTACACCATTTCAACTGTTTTTGCGTGTAGCCCGTTTTCAGAGAGTCAGCGGTGGCAGGCATCAGCTTATCGAGCAGCCACCATTGCTTTCCCTTTTCGATCATTTGTTCGATCAAAGGCTTGCCTGTGCTTTTATCCGGAAAAAGATCATCTGTTATGGCTTTTATACAATTAGCAGGAATATATTGGGCATCAAACCGGCGTGAAATGTATGCAGGATACATTTGCTGCACTTCATTAGCCTGATAACCCGGGAAATCTTTGCCGGCATACTGTTGCAAGCCGATGGCAATGCGATTTCTTGTCAAGGCTACTCCCGGAGCATCGAGGGGGCCAATGTATGTGACGAGTACTGGTATTTTATAATCGGGAAAATAATACTTTACAAATTGGAAGTCATGTTTCAACTCACTCTCAAGAGAGCTTGTATTGTTGAATTTCTTTTCGAGCTCAGATGCAAACGAAGTGTAACTGCGAAGGATATTTTTTGTCACCGATAGAGTAGTGGTGTCTGCAGGACTTCCGCTTACGCCAAGGATGTTTTGCATAAAGTCGGCATAGAAATCAGGAAAGTCACCATGGGCTTTGTTCAATCCTTGAACAATATTGTTTGTATCAATGGCAAAAAAATCCTTTTCAAATCTTTCCAGTTTCACATCGACTTTGATCCCTGAAACATCAGGACCATCGCTTTGATTATTACAGCTCCAAAAGATAAATACGATCAATAAACGACCGGTGACTTTTTTCATAGTGAGATAAACGTAACAAGATTATAAATGTTGCGAAGATAACTGAACCGATATCAAAGATTTTCTCTTTCCGGGTCCCCTTTATGCCACCTCCGGAGCTTCAGCGCGCAAGGTTAGGGAATGGTGGCGTAAATTTGCTGTATGAAGATCGCTTTAGCGCAGCAGAACTACCACATTGGAAATTTTGAAAAGAACAGGCAAAAGATCATTGATGGCATCGGGTGGGCAAAGCAACAGAATGCTGACCTTGTAGTCTTTTCTGAGCTCTGTATTTGCGGCTATCCTCCAAGAGACTTTCTTGAATTCGATGATTTCATCAATAAGTGTTACGAATCGATCGATATCATCAAACAACATGCGGATACTATTGGCGTATTAATAGGAAGTCCCGCCCGCAATTCACAACTGGATGGCAAGGATCTTTTTAACGCTGTGTTTCTCTTGTATGAAAAAGAAATAAAGGCCGAAATACATAAGACTCTTTTGCCCAACTACGACGTATTTGATGAGTATCGTTACTTTGAGCCTGCTTACGATTGGCAGGTGATAGAGTTCAAAGGAAAGAAATTAGCAGTCACTATTTGTGAAGACATTTGGAATATGGGCGATAACCCGCTCTATCGCGTCACTCCCATGGAACAGCTAATGCCGTTTCACCCGGATGTAATGATCAACCTTTCCGCCTCACCTTATAACTATGCGCAGGATATTGTCAGGAACAGTATTGTAAAGGCGCATGTGTTAAAATACAAGATGCCAATGCTGTACTGCAACGCGGTAGGATCACAAACGGAAATTGTTTTCGATGGAGGCAGCCTTGTTTACAACATCAATGGATGCAAGGTGAAAGAGATGAACTACTTTGAAGAGGATTACCAGGTCTTTGAATTGGACGAACTTTTAAAACGCAATGAAGAATTCAATTCAAAGACATGGGACGGAGGCAAAAGGGAGGCTTATTATTATTCTGCTTTTGAAGTTGGCAATGACATAGACACTCTTGAATATCTCTCAGGTGAAAAAAATATCGATGAGATATATCATGCCATTATACTGGGTATAAAAGATTATTTCGGGAAGATGGGTTTCAGCAAAGCGGTCATGGGTTCTTCCGGCGGGATCGACAGCGCAGTCACGCAGGTATTGGCCACCGAGGCCTTGGGAAAAAATAATGTGAGAGCAATGCTGATGCCTTCGCAGTTTTCCACTTCTCACTCCGTTGAAGATGCCGAGCAGTTGAGTAAGAATCTCGGCAACCCATACGACATTATTCCAATCAAAAATATCTATGAATCGTTCTTAACCGAGTTAAAACCCATTTTTAAGAACGAGCCGTTTAACGTTGCTGAAGAGAATATTCAAAGCCGGACAAGAGGGAATTTATTAATGGCAGTTGCGAATAAGTTTGGGTACATCCTTCTCAACACCTCCAATAAAAGTGAGTTAGCAACAGGCTATGGAACTCTCTATGGTGACATGGCCGGGGGGCTGAGTATCCTGGGCGATGTTTATAAAATGCAGGTGTATGCGCTGGCCAAATACATCAACAACAAACGGAAAGAAGTCATCCCTGTAAATATTATTGTCAAGGCTCCCTCCGCAGAGCTGAGGCCAAATCAAAAAGATAGTGATAGTTTGCCCGATTATGAAAAACTGGATCGGATCTTATATCAGTACGTCGAGCTTAGGAAAGGTCCTAAGGAGATCATAGAATCCGGTTATGAGAAGGCGCTGGTGGATAGGATTTTGAAATTGGTCAACACCAACGAATACAAAAGAAACCAATTCTGTCCGATCATCCGGGTAAGCTGCAAGGCTTTTGGTATCGGGAGAAGGGTACCTATCGTCGGAAAATATTTAAGTTAAGGGTGCACAAATGTGATTTGAACGGTTGTGGCCGGTAACGGCGCGACTGTCATTGTTTGAGAAACGACCAGGCTTGTCTCACTAAGGGAAATTATTGTAAAGTCTGATGAACCGCCTGCAAAAAGAGGTGTTGAGATATGAAGCTCTGTCTCATTATTTGCAAAATTCCAGGTGAAAGGTCCGGCTGAAGAAGGAGAGCAAACAATTGTTGATTCATTGACGCTGCCCTGTCCAGTCGAAGAAAATGTATAGCTATTGTCTTTGTAGCAGTCTGGTATCTGCGACGAAATATCCCCAAAACCCGTTGCTGTAGCGCTGCTGAATTTCCAGGCATTCAGGGTGAGAAGATCAGTATTTGTCTTGGGTTTATCATTGTTTGAATCTTTTTTGCAAGCAGGGAGGGTGCCGACGAATAAAATAACCACTATAAGAATAGGTTTCATAAAGTTGAATTTGCTTTTAAAATTACCTAACGTTTTATTTGTGGGAAAAGTATTCAAACGTGACCCGATAAGGATATTAACTTCGTAAAAATTACCTGTACCGGCACGGGTCAGTACGTCCCTTATGGTTAAGTGCTGAATCACGGTAATTAGACTTATCGGCAAACAATTTGCTAATGTGGAACCGCGTTTTTGTAAGATTTTAGCCGGGTCTATGGCTTGCTCTATGGCATGATGACTGAAACAAGGGCTAAAATTGTCCAGGATGTGCTTAGGGGAGGAGAGACGTTAAGAGGAATCAAGGAGTAAGGGACTTGGAAATATAAAATAAATATCAATTATGCTGAAAACCGCTGAAGACATTCGACAATTGAATGAACGCATTGGCCGTGCAGGACAATTTGTAGACAGGCTGAGAGAAGAGATAGGCCATGTGATCGTTGGGCAGTCTCATATGCTCGACCGCTTGTTGATCGGGTTGCTGAGCAATGGCCATGTGTTACTGGAGGGTGTACCAGGTCTTGCAAAAACACTAACGATTAAATCGCTGGCGCTGGCGATACACGCTAAGTTTAGCCGGATACAATTTACTCCTGATCTTTTGCCTGCAGATGTGATCGGGACCATGATCTATAATCAGCAGCGAAATGAGTTTGTTGTTCGCAAGGGTCCGATCTTTGCCAATTTTATTTTGGCCGATGAAATAAACCGTGCCCCTGCCAAAGTGCAAAGTGCATTATTGGAAGCCATGCAGGAACGCCAGGTGACGATCGGGGACACTACATTTAAACTCGAAGAACCATTTTTGGTATTGGCTACACAGAATCCTCTTGAACAGGAGGGCACTTACCCGTTACCTGAGGCCCAGGTAGACCGGTTTATTATGAAGGTCATTGTGGATTATCCAAAGATGCATGAGGAACAAATGATCATCAGGCAAAATGTGCAGGGTCTTTCTTTACCCGCTGTGAAGCCAATTGTATCAGTGCTGGAAATTGGAAATGCAAGAGAACTGGTACGGCAAATTTATATGGACGAAAAAATCGAGCAGTATATCCTTGATATAGTTTTTGCCACGCGTCAACCTGAAAAGTATAAACTTGAAAAATTAAAGCTATTGATCTCTTATGGCGCTTCACCAAGAGGAAGTATTAACCTGGCATTGGCAGCAAAAGCACAGGCCTTTTTGAATAAACGAGGTTTCGTAATTCCTGAAGATGTCAGGAGTATTTGTAAAGATGTACTGCGACATCGTATTGGGTTGACCTATGAAGCCGAAGCGGAAAGTATCAATGTAGAGAACGTGATTGACGACGTCTTGAAACAAACCAATGTACCGTAGGCTTTCAAATTTTCCTAAACGAGCACTTAAGTAAGTTCAAATTTGAAAAAAGAAAAAAAAATACAACCCAAAGATCCTAATCCCAACAAGACAGTTAGTGATCTGATAAAAAAGGTGAAAGAGCTGGAAATAAAAAGTAAGAAATTGACCAGCGACCTTTTTACCGGAGAGTATCACAGTGCTTTCAAGGGAAAAGGTATGTCATTTAAAGAAGTGAGAGAATATACACATGGGGATGATATACGCTTTATCGATTGGAACGTATCAGCAAGGTTGGGCCATCCATACAGCAAGGTTTTTGAAGAAGAGAGGGAACTAACAGTTATGCTGCTTGTTGATATCAGTGCCAGCTCTATATTCGGAACACTATATGGAACAAAAAAAGATATCATTACTGAAATAGCTGCGGTATTAGCTTTTTCAGCAGTGAATAATGGTGATAAAATTGGAGTGATCTTTTACAGCGATGAAGTGGAAACTTATATCCCGCCCAAGAAAGGAAGAGAACATGCCTTGTATATTGTCCGGAAACTTTTAACGGAGCAGTCAAATCACAAGGGAACGCAGGTAAGTAATGCACTAAAGTTTTTCAGAAATTCGACGCGTCAGCAGAGCATAGCATTTATTTTAAGCGATTTCCTGGATGCAAATTATGAGGATGCCTTAAAGGTAACCGCCAAAAAGCATGATGTGGTAGGCATTAAAGTGTATGATAAAATGGACATGGAATTGCCCAAAATAGGAATGGTGCTGGTTCGTGATGCCGAATCAGGGAATACAAAGTGGGTCGATACGAATAGTGCTTTTGTACGTGAACAATATCTGCAGGAATTTTTTCGCGTGACCGAGTACAGTACCAATGTATTTAAAAGAGCCGCGTGTGATTTATTGCATATTCGCACAGGCGATGATTACGTAAAAGTTTTACAGCGTTTTTTTGTCAGTAGGAACCGCTGATTAATCACATCAAAACAATTAATGCTTTTTGCCCAGCCACATAAAGTTATTTTCTTTTTTCCCTTTTTCTTTTCGGCCTTAATTTCTAACGCACAGAATAAAGTAACCATCAGATCTGGTATCGATAAGACCAGGATCGTGATCGGTGAGCAGATCCACCTTACCCTGGAGGCTGATTTCGCTCCGGAGGAACCCATGCGCTTTTTTACAATCGATTCGATTCCGCACTTTGAAATACTTGAAAGAAAAAAAATTGATACACTTGATAACAGGGAAGGCATCAAATTGTCGCAAAGCCTCACGCTTACAAGCTTTGACTCCGGTCAGTGGGTGATCCCCTCATTTGAATTACCGGCAGATAAACCGATGTATACCGACAGCGTCGTTGTTGACGTCGGCTTTTCACCGTTTGACTCTACTCAGCCTTATCATGATATAAAAGATGTGATCGATGTACCGATAAAAGAAAAGAAGGAAGAAACCTGGTATTGGTATGCAGCAGCGAGTGCGCTCTTGATTGCCGCCATTGTTTATTTTTTGCTTAGAAAAAAGAAGAAATCTGCTCCTAAAATCACTTTTGTTGACCCTTATAAGGAGGCGCAACAGGAGCTGGCAAAACTGGAAAAAGAGAATTTGACCCCAAAATTATTTTATACGAGACTGGTTGACATTTTCCGGCTTTATATTTCAAGAAGAAAGGGAATTGCCTCTTTGCAAAAGACAACCGATGACCTTGTCGTGCAGGTGCGATCCCTGAGATTGCCTGCTGATGAATTTAACCGGCTCGCACAGTCACTGCGTATGAGCGATTTTGTAAAGTTTGCAAAGTATGAACCGGATGAAAGCGACAAGCGTGATTCATTTAAAACAATGAAAGACTTTATTGAGAAGATAGAAAAGATGGAGATCCAAGAGGAAAAACAAAATCAATCTTAAAAACGGATGCTTTACGACTGGCTTCGACATATTGAGTTTGCATACCCAAAATTGCTAAGTCTTTTCATATTCGTGCCTGTCTTGATATGGTGGTATGTCAAGAAATACAACCGGGGCCAGGGAGCGTTAAAGATGTCGACCACTTATTCTTTTACTGTCTCTTCGTTCAAAAATATTTTACGTCACGTGCCGTTTATTTTGCGAATGCTTGCATTGAGCTGTATTATCCTGGCCCTGGCAAGACCGCAGCAGCACACTGATGAACAAATGAGAAAGGGTGAGGGTATTGACATCGTTCTGTGTATCGATGTAAGTGGGAGTATGCTTTCCCAGGATTTTACGCCCAACCGGCTTGAGGTTGCAAAGGAAGTGGCGGAGGAATTTATTCGCAGCAGGCCCATTGACAGGATCGGGCTTGTTATTTTTTCCGGGGAGAGTTACACGTTATGTCCCATCACAACTGACAAAAATACTTTGATTACGCTGGTAGGCGGTTTGCGAAGTGGCATGCTGCAGGATGGAACATTGATAGGAGAAGGATTAGCAACTTCAGTTGACCGGCTAACAAAAAGTAGTGCCAAAAGTAAAGTTGTGATCTTGCTAACAGATGGAAAGGAAGAGGCACCGGAAACAAGGCTCATCGACCCTCTCACTGCACTGGAAATTACAAAAGCACAAGGTATAAAAGTATATACGATCGGGATGAGCGCACAAAATGCAATTCCGGTTGAAGAGAATGTGAAAGGGAAAAAATCGCCGGCAACAAATAATTTTCTTGATGAGGAACTATTACGGCGGATAGCCAGCGAAACCGGCGGAGAATATTTCCGGGCGAGGGATAAACTTAGTCTCCAAAGTATTTACGGGCAAATTGATAAAATGGAAAAATCGAGAATAGAGGTTCAATCACTCCGTCATTATCACGATAATTTTATTCCGCTATTACTAGTGGCACTTGGGTTATTATTTGTGGAATTGGTTTTGCGATTCACTCTTCTCAGAAAATTTCCGTAACACGCCATTCCAGTCTGCCCCCTTGGGGCCCTCCCTCGACCCTCCCTCCCCCACCTTCCAGCCTACCATTTTTCTACATTCATCAATAAATTCTCCCCAAGGCTCTTTCTCCTTGCGTTAGTATTCGTTAATAACCCTACCGATATCTCACAGGCTGTTGGCTAAATAAAATCCGGATGTCAGTACAAATATCCATCAACAAAAGAGCTAAACCATGAGAAAGATACCGCCAGAAAAGAAGAAAATTCGGGTGATCCAATAAGAAAAAGCTATTTGAATCTGACCAGGAGGCCGGGCATCCTCGTGCTTTACTCCTCATCCCATCAATCTTTTAACCGTGGTTCTTCCTATCTTTCCCTTTATCCTGTCTGCCGACAGGCAGACTTATCAATCTTTGACCATGGTTCTAAAAGGAATTGTTTATAAATCAACGGGAAGCTGGTATACGGTAAGAGATGAAACGGGCAAGTTTTGGAATGCGCGCATGAAGGGTATTTTCAAAATTGATGAGATCACCTCTACCAATCCTGTGTCGGTTGGTGACGAGGTGGAAATAGAAAAAGAAAATGAAACTGAACAGACGGCTCTTATCGCAAAAATTTACGAGCGTCGGAACTACATCAACAGGCAATCGCCAAGAGTGAAGCATCAGCATCACATCGTAGCAGCTAATATTGATCTCTCTATACTACTAGCAACATTAAAAGAACCGAGGACCTCGCAGGGTTTTATTGATCGATTCCTTGTCGCTTCAGAGATGTATCATGTTTCTTCCATTATCGTCTTTAATAAGGCAGACCTGTACAAAAAAAAGGAGGATGAGAAATTCGAACAGCTAAAAACAATGTATGAACAGATCGGTTACAAAGTTTTTTTGATCAGTGTAAAGAGCAATATGGGTATCGATGCCTTGAAAGAGGAATTGAAAAACAAGATTACTTTGATCAGCGGGCATAGCGGAGTTGGAAAATCGTCATTACTGAATTTAATTTTTCCTGAATTGCAACTAAAAACGCAGGACGTCAGCGGATGGAGCGGGAAAGGATTGCATACGACCACTTTCGCTGAGATGTTTGACCTTCCCTTTGGAGGCAGCATCATCGATACACCCGGCATAAGAGAATTTGGTTTGGTGGACGTAAGCAGGCAAGAGTTGTCTCACTATTTTCCCGAAATGAGGGCGCGTTTAGTAGATTGCCAGTTCAATAATTGCCTTCATATTAACGAGCCGGCTTGTGCAATAAAGGAAGCCGTAGCCAATGGAGAGATCCATGAAGACCGTTATGTGAGCTATGTGAATATTCTCGACTCGATTGAACAAAAAAGTTATTAGTGAGCCTTCCGTCGCTTAGGATCAGGCTTCAACTCCATTCATTTCTTATTATCATCAATAAGTCATATCTCCGCCTGATTTTCATCATTTCAAAGGTTCTTTAATACAAGTAGCTTAGAGTATCCTTCCCCATAAACTAGTGATTTATGGAAACGATTATTAAACGAAGTAATTCCTCCGAAGAAGTTAAAACTGAATCTCCCTCTTATGCCATCATGGATGGGAATGAAGCGGCCTCCTACATTGCGTATAAGACGAGCGAGGTTTGTGCCATTTATCCCATTACGCCATCATCTGCAATGGGTGAATGGGCAGATGAATGGAGCAGCAATGAAATAAAAAATATTTTTGGCGAAGTACCAAAGATCATTGAAATGCAAAGCGAAGCGGGAGCAGCGGGTGCTATTCACGGAGCTTTACAAGGCGGTGCATTAGCATCTACTTTTACCTGCTCCCAGGGTTTGCTTCTTATGATACCCAATATGTATAAAATTGCCGGGGAACTTACACCGGTGGTTTTTCACATTGCAGCACGAGCGTTAGCTACTCATGCACTTTCTATTTTCGGCGATCACAGCGATGTGATGGCAACGCGGTCAACGGGTTTTGCACAATTGTTTGGCAATAGTCCTCAGCAAGCGATGGATATGGCTCTTATCGCTACTGCTTCATCTTTGAAAGCAAGAGTGCCATTCTTAAATATTTTTGATGGCTTTCGCACCTCGCATGAGTTAGGTCAGGTACAGGTGGTCGATGATAAGGTTATCAGGCAAATGATTGATGAGGAAGATGTCACTGAGCAACGTCAACGTTCATTAAATCCCGCGCATCCATTTGTTCGTGGTACCGCACAAAACCCCGATGTCTTTTTCCAAAGCCGGGAAGCGGCTAATAAATATTATTATAATGTTCCGGGGATTGTTGAAAGCATGATGCAGAGATTTGAATGTCTCACCGGTCGTGCTTATAAATTATTTGAATACTATGGACACCCACGTGCAGAACGGATCATCATTATTATGGGATCTGGCTCTGGACCTGTACATGAAGTAACTGATTATCTCAATGAATCAGGTCAAAGAGTTGGATACATCATTGCACATCTTTATCGTCCGTTCTCGGTGAAACATTTTGCGCAGGCTTTCCCATCCACAGTAGAAAGTATTGCAGTTCTTGACCGCTGCAAGGAACCAGGGGCGATTGGTGAGCCACTATACATGGATGTGATCAATGCCCTTCACCATGAATGGAAATATCAAATGCCTGTTGTAATTGGGGGCAGGTACGGACTTGCTTCTAAAGAATTCAATGCCGGGATGGCCAAGGCAGTATTTGATGAATTGAGAAAAGAAAAACCAAAAAATAATTTTACGATCGGTATTGAAGACGATGTGACATTTACAAGTCTTGTCTGGGAAAAAGATTTTTCTTTAGAAAG
>Ga0207679_10000099_pt1 | contig 74047 bp, 80 predicted proteins | sample KBSC73metaG_FD_184320 | JGI IMG/M metagenome (GOLD analysis project Ga0207679, IMG submission 184320) | Corn rhizosphere microbial communities from Kellogg Biological Station, Michigan, USA - KBS C7-3 metaG (SPAdes) (version 2) | ecosystem: Host-associated > Plants > Roots > Rhizosphere > Soil ...
GCGAGCGCATAACGAGATGTCGCTCGGTGACGCCGGCGTTGCCGAAGACGCCATCACCGAAGAAGGCAAGGTGATGGTCTGATGAACGCACCCACGACAAGTCACTATCCGGCCGCGCCGACGGCGCAAAAAGCGGAGACGCATACGCTCTCCGTTCTGGTCGACAATGAGCCCGGCGTGCTTGCGCGCGTGATCGGCCTGTTTTCCGGCCGCGGCTATAATATCGAGTCGCTGACCGTGTCGGAGACCGAGCACAGGCAGCACCTCTCGTTGATCACGATCGTCACCACCGGCACGCCGATGGTGATCGAGCAGATCAAGAACCAGCTCGACCGCCTCGTCCCGGTGCATCACGTCGTCGACATGACGCTTGCCGGCGATGCGATCGAGCGCGAGCTCGCAATGGTCAAGGTGAAAGGGAAGGGCGACAATCGCGTCGAAGCTCTGCGGCTCGCCGATGCCTTCCGCGCTCGCGTGATCGACGCCACCACCGAGAGCTTTGTGTTTGAGATCACCGGTGCCAGCGACAAGATCGAGCAGTTCATTGCGTTGATGCTGCCGCTGGGTCTCGTCGAGGTCGCGCGCACGGGTATCGCCGCCATTATGCGCGGCCCGGAAGGAATGTAACGATGGGGCTGACGATCCTTTCGATCCCGTTCATCGCTCTTGGTGTTTTTCTGAAGCCGTATGCGCTGGAGAATTCGCGCTGTATTGGCTTTGCCGGCTTGGGCCCCTATTGCTTCGAGCAGGCATCCAGTATGCCGGAGGTGATCAAATACGGGAGCGTGGCGGTTGGGTTCGCACTCCTCTATGCCGGACGGCTGCAGATAAAACGGCAGCGGGATGGAAAATAATGGAGGCCAGCCCAGGGACTTGCCCCGGCTGCCTGAGCGACCTAGAAGCACCGCGGCGGGGCTATTCCGACATAAAAATCGACCATTAGCCGAACAAAGGGACCACGAGGACCAAGTACCATGCGTGTTTATTACGATCGCGACGCCGACCTGAACCTGATCAAGGGCAAGAAGGTCGCCATCATCGGCTATGGAAGCCAGGGTCACGCCCATGCATTGAACCTGCGCGACAGCGGCGTGAAAGAGGTCGCGGTTGCGTTGCGCAAGACCTCTGCCGGCGTGAAGAAGGCCGAGGGCGAGAAGTTCAAGGTCATGGATGTCGCCGAGGCCGCCAAATGGGCCGACGTGATGATGATGCTCACGCCCGACGAATTGCAGGGCGACATCTATCGCGACTATCTGCACAAGAACATGAAGGATGGTGCGGCGCTGATGTTCGCGCATGGCCTCAACGTGCATTTCAACCTGATCGAGCCGCGCACCGACCTCGACGTGCTGATGATCGCGCCCAAAGGCCCCGGCCACACCGTGCGCTCGGAATATCAGCGTGGCGCCGGCGTGCCGTGTCTGGTCGCGATCCACAAGGACGCCTCGGGCAATGCGCATGATCTCGGCCTGTCTTATGCCTCTGCTATCGGCGGCGGGCGCGCGGGCATCATCGAGACCACGTTCAAGGAAGAGTGCGAAACCGACCTGTTCGGCGAGCAGACCGTGCTCTGCGGTGGTCTCGTCGAGCTGATGAAGGCCGGCTACGAGACGCTGGTCGAAGCTGGTTACGCGCCGGAGATGGCCTATTTCGAGTGCGTGCACGAGGTGAAGCTGATCGTCGACCTCATCTATGAGGGCGGCATCGCCAACATGAATTATTCAGTGTCGAACACCGCCGAGTACGGCGAATACGTCTCCGGCCCGCGCGTGATTACGCCGGAGGTGAAGGCCGAGATGAAGCGCGTTCTCGCCGACATCCAGTCCGGCCGTTTCACCAAGGACTGGATGCTTGAGAACAAGGTCAACCAAACTTCGTTCAAGGCGACGCGAGCCAAGCTTGCCGAGCATCCGATCGAGCAGGTCGGCGCCAAACTGCGCGACATGATGCCGTGGATCAAGCAGCGCGCGCTCGTGGACAAGAGCAGGAACTAGCGCATTCCATTGCATCAACAACCGCGGCCGCCTTCGTTGGGGCGGCCGCTTTTGCTTTTGCTGGCGATCAGGTAGAGCCCGACCTGCGCGGAAGGCAAGAAAGACAGTCAGTTGCGCCTCCGGAAGCGCTCGATGTCCATCAAAGTCCATCCTGTGGCCTTGTTCACGTAGGGCTGCGATCCGTGCCAATTGTGCGGCGTGAAACAAACGGGGTCGATTTCGATTCCCTCGGCGGCCATCTGGTCAATTCGTGATTGCGCCGCCTGCGGACTCTCGGTGCCGTTTACAACAGCGAACGCCCGGAAACGGACGCTATTGCCAAACGCGGCACGGGCGTGCCCCAACAAACGAAAAAATCTTGGCAAATCCTCGAGCAAATTGCACTCGAGCCTGGCGGGCGCCAACCGAACCGGCGCAAGCCGGTCGATGCGCCAATGAAGCTCAGCCTCGTCCACACCGCCAGGTGCGATTCCGCAGACAATGTCCACCAGCTTTTCAGTTTCGCCAAGTCGTTTTGCTACGTCGCAGAAATGCTCTCGTGAAGTCAGCGGAAGCGTGTTGTCCCAGACTTCGATCCGCGGCAATTGAGCCTGTAAGTGATCATGCCATTTCCGGATGAGTTTTGTGACACCCTTTCCGCGAGTGGCGGTTTCGCAATGGGTACATTCGCGCGGGCAAACTCCTTTGGATGTTATGACGATGCTGGCATCCCACTCGGAAACTAGACCGTAGTCCGGCCTTTCATCGTCCAACAAGATCTCGGAGCGCTCGTCGAAAATATTGACGGCGAACTCTCGCTGTGCGGCCTCACCGAGTTTCCTCGGCAAGACGCCCGTCAATATTGTTCTTGCCCGGGGCCAGTACTCTTTGGCGCTGGCGATGAGCTGGCGCAGGCCGGGCACTTCCCACGAAAACACCGACGTCAGTATGACCGCATGCGGTTCCGGGATTGTCTTATCCAGCGCGCCACGATGAAGTGACGGCGAGTAACCGCGTTTGTGCAGAAAGGTGGAAAGTTTCAAGAGATCGAGGGGCGGAACGGGCGAATCCGTCGCCGGTCCTATCAGGAGCACCGGTGGGCCGCTGCCGGTCCGCTCCGGGAAATAGTTTTCAACACGAGACGACATGTCGATCACATTTTGGGACACAGGCGGCACGACGACTTCTCGATAACGGCACTATACCTGAATGGCTTTAGATCGGCTTATTTCAAGCCGACCCGCTTCCCTAACCGCTGCGCTACCTCGTCGAGCGACGTATTTCCATCCGAGGCCTGTGCGTTGGCCTCGCGCATCGCAACGATGTCGATGGTGCCGAGAAGAGGTGTAAGCTTAGCGACAAGCTTGTCGTCATGCGCGCGTCTGGGCGCAAGCAGCAAGATGGCGTCATACGGTGGGATGACGTGCTTGACGTCGTCGAGCACGACAAGATCGTTGGTAGCGATTCGGCCATCGCTAGTATAGGCCGAGATCACGTCAACTTCGCCGCTGGCCGCGGCCTTATACATGAATTCCGGTTGCATTTGCCGCTCGGTGTGGAAGCGGAGGCCGTAGGCGCTGCGCAGCGCCGCCCATTCGGGCCGTGCGAAAAACTCATAGTCGCCGGCAATCGTCAGCGCACCGGCGTGCGCCGCAAGATCTGAGATCGAGCGGATATTCAGTGCTTGCGCTTTCGTGCGCGCCATTGCCAGCGCATAGGCATTCTCGAAGCCAAGGTTGCCGAGCATGCGGATGCTGTGCGTCGTTAGCAGCCAGCGCGACAGTTCGGCGAGCAATTGGTCGTGTGACGGCGTGTCCTTACGCTGCATGCGGTTCGTCCAGATCGTGCCTGAGTAGTCCACCGCAATATCGATCTCGTTCTTGGCAAGTGCATCGAACAGGACGTTGGAGCCTAGTCCCGGCCGGCGCTCGGTGGTGAAGCCGGCTGCCTGAAGGCGCTGCTCGATCAGGGCGGCGAGGATGTATTGCTCCGTGAAAGTCTTTGCGCCGATGACATAGTCCGCCGGCGGCCGTCCAAGACCCGGCATCAGGGCGGCAAGCGTCAGGGCGGAGAGCCCCGCAATGCCAGCAATCGTCCGTGCACTGCTGCGGCGGGTGACGCCGGCCTGCACCAGCGCAAGCAACTGATCGACCGCCAAAGCGAGCAGGGCGGCAGCGACGCAGCCGAAAATCACGAACACCCAGTTCTGCGTCTGCAAACCGGTGAAAATGTAGTTGCCGAGACTTGTCTGGCCGATCGGAGTTGCGAGCGTCGCCGTGCCGATCACCCAGACCGCAGACGTGCGGATGCCGGCCATGATCACCGGCAAAGCCAGCGGCAGCTCGATATCGCGCAGCAACCGCCAGGGCGGCACGCCGACGACGCGGGCGGCCTCGCTCAGGCGGGGATCGACCCCGTTGAGGCCGGTCACGGTGTTGCGAAGCACCGGCAGCATCGAATAAAGCGCCAGTGCCAACACCGCCGGCAGGAAACCAAGAGCTGAGAATCCCTTGCCGAACACGCGCTCGGCCAGGGCGCTGAGCGCCAGCAGCAATGGATAGAACAAGGCCAGCAGCGCGAGCCCCGGAATGGTCTGCACCACGCTGGCCATCGCCAGCAGGGCCCCGCGAAGAACCGGCCGATGTCTTGACGCGATGGCGACCGGCAGGCTGATGCCGAGCCCGATGGCAAGCGCGGTGAGGCTCACCAGCACATGGCTGCCGAGATAGTCGGGCAGGCGCGACCATGCCTCGGCAAGACGGGCGTCGAAGGCCATGCGGGCGATGATGGCATGCACGGCGCAATGGCGGAACCGGCCATTTCCTGAGTCGGCCGGTCCATCCCCTTGGTTAAATTTACGAAATTTCTGCCGTACCGCTGCCCGCCGCTTGCAATGACAGTTTGATTACAGTCTTATGACGCCGGGCCGTGCGCTGGAGACCAAAAGAGGATCGCAGCCGGGCAGGGCCGCTTAGGACATGTTGTCTGCCGCGTCCGCACTGTTCAGTCGCCTCGCGCCCGCCGAAGGGATTTCGCGCCGCGAGGCGTTGGCATTATCGCTGGTCGCGCTGCTCCACGTTGCCGCACTCGTCATCATGGTGGCGACTGAGGTCGACCTCGTCGCGAAAGTCGCCTTTCTGCTCGCCTGGGCCTTTTTGAATTTTGTCTGCCTCGCGATTGTGCGCCGACCCATTGCCTCTGGCCTCATCTCCCTTTCGTTCATCGTACTGCTCATCCTGCTCTCGCAGTTCAAGCACGAGAAGCTCTGGATGACAGTCGATTTCGTCGACCTGATGATCATCGACCGCGACACCTCTGCCTTCCTGCTGGCGGTGATCCCGGGACTGCGCGCGCAGCTGGCGTTCGCCGGCTTCGTCTTGGCGATGCTGCTGGCGATCGCCTGGCGGCTCGACCCGCTGCGCATGCGGCTGCGCGTGAGCGCGCTCGGCGGAACATCCTGCCTGGCCGCGCTCACGGTGCTGTCGCTTTCGTTCCCGACCGATCTCTACGAAGATTTCTTCGGCCAGAACTACGTATCGAAATTCGCGCGCACCGGCGTCGAGGCGATGCACGAGTTGATCACGCATGGCTATCTTGACTCGCGCTCGGCTACAGCCGAGCAGTTGAAGGTACCGCCTGTTGCCGCCTGTGCGCCGACGCGCAAGCTGCCCCATATTATTCTGCTGCACGATGAGTCGAACTTCGACATCACCGCCATCCCTGGCGTCAACGTGCCGCCCGGCTACAAGAACCATTTCCGCTCGTTCGACGGCAAAGCCCGCAAGCTGATCGTCGAAGGCAACGGCGGCCCGAGCTGGTTCACGGAATACAACGTGCTCACCGGCCTGTCGGCGCAATCCTACGGGCGCTTCGCGACCTCGGTCACGCGCATTGCCGCCGGCCGTGTCGGGCGCGGACTGCCCGCTTCGCTGGCACATTGCGGTTACAAGACGTTCAGCCTCTATCCGTTCTACGGCGCCTTCTTGAGCTCGCGCGGCTTTCAGACCACGACCGGCATCGGCCGCTATCTCGATATGACCGATCTCGGCACCAAGAATTTCGAGCGCGACAGCTTCTATTTCAACCAGGCGGAAAAAATCATCGCGCGCGAGCGCGGGCACGGGCCGCTCTTCCTCTACGTCTATACCGTCGCCAACCATTTTCCCTGGGACATCCGGCTGCGGCCCGAGCTGACGCCGAACTGGCGCGATCTCGGCAACGTGTCCAATGTCGACGAATATGTGCGCCGCCAGGGCATGACCGCGCAGGATTATGCGGCGCTGCTCGGTCGCCTGAAGCACGACTTTCCGTCCGAATCCTTCCTGATCGTGCGTTACGGTGACCACCAGCCGGAATTCGCGCATCTCATGATCGATCCGGGCCTCAGCGATGGCGCGCGGGCGCGCCAGATAAAGGCGCGCGACCCGCGCTACTTCACGAGCTACTACGCGATCGACGCGGTGAACTTCAAACCGGCCGACATGTCATCGGCGCTGCCGACTTTGGAGGCGCCCTATCTGCCGCTGCTGGTGCAGGAGGCGGCGGGCGTTCCACTCGATCCGTCCTTCGCCGAGCAGAAGAAAATTCTGCAACGCTGCCACGGCGCGTTTTTCAGCTGTGCCGGCGGCGAGGAGGCGCGCCGGTTCAACCGCCTGCTGATCGAGGCGGGGCTGATCAAGGGGTTGTAGACCGGCCGCCTTTGCAAGCCTGCGCGGGCCGGATAGGTTGCCCTCAATAAAAACGAGGCGGGGAGGAGCGGCATGGCGGGTGCCACGGCCGTCGCATCGAAAAATGCTGGCGCGGCGGTCGCGTTGACCGATGTGGTCGTTTCATTCCGCGTCGCCGTCGGCACCTACACGGCGGTCGATCGTGCAACGCTGAACGTGGGCGATGGCGAGTTCGTCGCGATCGTCGGCCCGACCGGTTGCGGCAAGTCGACACTGCTCAACATCGCCGCCGGTCTGCTCGCGCCCGCCGCGGGCAGCGTGAACGTCTTCGGCTCACCGCTCGGCGCGCTCAACCGCCAGGCCGGTTACCTGTTCCAGGCCGATGCGCTGTTTCCCTGGAAGACCGCGATCGACAACGTGGCGATCGGGCTCGAGATCACCGGTACGCCGGCCGATGAAGCGCGCGGCCGGGCGCAGGATTGGCTCACGCGCGTCGGCCTCGGCGCCTTCGCCGACCGCTATCCGCACATGCTGTCCGGCGGGCAGCGCAAGCGCGTCGGTCTCGCGCAGGTGCTCATCCGCGATCCGAAAATCCTTCTCATGGATGAGCCGTTCGGCCCGCTCGATGCGCAGACGCGGCAGATCATGGGTAACCTTTTGCTCGACCTTTGGACCGCCGACCGCAAGGCCGTGCTTTTCGTGACGCACGACCTGGAGGAGGCGATCGCGCTTTCCGACCGCGTGGTGATCATGTCCGCCGGACCGGCCGCGCGCATCATCGGCGACTGGAACGTGCCGATCGCGCGTCCACGCGACATTGCCGAGATCAAGCTCGATCCCGGCTTCGTCGCGCTGCACCGGGAGATCTGGCAGAAGCTCAAGGCCGAGGTCATCAAAGGCTATGCGCAAAGCGAGGCCGTATGAGCATGGAATTTCGCTTGAACGTCGTTGTTAACAACACTGCCAAAGCAAAAAGGGAGGATTCGATATGAAGACACTGACTTTGTCCGCCGCCTTGCTCGCTTTGCTAAGCACGGCCGCCTTCGCCGCCGATCCATTCACGCTGACCTCGTCCAACTTCAAGGACAACACGATGATGGACGCCAAGCACGCCGGTGCCATCAAGACCAATCCGAACTGCATTGGCCAGAACGTGTCGCCCCAACTGACGTGGAAGAACACGCCGGCCGCGGCCAAGAGCCTGGTGCTGGTGATGTCGGATTGGGAAGGGCAGAGCGGACTCGGCTCGCATCATCTGCTCGCCTACAACATCAAGCCGGACGTGACCGGTTTTGCCGAGGGCGAGCTCGGCACGCCGTCCGACAAGTTCACCGGCGGCAAGGAGACCGCGGGCACGACCGTTTACCGTGGGCCGTGCACGCCGCCGAACACCGGAATCCATCATTACATCTTCACGGTCATCGCGACGGATCTCGAGCCGGGTGCGCTGCCGCCCGCGCTGACCCGTGACGAGCTATGGGAGAAGCTCAAAGGGCACGCCAAGGGCGTCGCCGGACTCGTCGGGCTGTTCGGGCGGCCATAAAGGCGTCATGGCCCAGATCAAGCTCACGTCGCTGCAGATCCTGGTCGCGATCCTCGCGGTCGCGCTCTGGTATGTGCTCACGACCTATCCGGTGTTCGGGAAGATGTTGCTGCCGCCGTTCTTCTTCTCGAACCCGGTCGACGTGGCGCACCAGATCTTCGTCTGGTTCGCCACCGGCGTGATCTGGAAGCATCTCTGGGTGACACTGATCGAGTCGATCCTTGCCTTCGTGATCGGCTCGATCAGCGGCGTGCTGGTCGGCTTCTGGTTCGCACGCCAGCCGCGCACGGCGGCGGTGTTCGATCCTTACGTGAAGGCGGTCAACGCGCTGCCGCGCGTCGTGCTCGCGCCCATTTTCACGCTCTGGCTCGGACTCGGCATCTGGTCGAAAGTCGCGCTCGGCGTCACGTTGGTGTTCTTCATCGTCTTCTTCAACGTGTATCAGGGCGTGAAGGAAGTCAGCCCGACTGTGCTCGCCAATGCCCGCATGCTCGGCATGAGCGAGCAGCAGCTGATGCGCCATGTTTATTGGCCGTCGGCGCTGTCCTGGATGTTCTCCTCGCTGCATACCTCGGTGGGATTTGCCGTGGTGGGCGCGGTGGTGGGCGAATATTTGGGTGCGGCCGCCGGGCTTGGGTACCTGATTCAGCAGGCGGAAGGCGTGTTCGACGTGGCGGGCGTTTTCGCCGGCATGTTCGTGCTGGCGGCCTTCGTGCTCGTCATCGACATGATCGTCACCGTGGTCGAGAAGCGCCTGCTGGTCTGGCGGCCCGCGACCGCCGATGCCAGGCCCTAGCCACCGCCTGCCCGCTGGCTTATCGTCCGGGCCGAATTGGCCTTCTGAAAAGGCCCGCACACAAAAAGGAAAGGGAGGATGTCATGCCCGTGGTTTTGAGACGGTTCGGCGTGGCCTTGGCGGCGCTCGTTTTGTCGAGCGGTCTTGCGCTCGCGCAGTCGAAGGTGACGCTTGCGGTCGGTGGCGGCTCCTGCCTCTGCTATTTGCCGACGATGCTCGCGCACGCGCTCGGCGAATACGAGAAGGCCGGCGTCAATGTCGAGATCGTCGACTTCAAGGGCGGCTCGGAATCGCTCAAGGCCGTGATCGGCGGCAGCGCCGACGTGGTGTCCGGTTATTTCGACCACTGCGTCAATCTCGCCGCCAAGGGCCAGCACCTGCAGGCCTTCGTGGTCTATGACCGGTTCCCCGGCTTCGCGCTGGTGGTGTCGCCGAAGCACGCATCCGAGATCAATTCGATCAAGGACCTCGCCAACAAGAAAATCGGCGTCAGCGCCCCCGGCTCCTCCACCGACTTCTTTCTAAAATTCATCCTGAAGAAGAACGGCGTCGACCCGAACTCTGTCGGCGTCATCGGTGTCGGCCTCGGCGCGACCGCCGTTGCCGCGATGGAGCAGGGCACGATCGATGCCGCCATCATGCTCGACCCCGCGGTCACCATCCTGCAGGGCCAGGACAAGAATCTGAAGATCCTCAGCGACACGCGCTCGCAGAAGGACACCCTGGCGGTGTTCGGCGGCGAATACCCGGGTGGCGCGCTCTACACCAGGGCGGAGTGGATCGCCGCGCATCCAAAGGAAGTGCAGGCGATGACCAATGCCATCGTCAACACGCTCAAGTGGATCCACTCGCACACGCCGGAAGAGATCGCCGACAAGATGCCGGCCAATCTCGTCGGCAAGGACAAGGCCCTCTACGTGACCGCGCTCAAGAACACGCTTGCGATGTACTCGGAGACCGGCCGCATGGATCCGAAGGGTGCCGAAGCGGTGCTCGCGGTGTTCAGCCTGTCCTCGCCCGATGTGGCCAAGGCCAATATCGACCTGTCGAAGACCTATACGAATACTTATGTCGACGCGGCCAACAAGAAGATGGGGATGAAGTAGAGCCTTCGTTCGAACGACGTCGCGTTCTTGATACATCATGGCCGGGTCACTCCCGGCCATGATGTTTTTAAGGTGTGCGGAGGAGGTCCGCGCACGACAAATTGGGGTATAAGTCGCCTGTCATGAATATCCTCTCCATCCAATCGCATGTGGCCTTCGGGCACGTCGGCAATGCCGCCGCCACGTTCCCGCTGCAACGGTTGGGCATCGAGGTCTGGCCGATCCACACCGTGCAGTTCTCCAACCACACCGGCTACGGCAGCTGGAAGGGCCGTGTTTTCGACGCCGACATGATCCGCGAGGTGATGGCCGGGATCGAGGCGCGCGGCGTGCTGGGCGAATGCAACGGTGTGCTCTCGGGCTATATGGGCGCGGCCGATATCGGCTCAGCCATTCTCGATGCGGTCTCAACCCTCAAGCGCGCCAATCCGGCGGCCAGATATTGCTGCGACCCGGTGATCGGCGACGTCGGGCGCGGCATTTTTGTGCGCGAGGGCATTCCCGAATTCATGCGCGAGAAAGCCGTGCCCGCAGCCGATATCGTCACGCCCAACCAGTTCGAACTCGATTATCTCAGCAAGCGTCAAAGCGGTACCTTGCGCGCGGCGTGCGATGCGGTCAAAGCGGTGCACGATCTTGGCCCGCGCACGATCCTCGTCACCTCGCTGCACACCGACGACACGCCCGCAGACTGCATCGACATGCTGGCGTCGGACGACAGCGGCCGCTTCATCGTGCGCACGCCGAAACTGCCGCTGACGATCAATGGCGCCGGCGATGCGGTCGCCGCGCTGTTCTTCGCTCACTATTTGCGCAGCGGGAAACTCGCCGAAGCGTTGTCGCGCGCGGCCTCCAGCATCTTCGGCGTGCTGGCAAAGACGGCGGAAAGCGGCGCGCGCGAGATCCAGCTGATCGCGGCGCAGGACCAGATCGTCAAGCCGAACCGAATTTTCGTACCGCAGGTGCTCGGGTCTATTGGCGCCGAAACCGATGCCCCGGCGATCGCGCCCTCGGAGGCGCCGCCGCTATCGCACGACGATCATGCGGCCGGGCCGCGTGGCGTGCCGTCGGTCTTTCATGTCGACCGGCTCGATCTGTCATTCACACCACGGCCCTGGGCCTGGGCGGACAAGCACCGGGCCGAGATCGACGCCTGGTTCGCCGACATGCGGCGCAAGCAGCCCGCGCTGTGGAACGGCCGCGTGCTGCTGATGCATCATCAGGTAATCGAGCACGGCGTGCTGCGCGGAGAATTTCTCGAGACCGACTACGCCAGCTTTATTGCCTGGAAGCGCCGGGGCCACCCGCCCGCCCAGGTGCGCGATTGCTTCAGCGCCGCGGCGGTCCAGAGCTCCGATGACGCATTCCTCCTCGGTGTCATGGGCTCGCACACGTTCAATGCCGGCAAGGTCTATTTCCCCTGCGGCACACCCGATGCGAATGACATTATTGATGGCAAGGTTGATTTCGAGCACAGCGTGCGGCGCGAGCTTTTCGAGGAGACCGGCCTGGCGATGGATGATTTCACGCCCGAGCCGGGCTGGACCATGGTCGTCGACGGCTCGCTGATCGGGCAGATCAAGGTGCTGCGCGCGCGCGAATCCGCCAAAGCCCTGCACGCGCGGATCCTGGGGTTTCTCGCGCGCGAGAAGAAACCCGAGCTCGCCGATATCCGCGTGGTCTACGGGCCCGGCGATTTCGACCAGGCCATGCCGCGCTTCGTCACGGCGTTTCTGGCCTCTCGCTTTGCCACCCAGCCGCTCAGGGCGGCGCGGTAGCCGCAACCGGCCAACATTTCTGACCTATCGCGATCTCCTGATTTGTCGCGCTTGATTTACGCCGAGCGTTTCCGCTACAAGCGGCCTCCCGGTTAACGCGGGCTTTACCGAAGTCCGTCAGATTGACCGGTGACGCGAGCAAGAGTCAGGGACCAAAGGACAACAATGTCCACGCGCTACGATATCAGCGCGACCGAGCGGACGGCGGGTAACGCCGGCGCCGCGGCTTCCCTCATTCTGGGCACGCTCCTTCTCCTTATCCGCCCCTGAGGGCCGGCTGGGCATATGTGCCTGGGCACTCGGGGGAACCGCGATAAACCCTTAAGAGCGCCCGCAACGGCGCATTCGAATTGAGAAGGAATTGAGCCAATGACTGCCCAGACAAAGTCCGAGAAGGACCGCGTCGTCATCTTCGACACCACCTTGCGCGACGGCGAGCAATGTCCCGGCGCGACCATGACGCATGAAGAGAAGCTTGAGGTCGCCGAGCTTCTCGACGCCATGGGCGTCGACATCATCGAGGCCGGCTTTCCGATCGCCTCCGATGGCGATTTTGCCGCCGTGCACGAGATCGCCAAGCGTGCGAAGAATTCCGTGATCTGCGGCCTCTCGCGCGCCGCGTTCAAGGACATCGATCGCTGCGCCGAGGCGATCAAGCCGGCGAAACGAAAGCGCATCCACACCTTCATCTCCACCTCGCCGGTGCATATGAAATACAAGCTCCAGAAAGAGCCGCACGAGGTCTACGAGATGGTGGTTGCGCAGGTCGCGCGCGCGCGCAGCCACACCGACGACGTTGAGTGGTCGGCGGAAGATGCAACCCGGACCGAGCAGGATTTCCTCTGCCGCTGCGTGGAGGCCGCCATCAATGCCGGCGCCACCACCATCAACATCCCCGACACCGTCGGCTACACGGTGCCGGAGGAATATTTTGCGCTGATCGAGATGTTGCACACGCGCGTGCCCAATGCCGACAAAGCGCGCTTCTCGACGCACTGCCACAACGACCTCGGTATGGCGGTCGCCAATTCGCTCGCCGGCGTGAAGGCGGGCGCGCGCCAGATCGAGTGCACCATCAACGGCATCGGCGAGCGCGCCGGCAACGCCGCGCTCGAAGAAATCGTGATGGCGATGAAGACCCGCAACGACGTGCTGCCGTTCTGGACCGGCATCCAGGCGACGATGCTCACGCGCGCCTCCAAGCTCGTCGCAGCGGCGACCTCGTTCCCGGTGCAGTACAACAAGGCGATCGTCGGCCGTAATGCCTTCGCACATGAGAGCGGCATCCATCAGGACGGCATGCTAAAGAATGCGCAGACCTACGAGATCATGACGCCCGAGAGCGTCGGCGTGAAGCAGACCTCTCTGGTGATGGGCAAGCATTCCGGCCGCCATGCTTTCGTCCACAAGCTGGAGGAGCTCGGCTACCAGCTCGCCGGCAACCAGCTTGAAGATGCCTTTGTGCGCTTCAAGGCGCTCGCCGACCGCAAGAAGCAGATCTTCGACGAGGACATCGAGGCCCTGGTCGACGAGGAGATCGCGCACGCGCACGACCGCATCAAGGTGCTGTCGCTCACCGTGATCGCCGGCACCATGGGGCCGCAGACGGCCACGCTCACGCTCGATATCGACGGCGAGCACGTGACCACGCAGTCGACCGGCAACGGCCCGGTGGATGCGATCTTCAGGGCAATCCGCGCGCTGGTGCCGCACGAGGCGACGCTCGAGCTCTACCAGGTGCACGCGGTGACCGGCGGCACCGATGCGCAGGCTGAAGTGTCGGTACGGCTCGCGGAAGCGGGGCGCTCGTTTACGGCCAAGGGCGCCGATCCCGACACGCTCGTTGCGTCGGCGAAAGCCTATCTCGGCGCACTCAACAAGCTGATGTCGAAGCGCGGCAAGACGTCCTCGGTCGAACGGCGGATTCACTCCACCGATGTTGGGTAATAGGCTCCAATTTAATAAAAGCCGTCAGGCCGGCATTGTCCGGGCCTGACGGCCTGATTCGCATGCGAAACGGAGGGAAATTAGTGTTAAATCACGTTCGCGCTCGAAATCCGGTCACGAAACCCGTATTTCGTTCCATCAGGAACCCGAAAAATCACATTTTGTCCGCATTTCACTCGCTTTAGCGACGGATTTGAAAGGTACTTGCGGTCACCTTCCGACATGGAATTCGTAGGGGATTTGATCGAAATGAAGATGATTGTACGCGCGGGCGTTTTCGCGCTCGCGGCTCTCGGTTTGTTGTCCGTTGTTCCGGCCGCGCGCGCGGACGAGGTGGTGATGACCACTGCGTCGGCGCCGCATAATGCCACAGCGGGCCATACCGCGACGATTGACATCGCGCGCATCAAGAGCGCGCTGCAACTCACGCCGGCCCAGGAGCGCCATTGGGCGCCGGTTGAAGCCGCGTTGCGCGAGCTCGCGCAACGTCAGGAGCGTGATGCGAATGACGGACTGGTGCGCCGCGTCAGCAAGCGTGTCGTGCAGATTGCGCTCAACAGCGCGACCGTTCACCGGCTTGTCGCTGCGGCTCGCCCGCTCGTCAAAACCTTTGACGAGCACCAGATGCAGACCGCGCATGGCCTCGCCCAGGAAATGGGTCTTGGGCCCGTTGTGGCGGCGCTGAAATAACTATCGAACTCAGCACCAATTCTGTCATGGCCGGCTTTATGCCGGCCATTTCGTTTCGTCTGGTCATTCCGGATTCGCGCCCATAGCGCGTCGAAGACGCGCGTAAATGCGCTTATGGGCACGCCCCGGAATGACGATCTCCCCAAGTGGCGCATTGCCGCATACGCCTTAAGTCGATGTCCGCACGCCCGTTCCGCCTTAACCAGCGCGCCCATCCTCCACTTGAAGGATGGCCAGATAAGTGCGAACGTCTGCGTCGGAAAAACAAGGCAAAAACCGGTCCTGGACGGTCAAATCCGGCCGTCTTGAAAGATCAAATATCTGCCAATCGTGCAGAACGCCTCTCGCGGGGTTTGTACGGTCAGGACAGCGGTCACGGAACCGAACCGTTCAATGGAACCGGTTTCGACCAAGGTTTAACCGGAGGAAGACGCTAATGCGCAAATGGATTCTCGCGGCGGCTGCGGCCGCTATTTTCGTGGCTCCCGGCATTGCAAGCGCGCAAGCGCCGATCGTGATCAAGTTCAGCCATGTGGTTGCGCCGAACACGCCAAAGGGCAAGGGCGCCGACAAGTTCAAGGAACTCGCTGAGAAATACACCAACGGCAAAGTGAAGGTTGAGGTCTATCCGAACTCGACCCTCTACAAGGACAAGGAAGAGCTCGAGGCGCTGCAGCTCGGCGCCGTGCAGATGCTCGCGCCGTCGAACTCCAAGTTCGGCCCGATGGGCATCAAGGACTTCGAAGTGTTCGATCTGCCGTTCATTATTCCGAACCTGGCATCGCTGCGAAAGGTGACCGAAGGCCCACTCGGCACAAAGATGCTCAAGCTGCTGGAGCCCAAGGGCATGATCGGTCTGGCCTATTGGGACAACGGCTTCAAGCAGATGAGCGCCAACAGGCCGCTGCGCATGCCGGAAGACTACAAGGGTCTCAAGTTCCGCATTCAGTCATCCAAGGTGCTTGAAGCCCAGTTCCGCCTGCTTGGCGCGATCCCGCAGGTGATGGCGTTCTCGGAAGTCTATCAGGCGCTGCAGACCGGCGTCGTGGACGGCCAGGAAAACACGCCATCGAACATCTACACCCAGAAATTCCATGAAGTGCAGAAGTACACGACGCTGACCAATCACGGCTATATCGGCTATGTCGTCGTCGTGAACAAGAAATTCTGGGATGACCTGCCGGCCGATGTCCGCAGTCAGCTCGACAAGGCGATGAAGGAGTCGACCGCTTACGCCAACAAGATCTCCGAGTCGGAGAATGCGGAAGCGCTGGACGACATCAAGAAGTCGGGCAAGACGCAGGTCATCGTTCCGACCGGCGCCGAGATGGCGGCGATGCAACGGGCCATGGACCCGCTCTATCAGGACATGGCCGCCCGCGTCGGCAAGCAGCTGATCGACGACGTCCGCAAGACGGCGCAGGGTGTCACCAACTAGAATAAGAATGGCGGGCCTCGGCGGAATGCCGGGGCCCGTTTTCTTTCCAGGGGTAGGGGATTGCAGTGTCTAGCGATGCGCGGCGGCCGTGGGGACGGCAGCCGTTGGCAAACAGCGAATTGCCGCCTGCGGTTTCCCGCCAGCCCCAGATGCGTGTGCAAACGCCTGCCCAAGCGTATCTCGAAGCGCGCGAGGCGTAAGTGATCCTGCGAATTCTCGACCGGCTCGAGGAGTTCCTCATCGCCACCCTGATCGCGGGGGCGACTTTGATCATTTTCGTCGCCGTCGTGCAACGCTACGCGGTCGGCATCTCCTGGCTCTATCCGATTTTCTACCACATCAACCTGACCTGGGCGCAGGAGGTCTGCATCTACATGTTCGTCTGGATGGCGAAGTTCGGCGCCGCCTATGGCGTGCGCACCGGCATCCACGTCGGCGTCGACGTTCTGGTCAACATGCTGCAGCCGAAGTGGCGCACCAAGGTCGTGCTGTTCAGCCTGCTCGCCGGAGCGTTCTTCACCTTCGTCGTCGGCACGATGGGCGCGAAGTTTGTGGTCGAGCTTTACCCGACCGGCCAGGTCTCGCCCGACTTGGAATTTCCACGCTGGATCATCTTCCTCTGCGTGCCGCTTGGCTCTTATTTGATGTGCTTCCGCTTCCTGCAGGTCGCCTGGACGTTCTTCTGGAGGGGCGAGCTGCCCCACCACGATCCAGGCCATGTCGAGGGCGTGGATGAGGGCGCTGCCTTGCCCGGAGGCGCCGCGCGATGAACAGCGCCCTGATCTTCGGCCTGCTGATCGTGTTGATGCTGACCGGCATGCCGATCTCGATCGCGCTCGGCCTCACGGTGCTCAGCTATCTCTTCGTGCTCACCACGGTGCCGATCGAGGCGGTGGCGCTCAAGCTCTTTACCGGCATCGAGAGCTTCGAGATCATGGCGATCCCGTTCTTCATTCTGGCCGGCAACTTCCTCACCCATGGCGGCGTTGCGCGCCGGATGATCCGCTTTGCGGCCTCGCTGATCGGCCACTGGTATGGCGGCCTCGGACTTGCCGGCGTGATGGCCTGCGCCCTGTTTGCCGCGGTGTCCGGCTCCTCGCCGGCAACCGTCGTCGCCATCGGCTCCATCATTTTGCCGGCGATGGTGGCGCAGGGCTATCCGAAGCGCTTCGGCGCCGGCGTGATCGCGACCTCCGGCGCGCTCGGCATTCTGATCCCACCCTCGATCGTGATGGTGCTTTACGCGGTCGCGACCGGCGGCAGCGTCGCGATCGATCCGGAGGGCAAGCGCGTGCTCTCGGCCTCGGTCGCGCAGCTGTTCATGGCCGGCGTCATCCCCGGCCTGATCCTCGCCAGCATGCTTGGCGCCACCACCTTCTATCGCGCATGGAAGAACAATTACCCGCGCATGCCGCGCGCGAGCTGGGGCGAGACGCTCACCGCCTTCCGCGAGTCGATCTGGGGCCTTGCTCTGATCGCGATCGTGCTTGGCGGCATCTACACCGGCGCCTTCACGCCGACAGAGGCCGCCGCCATGAGCGCGGTCTATGCCTTCGTGATCGCGGTCTTCGTCTACCGCGACATGAAGCTCAAGGATGTGCCGCGCGTGCTGCTTTCCTCGGCGAACATGAGCGCGATGATCCTCTACATCATCACCAACGCGGTGATGTTCTCGTTCCTGATGACCAGCGAGCAGATCCCGCAGGCCATCACGGCCTGGATGAACACCGCCGGCATCGGCTGGGTCGAGTTCCTGCTCTTCGTCAATCTCATCCTCCTGCTGGCCGGCAATGTGATGGAGCCGTCGTCAATCGTGCTCATTACCGCGCCAATTCTGTTTCCGGTGGCGGTGAGCCTCGGCATCAACCCGATCCACCTCGGCATCCTGATGACGGTGAACATGGAGGTCGGGCTCTGCCATCCGCCGGTGGGCTTGAACCTTTACGTCGCGTCCGGCATCGCGCGCATGGGCATCACCGAGCTCACCATCGCGACGTTCCCGTGGCTGGTGACGATGCTTATCTTCCTCGTCATCGTCACTTACGTGCCGGAACTCTCGCTCTGGCTCCCGCGCATGCTCGGGATGTTGTGAGCGACGACGTTAACAACTGCGCGTCCCGGAATGACGCAGTGAAACCAACCTGAACGCCCGTAAATCTACATTGCGCGCGGTTAATCTCTGTCCAAACTTTAACTTGATAAGGCGAAGGCGCGTGCTCTCATTGACGCATCAGGTTTGCCATTGGAGGTTGACCATGTTGAAGACGTTCCTAGCCGGCGCGACCGCGCTTGCGATTGCCGGCGGCGCGTATGCCTACGCGCAACAGTCGAGCACCGTCGGCGCTGGCGGAGAGTTCCAGCGCGTGCGTCACTCGCGCATCAGCGCCGAGGACATTAGCGCCTTCGGCGATGCGCGCATCGCCGCGCTGCATGCGGGTCTCAAGCTGACCGCCGAGCAGGAGAAGCTCTGGCCGCCGGTCGAGGCCGCGCTGCGCGATCTCGCCAAGCAGCGCTCCGAGCGTTTCGCGGCGCGCGCCAATGCCGACCGCCCGAAGGATCCGATCGAGCGCATGAACCTGCGCGCGGACGTGATGGGCCAGCGCGCGGCCGGGCTCAAGAAGCTCGCCGATGCGGCGGGTCCGCTCTACAAGAGCCTCGATGACGGCCAGAAGCGCCGCTTCGCGCTGCTTGCACGCCTCGACCGCGGCCAAATGCGCGCTCACCACGGGCATCATCACGGCCCGCGCGGCGGCATGATGGATAACGACGGCGGCCGGTAAGCCGTCGCAACGGAAGTGGACGCTGGCCAACGCGGTCTCCCCGAACGCGCGCCGCCGTCCGAGAAGCCGCCGGCTGAGGCACCCGGCGGCTTTTCTTTTTGCCGTTATTGCCGGCCCATGGTGACTTTCTAAGCATGCCCCAGGGGCGAAAACGCCCGCCGATGGGCGCATAGCGGCTATCCAGCGCCCATCCAGCACCCATGGCCTTCCGGCATGCTAGTCTAGGCGTTCGTGTCGCGTATCCTGAGTGTCGACAGATGCTCTATTCCACTGCCTCTAAACCGGCACAGCGCTGGATGAATTCGGTGGGCCTGACCGTTGCGGTCGCCATCGCTTATTTCCTGGCGGCGCGCCTCAGTCTGCTCCTTCTCACGAAACCCGATGGCGTCGCCGTTTTCTGGCCAGCCGCGGGGGTTTCGTCCGGCGTGTTGATTGCTCTTGGGCCGCGAGCCTTGTTGCCCGCGATCGCCGGCACGATGGCCGCAACCGTCACGGCCAATCTTTTCGGCGATCGTAACATCCTGAGCGCCATCGTTTTCGCCGTGAGCAACGCGCTCGAAGCAGGGCTTGTGGCCGCTCTCATCGAACGCTATTTGGGCCCGTTGTTCAGCCTGGACCGGCTGCGTAACGTCATCGGACTGCTCGCGGCGACGGTCGTCGCAACTGCCGTTTCGGGGATCGTTGGAGCATTGGGTTTCGGGTTATTCCACAGTTCGACCGCATCTTTTCTGACTGTCTGGCACCATTGGTTTCTGTCCGATGCACTTGGCATTGTCACGGTTGCGCCGCTCCTGATCGGGCTCGGTGCCGCAGTGCGCGACCCGCCACCGCACAATGAAATCAGCGAAGGCGCCGCGATGTTGGTCCTGCTCCTCATCGCGAGCGGAATCATTGTTTTGTTGCCGCGGGAGCCATGGATGGCGGTGCTGCCAGCCGGGTTGTTCTTTCCGTTGTTGTTGTGGGTGACGGCACGCTGCAGACCGGTCTTCGCCGCGGCCGCCGCATTCATCGTGGCGCTGACCGTTGTTTGGACGACAACGTTCGACATCGGTATTCTCGGCGATCCAACCCTTCCGGCTGCGCAGCGAATACTGGTTGCTCAGGCGAGTATCCTGACAGCCTCGTTCTGCGCATTGGTTCTCGCGGCGTTGTTCGCAGAGCGAAAGGCGCACGAGGTTAGCCTCGCTCGCTCGAACCTGATGCTGGAGCGCGAGCGGGACAACAAGTTGATGAACATGCAGGCGGTGACGGCCGCGATGGCTCACGAGCTCAAGCAGCCCCTGACGGCAATCTCGGCAAACAGCGAGGCCGTGCAGCTGGTTCTCAATCACACAAAGCCCGATCGCCATGCAATGAGCTCGGCTTTGGACAGCATCGTCGAGGATAGTCACCGCGCCGGCCGGATATTGAACGACATTCGCGCGCTGTTTTTAAAAACCGATAGCGAGCACGAGCCTGTCGATGTGAATGAAATTGCTTCGGGCGTCCTGCGCCTTCTGCACGAAGAGCTGAAGGCTCATGGTGTCGTGGCGCGCGTCGAACTGGCATCCGATTTGCCGCGCGTCACGGGCCATAAGGGCCAATTGCAGGAGGTGCTGGTCAATTTGCTGCAGAATGCCATTGAAGCGATGGACACCGTCAGGGCAGGCCGCAGGAGATTGTGGCTGAAAACCGAGCGGCATGGCGACGATGCCATTGTTGTTGAGGTCAAGGACTCGGGACCGGGGATCAATCCGGCAAATCTCAACGGCATATTCGATGCATTTTTCACGACAAAATCCCACGGGACCGGATTGGGATTGGCCATTTGCCGCATGATTATCGAGCGTCATGGCGGGCAATTGTCCGCGTCGTCGGACGGTGCACACGGCGCGCTATTGATGTTCGTTCTGCCCGCGCACAGGGGCTAGCACGAGACCACGGCGAGTCAGCGGCCAAAAATTGATTTCTTAAGGAGCTGCCGCGAATACCAATGGGAAGCGCGGGCTCAAATCCGCGCTAGCGCGCGAGGCGACGGCGATTGGCTCTCACTTTTCGCCGGTACACATCCGACGCTGACTTCGTCGCGCCCGCAATACCGCCGCCGGTCATCATCCTGGCTGCAGCAGCCGTCTGGGCTTGCGCGAACGCAAGGCACTTCTCCGTGACCATCCTCTGCGCCTCGCGTTGCGCTACGGCGCCGCCGGATGCCAGCCGCATCAATCGCATTGCGACGACGGCATTGGCATCCAAAGTTGCTTGTGCAAGTTGAAAATAGGAAGGCCAGGGATTGAACACCATCTATCTCCACGATCGGGGCTTGTATTCAGAAAAAGCGCCCGCCGCTCTCTTGTTCCATCCTTTACGCGGAGATTTTCTTGCCTTCAGCATCGAGCACGGCATCGTAGAGGTCGTCCTGCGCGATCATCTCAAGCAGGGTTGTGGCCAGCTCGGCCTCGGTCACGCCCATGGCGTCCGCCCGCTGGCGCAGCCGGGACATGGCAACCCGGCTGAGTTGCAGTGTCGTCGGCATGGCAAAGGCAGAGGACCGCGTTTGCTTTGGCGGTTGTGGTGGGTTGGCCGAGGGCACCAGCGGCACCAAGGGTACCACCTTGACCTCTTTGGGTGCGCGCAGGCTGATCTGGGCCTGTGAGCAGCGCACTTTGAGTGTGCCGGCTGTGCAGCCAAGGCGGGCTGCGATGGCTTCGGCATTCAAGCCTTGCTGGACCAGCACCGGGATGCCGGCCATGACGTCCTTGGTCAGAATAGAACGCCGCCGTCGTTTTTTTCCCGCGGCTGGATTCATTGCTTCTGCGTCGACCATTTCACTGTCTCCTCCGACTCTCGCCAAACTCAGCTGTTCTTCCGCACGGACGTAAAAGCTGCGTAGCCGCCGTTGTGGCTTGCCAACAACGCCCCCAGTGCCAAATTGTTCTTGAATTGTGATGACTGTTTAAAACAACCGGACCGACCCGGTCTTGTCCTTTTCGGCCAAAGTTTTGTTAGTTTGTTCCACAACGACTGTCGTGGAGGCCGGAAAGGGTGGTGGGCGCACAAGGACTCGAACCTTGGACCCGCTGATTAAGAGTCAGCTGCTCTACCAACTGAGCTATGCGCCCGGATTACCGCGGCGGGAACCGCCGCAGCGCGCGTGGCTTAGCAAAGGCCATCGGGAGTGTCCAGCAGCGACGCCGCCGGTCAGGAGCGTCCCCCTCGCAAGAAGCCGTCAAGATCGGGGGACCGGAAAACGTTGCACTAGAACGTTTCGACCCAGGGCCGCATCTCCATTTCCCACGTCCAGGCGCTGCGTGGCTGGCACAACACGTTCCAGTAATTGGCGGCGATCGCATCCGGGTCGAGCATGGAGTCCGGTTTGTCTTTTGGCTCGGTCCGCGTTGCGCTGCGAATGCCGCCGTCGATCACGAAATGCGCGACGTGGATGCCGTGCGGCGACAATTCGCGGGCCATGCTCTGCGCAAGGCCGCGCAATGCGAACTTGCCCATCGCAAAGGCGGAAGAGTGCGGATAGCCCTTCACGCTCGCCGATGCGCCGGTAAAAAGAATGGCGCCATGCCTGTTTGGGAGCATGCGGCGCGCGGCCTGTTGGGCGACCAGAAAGCCTCCAAACGCGCTGACGGCGATGGCCTTCGAAACATCGGCAGGGATCAGATCGACCAATGCGCCGCGCGTGCGGCCGCTTGCGTTATAGACGACAATGTCCGGCGTGCTGGAATCGCGCTCGACCGCAGCAAATAGCTTCGTGACATCGTCCGGATTGATCGCGTCACAGGGATAGGCCGTGGCACCGGTTTCCTTGCAAAGCGCGCCGAGCTTGTCCGTATGCCGGGCTGCCAACGCGACACGGATGCCTTCGCGAGCAAAGAGCCGCGCCAATGACGCGCTCAAGCCCGTGCCGGCACCGACGATCAAGGCCGATTTGTATTTTTTGTCCATGAACACTCTCCGTAGCCGCAGCGCGGCCCGCTGCAATCTAAGCTTGGCATACATTTATCGCGAATGACTGGGCCTCAGCCCAGCGATGCAGGAGCCAGGGGCCGGAACTCCTTCGGCTTCTCGCGAAAAGCGCGCTGATTTGCAAATTGCACGCCGAAGCGCCACGATTGCTGCAGCGTTACCCGGGAGAGGTCATGATTACCGTTCCCGAACTCGCGGCTGAGGCACTGGGCACTTACCTCGCCGAGCATATGGGTCGCCGGTTTGGCTCGACGGACGCGGAGCTCATCGAGCTCGTCCAGTCGGCTGCACGGCTTGCTATCGACTGTATCGGCAACAGCGACGCGCTCTATCACAACGTCGAGCACACGATGCTGGTGACGCTCGTCGGCTACGACATCATGCGCGGGCGAAGGCTTCTGAAAGACACAAGCGCCAGCGATTATGCGCACGTTCTCATCGCCTGCCTTTTCCACGACATTGGCTATGTTCGCGGCATTCTCGACGGCGACAGCAACGACGGCTTTATTGTCGACGCCAAGGGCGGCAAAGCCCGGCTGCCGCGCGGCTCGTCCGACGCAGCCCTCATGCCATATCACGTCGATCGCTCGAAGCTGTTCGTGATGGACCGGGTCAAAACGCTCGACGCCACCCGCATCGCCAATGCCATCGAGGCCACGCGATTTCCGCCCGGCGTCGGTGCTAGCGAGGACGGCATCCTGGTGCGTGCCGCCGATCTTATCGGCCAGCTCGGCGACCCGCATTATCTGCGCAAGGCCAATGCGCTTTACTACGAGTTTGAAGAAATCGGGATGAACAAGCAGCTCGGTTACACGTCGCCGGCCGACCTGCTCGACCTTTATCCGCAGTTCTACTGGCGCAACGTATCGGCGCAGATCGAGAGCGCGATCCGCTACCTCAATGTCACGTCTGCCGGACGGCAGTGGATCGCCAATCTTTACAGCAATGTTTTCCGCGCCGAGCGCGAGCTCAGCCCGTGCGGTCCGGAACGTTGAGATCAGACGACCAGCCGGAGGTTCTGCTCCACTCAATGCCTTTTTCAGGGCTTGGTGTTCCCGGATCGTGGGCCCGGCTTGAGGCTATGTCTTAAAGCCCTTAAGCGCTGCGCCTCTTTGTCGAGCTCAGAAATTTTTTCATCAAGCTGGGTCATTTTGGTTTTCGGTGCGTCGGTGCCGCGCAGCTTCTCGAGTGCCTGGCCGACGGAAAGTTTGTTTATTTCAGCCACGAGCACCTCCCGGTCGGGTTGTCCTGAGGCAGATATCCAAGCATGATGAATGCATGTTCGGTTTGATAAATATCAACGCCGATGACTTTGCAGTTGCTTCGGGCCGCGTTGAATGTGCCAAAGAAGCGGAGCTATTCGATCACCTCGTCGGCGCGCGCCAGCAGCGACGGCGGCACGGCGAATCCGAGGGCCTTCGCGGTCTTGAGGTTGACGATCAGCTCGAATTTCGTCGGCTGTTCCACCGGCAGGTCGGCCGGTTTTGCACCTTTGAGGATTTTGTCGACGTATGTGGCGGCGCGCTTGTACAGATCGGAAAAGCTCGGGCCGTAGGTCAGCAGAATCCCGGCGCTTGCCCAGGTCCGGTTAAGACCGACGGTGACCAGCCGTTTTTTCAGGGCGAGCTCGGCGATCGTTGTCGCGTGCAGCACCAGCGCTGCGTCACCAAGAACGGCAAGCGCCTGCGTGCCGCTCCTGATCCTGTTAAAGGCGGTCGCGATTTCGTCGCCTGAGCGCACCTCTATGAGCTGAAGCTCTAGTCCGGCCATGCGCGCCGCTTTTTCCGCCTGACGCAACTGCTGTGCCTGGTACGTGGAATTGGCCGGATTCCAGAGCGCCGCGGCACGGGTAATGCCCGGGACAACGACCGGAAGCAGCTCGATCTGCTTGCCGACAATATCGATCGAGACGCTGGACGTGCCGGTGACATTGCCGCCCGGGCGTGCAAGCGAGGCGACGAGCCCCGCCCCGACTGGATCGCCGACGGCCGCCATCACGATGGGGATTCTGGCCGTGGCTTTTTTGGCCTGCAACGAGGCTTCGGTCACCGACGTCACCAGCACCTTGACGTCCAGGCGCGCGAGTTCGGCGGCAAGTTGCGGAAGCTGGTCGAGCCTGCCGCGGGCCCACCGGTATTCGATCCGCACGTTGCGGCCTTCGACGTAGCCAAGCTCGCGCAGCCCTGCGAGGAAATCTTCGGCATAGTCCACCGATTCTGCCCCGGGGCTCAGAAAGCCGATCACCGGCATTGCGGGCTCTTGCGAGCGGGCGGCATAGGGCCAGAGCGCAACGCCGCCGAGAACGCCGAGAAAATGCCGCCGCTGCATGTCGCCCCCTTGCTCAGGCCATCGTATCAACTCGACGGCGCGGTTTGATAGGGGCCGAAACCGCGGCCTATTCGATCGCCTCGTCGGTACGGGCGAGCAGCGCGGGCGACACGGCAAGCCCAAGCGCTTTCGCTGTCCTGAGATTGACGACGAGTTCGTACCGGGTCGGCGCCTGAACTGGCAGCTCGGCCGGCCTTTCGCCTTTCAGGATGCGGTCGACATAACCGGCGGCACGCCGGTACTGGTCGAGGAAGTCCGGACCATAAGAGACCAAGCCACCGGCGGCGACGAAGGTCCGCTGGAAATAGATCGTCGGCAGCTTGTGGCGTGCCGCAAGTGCGACGATCAGATCGCGATGAACAAAAGCTAGGGCGCTGGCTGTTACGATCATACTGCCGTGCGGTAAATTGGCGAAAGCCGCGACCGCTCGCTCGATCTCGGCGTCGTCGCGGACGTTGATCGTACGAACGTCCAAGCCGAGCGCGGGCGCCACGGACTGGATGACGGCAAGTTGCCCGACGCCGGCAATGATGGTTGGGTCCCAAAGCACGGCAACGTTTCGCGCCTCCGGCGCGATCTGCTTCAGCAGGTCAAGCCATTTCCCGCTCAAATTGTATTCGAACTGCACGAAACCGGTGGCGTTGCCCCCGGGGCGCGAAAGGCTTTCGATGAAACCGGAGCCGACCGGATCGGGGACATTTGCGAACACGATCGGGATGGTCTTGGTTGCCCGCAGCAGGGGCCCCACGCTCGTGCCACCGGTGGCAACCATGATGTCCGGCGCAAGCGTTGTCAGTTCCGTCGCATACTTCCCCAGTTGCTCGGGATCGCTGGAGCCGCGGTAGTGCATCTTCGCGCTTTTGCCGTCGATCCAGCCGAATTCTTGCAGCCCGCGCGACAGCGCATCGACGATCGCTTTGCCCTGCGGATCCTCGGGAGAGACGCCGGCCAATATGCCAATGGTTGGCACGCGGTCGGCCCGCTGCGCATGTGCTGCAAGCGGCCACACGGCCGCCGAACCGGCAGCAATTCTGATGAAATCTCGCCGTTTCATGGCCGCCCCGGCGCTGATGCGACGGCGTATCGTATCGTCTCAATTTGCCGGCTTGAAGGGTCGAGGAGGGCCGTCACTGCTGCCCGCGGTCCGCCAGCGCGCGGCGCAGAACCTCGAAGATCACCGCGGTCGACCAGCCGAACAGCAGCACGCCGTTCATCGCCGTCATCGGGCCCAGCAGATTCCAGCGCCGGACCGGAACGACGTCGCCATATCCCAAGGTGGTGTAATTCACGAAGGCGAAATACACGCGGTCGGCCCCCTCGGGCGCCGCGTCGACCAGGGCATAGGCGAGGGCCCAGACGATGATTTCGGCCGCGTGCGTGACCATCAGCACCAGAACGACCGGGATCATGATCAGCACCAGGTGCTGGGACGCGTGCGATTTGCTGCGCGCGCTCGCTTTTCGGGCAACCTGCACCAGCACCGTCATCACCAGCGCGTGCAGGGCGATGTTCACCGCGCTGACCGCGCCGCCGAACAGGAATTGCCGCAGCATGATCGCCTCCCGTCCGGCTCAGGATACCCGTGGCGGCAGCAGATAGAGCGTGAGCGCGAAGATCAGGTAGACCACCGTGACAAGAAACCCGACGAACCACGCGGAGCGGCCGGCGTTGGTCACCAGCGCGGCCGTCATGCTTGCGATCAGCATCATGGCGACGGCGCCCGGCCAGAACGTCAGGTCCATCGGCGAGGGGCCGAGCACGTAGCTGAGCAACACCAGCACCGGCGCGACGAAGAGTGCGATCTGCGAGGCGCTGCCGAGCGCTATACCGACGCTGAGGTCGAGCCGGTTCTTGCGTGCGGCGGAGAAGGCCGCGACCATTTCGGCCGCGGCGCCGACGATCGCCACGACGATGAAGCCGACAAAGGCCGGCGAGAGCCCCAGCGTGGTTGCCGCCTGCTGCACCGACTCGACGAAGATCTCGCTGGTGAGTGCGACCAGCACAGTGACGGCGGCAAGCGTGGCCAGCGCCAGGCTCATCGGCCATCGCTCTTCCTCGTGCTCGCCATGCTCGGCGGCGCCGAAAAATTCGCTGTGGGTTTTCAGCGAGAACAGCAGCCCCAGCGCATAGGTGACGATCAGCACCACCGCGAGGCTCGCGCTCAGCGCATGCGTGAATTTGGTGTGAGCCGCGCCCGCTTCCGGATCGGCGACGACCGACGGAACGAGGATCGCGATCGTTGCGAGGAACAGCAGGCCCGCCTGCAGCCGCGCGCTGTTGCGGTTGAATTCCTGCGTGTGGTGCTTCAGCCCGCCGAGCAGGAACGATACGCCCAGCATGAACAAGGTATTGGTGACGATTGCGCCGGCGATCGAGGCCTTCACCAGGACGTATTGCCCGGCGCGCAGGGCGGCGAGTGCGATCAAAAGCTCGGTCAGGTTGCCCAGGGTCGCATTGAGCAGTCCGCCGATTGTATCACCCGTTCGCGATGCCACCTGTTCGGTGGCGCGGCTCAGCAGCGCCGCCAGTGGCACGATCGCCAGCACCGACAGGACGAAATGGAGCGTGTGCGCCTGCGGCGAAAGCTTGTGCGCGGCGATCGCGACCGGCACCAGGACGAGCAGCCACAGCAGTGGCGTGTTGCGAATGTCGTTGAGCAAAGGCATGCGGTCCCCCCGGGCTGATCAGCACATTTTGTCTTACCGCTCACCCCCGCGAAAGCGGGGGTCCAGGGCCATCACACTCTGAATTAATGTTGCCCTGGATTCCCGCTTTCGCGGGAATGAGCGGAAAATGTGCACGGTCTGCGCCGATCACACCAACCCATATCGTGCCGGCATCGGGCGTCGTTGACATGGATCAACGGCCACGCCCTGTGGCAGGCTTGCGTCACAGGGCAGGGACCATCCAAGGATCACTCAGGGATCACGCAGGGATCACTTATGGGCAAGGAACGTCTGGCGGCATTCAGCGACGGCGTCATCGCGATCATCATCACCATCATGGTGCTGGAGCTGAAGCTGCCGCACGGCGCCGACTGGGCAACGCTCGCAGGCCTTCGCCCACATTTTCTCAGCTATGTGCTGAGTTTCATCTATCTCGCGATCTACTGGAATAATCATCACCACATGCTGCACACGGTGACGCGCGTCGACGGCCTCATTCTGTGGGCCAATAGTCACTTGTTGTTCTGGCTGTCGCTGATCCCGGCCGCCACCGCCTGGCTCGGCGACAATTATCCGGCGCCGGTGCCGACCGCGGTTTACGGCGTGGCGCTCCTGATGCCGGCGATCGCTTATGTATTGTTGCAGAACGCGATCGTTCACAAGCAGGGCAAACATTCCGTGCTGGCCGCAGCCGTCGGCAAGGATCTCAAGGGCAAGATCTCGCCGGCGCTTTACATCGCCGGGATCGCGCTTGCCTTCGTGAGCCCGCCGGTCTCGATCGCGCTCTATGTTCTGGTCGCGGTGATCTGGCTCGTCCCCGACCGGCGCATCGAGAAGGCGATAGGGGAATCGTGAGGGATTCCCCCGCCGCGTGGCAAGCCCGCGCATGACAACGAGAGTCTAACGATCGTCCCTGTGACGGAACTTGTTCGTCACCAAATCGGTTTGATGACCTGACCCGGTCGCATGGATTGGGCAAACCACAGGGATGCCCTCACGCATGTGGACCCAACTTCTCCCTGGCGTCGGCGTCAGCGTCGTCAACTTCGCGATCCATGCGGTGGTCACCGCCGGGATCGTGCTGGCGACCCGCCACACCGCCGAGGTGACCAGCGAAATGGGCATGTTTGTCCGGCTGTCCTCGCTGCTCTTCATCACGCTGCTCGCCCTCATGTGCGCCCATATTGCCGAGATCGCGGTATGGTCCGGCTACTACGCCTGGGTCGCGCTGAAGCTCAACAACGCGACTTTTTTCGAATTTGCTTTCGAGAATTATACGGCGCTCGGCTATGGCGATGCCTTGCCGATCGACGGCAACCGCCTGATCGGCCCGATCACGTCGCTCAACGGCCTGCTGCTGATCGGCTGGTCGGTGGCGGTGATCTTCGAAGTCATGCGCATGGCAGAGCTTCGGTTTGGACGGCACAAAAAATCCGTCGAAAGCTGAACCGACGCGTTATTTGGACTTGCGTTATGACTTGCGGCCCTTGGGAGTCTCGCCGACAACGCCGAAGTCTTCGGATTTGGTGCCGAAGGCGGCACCTTGAAAACCTTCGGCGGCGATACCGCGCTTGAGCAGCTCACGGATCGCCGACGCTCGCGTTGGCATGCGCATCTTGAAGCGGAAAGTGTCCAGGACTTCGAGCTCTTCCTCGCTCAGCATGATCTGGAGTCGCTCGCCGCGCGCCGCCTCATTGGTCATGGTCCGTCTCCCTGCGCATAGCTGATGAGTATATACACTCATCGGCTGGTCGGTGGGGTGACGGCACACGACATCCGTCGATTGACGAAGAGCGCTTAGGCGGACCGTGCTTCTTTCGGTTCTTTCCGCGCGTCGCGGGCGAGGCGTTGCCGCCTCAGCTCCTCGGTGCGCTCGCGAACGCGCTGAATCGCTGCGTGATACTCCGCCATGGCTTGCGGAGCATCGGCTTTTTGCTGCTCGCGCGCCTTGAAAAGGCGCTCGGCGCGATCCTGTTTTTCCTGTTGGGGCATGCAGACTCAACGCATCAGGCCGTTGAAAGTTCCCGTAGCCCGCACCGCGACACCTTGGTATCTGGTCCAAACCACCCGATCTCATCCCGCGATCGTCATTAATCTGCCGGACAAAGGCGAAACAGCCCCTGAAGGTGGCAATATGCGATCCAACGCCCATATCCAAGACTCGAGCCACGTGCTAGACAGCGCATCGCCGGACACGGCCCGAATCGCCCCTCTCCGAACAGGCATTGATGCACAAATACTCAATCGGCCAGCTTGTCTATTTCGAAGGGGCCATGCAATACGACGCTGCGCGCGGCCAATACAAGATCGTTCGCCTGGTGCCGATCGAGCGAGATAACAGAGTCATTTATCGGATCAAGAACGCGGCGGAAGCATTCGAGCGCACCGCCGAGGAACACCAGCTGAGAACCGCGCTCGCGTAATCCTACCGGTGCACTTTCGGGTGCGGCCCGCATTGGGTCGGACCGGATTGTCTTTTTGCGCCGCTTCTCTTGACCAAAGGAACATCAATTGCAGGTTTTTGTGCGCGACAACAACGTCGACCAGGCTCTCCGTGTCCTGAAAAAGAAAATGCAGCGCGAAGGCGTGTTTCGTGAAATGAAGCGGCGGCGCTTTTACGAAAAGCCGTCCGAGCAGGCAGCGCGCGAGAAAGGCGAAGCGGTGCGACGGCTGCGCAAGGCGGCGCGCAAGAAGGCAATTTTCGACGGGTCGATCAAGGCTCCGCCCAAGAAGCCGCGGCTCGACGCCAACGGCAAGCCCATGCCTGTGCGGCCCGCTGCGCGCGGGCGCAAATTCTGAACCAAATTCGCAACCGGATCCTCAACCATGCGCATCTTTATTTTCAAATCTGACACCAATCCCGGCTTGCAGGCCTTCTCGGACGACCAGGGCGGCGGCAAGCTGCCGGTGCAATTCCGCCCCTGGCACGCGATCGGCGTTGTCCGGCCGGACACTGCGCCTCCCCACAATCTGAACCGTAGCGTGATCGAGGCATCGATCGCCAAGGCCGGCTTTCAATTGTGGCGGATGAAAAAAAATGGAAAAAAAGCGAAAAAGTAGTCGGGGCTAAAACACCCTCGCTCATCCCCGCGGCCGAGGTGGCTGAGCGGAAAGCGGTGCGCGCCGTTACCTGATCTTCTCTTTGACCTTCGCGCCGGTGCGGCGGATGCTTTTGATCGCCAGCGGGGCGCGTCCCGATTTCTCGGCGATCTCCCGGTCCTGCTCGATGATGAAGCCGCGCGCGGGTTCGTCCTTCTCGAGGCCGTCGAGCAGCTCCGCCGGCACGCGCCGGTTGGAGCGCTGCGAGCCGTCCTCATAGACGACATCGAAGAACACGAATTCGTTCTTGGGCCTGGTGCCCGGTTTCGTCGGCATGCCGCTCTCTACACTAAAAGAAACGCCAGCGCGACTGCGCTGGCGCCTTATCTCGTTCGAAACGGAGATTAGACCGCTTGCAGATTTGCGGCAGCGGGCTTGCCGCTGCGCGAATCGTTCTGCACGTCGAATGTCAGCTTCTGGCCTTCATTGAGGTTGCTCATGCCGGCACGCTCGACCGCCGAGATGTGAACGAACACATCCGGGCCGCCATTGTCCTGCACGATGAAACCGAATCCCTTTTGGGAGTTGAAGAATTTAACGGTACCTGTGGCCATCGAAGGCCCTCCTTATAAAAACGCGCAAACGCGTTGTTCCCCACGCGAACCATTCGCATAAGAATTCATCCGTGATTTTGCGTGTCTTGGGAAAAGGCCGTTAAGCCGAAATGACAAGTCCAGGCGCAACCGCGAACGGGGGTTATATAGCGATACCGGGCCTTTATTGCAATCACCCGGCCGGAGGGCCGGCGAAAGCTGGTAAACGCAACCGAAAACGCGAGCCCGCGGCGACACGGGACCGGTAGCAACGCACCTTGCTCTACTTCTTCTCTTCCTCGTTAGGCATGAACCCGCGGAAGGCCCAGCCGGCGACCAGTCCGAACACCATCAGCGCGACCGGCGGTCCGAACAGCAGCACGGGGATCGCGAAGATTTCATGCATGTCCCGGAAGCCCGTGCTGATGCCGTAGATCATCAGCCAGAGCACCCAGCTCATGATCCAGGCGCCGGAGAGAAGCAGCCACACGCGGAAAAATCCGCGCCGCCAGTTGATCTGCGCCTTGCTGCGCACCGTCGATTCGACGACCCGGCGCGGCATTCCGAAATGGGGCATTCGCGGCTGCTCCAATGGTCAGATCCAGTCACATCACGTGGTCGTATCACGTGATCGTATCGAACGGAGCCGCAATGGCCGTGCCCCGAGGTTCCCGCCGAACTCAAAGTCACACGACGTCACGCCGAGCCCCGTCAACGCAGGTGGCGTGGTGCTGTTCCGTTGCAGGCCAGCGGCGCAGGCCACGAAGTTTCACATGGTCAAGCCGGGCCGACCCGGTTTGCGACATGGTGGCATCCCGCAGTGCCGCATCACACTACCGTAACCTTTCGCGCTTTCCTAGGAACGGATGGCGCCGGCCTATGTTGGCCTAGTGACATTGTGTTCATGTGAGTGGTTTGGCAGATGAGCCGAGCTGAGCAATATATGAATTTGGCCGCCGAAGTGCGCGCCAAGGCCGAGCTGGAGGACAGTCCCATTATCAGGGCTGAATGGGAGAACCTGGCCGAGACTTATGTGCGGCTCGCCGAGCAGTCCGAGGGCGCGTCCAACGCGTCGACCTATGACCCGATTCAGGACATGCTCAACCGCGCGCAGCCGAAAAAGAAGAAGCGGTGAGGGCAGGCGCACGGGCGAAGACACACACTTCGCTCATTCCCGCGCATAGCCGTCCGAAGGACGCGTGCTTTCGCACGCCTTGGCGGGAATCCAAGGCGCACGGCACAACTTCTCATTCGTCATGGCCGGCTTTAATGCCGGCCATCCACGTCTTACGAAGTTGCATTCCAGAAAGACGTGGATGCGCTGGTCAAGCCCGCGGATGACGGCGCGCGAAGACGCGCACCGTCACTTCACCAACGCCCTGATGCGCTCGGACGACGTGCCGTGTTTCTCCACCAGCCAGATCAGGTCGCCGATCGAGATCCGCAGCTCGTTGCACCAGTAGGTCAGCTCGCGCTCGTCGTTGATGTTGATCTCGTCAGGGTCCTGCGGGATCCATTTGTCCGCCTGGCGCGGCATGGAATCGAAATAGGGATTGTATGACATCACGCACTCACGGCTCCGATCGCGTGGGGCCGCGCCATATAAACGCGCCCCATCGTGTGTCCCATTTTCATGGGGTGCCATCGCCTGGGTTTCGGATCGTGAGAGCCGAACCGCTCGGGCGATCACGCCTCTGAAACGCGCGGACGTGCCGGCCGTTCCTGTTCCGGCCGCGCGGCACGAGCGAAGCCCAGCGGGTTCCCATGCCGAAAACAGGAGGCACATTGTGCTACACATGTCGGAATTGAACGTGGGGAGCTTGCCATGCGTAAGACTGTACTGGTGATCGCCTTCCTGCTCGCATTCGCCGCGCCGGCGGCCGCTCAGAAAGCCCAGATCGAGACGATCAACGCGAAATGGATGGAGTTGTTCAACAAGGGCGATTTTGCAGGGATCGCCGAGCTGTATACCGCTGACGCGGTCGCATTTCCGCCCGGCGCCGCGATGGTGCGGGGGAAGGCTGCCATCGGCGCAATGTGGAAAGGCATGGCGGAGCAGGTGGGTAATCCGAAGGTCACGACCCTGGAGGTCAGGCGATTGGGCCCTGCCACCGCGCGCGAGATCGGGACCTTCAGCCTGACGGCCAAGGGCTCGTCGCCGAAGGAAATTTCAGGGAAATATCTTGCGCTGTGGGAGAGGGTCCGCGGCCAGTGGAAACTCGCCGCCGATATCTGGAACGAGGGCAAATAAACAGCGGGCACGACGCTTCCCAGGCGTGCGATGGGCTTTGGCAGGCCCCAAAAACAGCGACCGGCCCGCTGCGGCTGGAAAGTCCCGGCTGCCGGTCTCCAGCGGGAACCAAAGTTCCACCCGCCGCGTTTCTCGCCCGCACACACATTCGGGAGACGGCCTATGGGTATTCTCTGGCTCATCATTATCGGCTTCGTTGCCGGCATTATCGCGAAATTCCTCCACCCCGGCTCGAACGAGCCGGCGGGCTTCATCCTCACCACAGCGCTCGGCATCGTCGGCGCCTTCGTCGCGACCTATCTCGGCCAGGCGCTCGGCTGGTACCATGCGGGTGAGGGCGCAGGCCTGATCGGCGCCGTGGTCGGCGCCATCATCGTGCTGGTGGTGTGGAGCTTCTTCGCGCGCCGCAGCACGGCGGTCTGAACTCCGGCCTGACTTAAAGAGCCGGCGTCACCACGGTGCTCAGCGCCTCGCGAAAAGTGAGGCCGCGCTCCTGAGTCGCTCGCGGCCAAAGCTACGTCAGATCGCATGCCAATTCGATCGGTCGTGCTCAGCCTCAGCTAGCGCGCTCGCGCCGCTTGCGCGCGACCACCTTGTCGGCCCGAACCATCCACTGCCTGATGTCGGGTTGATCGGCGAGCATCTCATGGTCTGCCCGGTATCTGATCCACACCTGCAGGCTGGGGGGCGGATCAATCAGCGCCGCAGGCCATCGCTGCTTGGCCTTGCTGGTTTCGCTGCGCTTCTTGCGCGCCATCTGCCTCACCAAGCCTGTCGAATAGCGTCTATACACATATTAAGATAGCGATGCATTCAAGAGGATGCGCCATGGCTAGTGTCATCGCCTGGGAGGTTCGCGGCCGCCAATGGCCACGAGGGTAAAAGCGATGCGGACATCCGCACCGCCATGGGCGACAAGTTTCCGAAGCACATCTACCACTCGATCATTTGCATCGGCGCGCTGGTCGCGCATCAGGAAAACGACAGCTGGCGCGTGGATGCTCGCAGTCGTTTTGTTCGGGAGCCCACACCAGCGATCCACAATGGAGTCTTTTACCCACGTGCGGGAACACTCGGTCATTCAATCAACGAGACACCGACGAACCATCATCAATTTGTCTTGAAATCCGAAATTCAACAGCTGCGGCTTTTTCGTCTGCAAATGCCTGAAAAAATATTCCGCGACCTTCGGGTCACCCAACTCATCCGAATGTAACGCCGACCAGCTTTCCCACTCGTGAATGATGGCACGTTTCGCGGCGCTTAACTCGGCGTCTTCCCGAACTGGTTCTGGCCGCGTCACGTTGTCATCAGCAGTGGGCGGCTGCGGGTCGATTTTAGCGAGAACTGCTGCGACGGTCGCGAGCACGGCCGCTTCTTCATCAGGCGTGATCTCCGCCACCGCAGCGTTGCGGTTTTCATGCACGACCGTTTGTGGCGCCGGATTGTCAACAATCACGACAGCCGCACTTTCGTGCGCGGCGCCTTTCTTGAATTCTTTTTCGTTGATGACGTCCTGCGTCGCCGCGCTCGCGTCCGACTTCGTCAGCTTTCTCTCTTTCAACGGCGGCTGACGGCTGCTCTTGGCGTGGTCGCCCAGCGACCGCATGCGTTCCGTGACCAACATCGTCCAAGCTCCCTTCGGAACTGGGAGAGCTTAGCGCATGGTATCGAAGGGCGCACTGGTTTGTGGGTACTAGAAAGCCTTGGATGGCCGGAACAAGTCCGGCCATGACGGATGAGAGTTTCAACGGCTAAGGCCTTGAGCGTGCAGCGCTCTCGGCGGTGTGTGCGCGCGCGGGCAATCGTCCACCAGTCTTTTTCAGAGTTGCAGGAACGAGGCGCGGCGGTAGCCGTTGCCACCAAAAGTGTGTCGTAAACCTGACTCAACAAAGTCAGGGAACAAGATTTTGGAAAGTCAGGGAACAAGATTTTGGAACGCACAGGGGTCGAGTGGGGGCCAAGCAAGGAAACAAGCACTGGAGAAGGCTATGGCACGAGATTCGGCAGAGTTCGCACAGCAAAGCGGCGAACGCGCGATGCAGGCGGCCACGGTCGGCATGACATGGGCCCGCGACTTCACCGAGGAAAGTTTCAACCAGAGCAGGCAGGCGTTCGACGCCTTCCTGCGCATCAGCCGGAAAATGGCGGAAGATTTCGAGAAGCAGGCCAGCGCGATGCGCGAGCATACCACCGCGCTGACCGAAAAGACTCTGTCGAACACCATGGACTACGGTCAGAAGCTCGCGCGCGCGAAGGAACCGCAGGAGATCGCGCAATGCCAGAGCGAGTTCATGACCCGGCAGGCGCAGGTTTTTTCGGAGCACACCAAGGTCTTCGGCGAAAAAATGCAGAAGGCGGCGCAGGAATTCGCGCAGACCGCGTCGGGGGCCATGAGCGAGGCGGCCAAACGCACCGCCGACGCGCCCAGCCTGGTCGCCGGCGTTTCGTCGCGCGCGGAGCAGGCGGTGAAAAGGCAGAGAGCGGAGGCTTAAGCGTTCAGTCGTCATGCCCGGCTTTATGCCGGGCATCCACGTCTTGAGTCAGAAGAGAGATAGCGAAGACGTGGATGGCCGGGACATAGGCGTGCGAAAGCACGCCGTCCTTCGGACGGCTATGCCCGGCCATGACGACGAACGAACGAAAACAAGTGTTTCCCGCGAACGCGCCGAAGTGGTCCCCTTCTTCGGCGTACGGGGGAGCGGGGATTCCGATGATCGCGCAAGGATGGCCCTCGGCGCGGGTATCGGATCCCCGTTTCCCCCGATGCGGTAGAAGCGGCGTGTCGGATTGCGTCGTGCGACGCGGCCGTTCAACGCGATGTATCCACCTGAACGTCAGTCAGGAGGCAGTCTCGGGGTCATCCCCGACAGCCATCCCCCGCGCGATAAGGGAAATCACGGCCGCCTGCCAGATTGCAAACAGCAGCAAGAATCCCAGGTGTCTTTCAATTCTTGCCAGCTCCATCAGGGTGCCCAGCACGCCCGCGAGCAGGATCGTGGTCGTCCAGAAATCGAAGCGACGAAATCGCTGGTTTGCGATCGAAACGCCAAAGACCGTGACAAAACCACCCACCAGTCCGCCCACGATGCCGCTCATCCCGGCGAGAAACGGAATGAGCCGCGCCTCCTCACGCTCAGGCGGCGTCTCCTCACTCTCCGCTTTTTCGCTGTCGGATGCCGCGTCGCCACGTGCGTGCGCGTCGGTTTCCTGTTTTTGCGCGCCGGAGGCAGGCTCGGCACTGGTCGAAATCGGCGGCGGCTTCTTGTAGAGAGCCAGCTGCCCGTACACCACGGCGGTGGAATCATACGCCAAGATCCAGGCGAGAACGGTAAACCCGAAGGCCACACCGAGCAGAAACCGGTCGCGCGTGCCGTACCAGTACGTGCATGCAGCCACCAGTAATCCGAAGATCACACCGGGCAGCGGCGTGGTCGGGTCGGGGCCGGGCGTCGTCTTGAGCAAAAACGAGACCATCAACAGACGCAGCGGGAATTCGTAGGCCAGATAGGAGAGCACTCCCGTACCAAGTCCCAGAAGCGCGAACATGCGGACGGATCGCGAGCGCGACCGGTCGCGCAGCCGGTCAACGGCCGCCGCCGTTTCCGCGGCGATATTTCCCTCGGGCTCGAGCACGGTCACGGCCTTGAGATAGTTCGGCACCGACGCCATGCCTGTCGGCCCCACCAGCACCGGCAGCACGCGGCCACGCGGGCTGGGCCATTGGTCGCGCGCAAAGGAAAGCTCCGTCAGGGTGTAGCGGCCCCTGGTCACGCATTCCGGGCTGACCAGAAAAATCAAAAGGTCGCTTCTGGCGATCGCTTTCTGAATGCGCGCGTCGAAGCTTTCGCCGGGCGGCAGGTCGTCGTGCGAGAAGAAGACCTCGTGTCCGCGGTTGCGCAAAGCAAGCAGAATTGCGTCCGCAACTTCCTGTTGCTCAGATGCAAAGGTCAGAAATATCCGCATCCAGGACCCCCCGGCGCAGGAGCGATCATAGGCCAGGGTCCCCAACCCGGTAAGGCGCCTGTTCCGCCCGTACCGCCGCCTCATTGCGGAACCCGGCACCGCCTGGCTCGTTGACTGAGATCAATGCCTGCAAAGGCGCCGGGCGCTTATGCAGTGCACAATATTTGCGGGGACGCGATGCGTTGGGAACAGGTGGTGATCTACGCGGTCGGCGCGCTGATGGTGATCGGCGTGGCGACGTCCGTGTTCCAACTCTATGGTGTGGCGCTGGTCGTTGGCTGCATGCTGATGGTGATGTCGCTCACCGACGGACCGCGCGGGTTTAAGATGCTCGCCCGCGACGTGAAGCGGCACGTGGTAGGGCGGTAGGTGCCATTCATTAGTTAATACGCTCGCGCTTTAAAGAGGCGCGGCCTTTCGGTTGTCATGCCCGGGCTCGTCCCGGGCATCCACGTCTTGCGGCGGTACTTGGGGAAAGACGTGGATGCGCGGAACAAGTCCGGCCATGACGCGGAGAGGTTGGCGCGACGGGAACCCGCAATCATGCTCCAACGTTTGCCCGGTTTAAGATTTGACGTAAACAAGATCACGTTTTTGTGTGACTCGCGATTACTGCGAAAAGCGCGGAGCATTGCCATCTCCTGCGGGGTTATTGATCGAGATCAAAGCGCCGCCCACGCAGGCGGCGTTCACTTCGTGCAAATTTTCTTTGAGCGGGAGAAACGTCATGTGGAAGAGCGGAGCAGTCTTTTGTGCCGCAGCGATCATCGCTGCGGCTGGTTTCATGAGCACAGCGGATGCGAAAAACGGCGGCGGCGGTGGCGGCGGACGCGGCGGCGGTGCCGGTTTTAGTGGCGGCAAGGGCGGCGCGGGCTTCAGCGGCGCGCGCATGGGCGGCCCGTCCATGGGCGGTGCGCGCTGGAGCGGGGCCTCGATGAGCGGTGCGCGCTTTTCAGGCGCACGGGTCGGCGGCCCTGCAATGGGCGCACGCATTGCCGGAGCGGGTGTCGCGGGAAGCGGCGCGCGATGGGCCGGCGGCAATTGGCAAGGCGGCAAGTGGGCCGGAGGCAGGTGGCAAGGCGGTAACTGGAACGGCGGCGGCCGCTGGTGGCGTGGCCGGTGGTGGCCGTGGGCGGTGGCGGGTGTCGGGCTCGGCTATGCGGCCTGGCCGTATTACGGCGGCGGCTACTATGACGACTACTATCCGTATGTCGACGACAGCTATGTCGACCCCGGTTATGTCGAGAACGGTTACGGTGGCGACGTCGCGTACTGCATCCGGCGTTTCCGCACATACGACGTGCAGTCAGGCACCTATGTCGGCAAAGGCGGCCGCAGGATTGCGTGCCCGTGAGGCGAGGACGTTACCCTTTTATCCGCTCATTCCCGCGTAAGCGGGAATCCAGGACCACCAGTACAGAAGCTGCGACTAGTCGCCCTGGACTCCGCTTTCGCGGGGGTGAGCGGTCAAATATGTTTATTCCGAGAGAGTAGGCACACCGTCACACAGGGCTGCGCCAAATATGGCCGCCGTCGACTTCGCAGCGGGCGGGTATCGCTACATCCCCGCGGTTTTCCAGTATTCGGGCGGCGTCGCGGCGTCGCCCGGCCTCGCGATCAGACGCGTGCGATTTCACGCGCCGGTGCCGGTCGCGGCCGGGTTTGCCGAGATCGCGCGCTTCATCGCAGCGGCGGGCCGGCCGCTGACCTCGTTCTGCGCCTGTGAATTGCGCTCGCCCGCGCCGTTCAGCGACGACGGCTTTCGCGCGTTCAACCAGAGCTACGTCGTGACGTTGCGCGACTGGGGCATCATGCAGGACGAGCGCAATCCGGTTGCGCGCAGCAATGTTTGCCCGGAGATCGACCCGCCCGGCGAGCCCTCGTTTCATGCCTTCTGCTTCACGGTTGACTCGAAAGACGCCGCGCCAAAGGACGCTCCAAGTTTCGTCATCGCCGGCAGCGGCGAGGCGCGCGAGGGCGGCGCCAGCTACGCCGAGCGGACAATCCGCCACGGCGAAACGAGTGCCGACGCCATGCGGGAAAAAGCACGTTTTGTGCTCGGCGAGATGGAGCGCCGTCTCGCGCTGCTCGGCACATCTTGGGCCGCGACCACCGCGACGCAGGTCTACACCGTGCACGACCTTTATCCCTTTCTAGGCGACGAGATCGTGCGCCGCGGCGCGGCGCACTCGGGGCTGACATGGCATTTCTGCCGGCCGCCGGTGCGCGGCCTCGAGTTCGAAATGGATTGCCGCGGCGTGCGGTCGGAACAGGTTGTGTAGGCTGCGTCCGTCCTACGATTCATTCTCGCGCAATCGCTCAACAAACTCCGCTCACCCCCGCGAAAGCGGGGGTCCAGGGCAGTTACACCCTGACTCAGTCATTCGGGCCTGGATTCCCGCTTACGCGGGAATGAGAGGAGTGTGGTGCGCCCATTCAGCCCGCTCACCCCCGCGAAAGCGGGGGTCCAGAGCAGCTACACTCTGACTCAGTCATTCGTTCGCAACGCGCGCTCGCGCGGCGCCAAATGCATGCGGGCCTGCGCCGCAATGATCCGAAGGGCCTTGCCGGGTCCGCGCCAGCGCCATGCAAGCGGCGCGGCGTTTTCGAGCCGCTCCGCAAAGGCGAAAAGCATGACGGCCAGCATCGTCAAAACGTGTGCCTGTCGCGCGAACAGCGGCAGCAGCATTAACGCCCAGCATGCGCCGACGCACGCGGCGCCGTGAGAGAGCCCGAAGTCAAACGCGGCGCGATCGGCCGCGGCGCCGAAGGCGGCGAGCTGTGGCCGGCGATGACATCGGTTCAGGCACCACTGCTTGGCGGGCGAAACCTGCCACAAAGCTGCCGCCGATGCCGACAATGCGAGGCACGTAAGCGTATCGGATGAAGCCAGCTGCGCCGCGAGCGCCATGACTTGCAGGCCGATGCCCGCGGTCATCCACACGGCCCCATATCCGATGACGAACAGAAACATCGCGCGCGCCCTCCGGTGCGCGAAGCTGCGCTCGCGAGCATGCCGCAGCGGCGCAACAATCAGCGGCGGCATCATGGCGGCGAGCATCAGCAGCCAGTTGAACGAATCCGCTAGCGGCATTCGCAGGCCGGCGGAGCAGATCCCGGAGAGCGTCACATCACTCCACACCGAACGACCCCGCTCAATTGCTCTGCCGGAACACGCTGATGCGGCCGATGCTGATCTGGGCCTCGGTCGCCACCGGGTTGCGCGGCACCAGCAGCACGTGGAGTTGCCCCGCGTCGATCGCGCCGGAAAGATGCAGCCTGTCGATGATGCTGGAGATATCAAGGACGTAGGTTAGCCCGTCGCCGGCGTGCTTGTCGTCAGCCGCCGATGCCTTGCGCACGCCGAACAGCGCAACGCTGCCCGCCAGATGGTCGGGATGGTTGGCGGGATTTTCGCCTTCGGGCACGTTGATATAGACGTTGAAGGCGGTCGCGTCGCTGATCCCGCGCACATTTTCGAGGTTCAGGAAAACCCGGTCAGGGGCCGCCGACCTCGTGGCTGCCTCGTTCAGGTTGGTTGACAACCTGCTCCGGGCCGCGGGATCGAGCGCGATCGAGGTCCTCGCCTCCGTGCCGGACAAACGGATGCTCTCGGTGTTTGCGCCGAGGAGTTCGACGGTCTTGGCCATGGCGGTCCTCCGGGCAACTGCGGTCGCCTCCGTGACATCAACGCCGAGGCGTTCGAGCCGCGCCACGAGCGGGGATGGCGGCGCCGACAGATCGTCGTAAGTGTATCCGAGCGCCGACAGATTACTCATCTCGCCGGGCGTGTAGGTCAAACTTTGCCCTCCCGGCATCGGCAATATGAAGGCGTGCCCGCCGGTCGATGCGGGCCCATTGATCCAGTTCGCCTTGGACGGATCCACGTGGGTGGCCGGGTTCTGCCGCCATACCTCCCACAGCCGGTCAATATTCGCGTGATGCAGCCAGAAGATCGGATCGAGCCCGGCCGTGTCCGGATCGGACATCAGTCCGGGCTCTTGCGGGGACAGTCCGCCGCCTACCAGGCCATGCACCCAATCATGCGGTTGCGTCTCGATTGCGCCGTGGATCCTGCCGCCATGCGCGAATCCGGTGGCGACGCCGCCGAAGCCCGGGCTGCCGCCGCTCGCCACGCCCTCGAAGTCCGGCTCTCCGAGCGCGTTCATGTTGACTTCGCTGAGCGGCACGAAAACGTTGCCATCATTGTTCGGACCGTAGCGCTGTTGGACAAAAAGCGGATTGTCACCGGTGCCATCCGGCCAGTTGGCGGATGCAAAGGCAGGGGGCAGCCCCTCCTGCTTGAAGTAATTCCAGTACGGCAGCGCCCAATCGCCGGGTCCGCCGAGAGCGACCACCGCATCGCGAATGACCGCCTCGAATGCGATCAGATAGCCGCGATGCCAGGGCAAAAAATACCAGCTGCCGTGCTGACACTGGTTCCAGTAGGCATTCCTGTCGGCTGTACTTGGAATCGTATCCGTGGGCCTGAGATAGCCGTACTGCTGCCACAACGGCGGGAAGATGCCGTGGATCGCGGCGTAGAACCGCCAGCTGATCCTGTCGTTGAGTGCGCGCGCCTTCATGGCTTTGACGCCGCGTGCATACCAGAGGATCGGATCCGCCCAGTCCGACCCCAGCGCCCAGACGTTTTGGCGTGTATTTGCCATATTGCGTTCCCTCCGTTCGAGGAACAGCGGCCTGCCTTTGCAGCAAAGCTTTACCGGAACGAGATCATCCAACTCTCCGCGTTGCGATCGGAGGTAACGTGATGCGGCGACGATGCCGCGTATTTTATTTTTATTGTTCGCGTGTTGCCCGAACTGCGACCATATCCGCAATCGGCAGAGTTATGTCCGCAAGTGTGAGCCATTTAATATATGGCCGCGCAGCTTTCCGATATCACAGCACCGATATCGAAAGAGGAGACATCTCATGTGCTGCCTGTGTCAGATCGTGCCCGAACGCGTGTTGAAGCGCCTCGCAGCCGACCGCAAATATTCAGCAGAGCAAAGAAAGAATTTCGCCGACACAATCAAGATCGATGTCCAATTGCGACGGCTGCGAACGCAGGCGGCCAGGCTAACCCGCGTTGCGGCGCTCATGGCCGAAGCACCCACGGTCGCGCCCGCGCCGGCTGTGACCGTGTATGACTGCAATCATGGTCAAACCCTGCCCGGGGCTCAGATTCTCAATCCGGCGATATCACCGGATCCAACCGCAAAGGGCGTTTTTTCGGAAACGAAATCGGTTGAAGCATTCTATTCGCAGGTGTTCGGGCGAAATTCGATCGATGACGGAGGAATGACGCTGATTTCGTCGATCCACTTTGGCGTACGCTACAACAACGCCTTCTGGAACGGTTCGCAGATGACGTATGGCGACGGCGATGGCTCGATCTTCCTCGATTTCTCAAAAGCCAGCGACGTCATCGGCCACGAGCTGACCCATGGGGTGACCCAGTACAGTCTTCAGCTTAACTACACAAACGACGCCGGCGGCCTGAATGAGAGCCTGTCGGACTGTTTCGGCTCGATGTTCCGTCAATGGGAAGAAAATCAGACCGTCAAGCAAGCCGACTGGCTCATCGGCAAAGACATTATGGGACCCTCTGCACTGCAGAGCGGCTATACCTGCCTGCGCGACATGGCCGATCCAGACGCGAAGCATTGCCTTGCGCCACAGCCGACCAAATACTCGCAGGTCAGGCCCGGCATGGATCCGCACCTGAGCAGCGGACCTCCCAACCTGGCGTTTTGCACGATCGCAAAAGCCGTCGGCGGCAACAGTTGGGAGCAGGTTGGTCATATATGGTATAGGTCAATGACGGGCTTCGGTCCTGCACCCAACCTGAAAATGATGGCGTTTGCAGATCGTACCCGTGCTGTCGCGGCCGAGCTTTACCCTAACGACGCTGCTCTTGCTCGTGCAGTCGACGCCGGATGGAAAAAGGTCGGGCTGTAGCTCACCGCTCATAGAGCTTGCTGAACGAGGAAAGGCCATGAGCACGGTCAAGGTTGAGAAGATCGGGGGATTGGCCGGTTTCGGATTGCCCGGTTCGAAACTGAAGAGCAGCGGGGAGACTGCGATTTCAGCGCTCTCCCCCGCCGACCAGGCCTGGGTCGAGGCCGTGTTCCAGAAACCGCGCGGCTCGCAGGAGGCGGGAAACGAGCGCGACGCGCACTGTTACCGGATCACACGCACAAAAAACGGGCGCGACCAGACCGTTGAAGTTCCTGAAGCAAAGGTGCCGCACGCGCTCAAGGCGTGCGTCACCGACAAATTGCGTTGACCCTGATCGTCGCGGACATCGATTTCATCTTCGACCTCACAGTTCCCAACTCTTGAGCAATTTCCGCGCCGTGCCAAAATTGCCGAGATGATAAACAGATGCCTTAGCTGGTGAGAACGTGAAAGCTTCGAACTTCTCGTCGAGCATCTTCTTCAGGTAATCCTGCGAGGCAATGCCAATAGTCACGTGCGGGTTGAACTTCTTGCCCGTTTCGTTCGGAACGAAATTCGCCACGTAATCTATGGTCGGTTTATTGATCTCGGGGTCTTCCTTCGTCGTAACGAACGCCGATGCAGTGCCCGTCTTCACCGTGAATGGGGTGATGGCGTCGACCACTTTCTGTTGATACCGGATAAGGTCGTCGGTGGGCTCGATAACAATCCCGGCAAGGCCGATATTTTTCCAAGGGATATAATAGTACTTGTACGCCTTCAGCTTCCAGGTGGTCGGCTTCTCCCCAGCCAGCACTTTGCCAACTGCGTCGTAGACTTTGTTCAGGTCCTGCGTTTTGACATACCGCTGCAGAACCGAGATGTGTGGTTGATGGTCCTTACCCAAGGCAAAACCTTTGGGGAAGCTCTTGCGCAGACGCTCATTGGCAGCCACCGCGTGCTGGATCATCGTAGCGTCGGGATCGAGCAGAGTGTCAATCGCGGTGACTGAGCCCGGCTTACCAGCGCCAACTGGCCGCGCACGAACCGGCTGCGCGAGGGCAGGGGATTTATAAAAGACGACCGCTCCGGCTACGGAACCCAGTAATGCTGTCAATACGGCGCGCCTGTTATGTTTGTGCATAGCGAACTCCGATTAGCCACAGGGTGAAAGTTACCCACGCGGATATTGTCAGCGGGCCAGTGCGAGTAAATTGCCCCAAGGGGAAACGACGGTTTTTGTTTTTATGTTTTTTTAATTTCGTCCGCTTTGGGTCAGATAAGGGCCGTCGCTCGGCTTCGGAACGACGGCCTTTACCTCGACGGAGATCAGCTCACCGCCCGCCGGCGGCCGCTTTAATTGTTCCCCAACCTTGGACAAGTTGAAGGGATCGCCATCTATTCCGCTGAGCTTACTGCCGCGCGAGGCTCTCTCCGCGCGACGTCGCTCGCATTTTCCTCACCAGGTCAGCCATGACTTTTATGGCAGCCGCGAGGACCAGCGCGCAAAGGGCGGCCTTCGAGATCGTCTCCATCGGACCCTCGACCAGCATGGCGTGGGCCACGCCGCCTGCGACGATGACCACCGCGAGGGACATGTGCACGATGCGCCACGTTCGCAGTCCCAATCGCCGGCGGAGTAAGGCGAAGAGCGCGACGGCGAAGATCGCCCACATGGCGATCACACCGAAGGGGGAGAACGGCGTCGGCGATGCGAAGAGAAGGGCGTCGATCATGTCCGGCGGACTGGTGATCCAAAGGCCCGCGACGTGGACCACCACCGCCACGACCAGCGCGCCTCCGGTCCAGTGATGTACACGCCGTCCGCGATAAGCCGACAGTCCCGGTAAGTATCCGGCGATCAGCAAAGGCTGAACGAGCGCGAGACCCAGCGCGATAATCCCTGCGAATCCGGCCAGTATGTAGAGCGGGCCGCGCCATGCGAGCAGCGGGCTCGCCGATGCAAAGGCGGCCGGCACGCAAATGGCGGCTGCAAGGGCGGCCCAGATCAGGGTCGCCTTAGCCAATCTCATCCCCTTGTTCCCAACTCGCTCAGGCCGGCTGAAGGACGAAATGCGCCTCGAGGCTGGTCTCTTTTGCGCTTCGCATCACGGGGCGCAGAAAGACAGTTTTGAATTCACCGCTGTCATAAGCGAGGTGACCGTGCGGCTGGCCAAAGATCGGAATGATCTGCGGCATCTCGAGCCGGAACTTGCCGTCCTTGTCGGTGAGCGTGGCCCCATGACTCTGCGGCTCGTGCTCCTGCCCTTCGGTCGTGTGCGCCCAAATCTGGATGCGCTGCCCGGCGAGTGGAGCCCCGTCGCCCGCGCGGCGTACGGTGCCACTCATCCAGAAACCACCCTTGCCGATCCGATCCACGGTCGCAGCGCCCTTACGGTAGTTGTTGGACCCGCCCGACATCGACTCGGTCGGCGCGAGGCCTTGCGCGCTGGCTGGCAACAGGAGCCCGGAAACCCCGGTTGCCAGGATGGAGCCGCCAGCGGCGAGGAGGTGGCGGCGGTTGAATACGACGGTGGTCATGTCATTTCCTCCTGCGACCGTGCAGTTGCTCCGCCGAGAGGACGGCAACAGGCGCGAGACGCCACGAATTTAGCGCGGTTGCGGCCAATTTTCCAGTTGCGGGAGGCGAAGCTCGATAGGTCGCAATAACGAGCCAACGCTTGGATTTCATACCGGTCCTGATCCAAGCTTGACAAGACACTAAACGGGTATCGAGTTGGACCGAAGTCCAACAAAGTTCCGATGCCCGCTTTGGGTCATAAGCGTACACGTGCGGTGCAAAAGCGCGTGTCCGCTTTGCATCTGAAAGCCGACATGTGCGGTACAACTGCGCATGTCCGCTAGGCCAGTAGCGGACATGCCTACTTACTCAATGCGACGCTACTTTGATCTTCTTTTTCTTCTTGTCGGGTGCAGCGACCTTCGTTTTATTCTTGCTGGCCGCAGCTAGCTGCGTCGACTTCTTGGCTTTGCTGGCGGGCTGCACGTAGTACGTCGGCGCCTCGACCTTGCGCGCCATGAAACGGTTAACGCGCTCGGTCCACAGCGCGATGAACTGGCCGCTGGTCAGCGCCTCCAGTCCGCCCTTGATCTTGTTTTTGATATCCGACGGAACGTTGCCCCAGATGGCCTTGCGCGCCCATTTCTCTCCCTTCTCCTGGCCCTCACCGGTCAGGTACATGTTCTTCCATGCCAGCTGGTCCGGCGCGTCGTAATGAAACGCACAGCCTTGATACCCTTGCTGGTGGATGCAATAGATTTCTGCCGCCGTCGCCTTACGACCGACGTCCTTCTCGAACTGCGCAGCCTCAGTCGCAAACTTTCTGGCCGCCGCGATCGAGCAGTCGCGAATGTCGTAGATGTCGCCCTGCCAGTATTTGGCAAACTCCCAGTCGGAAAGCTGGAACAGGCACTTGTATGAGCCGGTCTTTGCTTTCGGATTATAGCCAGACTCAATTTTGGCAAATGCCTTCATCATCTGCACATCGACATCGAAAAGCGTTGCTGCCTGCTCGATCTCGGCGCGTATATTGTTGGTGTGCGGTGTCTGCACAGCACTGATTTCGTCCGGCAACGGCACCGGCGTCCAAACCGCCGGTGAGTTGGAGTACATGATGTAGCCCTTCGAGGTCGGCTGATCGGACTCATCCAGCAATCGAACATTCGGGTCGAGTGCTGCCAGCTGCATCCTGGGCTTTGGCTCGGCCCGGGTTTCCAGCGCGAGCGGCCCACGCTCGACAGGAGCTTCGGTCGCGACAGGAGTCTCGGCCACAACAGGAGTCTCGGTCACGACAGGAGTCTCGGCCACAACAGGAGTCTCGGTCACGACAGGAGTCTTGGCTACAATGGTGACGGCGCTGTTCGATTCGCGCGTGCCAACGTCATACGCAAGACCGGCCATGCCAATGAGAACAACTGGCACGTAGCCATATTTGACAATCCATTGTGTCAGCAAGCTGCTACCCCGTCCCCACGCCGCTTGGTTCAGAGTCTCCAGATTCTCCTCATCACACGCAAGAAGAAAGTGTCCGAATCAAGTTCCGGCGCAAACCGGCCTGTCAGACCTGGAACTTAACATTTGTTCAGATTATCGACGCGAACGGTGCCATCCGGCAGCTATTGCCTCTGCTTCGGTACAAAACCACCGCTCGCCCTTCGCGGCACTGATAATTATTCGACTGTAAAATTTGTCCCCGGGCATGTGATAAATGTGACGGCCACCATCAGTGATATTGCCCTTGATCTCGCAATCTTTCGATTGCGTGCTGTTCGGTTGCTTATCGGCTGGCTGCAAATGAGCATTCGATTGAGAAGCCCTCTGGCGCCAATCCCACGGCACCTCAAACTCTCCTTGCCACATACCGAGTTTTGCTTTGGACGCCCGCTCTTCCTGACTGACGTAGTCGTGCGAATATTGACGATAGGCTAATGCCCAACCTCTGGCGACCATCCAGGCATTTATGTCCTCACCCTCGACGAAGCACACCGATACGATGCGGCTGTAAATGTCTAAATCTTTCGGCTCACATTCGACGATGCGAGTGCCAATCTTGTCGGCCAGCGCAGACGTGGCGGTTCGATCACAACGAAATGGTTTCCGTTTGATGGTGCAGGTCTGGCCATTCTCAGGTGCATCAATGCCAAACAACCGGATTCGTGTACCGCTTATTTCTATGATGTCGCCTTCAAGCACCTTGGCTGTGCCGACGATTCTTTCGAGTTTCCGTTTGTTGGTGATGGGATTTTCAGGATTCGGCGTCGTGGCAGGCGCCAGGTCGCTCAAAGTGGTTCCGGTGAATCGCAAAGAAAAGTTAACGGCACCGACAAGTCCGAGAATGCCGACAAGGATCAACCCTAAAACTGATAGAAATTTTGCCAAGAGGGTTCGCCTCTTTGCTGGAAGGGGAACCTCGACAACGAATAGACTACCACCGTCGGACGGCCGGATGCCCAGATTTTTCAGAGCTGTCCGCTCTGTCCCCGAAAGCGGACATGTGCAGCACAACGAGGGATAAACGTGCGATAGTCCCCGGGAACGAATTGGCTGGGTATGGTATTTGGTTATCCAGGCATCACGATTTGACCCTCGGTCGACGCAAACGCGGGCACGCATTCCAACCGGGCATGGTATGGTAAATCGAATGACGACGGCGCAATCCACCGTGGCTATGAGGCGCTGGGGGCCTGCCGCCATTGTGACGCTCGCGGCAGTGGTCGCACTGACGGCGCTGACTGCCGACGCCGCGCCGAAACAGGCGCCACCCCAAGAGGCGCCGCGCGCTGCCGGTGAGCCGATCATGGCGATCGTATCGATCAAGGCCCAGCAGGTCGTTTTCTACGACGCGGACGGCTGGATCCTGCGCGCGCCGGTTTCGACCGGCACCAAGGACCGCGAGACGCCGGCCGGCGTCTTCGCCGTTGTCGATAAAGAGGTCGACCACCGCTCGAACATGTATGACGACGCCTGGATGCCGCACATGCAGCGCATCACCTGGAACGGCATCGCGCTGCACGGCGGCCCGTTGCCCGGATATGCGGCCTCGCACGGCTGCGTGCGGATGCCCTTCGGCTTTGCCGATAGGCTGTACAACAAGACGCGGATCGGGATGCGGGTGATCGTCGCGCCGGAGGATCCAGTCCCGGTCAATTTTTCTCATCCGGCGCTTCTCGTCCCGAAGGCGGAGGCCATCGCAGCTGCGCCGGCGCGGGCCGACACGCTCGCCCGCGAGGCGGCGGAAGCCGCCAAGGTCGCCGACGCGGCCAAGAAAGCCGCCGTGGCAGCACCGCGCGAGACGGCGTCGCTGACGGCGTCGCTGCGCAAGCTGGAATTGCTCAAGAAGAGCGCCGACGCCGAGTTCGCCGCCGCCGAAAAGGCGCTCGCCGCTGCCACGACGGACCAGGCGAAGGCGCGGGCCGAGGAGCGAAAGCAGAAGGCCGCATCCAGGTCCGAAGAATCAAGGATGCAGCTCGACAAGGCCAAGGCTGACGCCAAGCCCAAGCTCGACGCTATCGCTGCTGCCAAGGACACCGCCAAGGCGGCCGAGGCCAGGAAGGCCGCCACCGCCAAGGCGGCGCTCGATGCGAAACTCGCGGCCGTTCCGGTCTCGATCTACATCAGCCGCGCCACGCAGAAGCTTTACGTGCGGCGCAACACGCACAAGCGGTGGCCGGACGGGGGCGAAGTGTTCGATTTCAGCATCGAGGTCCCGGTCACGATCCGCAATCCCGAGAAGCCGATCGGCACGCATGTGTTCACCGCGATGGCGCGCACGGACGATGGCTTGCGCTGGACTGCAGTCACGATCGACGAGGGGGACGACGCCAAGGGCGCGCTCGACCGCATCACCATCCCGAAGGACGTGCTCGATCGCATTGGGCCGACCGCATTGCCGCGATCCTCGATCATCATCTCGGACGAGCCACTCAGCAAAGAAACCAACTATCGCACCGAGTTTGTCGCGGTGCTGAGCAATCAGCCCCAAGGTGGCTTCATAACGCGCGAGGTTTCGCCCGATGTCTACGTTGCGAACGACAACTTCCGGAACGACGGGTTCTTTTTTCCTCAACGCGGTTGGAGTCCCCAAACCGGCAATGCCCGTTGGCCGGGTGGCCAGGACTATCGTTGGCGCCGGTGGTAAGACGAAGCAAACCGATGCTCGTCGGTGCGAGCAACGATGGTACCGCCTGAAATTGAATCAAATTGAGCCCGTCAACGTTAAACGCAGCTGTCAGCGCGCTACCACAGCGCGTGCGTATCGGTGATGTACCGTTCAATACCGGTGGGAGACCGGGGAGAACGGCCATGCCTAGGTTTTATTTTCACTTGTCCAACTGCGATGAATATTTCCGGGATAACACGGGATACGATCTCGCCGACATTGTTGTCGCGCATACGAGAGCCAAGCGGCTTGCGCATCTGGTGATGACGACCTCCCGTTTGGCCAGCGACGAGCCTGACTGGCGTCGTTGGACCGTGACGGTCACACATAATCCACAAGGCCCGATTCTGATCATCCCGTTCGGTGCCTTCGGGATTGCGCCGCCCGGCGGCGGCAAATCGGTACGGCAATAGCGCCACTCGTGTTAGCGGGAATTTTGTCCGCTTTGGGTCAAAAGCGGACATTGAGGTTTATTCGATGACCTCGTCGGCTCGCTGCTGCAGGAACGGCGGAATCTTCAGCCCCAGTGTCTTTGCAGTCTTGAGGTTGATGACGAGCTCGAACTTGGTGGGGCCCTGGATGGGCAAATCGGCCGGTTTTTCGCTCTTGAGGACGCGATCAACGTAAAACGCGCTTCGCCGATACAATTCCGGAAGACTGGCGCCGTAGGACATCAGGCTTCCGCTAACCGCAAAAAAACGAAACGCAGACATCGTCGGCAAACGATGGTGTATCGCCAGCGCGTTGATCAGGTCTCGATTGGCCGAATTTTGGGGTGTTGGAAGCAGCACGAGAGCGCCATTTTCTTCGCGCGCGGTCTCCGTAATCGCCGCCTCGAATTGTGCAGGTGCACTGACATCAAATGATGCCACTCTGAGACCAAGACGCGGTCCGGTTCGTTCGGTTTCCCGCACAAGGCCCGCATAGGTGATACTTTGGGTCCAAAGCACCGACACGTGGGTGAGCTTCGGAGCAACTTCTTTCAGCAGCTCCAGCCATTTTCCAACGATGGCAAATTCAAAATCCATGAGGCCTGTAACATTGCTGCCGGGCTTTGCCAGACTCTGGGCAACGCCGCCGGCAACCGGATCGATCATCTGGGCAAACACAATTGGAATTGTGCGGGTCGCTTGATGCAGCGCTGTCGTTACCGGTGTGCTGTTGACAAGGATGACTTCCGGAGCGGCCGCGACCAGCTCGGAAATGTGTGTTTGAAGCAGGTCACGACGTCCGGCAGCAAATCTATAATCGATGCGAATGTTGCGGCCTTCTATCCAACCCAGTTCGCGCATCCCTTGCTGAAACGATCTGATGCGGTCCTGCGTTTCCGGGTCGGCCTCCGCCAAAGCCAGCAACACCGCGATGCGCCGCATCTCGCCAGGCTGCTGCGCGTGCGCACGGAGTGGCATAGCGGCCAAGCCCCCGAGCAGGCCCATGAACTCACGCCGTCGCATTGCCGCTCCTGAGGCCACAATTGTGCATCGTAGCCATTGAAACCAGCGAGCTGGAAGGGGGTCCCCGCGTTACGGACGATGTTCGCTTTGGGTTAGAAGCGGACATGGGAATCTTGGCGCGAGAGCAGGGAGCCTTGTATCTTCAGGCAACACTGCGGGAGGGGGAAGACCATGAAGGGCCATATATCCACGCGAGGCGTCTTCGCGGTTCTTTACGTGGTTATTTTCTTGGCCGTTTCGGCCGGCTTTGCCGCACCGGCCGGTGCACAGGACACGATCAAAGTCGCGGTCGGCCAGATCGATGCCTGGGCCAATCAGGTGCCGACGCTTGGCATGAAGGCCGGCATTTTTCAGAAGCACGGCATCGTTCTGGACAATTACGGCACCCAAGGCGCCGGCGAAACCCTGCAGGCGGTTATATCGGGCAGCGCCGATATCGGCATCGGCGTCGGCACCCCGGGCGCCATGCGCGCATACGCTAAGGGCGCACCGGTGCGCGTCCTGGCGGCGGCCTATACCGGAGTGCAAGATATCTATTGGTTTGTGCCAGCCAGTTCGCCGATCACGAGCGTGAAAGACATCAGCGACAGGCATACGATCGCCTATTCGACCAATGGCTCGACCTCCGACAGCGTATTGCGCGCTTTGATCGCCCACTACGGCCTGAAGGCGAAGCCGGCACAGACCGGCGGACCGCCCGGGACGTTCACAATGACAATGTCGGGGCAGATTGACATCGGCTGGTCGGTGGCACCGTTCGGGTTGAAGGAGTTACAGGCCAAGAGCATCCGCGTCTTGATGCGCGGCAGCGACTTGCCTTCCATGCGCAATCAGACCGTGCGGGTCGAAATCGTCAACGCCAACGCCTTGAAGGACCGCCACGACGTCATGGTGCGGTTCATGCGCGCCTATCGCGAGACGCTCGACTGGATGTACTCCAATCCGCTTGCCGTCAAATACTATTCCGAGCATATGCGCATGCCCGAAAGCCTGGTCGAATTGCAACGCGACGAATTTAATCCGAAATCGGCGATGAATCCGGACAAATTGTCCGATGTCGACCTGGTGATGCAAGACGCGGTCGCTGGAAAATTTCTGGAAATGCCGCTCACCAAGGAACAGCTCGCGGAATTTATCCAGATCCCGCCACGGTAGGGGATTTGCCGGGTTTCACTCACGCAACCGGTCTCTCGATCGTCATGCCGGCTTTATGCCGGGCATCCACGTCTTAACGGCGTGGCGGATTGCAAGACGTGGACGACCGGAACAAGTCCGGCATGACGCGGAGTGTGGTGCAACGTAACCACGTCGCGGATCGGAGAAGGCTTCGCTTGCTGGTAGTCCTCCACCGCTCGCCGTGGAAAAATTGTCTTTCAAACACAGTTGAACGAATTTCTTGGTAGTCCGCTACCGATACGCGCGAATACAAATACTTTGTGAGGCACCTCACATATTGGTTCCCTATCTTGTGCTAATTTAATTTTGTCAAAGGCTGATGATGTAGGAGGGCGCGATGCATTACCTCCACCACTCTGCCACTGTTTTCGCCGCCATCGTTGTTGGAACTATTGCCTCAACCCACGCTCAAGCGGGCAGTCGGGTCGGCGGCGTGACAAGTGCCGTCCATGACGTTGCGAGCTCAGTATCCGGACAGTCATGGGCGAAGAAAGTCGAAGGCGACGACGTTTCCGAAGATGAATTCATCCGAACCGAGATCGAGAGCAGCGCGAGAATTTCATTCATTGACGAGACGGACATAAGAATGGGTCCGGCGGCGAAAATGAAAATCGACCGTGTCGTCTTCAAATCGGGCCGGGCCGTATCGGAACTCGTTGTGACCGCCGAGGCGGGCGCGCTGCGCTGGAACAGCGGTGTTTCGCAATCAGAGGCATACCTGATCAAGACCCAAACGGTCATTATCAAAGTTCGCGGCACGACATTTGATCTGTTCGCTGAGCCGCAGCAAACAACGGTGGTTCTGCGGAGAGGAACAATCGAAGTCTGTGCGATCGACACGCCGCAAAGGTGTCGAACGCTGTCCCGGCCCGGCGATACGGTCATAGGAACACCGAGTGTTCTCGACAGACCACAACGAGCGGGGCCCGGGCCATCGGAATTCGCGGACCGATGCTTAAGCGCTCGCGCGATGACTCCCTGCGGTATCCTTGCCAGCGTCCAACCGACGAGGGCAGGCAGCGTGGAACCGACAAGGCCAGGTAACGCACAACCGACGAGGACAGGGAGCGTGGGTAGCGTTCCGAGCAGCGTGCCGAGCAGCGTTCCGTCGATTCCAGGACGCGGCGATTACCAGCGTGTGCCGCACAGGGATCGGGTCGTTTACGGACCGGCCGGTGGCGAAAACGCCGGTCCGGCAAAAAAACCGACGCCAACGCCGTCTAAAGATTGTTATCGAAACCGGCGTGGTTGCGGCCAGGGATCAGTGCCCGCGAAACCGGGCCGGCCTGATGCGAAGCCGCCTTATGTGCCGAAGCAGGATACGGCTTACGTGCCGAAGCAGAAGGTGCCTTATGTGCCGAAGCAGAATATGACGGCGAAGCCGAATTATTCGACGCAGGCAGTGAGGCAGGCTTATGCGCGGCCGATCCCGAGGCAGACGATGATCCCGAGGCAAACTCTTGCGCGGCCGGTTTACCGGCCTCCGCCGAGTTTCACCCCCAGGTGAGTGAATTGTCTACGAGAGGTTCACTTCTGCCCAGCCAAGCCGCCTAATCGGCGGCTTGGTCCGACCACTTCTTCTGCTCATTGCACCAGGCCGGTGACTGCGAATCGAGGAAGGCATTCGCCCGCTGCTGCGACGTAAGGCAGCGCGGCACCACGATCTTGGAACGGTCGACGAGCGCCTGGGTCGTCAGAAAAATGCGCCAAATTCGCGCCGTGGTGTCATCCGATGCCGTCAGTATCCGCTCTCCGTCGGGACTGAACACAGCGCTCCACACCGCCCCGGAATGACCCTTCAGAACCGCTATTGTCGTCATCGCTTCGGCATCCCAAACGCGCACCGTTTCGTCGGCGGACGCCGTCACGATTTTGTCGCCCCGGCTGTTGAAGGCGGCGCTCAATACGGAGTCCGAATGCCCGCTCAGAACCGCTATCGGTTTGCCCGTCGCGGCATCCCAAATGCGCGCAGTATTGTCGCCGCTTGCCGTCACGATTCGCTTGCCGTCGGGGCTGAAGGTAGCGTCGTACAGTTGCACCATATCTCCTTCGAATCGCAGGATCACCCGACCGGACAAAGCATCCCACAGGAGCGCGACGCTATCGTTCGACGTGACGATCGTGACGTTGCCGCTGCGTTGCGGTGTCTGGGTGCTCACCACGCGCAAGCCATCGGGGCTGAACACGGCGCTGCGCACCGGCGCGGTATGCTCCGTTAGAGCCGCAATCTGCCCGCCTGTCTGAAGATCCCAAACGCGGGCCGTCCTGTCGTCGGATGCCGTTACAATGCGCCGGCCATCGGCACTGAAGGCAACGCTCTGTACCGCCGCGCTGTGTCCCTGAAAGATACGGTCCTCACGTTCACCTGTATTGGCGTCGCGGACGACAACAGTATTGTTGTCGGGTATCGCGACCAGTCGGCCATCGGGGCTGAAGGCCGCCATTCCCGATCCCGCCCTTGTGAAGGTCGCAATCTGCCGACCGGCCTCGGCATCCCACAGCCGGACTGAGTTGTCATCGGATGCCGTGAGAGCGCGACGGCCATCCGGGCTGAATACCGCGCGCCCCGCAGATCCCGTGTGTGCCGCCAGGACGGCCATCTGCGTGTTTGTTTCTGTGCCGGCGCTCCATAGCCGCGCGGTCTTGTCGTCGGACGCCGTCAGGACGGATCGACCATCGGGGCTGAACACCGCGCCCGTCACCCGGCTTCGGTGGCCCCTGAGAACCATCGCGAGCTTGCCGTTGTCGGCATTCCAGATGCGGGCCGTATCACCGTCGGACGTCACGATGCTGCGGCCATCGGGGCTGTACACGGCAGTCCGCCCGGAGAGAGTAACAATCCGCTCGCCCATCTGCGCGTCCCAGATGGGCACGGTGTTGTCATCGGACGCCGTCACAATGCGCTGACCGTCGGGACTGAAGGCCGCGCTCGTCACGACGTCGCCATGTCCGAGGATGACGGACTGCTTGCCCGTTTCCACGCTCCACACGCGCGCCGAATGATCGAGGGATGTCGTAACCGCGCGCTCGCCATCAGGGCTGAATGCGACGCCACGCACTGACTGCGTATGCCCTTCGAGGATGTGGACCGGCTCGCCGGTTTTGGAGTCCCACAGACGCGCGGTTTTGTCGTCGGACGATGTGAGGACGTACCGGCCGTTCGGGCTGAATGCGGCATCGCGCACCCGTGCCGTATGCCCCGTCAGAGCGGCAATCTGCTTGCCAGTCTGAACGTCCCAGATGCGGGCGGTCTTGTCATCGGACGCCGTCACGACGCGCCGACCATCGGAACTGAAAGCAGCGCTTCGCACGACCCCGTCATGTTCGAGAACAGCGGATTGCTGACCCGTTTCCGCGTTCCACAAGCGCGCCGTCTTGTCCGTCGAGCCGGTAATCACTTGCCTGCCATCGGGGCTGAAGGATGCAACCCGCACCCCTTCTGTGTGGCCCCGAAGAATGGCCAGCTGATCGCCATTCTCGGCATTCCACACGCGGGCCGTCTTGTCCTCGGACGCGGTGACAATACGCTTGCCGTCCGGCGCTAAGCGCGCGCTCCACAGCACACCGTCGTGGCCCTTCAGGACGATCCGTTCTTTAAGATCCTGGTAAGCGGCGAACAGAGCTGCCTCCGCCTCGTGCACCATGGGTCTTCCCACGCCGCTGCGCGTGTCCGGCAGTGCCTGAAGGGCGAGCAGCATCGCTGTGCCGGCATCGCCCGCCTGGTTTCCCTGGTTCGCGCGGTCGACCAGGAAGCGAGATTGTGAGACCAGCAATTGGTCGCGTTTTTCCACCGCCTCGCGCTGCAAACTAACGGTATGTCGCCACTCGTAGACCGCGACCCCCGCCACGGCCGCAAAGATGACTGCCGCGGCCGCTGTCAGCGTCTGCATCAGGCGCGCGCGCCGACCGGAGCGCCGCACGAACTCGCGCGTCGCTGTCGGTAGCTCCCCCGAAAAATTGCGGACAATGCTTTCTGCCTCGGCGAGCGGTCGTCCTCGCCCGATCAGCAAATCGCGCCGGCGCCCGGCTGCGTCCCACCGGCGCCGCTGCTCCTCGACCTCGGCGCGGATGCGATAGAAATCGGCGTTGTCCGCCACGATCTTGCTTGCCCGTTGCCAGCTGTCGAGAACGCGGGCGTGGGCGAGCCGCACGGTCGCTTGTCCGCCTTCGCCGGAGGAGAGCAGGATGCGGGCATCGATCAATGCCTGCACCAGCCGAGCCGAGGCTTCGTCATATGCCGCATCGGCCAGCGGCACCGGACGGATGTCGAAGGCCGCACGTGCGGCCGTCATCGTGGCATCGCCGGCAGGCGCCACCAGCTCCCGCAATAACCGCGGCAGCCGTGCCTGTTCGGTTGCGCCGAGCCTGGCGAATGCCGCTTCCGCCTCCTTCTCGACCGCGCCTTCGAGACCACCAAGCGCACGGTAGGCAGCAAAGGTGAGCTGGCCGCCATGATCGCGGCGTTCGCGCGCCTCGAACAGCTGGTTGAGCGTGAATTGCAGCAGCGGCAACAGGTCGGCACGCTCGGCGTCCGCGAGCAGGCGTTCGTCGAGCCGTTCCCCCGTTTTCGTGTCGCTCTCATAGACAAGGCCAGCCGCCGCCGCCGGCGCTCGCACAATTTCGGCCAATGCGGCGGCATCGGGCGGGGCGAGGTCGTAAGACGAGCCGTCGTCCTTGAGCTGCTTGAGATCTTTCTGCGACAGAAAGTGATCGAACAGGTCGGCACGCAGCGTGGCGATCACCCACACCCGGCCGCTGCGCGCCAGAAGCCTGAGCAGCTGGGCAAAGCGGGCACGGATATCGTTGCCGATGTCGGCACCGAACAGTTCGTCGAGTTGATCGACCACCAGCAGCAAGGCCACCTTGACGGCGCGGCCGTAGCCTTCTTTCTCTCGCGCCGTCTGCTCGATGGCGCTGAACGTGGAGAGTATAGGCTTGGGGGCGGACGCATCGGCGTGTGCCAGCAGTGCGGCAAGATCGTCGGCCCGCGGGAAGTCGCTTGCGCTCAATTCCGGCAGGGCCGGCGGCCGACCTTGCTCTGCCTCGGGCAGATCGGACTCAGCCACCAGAAGCGCGCGCGCCAGCGCCGCAAACGGGTCGCCCACAATTTCCGCCGGTCGCATGACTGCGACGCGCCAGATGTCGACGCTCGGCACCACGCCCGCCGCGGTCAGCCGCGGCACGAGGCCGGCGCGCACCAGCGAAGACTTGCCGGCGCCGCTCGCGCCATCCACCAGCAGAAACGGGCAACCCTTCTCGGCCGCGTCCTTGAGCCGGTCGATGACTTTGGTGATATCCCGGCTGCGCCCGAAAAATACCGGTGCGTGCTTGGCGCCGAATGCGGCAAGTCCGCGGAACGGCGAGCCCTTGATCTCTGCCGGCCAGGTGAGGGAGCGGCCATGCAGAACCTTTTCTTCCAGCCAATTGCGCAGCAGGACTTCAGCCTGCGCCTCGAAATCGTCGGTCGACGCAAAGCTCTGGAATGCCGCCTTGAACTCGCCCGACGGCGTCTTGAACCAGGCGTCGAAGAACGCCTTCAGATGCTGCCACTGCGTTTCGATTTCATTGCGCTTGGGATCATCGAGCTGCACGCTCGGCGGCTGCGGGAAGCGGAAGACGTAGACATCCGGAAAGCCGTGCGCCTTGCTGGCGTCGATGGCGGTGAGAACCTCGTAAGCGGTGCCGCTCGGATAGGGCTCGCCATTGGTCATGCGACGGAAATCGGCCGGCAGCACGCTGCCGAGCCGGCTACGGAAAATCGCTATGACAATGTCGCACTGCGCGGCTTCCGGTATCTGCGCCTGGAAGGTCTGGTGCGCCTTGTAGAACTCAGTCTCCCAGCGGATCGGCACGATATGGACGATGCCCTGGAACTCGCCGTTGAGGCGCTCGGTCACCCGCTCCAGCCGCATGCGCTCGAATTGCGCATCCCCGGGCGAGGACACGAACACGCGTACCTCTCGCGCGCCGTCTGCCATGCTCTCCCTCCCTGGAAGGCAGCAGTTGCGTCGGCAGGAATTAGACTAGCAGAGGAGGCGACCCGGCGGGCTATGGCTGGTAAGATTTTCATCAATTACCGCCGAGATGATTCCATCGGGATGGCCGGTCGTTGTGGCCATCGGCCCAACGATACGCGATAGCTAGGTTACGTCCTTCGAATGGTATAGCGGGCTTCTGCGAACGAGCGGCAAGCGGCGGGAGACGACTGCGCTTCCAACTAATATGATGAACTCGCGCCTTTTCATACGGCCCCCGAGGTTCAGGAGGCAATCGCACCGATTTGAATGGGACACATTAAGAGACCGCCGATGTCCGCTTTGGGTCATAAGAGGAATTTCGCAGTGCAATCGCCGTGTCCGCTTTACCCCTAAAAGCAGACCGGTTTTAGAAAGTCCGCTTTGGGCCAGAGGCAGACATGATTCCGTTCCATCCTGTGGCCAAAGCTGACCTGTGTTCGCTATGCGGCGTTCGTTAGTACCGAGCCTGATAATCGTTTGCGCGTTCGTTGCGTTCCCGCTCATACTGCGTGAATTCTTTCCGCTCAAATTGCCAGCTGCGGAGTTGGTCGCTCATAACACCCCTCAAGGGCTCACTGATTTTACGTTTTCGGACGGATCGGGGCGCAACCTTACATTAGACAATTTCCGCGGCACTCTTATTTTGGTGAATGTCTGGGCGACATGGTGCCCTCCCTGCAAGGAGGAGATGGCTTCGCTTAATCACCTTGTGCTGCTCCTCGCGAACAAGAACATAAAAATTGTACCCATTTCGGTAGACGTTTCTGGCACTCTAACGGTGCGTTCTTTCTACGAAAGGTTAGGCCTGAATAATCTTTCGATTTACGTCGATCCTTCAAAGAACGTTATGGATGCGCTTGGGATAACCGGCATTCCGACCACTATCCTGATAGGCCGCGACGGACGCGAAATTGGCCGAACGGTAGGGCCTGCACAATGGGATGCGCCTGAAAGCGTGAAGCGTATTACAGAGATCGCGGGCCTATAAATCTATCGCCTCGTACTTTGCGGATCCCGCCACGCTAGCCTCTGCGAGTGCTGCTTTCTTCTTCCTGCGCCAAGCCACAAGCCACAATGCGCCGAGGCCGGAGGCGAAGAGTGGGAGCGCGCCGGCGAGCGGGACTTCGGGGGTCGACGTTCCATCCAATGAATGATTGTGCGCGGCGAGATTGGCGATCGTCAGCACATTTGCGTCGGTGCCGAGCTCCAGACCGAGCGCAAAGAGAATATTATCGGCTCCTATCATGGTGCGGCCGCGAAAATCCGGCAGCGCGAAAGTTGTTTGTCCATCGCCGCCATATTCGGTCCCAATCACCCTTTGGTCACCCTACTTCGTTCGGACATCCGGGAGCGGGCAGGTCGTTCGCTTTCGCCGATCCTGAAGCCGGGAGGGACCTAGGCCTCTCTCCGAGAAGCGCCACTTAGGATAGAAACGACGGTCCTGCAAACAGTAGGACAACGCTGCTCTGCCTGTCTGCCGCATCGTTGTCGCCGCGCCGTCTCAAGAAAAAATCCAGACCTTCTTCAAGCTTTCCACCCGCCGAACAGCTATTTCCAGCAGCGAAAGGTGTTGGGCGCCTTCGGCCCTGACACCAGCGGAGTCGCCGCAAGCCACAACGGCGACTCCGCGCTCTTTTTTCCGGAGTGTCGCCGTGCGGGCAATGAAGGCAAACGCATGTCCGATGGCTTTGTGCTTGTGCTGACCGTCATTTGCCTGGGCGGCGACCTTTTCCTGCTCGATCGTTTCAAGCTACTTATGGAGTAGCTCCCGGCGTCATCGGCGTGAAAGCTATCGCTTGTTCGTCTTCCGCCACGCGGCGAAATCGAGTTTGGTCTGCTCGTCGGTCGCTGGATAGAGACCGAGAATCGAGCGGCCTTCCAGGACTTTTTCGGTCACAAAGTCCTCGAACGCCGTCATTTCAAAGGCTTCGTTCGCGACCTCATCGCAAATTCCGGCGGGAATTATCACGACGCCTTCGCCGTCACCGACCACGACATCACCCGGCCAAACCGGCGCATCGCCGCAGCCGATCGGAACATCGATATCGATCGCCTGATGCAGCGTCAGGTTGGTCGGGGCGGCCGGCCGGCTATGATAGGTCGGGATCGCCAGCTTTGCGATTTCCGGCGAATCGCGAAACCCACCGTCGGTGACGACGCCGGCAACCCCGCGCATCATCAAGCGTGAAATCAGGATAGAGCCGGCAGAGGCCGCCCGCGCATCCTTGCGGCTGTCGATCACCATGACCGCGCCGGGCGGACAGTCCTCGATCGCCTTACGTTGCGGATGCGCCCGATTCTGGAACACGGAAATCGGATTGAGATCCTCGCGTGCCGGGATATAGCGCAACGTAAAAGCCTCGCCGACCATGTTTGAAAGGTTGCTGTTGAGCGGCCGAACATCCTGGATGAACTGCCGGTGCAGTCCGCGCTTGAACAGCGCCGTGCAGATGGTCGCGGTACTGACTTTTTTAAGCTTGTCGCGGGTGGCATCGCTCAAGGTGCTCATCGTGGCTCCAACACCAAAGTCATATTCGATATGCGAAAATATCCCGGTTCGCCGCATGTGCGCCCCGACTTTGTGCGGCGCCATCATAACAGCCTGAACAAGGACACCAAAAGAATCCGATGCTGGCGCGCGGGGTTGAGCGGAGAGGTTGGTTGCGGAGCCTTGGGAGGCTAACGTCCCGGGCGGTGCGAAATGCGGGGCAGGGAGCGTGGCGATGGCAAAAGTGAGAGTGGGCCTGGTCGGGTGCGGATTTGTCTCCGAGCTGCACATGTACGCCTACAAGCGTGTCTACGGGCTCGACGCGGAGGTGAAGGCAGTTGCGGCACGCGGCGACCGCGTCGTCGATTTTGCTAAGAAACATCGCATCGCAACGACCTACCGGACCTTTCGTGACCTGGTCGCCGATCCCGACATCGACGTCGTCGACATCTGCACCCCGCCCAATCTGCACGCGGGGATGATCGTGGAGGCGATGCGGGCGGGAAAACACGTGATCTGCGAAAAGCCGTTCGCCGGCTATTTCGGGCGCAGCGGCGACAAGGAGCCGATCGGAAAGCATGTGCCGAAAGCGCTGATGTATGAGCGCGTGATGGAGGAGATGGACAGGACCTGCGCCGCTATCAAGGCGAGCGGCAAGCTGTTCATGTATGCCGAGGACTGGGTCTATGCGCCGGCGGTGACGAAAATCGTCGAGGTGCTCAACGCCACCAAAGACAAGATCCTGTTCATGAAGGCCGAAGAGAGCCACAGCGGCTCGCATGCGGCGCATGCCGCGCAGTGGGCGATGACCGGCGGCGGCTCGCTCATCCGCATGGGATGCCATCCGCTGTCGGCGGTGCTTTATCTCAAGCAGGTCGAGGCGAAGGCGCGCGGCGAAAAACTCACGGTCTCGGCCGTCACCTGCGATGTCGGCAATGTGGCGGCCGCCCTGAAGCCTGAGGAGCGCCGCTACATCAAGGCCAATCCGGTCGACGTCGAGGATTGGGGCGTGCTGACGGTGACCTTCTCGGACGGCACCAAGGCCACCGTGTTCTCCGGCGACATGATTATGGGCGGCGTGCGCAATTTGGTCGAGACCTACACCAATGGCGGCTCGCTGTTCGCCAACATCACGCCCAACAACCACCTGATGAGCTACATGACCGACGAGGATAAACTCGCGCCCGTCTACATCACCGAGAAAGTCGATCGCAAGACCGGCTGGCAATACATCTGCCTCGAGGAGGAATGGACGCGCGGCTATCTGCAGGAGATCCAGGATTTCATGGAATGCGTTGTGCAGGGACGCGAGCCGCTCTCGGGCCTGACGCTTGCCTACGAGACGATCAAGGTGAACTACGCCGGCTACTGGGCCGCGGACGAGGGCCGGAAAGTGAAGTTATAGGGACGCGGCCCGGTTGGCTCCAAATAGCAAGTCTTTGGCAGACTTCGACAAGCCACCTCCATCAGTCGCCAGTAGATAAAAAGCGACGCTCGTGTTCGCCCGATGGGTCGCCCTTCGATCTAAGCGAGCCGTCATCAAGAGAAAAAGAAAGTGTTCGCATGACCGGCAGCATCTTCGCCGTCGTCGCCATTAGCTGTGCAGCCTTCATGGCGGGTGTCTACGGGCGCCGCGCTGCGGCTGACCGTCCGAAAAACGAAAAAGAGAAATGAGTCAGGTTAAAACGTGAAACAGAAAGTCCTGATCACAGTCGTCGTGTCGGTCGATGTCGACGCCGCCACGCCAGAAGAAGCAACGGAAAAGGCCACTTGGTGGTGGGACGGCGATCGATGGAGCGACAAAAAAAATAAAGTCGTTGCCGAAAATCCGGAAGGCGGCGCGTTATGGAATTGCCTGACCACGACCCCCGAAGGCATGGAGGCGATCGTGGAGTATGAATCCGTCTGTCGCGGCGAAGTCATCGAGGGCCACGAGCAAATGCAGGGCGCCGTCGCGGCCGCGCTTGCGGCTGATGCTGCAAATATGGCGCTCTTGACCTCGGATGAGCTGAAAAAGAAAAAGCGCCGGGTCAGGACAAAGGCAAAGCCGAAGCCGACGCTGATCGTCGACAACACCAAGACGCCCACCGGCAAGTAACCGGCTACTCCGCCGGCACGGCCATCGGCGCCTCGCGGCGCAACTTCACGCGCTTCAGCGCGCCGACGATTCCCTGCGGCATGAAGATGATGCAGAGAATGAGCAAAATGCCGTAGATCGTATTGGCGGCGCCGATGAAATTGGTGCCGAACCACACGCGCAAGGCTTCGGTCAATGACAAAGTCAGCAGCGAGCCGACGGTCGGCCCCAACAGTGAATAGACGCCGCCGGCGATGACCGCGAACACGATCTGCAGCGACACCGCGATGCCCGACACCGTGTCGGGATTGAGATACATAAAATATTGGCCGTAGATGGCGCCGCCGAGCGCCGTCAACGACGCGCTGATGATGGTCACGCGCAGCTTCTCGCGCAGCACGTTGATGCCGAGCGCGGCGGCGGCGTCCTCGTCCTCGGAAATCGCCTCGAGCGCCTCGCGGTTGATGCCGCGGTCGATGCGCTGCCAGACATAGAGCCCGACCAGCCACAGCAGCAGCGCGATGCCATAGAAGTAACTCTTCTCGGGGAATTGCAGCGCGTACCAGGAGTGGCCGGCGGCCTTGGGCGTGAAGCCGAGCGATCCGCCGGTGATGTCGCGAGCGGCCGTCAGCGACAGCAGCACGACCTGGCTGAGGGCGAGCGTCACCAGCGCAAAATAGTGACCGACGACCCGCAGTCGGAAGCACGGATAGCCGATGACAAACGCGAGCAAGGCCGAAAGAAAGACGCCGAGCGGAATCCCGATCCAGGGCGTGAGGCCGTAATAGCTCCACAACAGCGCCGGCACGTAGGCACCGACGCCCATGAAGGCGCCGTGGCCGAACGACACGAAGCCGAAGCGCCCCATCAGTGCCCAGGCCGTGTAGATGAAGGACCAGAGCAGGATCTGGATCAGCAGATGCAGGAAATAGGTCGGGGTGATCGCCGGCAGCGCGATCAGGATCGCGAGCCCGATGAGCGCGAGAATGCGGACGGGGCTCATCGCGCGAAAAGCCCCCGCGGCCGCACGAACATCAGCACGATGAAGAGCGTGAAGGCGAGCACGTAGGACAATTCGGAATTGGAATAATAGCCGCCGATGGCGATGATCTGGCTGATGATGAAGGACGCGATGAAGCCGCCGATCATGTTGCCGAGGCCGCCCAGCACGCAGATCATGAAGATGACCGGGCCGAACGTGTTGCCGATGAACGGGTGCACGTCATATTGCATCGCCAGCAGGCACGCCGCGAGCCCGGCGAGCGCGCCGCCGATGGCCGAGGTCACCAGATAAATGCGCCGCTGGTCGACGCCCATAAGGCCGACGATGTCGCGGTCCTGCGCGATCGCCCTGATCGCGGTGCCGATATAAGTGCGCTTAAGAAAGAAATAGAGCGCAACCGCGCCGACGAGGCCAAGGCCGAAGGCGATGAGCCGCGCAAAGCTGACATAGATCGTGGCGATTTCGAGGATCGGCAGCCGCACGCCGATATTGCGGAATTCGGTTCCGAACAAAAGCGTCGCGAAGCTCTGCAGGAAAAACAGCAGCCCGCCGGTCGCCAGCAGCTGGTTGAGCGGCGGCGAGTTGAGAACCGGGGCAATGATGAGCAGGTGAACCATGACGCCGAACGCGGCCATGGCCGCGATCGCGATCAGGCAGGCGAGGGGCAGCGGCACGCCGTACTGGGCATAGAGGAAATAAATGACATACATGCCGCACATCACGATGTCGGCATAGGCGATCCAGACGACGTCGATCACCCCGAAGATCAGGTTGAGCCCGAGCGCGAGCAAGGCCAGCACGCCGCCGAGCAGGAGGCCGTTGATGATCGCTTCGAGGAGGTAGATGTCCATCGCGGCTACAGACCCAACTACAAACCCATGTATGACTTGCGAATAAAATCGTTGTTCCTGAGCTCGGCCGCGGTGCCGGCGAGCTTAATGGCGCCGACCTCAAGCAAATAAGCGCGGTCGACGACCTCGAGCACCTGCTGGACATTCTGCTCCACGATCAGCACCGTCAGTCCCTCGGCGCGGATGCGCTGCACCAGCTCGAACACCTGCGCAACGACCAGCGGCGCGAGGCCGGCGGACGGCTCGTCCATGAGCAGCAATTTCGGCCCGGACATCAACGCGCGGCCAATAGCGCACATCTGCTGCTCGCCGCCGGACAGGGTTCCGGCCAGCTGCTCACGGCGATCCTTCAGGCGGGGAAACAGCGTGTAGATCCGTTCGACCTGCTCGGCGAAGCGCTGGCGTGCCTGCGGGATGAAGGCGCCGATGCGCAAATTGTCCTCGACGCTGAGCCGCGGAAACAGCCGGCGGTTCTCCGGCACATGCGCGATGCCCTGCTCGACCATGCGGTGCGCGGGGAGGCCGCCGACCGGCCGGCCTTCCAGGGTCATAGCGCCGTCGCGCAGCGGCAACAGGCCGGAAATCACGCGCATCAGCGTGGTCTTGCCGGCGCCATTCGGCCCGATGACGCCGACCGCTTCGCCCTGCGGCACTTCGAGGGAAACGCCGAACAGAGCCTGAAACGAGCCGTAGCCTGCGGAGACTGCGGCGAGGGACAGCATCAGGAGGCCGCCTTTTTCTTGCCGAGATAGACCTCGGTGACGCGCGGATCGACGGCGGCCTGCGCCGGCGTGCCCTCGAAAATCTTTTCGCCGTGGTCGAGCACGATGACGCGGTCGACGATGCGCATCAGCACGCCCATGATGTGCTCGACCCAGACGATGGTGATGCCCATGCGGCTGCGGATTGCGCCGAGCATGTCGGCGGCGCGCTCCATCTCGGCGTGATCGAGCCCGCCCAGACTCTCATCGGCAAGCAGCAACTTCGGCTTGGTGGCGAGCGCGCGCGCGAGCTCGAGCTTCTTGAGGGCGGCGGCGCCGAGCCCGCCGGTCTGCGCCGCGGCATCCGACGGCAGTCCGACCATCTCGAGCGCCTCCTGCGCCCGATTTTGCGCCTCGGCCCGTGAGATGCCGCCGGCCTCGCCGTAATAGGCGGCAAGGGCGACGTTTTCGAGCAGCGACAGCTTGCGGAACGGACGCGGGATCTGGAACGTGCGCGCGATGCCCTGATGGCAGATCGCGTGCGCGGGCAGCCCGCCGATTTCGTTGCCCGCGAAGCGGATCGAGCCCGCGGTCGGTTGCAGGTTGCCCGCGATCAGGTTGAACGTCGTGCTTTTGCCGGAGCCATTGGGCCCGATCAGGCCGAGGATCTCGCCCTCACGCACGTCGAAGGACACCTGATTGACCGCCAGGAATCCTCCGAAGCGCTTGCAGAGCCCCTCGACTGCCAGCATCGCCGGTTACATGCAACTACATGGTTCAGTTACATGGCGTAGACGGACGACTTCGGCAGCGGCAGCACCGGATCTTGAGTCCGGATCAAGGTCGGATAAACGACCGAGATGTGCTCGCCGGCATTCTGCATGACGACCGGCGTCGAGCGCTCGTTCTGGCCGGACATCTGCGTGCCGGGCTTGAAGAACTTCACGCCATAGCCCTGGATGGTTCCGCCCGGCGCGATGTCGACGTCGAGCGCGGCCTTGCGAACCGCCTCGGGGTCGAAGCCACCGTATTTCTCCTTGGCGACCGGCAGCACATTGTTGAGCAGGATCCAGGTCTGGTTGAAGCCCATCGAGCAGTGCGGCGGCACGTCGGTGGCATTTGCTTTCGCTTTGTAGCGCTCGACCATGATCTTGATCAGCTCGCCCATGCCGGGCGCGAGCTTCGAGGGATCGAGCAGCTGCGCGGGCACCGGATCGATGTTGCAGAAGTTGTCGATGTCCTTGCCGAAAGTGGCGCGCAATTTGTCGAGCTGGCTGTAGCCGGCGCCGGCGCCGATCAGCATCTTGAAGCGCAGCCCGCTTTCGCGCGCCTGGCGCAGGAACAGAGTGATGTCGGGGTTGTAGCCGGCATGCGAGATGACGTCGGCATTGGCGCGCTTGAGCTTGGTGACCAGCGACGAGAGGTCGGGCGCCGACGCGGAATAGCCTTCGCGCAGCACGATCTGCAGGCCGGCTTCCTTGGAGTAGTGCTCGTCGGCGGCCGCGACACCCACGCCGTAGGGCCCGTCTTCGTGAATCAGCGCGACCTTCAAATCCTTGGGCTCGATGCCGAGCTTGGCCTTGGCGTTCTCGGCGAGGAAGCCGGCGAAGGCCTGGCCGTACTGGTCGGAGTGGATCTGCGCGCGGAACACGTATTGCAGATTCTTGTCTTTGAAAACGGCGGTGGAGACCGCGGTGGTGATCCAGAGGATCTTCTTCTGCGCCTCCACCCTGGCGGCGAGCGGCACCGCGTGCGCGCTGGCATAGACGCCGTCGACGATATCGATCTTCTCCTGGTTGATCAGGCGCTCGACTTCGTTGATCGCGACATCGGCCTTGCTTTGCGAGTCGGCGTTGACCGGCACGACCTTGTATTTGCCGCCGACGCCGCCGCGCTCGTTGCACAGGTCGATTGCGATCTGCGCGCCGATCGCGCAGGCGACCGAGCCTCCGGCCGCGAACGGCCCCGAGTGATCGAAGATGACGCCGATGCGCACCGTTTCGGCCTGGGCCTGGGCGTAGCGCCAGTCGAGGCTGAAAGCGGCGGCGGCAGCGGCGGAATTTTTCAGAAGCGTTCTGCGAGATGTCTTCATCGCATTCCTCCCCAGGAATACCGGCAAGAACAATGCTTACCGGCTGATTTTACGCGCTGTTATTGGGCTCAGTATTTGGAGAACGCAATGCAATGTCAACGCAGCGATTTGGCCGCTTATTCCCGCAAAAGGGGTCGAACGGACAGCGTGGCACGGCACTAGGAAGTGCAGGCATGCACTGCCATAATCGCCTCGACCCCGAACTTGCCGGGAGGTGTCATGGCTCAACCCCAACTTAAGCGCGCAGTCCGCGATTGGCCGTTCAAGGTCAAGCCCCTCCACACTGTGCTCGGCTGCGAGATCACCGGCATCACACTTGCGGAGGCGGTGTCGCCGGCGATGTTCGCCAAAGTCTATGAAGCCTTCCTGGACTTTGAACTGATCCTGTTCCGCGACGTCGATCTGGCGCCGGCGACGCAGGTCGCGTTCGCGCGCAATTTCGGCGAGGTGCAGATTCACGTGCTCAGCCAGTACCACGGCTACAAGGAGCATCCGGAAATTTACATGCTGTCGAACCTCGACAAGGACGGCAATCCGAGCGGCAAGCACCCGGACAGAGGCACGCTGTACTGGCACACAGACGGCTCCTGGAAGGAGCGTACGGGGCAGGCAACCATGATGTATTCGGAGATCGTGCCGGGCGCCGGCGGAGAAACCGAATTCGCCGACATGTATTCGGCCTACGATTTGCTGCCGGCCGCAATGAAAACCAGGATCGAGGGCCGCCGCGCCATTCACAATTTTGACTTTTCGCGCACGCGCCGCCACGGCGAGGATCCGCTGACGGCGGAGCAAAAGGCCAAGGTGCCGCCGGTCGCGCATCCGATCGTGCGCTCGCACCCGGACACGGGACGCAAGGCCATTTTCCTCGGCGACCATGCCGAGACGGTCGAAGGTATGGATTACGCCGAAGGCCGCGCGCTGATCGAGGAACTTAACGAGATGATCACGCCGCAGTCGCTTGTCTATAGCCACCGTTGGGCTCCGCGCGAGTGCATTGTGTGGGATAACCGCTGCACCTTGCACCGCGCCACGGGTTTCGACGAGGCGCGCCTGAAGCGCGTCATGCGGCGCTGCACGATTGTCGGCGACAAGCCGTTTTGAGCGTCGTTGCTCAAGTCGGCCGGATGATATCTAATTGTTCTTACTGCGGCCTGAAAACACATAAAAACAAATAACCAGGGGGGTGTCTATGAAAAGTGCCATCTCGAAATTCGGATGCGCAGCCTTCGTCATTGGCGCTGTCGCGCTTGGCGTATCCACCGATGCCAATGCTCAACGCAAATTTACATTCGGCTACGATCAGCCCCGCTCGACGGCGTATGGCATCGCCGCCGACATCTTCGATGCCAAGCTCAAGGAAGTGAGCGGCGGCAAGCTGAGCATCGACCAGTTCCCCGGCGCGCAGCTCGGCCAGGAGCCAGTGATGCTGCAGAAACTTCGCACCGGTGATATCGACTTCGTCATCACCTCCACCGCCAATGCTTCCACGGTGGCGCCGCAGGCCGGCGTCTTCTCGCTGCACTTCCTGTTCCGTGACAAGGATCACCTGGCCAAGTCGCTCGCCGATCCGGAGGTGTCGAAGGCGTTCCGCGCGATGATCGCCGATTCGGTGCAGGGCGCGCAGGTGCTCGGATTGATGACTATGGGCCTGCGCAACATGTATTCGAAGAAAGAGATCAAGTCGGTCGCCGACGTCAAAGGCGAGAAGATCCGTGTTCAGGCGACCAAAACCGAGGATACGCATTTCCCGGCCTATGGCGCGCAGACCGTGCACATGCCGTTCGGCGAGGTCTACACCTCGTTGCAGACCGGCGTCGTCAACGTCGCGGAGAATGGCGTCAACGTCTACATGGCCAACAAGCACTACGAGGTGGCGCCGGTGCTCTCGATGACCGAGCATGAGGCGAACAACAACTGCATCTGGGTCAGCGATAAGACCTGGAAGAGCCTCAGCCCGCAGGAACAGCAATGGGTGCAAGCCGCCGCCGACGAGGTCGCCATGAAAGAGCCGGCGCTCGGGCTCAAGCTGGAGGCGGATTCGGCCACGAAGCTCAAGACCATGGGCGTCAAGGTTGTCGAAAACGTCGACAAGTCGGGCTTCATGACAGCGGCCAAGCCAATCCAGGATCAGCTCGCCAAGGAACTCGGTCCGCACGCCGTGAAAATTCTCGACCTCGTTCGCAACGTTAAATGATCCGATCGTAGCTGCGACCCGGGCGGCGGCGCGAAATTGCCGCCGCCCATCGCATGCCACCTGACGTGGGGGAAACTCTTGGCCAAGCCGCCGCTCGTGGTCGCGCGCCACCGCCACCTGAAATGGCGGGTGCTGGATCCGCTCGAGCATGTCCTGATGGTGCTGTGCGGAGTTTCCATCGCAGGTTTCACCTGTTCGGTGTTCCTCGACGTCGTGACGCGCACGATCGGAACTCCGTTCCTCTGGCTGCAACTCGTCACCACGGGGTTCTTCGCCTGGGGCGTGTTCATCGGAATGGCCGTGGCCACACGGCGCATCGATCATCTCAATCTGGTCGAGATCACCAAGCGCCTGAGAGGGTCAACACGCACATTTCTGGAGACGTTTAACCGGCTTGTTATTTTATCGGTTGCCCTGGCGATGGTGGTGTTCGGCATCCAGAACTTCATGAACGATCTCGGCAGCTTTCGGGCGCCTTCACTGATTCCGCTCGCGACCTACACCGCCAGTGTGCCGATTGCCGGCGCGCTGATCGTGCTGTTCTGCATCGAGCAATTGGTCAATGGCTGGCGCCACGGCTTCGAGGGCCCTGAAGACGCCGACGATTTTGCGGGGATCGTGAAATGACGAACGGCATGATCCTTCTGCTGATGACGGCCCTTTTTCTGATCTTTGGCTACATGGGCGTGCCGGTTGCATTTGCATTGATGGCAGGTGTGCTCGTCGCCTGTGCTCTCACCCCGATCAGCATGCAGTCGATGATCGGACAGATGTTCCATGGCATCGATTCCGAAATCCTGCTGGCGGTGCCGTTCTTCCTGCTGGTCGGTGAACTAATGACCTCGGCCGACGTCACCAACCGGATGATCCGGCTGGCGCAGACCATGGTCGGCCACATGCGGGGTGGCCTGGCCCAGGTCGTCACCTTGTTCAGCATGTTTTTCGCCGGCATTTCCGGCTCCTCCACGGCGGATGTCGCCGTGCTGAGCCGCACGGTCGCGCCGGAAATGACCCGCGAGGGCTATGACCGGGCCTTTACAGCAGCGCTCATTGCCTGCGCCTCGACAATGGCCAACCTCATTCCGCCGAGCATCATGGCGGTGGTCTACGGCGCGACCGGCAACGTCTCGATCGGCGGGCTGTTTCTGGCCGGCATCGCGCCTGGCATCGTCGTCGGCATCGGATTGATGATCTATTCGCACTTTTTCGGTCCGGTCGGCCTCAGGAAACCGCGCGCCTCGCTCTGCGAATTCGCCGATGCGGTGCGCGCCTCCATACTGCCGCTGATGATCCCGTTGATCATCATGGGGGGCATCCTGACCGGATGGTTCACGCCGACCGAGGCCGGCATGGTGGCCTCGGTCTACATCCTGCTGGTGCTGGTGCCGCTCCTCGCCCGCGGCCATATCCCGAACCTGCCGCGCGACTTTGTGTACACCGGCTTGCTCTATTCCATCCCGCTGGCGTTGGTCGCGGCCGCGTCCGCCTTCGGCTGGATGCTGGCCTATTTGCGCGGGCCCGATATCGTCTCGGGGTGGATAGAACTGGTCGCCGGACACGACGGCCGCATCATCATGCTGTTGCTGGTGCTGCTGTTCATAGTGATCGGAGATTTCATGGATGCGGTTCCGGCCATCATCATCTTCATGCCGATCGTCATCAAGCTCAACGAGCTGGGTAACATCAACCCGCTCCACATGGGCGTGGTATTAATTACGACGCTTGTTTTCGGTCTGATCACACCGCCTTACGGGCTGTCGCTATTGGTGGCCTCGAAATTCGTCGGCGTTGCATTCTCGCGGGCAATGTTTGCCTCGCTGCCGATCTACGTCGTGTTTTTCGTCGCCATCGCCTTTACGGTGCTGTTCCCCGACATCGTCCTTTATCTGCCGAAATTGTTTCTGCCGGAATCGGTCGGCTGTTTCAAGAACCCGAGCGGGTCGGGCTATATTTGCCCGCAGTAGCTCATTTCGCGTGCGGCGGAGCGTCTGTGAGCCAATGTCCGCTAAGGGCCCTAGTGGACATCAGTCTCGTCTAAAATGCCGAAGAAAGCTGGCGATCCACCAGCCAAGTCCGCAAATGAAAATTAGCAGTATTGTCGACAACTGGTCGGTGGCCAGTGTTGCCGGAGTCATCGCATTCGCGCGCTGTAACGCAATATGGATGCCATAGATGGTCGCAACGGTAATAGCTCCGAGCCAGCACGCATGGCCGAACAGGAACTGCTCTGTCGCGCCTCGCCGCTCGCTTGCAAACCAATATTCGTAGTCTGGTATTTGCCCCTTTCCGCCTGTGAGGCGTGGCAACCATGCCATCATCCAGACCAAGAGCATGGGCAGTCCGATAATAAACAAGAGTATGAGCACTCGGTATTGATCGCGAGAAATCCATGCGTCCGCGTCATTCTTCGCGTTGAAATGGATGGCCACATTGTCAGGCAGATTCCCGCTACTGGTCACCACGAGGATGGCGCATGCGACGAGCAGAGCTGAAAAGATATAAAGCGAGAATCGACTAGTCATGGAGAGTTTTTGCGACACTCGTGCCCAGCGACGTCTGTGTGCGCTTCGGGTGGTCGAGGTCTGGATGCCATCCGATAGCGGCCAGCATGACAAAAAACCCTACCACGTAAGCCACCGCTACGTGCCAGCCGTGACGCAGCCAAAGGCCGACTGACTTTGCCTCTGGATATTGATTCGATAAGGCGACCCCCGCTGACGAACCGAACCAGATCATTGAGCCACCAAATCCAACCGCATAAGCAAGATAGCCCCAATCATAGCCACCTTGTTTAAGAGCGAGCGCGGTCAACGGTATATTATCGAATACGGCAGAAACGAACCCCAGGCCGAGGGCAGTACGCCAGGAGGCCTCCGGTAGTTTCTCGACAGGCATCATTGATGCTGCGGTGACGAGAGCCAGTAGAAAGATCGTTCCCTTAAACGTCTCTGGCAGCACGCTCCAATCCGGCCGCCGCAACGGGGACATTACGAACAGAACGACCCAAACCGATAAACCGAGTACGGGAACGCGCCCAAGCAATTCGGGAAAATGGAGATTTGTGACGATGTTTACAACAAGTGCGACGATCAGCATCGCGGCGACGATCAACACGCGCATCCAGTCGATGGAAACGTCGTGCCGTGCACCTTTAACGATGGGAGAATAACGCTGCTGTTGCAGAGATGCGGGGATTGCGAAAATCGCAAAGGCGATAAATGAAGCGACGTATGCTTCGAGTACAATCAGCGGACTTATTCCAGAAACCCACATCATCGTCGTTGTGGTGTCTCCTACGACGCTGCCGGAGCCTCCGGCATTGGAGGCAGCGACGATTGCAGCGAGGTACCCGATGTGTACCTTGCCGCGAAACACATGACGCGCGACGGTGCCCCCGATAATGGCTGCCGCAATATTGTCGAGAAAGCTGGACAGCACGAAGACAACGGCCAGCAATGCGACGCCGCCTTTCCAGTCGTCAGGCAGCAGCGAGGGCATCTTGTCGGGAATCGCGCTCTCCTCGAAATGACGAGATAACAAGGCAAATCCCATCAGAAGAAGAAAGAGATTGGAGAGCAGCGAAAATTCATGCGCTAGATGAAGGCCGAGCCCACCAAAACCGGCTCCCTCTCTAAAACTGGTGAACGTCAGTTTGTAGCTGGCGACAGCGGCAAGACCTGCCAGCGCGATTGGCAATGTATGCCGATGAAACAACGCAATGCCGAGCAGGGTTAGTGCAAACAGGATGAAGTCGATTGGAATTCCGAGAAGCAAGATTGGTTCAGTCAATGCCGCCTCGTTTGTCCTACCCGAGCAATCGTTTGCGGTTATTGATACAACGGATTGACCCTTG
>Ga0207679_10000100_pt1 | contig 73565 bp, 57 predicted proteins | sample KBSC73metaG_FD_184320 | JGI IMG/M metagenome (GOLD analysis project Ga0207679, IMG submission 184320) | Corn rhizosphere microbial communities from Kellogg Biological Station, Michigan, USA - KBS C7-3 metaG (SPAdes) (version 2) | ecosystem: Host-associated > Plants > Roots > Rhizosphere > Soil ...
GTACGTGGGCCAGCCGGTCTTCGCGGTGATCGCACGCACACGCGACGCGGCCCGCCGAGCCGCCGCTCGGGCCAGCGAGGTGCTGGCGATCGACCCGCTGCCCCCGCTTCTGACGCCCGAGGCAGCCCATGCCGCAGGACAGCATGTGGTGCCTCCAGCGCACCTCTTGCGTGCCAGCCATCCGGGCGGCGTGGCCGGTGCCATTGCCGGTGCGCCCCATCGGCTGACCGACACGCTGTTCGTCGGAGGGCAGGAGCAGTTCTACCTGGAGGGGCAGATCAGCTACGCCATCCCGCAGGAAGACGAGGGCGTGCTCCTCCACTGCTCCACGCAACACCCGAGCGAGATGCAGCACCTGGTTGCCCGCGTGCTGAACCTGGCCTCGAACCAGGTGCAGGTGATTTGCCGGCGCATGGGCGGTGGTTTCGGTGGCAAGGAATCGCAATCGGCCCTGTTCGCCTGCGTGGCTGCCATCGCCGCGCGCCGGATGGGCCGCCCCGTCAAGCTCCGGCTGGACCGTGACGACGACTTTCTCATCACGGGCCGGCGCCACTGTTTCCATTACGACTACGACGTTGGGTTCGACGACGAAGGCCGTGTCCTCGGCTGCGAGGCCACCCTGGTTTCTCGCGCCGGCCATTCGGCCGACCTGTCCGCCCCCGTGATGACGCGCGCGCTGTGCCACTTCGACAACGCCTACTGGTTGCCCGATGTGGCCCTCCACGGCTATTCGGCGAGGACCAACACGCAGTCGAACACCGCATTCCGTGGATTCGGCGGACCGCAGGGCGCGATCGCGATCGAATACATCCTCGACACCATCGCCCGCCGGCTCGGCAAGGATCCGCTGGATGTGCGCCGAATCAACTTTTACGGCGTGAACGTACGCGACGTCACCCCGTACGGCCAGGTGGTGGAGGACAACCAGATTTCGCCCCTCGTGGCACAGCTGGAAGGGCGCAGCGGCTACCGCGCACGGCGCGATGCCATCGCTGCGTTCAACGCCACGAGTCCGGTGCTCAAGCGCGGTCTCGCGCTCACGCCGGTGAAGTTCGGCATCTCCTTCAATGTGGCCCACCTGAACCAGGCGGGCGCGCTTGTGCACGTCTATGCCGATGGCTCCATCCTCGTGAACCATGGTGGCACGGAGATGGGCCAGGGCCTGAACACCAAGGTGGCGCAGGTGGTGGCGCACGAATTGGGCGTCAGTTTTGCGCGCGTGCGCGTGACGGGCACCGACACGCAGAAGGTGGCCAACACATCGGCCACCGCCGCATCCACTGGCGCGGACCTCAACGGCAAGGCCGCGCAGGATGCCGCCCGCCAGGTTCGAGAGCGGCTGGCGGCGTTCATCGGCGCAAGGCACCAGAGCGCCGATGTGCGGTTCGCCGACGACCTGGTGTGGGTGGATGGCGAGGCTTTGCCGTTCAAGGAAGTCGTCAAGCAGGCGTACTTCGCCCGTGTACAGCTGTGGTCGGATGGCTTCTATGCCACGCCGGGCCTGCACTGGAACCGCGAGACCATGCAGGGCAAACCGTTCTTCTACTTCGCCTACGGCGCAGCGGTGAGTGAAGTGGTGGTCGACACGCTGACGGGTGAATGGAAGCTGCTGCGCGCCGATGTGCTGCACGACGTGGGCCGTTCCTTGAACCCGGCGATCGACATCGGCCAGATCGAAGGGGCCTTCATCCAGGGCATGGGCTGGCTCACGATGGAGGAACTCGTGTGGCACCCGGCGGATGGGTCGCCACGGGCCGGCTCGCTGATGACCCATGCGCCCAGCACCTACAAGATTCCCACGGCCAACGACTGCCCCACCTTGTTCAACGTGCAGCTCTACGACGCCGACAACGCATCCGACACCATCCATCGCAGCAAGGCCGTGGGCGAGCCGCCGCTGCTGCTTTCGTTCTCGGTGTTCTTCGCCATCCGCGATGCCATCTCGGCCGTGGGCGGGCACCGGGTGAACCCGCCGCTGCAGGCGCCTGCCACCCCGGAGGCCATTCTGCGGGCGATTGGCGTGGTGCAAGCCGGATGCTGAAGCACACAGCCGCGCGCTGGCTGGCCGAAGGGCGGCCTGCGGTGCTCGTGACGGTCGTCGATGCCAAGGGATCCGTGCCGCGCGACGCCGGCACCCGCATGCTGGTGGGTGCCGATGTGTCGGAGGGCACCATCGGGGGCGGGCATCTCGAACTGCAGGCCATCATGACCGCGCGCGAGATGCTCACCATGGCCTGCATCGAAACGCGCCGGGTGCACCAGGCCCTGGGGCCCGCGTTGGGGCAGTGCTGCGGCGGTGCAGTCACCTTGACCTTCGAAGCACTCGACGCTGCAGGTCTCGCGTGGTGGCCCGCGCAACCCCGTTTTCACCTTCAGCTCTACGGTGCTGGCCATGTGGGCCGTGCCATTGCGCACCTGCTCGCGACGCTCGACGTCACGGTGGATTGGATCGACGAGCGGGATGAGGCCTTCATTCTCACGCCGGATCACATCCGCCATGTCGCCGTCGATACAGTCGAAGGAGAGGTGGCCAACGCGCCTTCCGGCGCGTTCTACCTGGTGCTGACCCACCGGCACGACCTGGACGAACGCATCGCCGAGGCCATCCTGCGCCGGGGCGACTTTGCCTTCTTCGGCCTGATCGGCTCCAGGACCAAGCGCCAGCGTTTCATCCATCGCTTCGAGCAACGCGGCATCGCTTCCGAGGCCATCGCTCGCATGACTTGCCCGATCGGCGTACCGGGCATCCTGGGCAAGGAACCCGAGGTGATCGCGATCGGGGTCGTGGCGCAAATGCTGGTGCACGCCAGTGGCTTGCCTGCTCCGACCGACCCACGCAGGCCGCACGGCGCTTAGTGGCCCGCTTGCAACGGTTCTCCAGCAGCGGACGCCCCGCACAGGTGGGTGGCGGACAAGCTCTCGGACCGACGGGGGATGTGCACGTTGACCAGCTCAGCGTCTAGGCCCGCAGACCATTCGCCGTCGCGGCCGGCCCGGTTGGCCATGGCCCATTGATCCAGGGCTTCATCACGGCGGCCAAGCGACCAGAGGATGCTGCCGCGGTGGCTGTAGGCAATCTGGCGATTGGTCAAGGCTTCGGGATCGCAAGCCAGTGCATACGCGGCGATCGATGCATCGATCTGCGTCAGCGCTTCGTCTTCCCGCTGCAACAGGTGCAGCGACCATGCCAGGCTGTCCAGCAGGTCAGGGTCATCGGGTGTGAGTGCAACGGCCTGCCGCAGGTAGTCGTGGGCCAGCGGCGCATGGCGAGGCGGGTGCTGGTCGATCAAGTCGTATCCGATGCTGTTCAGGATCGAGGCCCGCTCCTTCACGTCCGATGAAGGAACCGTCCGGAGTTTGCGAGCGAGCAAGGCCTGGACCTGCGCCGGTGAGCCCCGCCCCAGTACCACGGCCTGGGCTTTCGCGAGAAGCAGCTCGGCCTCGCCGGCGTCTTTGCGCCGTTTGGCAATCGCTTCAAGGAGACGCGCGGCCTCGGTGGGCGACCGCGCTGCCATCGCCTTTGCGACCTGCTGGCGCAGCCGCAGGCATTCACGGAAGGAACCGGAAAATGCCGCGGCCGTTGTTCGCGTGGCAACCTGCGAGCTCAATTGCGCGGTCGCACCCTGTTCATCGGCATGCCCGCAGTACAGCCCGTCCTCTTGCATGTCGACGACATACGGGATGTTCGCCAGCCGGTCCCCGGTGTCTTGGCCGACGAACAAAAACCCGGCGTGGTTGCTGCCGTGGCCCACGACGGGCGAGACCTCCCACTGACCTTCTTCCAAGGGCTGCTGCGTGCGCAGCCATTCAGTCCGACCGGTGTCGTCGGTGGTGCCGCGGATGACCTTGGCACCTTCTTTCGTCAGAGCGCCGTCGAGCAGCACGATCTTGTAGGGCCCCCGCCGGAACGGCCGAGACAGCGACTGCGGATCACGGAGGACGAAGCGGTAGGCGTTGCTGGCCTCAGGGGACGAAGACGTTGCCTGAGGCTCGATGATGGCTGAGATTGCATGGGTCGTGACAATGACCCCGCAAAGAAACACCAGCAAGCCAGGGACGAATGAGCGCACGAAGGACATTGAAAGCAGTGAATTGGGAAAGGGTCTGCGGGGTGCGCTCCCGCCCCTCGCGTTCTAAGAGAGGGAAGTCGGGGCTCGTCGGTCGCTGAGACCGAACGCCCACCGGTCATCCCGTGTTCCTCAATCCGGCGGCAACGCCGTTGATCGAGATGTGGATTCCGCGTTGCACGCGCTCGTTCCCCGGATCGCCCTCCACACGCTGCCGATGCCGCCGCATCAGCTCGACCTGCAAATGGTTCAGCGGATCGAGGTACGGGAAGCGGTGCTCGATGGACCGCGCGAGGGACGGATTCGATGACAGCCTGCGGGTTTCGCCGGTGATCAGTGTCAGTGCCTCGTTCGTGCGCTCCCACTCTGCCTCGATGGCTTTGAAGATGCGCTTGCCGAGCTTCTTGTCCTCCACCAGTTCGGCGTACCGCGCTGCGATCGCGAGGTCGCTCTTGGCGATCACCATGTCGAGGTTGGACATCAGCGTGCGGAAGAAGGGCCACTGCTTGTGCATGCGGCGCAGCACGGTCAGGCGTTCCTTGCGTTCGGCTTCGCTCTTGCCGAGGAAGCCTTGCACTGCGGAGCCGAATCCGCACCAGCCCGGCAAGGCCACGCGGCACTGGCCCCAGCTGAAGCCCCAGGGGATGGCGCGCAGGTCTTCGATGGCGCGCGTGGCCTTGCGTGAGGCCGGCCGCGAGCCGATGTTGAGCTCGGCGATTTCGCGGATGGGCGTGGCCGAGAAGAAGTAATCGGTGAAGCCGGGCGTGTCGTACACGAGCTTGCGGTATGCAGCCATGCTGGCCTCGCTCAGCTGTGCAGCCACCTCGAGGAAGCGCTTTGGCGCGCTTTGCGTGGGGTGCAGCATCGTGGCCTCCAGCGTGGCCGCGACGAGCGTCTCGAGGTTGCGGCGCCCGATCTCGGGGTTCGCGTACTTGGAGTTGATCACCTCGCCCTGCTCGGTCAGGCGGATCTGGCCGTTCACCGTGCCCGGCGGCTGCGCGAGGATGGCCTGGTAGCTGGGGCCGCCTCCGCGCCCCACGGTGCCGCCGCGGCCATGGAACAGGCGCAGGGTGATGCCATGGCTCGCGCGCAGCCCGGCGAACAGGTCGACGAGTGCGATCTCGCTGCGGTACAGCTCCCAGTTGCTCGTGAAGAAGCCGCCGTCCTTGTTGCTGTCGCTGTAGCCGAGCATGATGTCCTGCTCCTTGCCGGAGCGTTTCATCATCGCGGCGATGCCGGGCAGGGCGTAGTACGCCTGCATGATGGGTGCGGCGTTGCGCAGGTCGCCGATGGTTTCGAACAGCGGTGACACGATCAGGTCGGCCACCGCGCCGTCGTCGAGCGTGCCGCGCAGCAGGCCCACTTCCTTTTGCAGCAGCAGCACTTCCAGCAGGTCGCTCACATCCTCCGTGTGCGAGATGATGTAGTGGCGCAGGGATTCGCGGCCATGGCGCTGCAGCATCTCCTTGGCCGTCTCGAAGATGGCGAGTTCGTCCCGCGTGTGGTCGCTGTACTCGGCCGCATACACCCGCAGCGGGCGCGTGTCGTGCAGCAGGGCCACGAGCAGGTTGCGTCGGGCCGTTTCATCGAGCGCGGTGTAGTCGTCCTCGAGCCGGGCCACCTTCAGCAGCTCGGCCACGACGGCCTCGTGCTTGTCGGAACTCTGGCGCAGGTCCACCGTGGCCAGATGAAAGCCGAAGACCTGCGCGGCGCGGATCAGCGGTTGCAAGCGCGGGCCCACGAGCGCATGCCCGTGGTGACCGAGCAGCGAGGTCTTGACGATCTGCAGGTCGGCAAGGAATTCGGCGCTGTCGCGGTATGGGTTCTGCGGGGCCACGGCATGGCGCAGGGCCTCGGTGCCGGTGAGTTCGTGCAAGGTGGCGGCCAGGCGCGCGTACACGCCGATCAGGGCGCGGCGATACGGTTCATCCTGGCGGTGCTCATTCTGGTCGGGCGAGCGTTCGGCCAGGGCTTGCAATTCCGCGCTCACCGGGTTGAGCATCTGCGACAGCGACAGCTCGGCGCCCAGCTCGTGCACCTCGGTCAGGTAAAAGCGCAGCGCGACTTCGCTCTGGCGACGCAGCGCCATGCGCAGCGTGTCGGCGCTGACATTGGGGTTGCCGTCGCGGTCACCGCCGATCCAGTTGCCCATGCGAAAGAAGGTGCCGAGATCATGCCCGGGCAGGAACTCTTCGATCTCCTCGTAAAGCTTCGGGATCTGGCGCAGGAATGTGGACTGGTAATAGCTCAGCGCGTTTTCGATTTCATCGGCGACCGTGAGCTTCGTGTAGCGCAGCATCCGCGTCTGCCACAGCTGCGTCACGCGGGCGCGCAGCAGCCGTTCGTTCTGGGCCTTCTCCCGATCGGTGGGGGCGGCGTCGCGCGCCTGCAGCAGTTCGGCGATGACGCGCTCGGCGTCGAGGATGCTCTTGCGTTGCACCTCGGTCGGATGCGCCGTCAGCACGGGCGAGATGAACGCCTGGCGCAGCACCTTGGCCACATCGCTCGCGCGCACGTCGGCCTGGCCGAGGCGCTCGAAAGTCATCGCGATGGAGCCTTCTTGCAGATGGCCTTGGCGCTCGTGGTGGTCGCGGCGGCGCACGTGATGGCGGTCTTCCGCAATGTTGGCCAGATGGGAGAAGTAGCTGAATGCCCGGATCACGCTCACCGTCTGGTCGCTGCTGAGGTTCTTCAGCAGGCGATCGAGCGCTCGGCCGGCCTGCACATCGCTCTTGAGCCGATACGCCACGGACAGCTGCCGCACCCGTTCGACCAGCTCGAAGGCCGCCTTGCCTTCCTGCTCACGAATCACTTCTCCGAGGATGCGGCCCAGCAGTCGGATGTCCTCGATCAGAGGACCGTTCTTGTCAAGGGTATCGACTTTCGAGCGGGATGCCATGGCTTTCCTTGTGAGAGAGCCGTGATTCTAGGTGCACCCCATCCGCGGGGAGATGCACTGTAATTGCGGAGGTATACGTACGTAGAACCACGCTCACGATTCATCGATAAGGAAAACCTGTTCGCCTTCACGCGGGTTCATGTGCGAAACGAGCCCACGACGTCGGTCAACCGAACGGCTTGGGCTTTCAGGCTTTCGGCCGCTGCAGCCGATTGCTCGACCAACGCGGCGTTCTGCTGCGTCATGCGATCGAGTTCTGCCATCGACGCATTGACCTGCGCAATGCCATCCGACTGCTCGCGTGCGGCCCCGGTCACTTTCCCGATGACGGACGCCACTTCCGATACCGAACTCAGAATCGCGCCCATGTTCTGCCCGGCGCCAGATACGAGTTTCGTGCCATCGGCAACTTGCGCGACGGAGTTGTCGATCAGGGATTTGATCTCCTTGGCCGCCGCGGCCGAGTTTTGCGCAAGACTGCGAACCTCGGCGGCGACCACGGCAAATCCTTTTCCGTGCTCCCCTGCGCGAGCTGCTTCCACGGCGGCGTTGAGCGCGAGGATATTCGTTTGAAAAGAAATGCCGTCGATGACCGCGGTGATTTCCGAGATGCGCTCGGAGCCCGCATTGATCTGGTTCATCGTGGCCACCAACCGGTCCATCTCCTCGCTGCCCTTGGACGCGATGGTGTGGGCCTTCTCAGCCAGGGCGTTCGCCTGAGTGGCTGCGTCGGCGGATTCCTTGACGGAGGTCGTCAACCGCTCCAGCGCGCTGGCGGTCTCCTGGAGATTGGAGGCGGATGTCTCGGTGCGATGCGAGAGATCCATGTTGCCGGATGCGATCTCCGACGCCGCCACGTTCATGCTCGAAGTGGCCTCCCTGACCTGGGTCACCGTTGCCCGGATGTCCGAAACCATGGTGCCCAACGCCGCCAGAATGCTGTTACCAGGCACGGGCCCCACATCGACGGTCAAATCGCCGTGCGCGACCTTCTGCATGGTGGCAATCGCCGATGAAGGCTCCCCTCCGACCTGTCCGAGCACGCTGCGGCCGATCCACCACCCACTTGCGCCCAGCAGAACCAAGAGCACCGCTGCAACGGCTGCCGCCTTCAAAAGCTCGGCCCGGACCAATCCTTGGACGTCATCCGTGTACAGGCCGGAGCCAATGAACCATCCCCAAGGGTCCACCTGCATGACGTACTGCAGCTTCGGGACGGCTTCCTTCTGGCCGGGGCGAGGAAACTTCGTGTCCACAAAGACACGGTGCTCCGGCGCATTCGCCACCGACTTGGCGAGCAAGCCGATGACGTCGATGCCATCGCCGTCCTTGATCTTGCCGGTCATGGCCTTGCCCTCCCATTCAGGCTTGATGGGATGCATCACGCCTTCGGACTGCAGGGTCCAGATGTAGAAGTAGTTCTCTTTGCCGTCCGGCCCCCCGAAGCGCGCCCCCCGCACGGCCTCGATGGCCGACTTCTTGGCGTCTTGCTCCGACATGGCACCGGATTTCGCCTTGTCCCGGAAGCTGACAACCAGGCTGTGCATCGCTTCCACCGCGACGCGGAGTTCGGTTCGCCTGGATTCGATCATTTCGGCCCGCAACCGAATGGCCGACAGCAACGACACGATGAATACGCCGGCGACAGCCGCAATCACCATCAACAGAATCTTGCTTTTGAAAGAGATGTTCGGACGCATGAAAGGGCCCCGTGGATATCGATGGCTTGGCGTGTCGCCGTCTTGTCCTATCTGGGATTCAATGCTTTCGTCGGATGATTCCGGCCGACTTTGCATCCTCCGGATAGAAGTACTCGATGTTTCCGTTGCGCCAGACGCCCAGCCAGAGCATGTTGAGCCCGATGGCATCGTGATCATCGTGGGCGAAGGGCTGGTGGTAGTTGGTGAGAACACCCTGGTAGGGCCGCAATTGCTCGAGCGCATCCTTGAGAGCGGCTCCAGAGGTTGCGCCCTTGGTCTGTATCAATGCGCGCAGCATGATATGCACGGCATCGTAAGACTGCGCCGCTGCCATGAGCGAGCCGATGCGGCGCTCTTTGCCCTGTTTGAAATAGCGCGCGAGGAACGAACCCCTTCGTTCGTTCAGGTTGTCCTGGATGATGGTTTGAACCATCATGGTTCCCTCGATGGCTCGGCTTCCCGCATTTTCCAGGACGCTGCGGAAGGACAGGGGCCACGGCGCGAAATAGGGGGCCTGCAAGCCTGCGGCCAATCGACCTTTGGCGGCAGTGGCTTGCTCCGGGCCCACGGCGTAAACCACGATGGCATCTGCCCCCGCCGTTTTGGCTGCCTTCATTTCCTCGGTCAACGAGGAAACGCCCAACGGGAACCGCGCCGTGTATACGGGTTTCAGGCCCCGGCGATCGAGTTCCCGAGTCAGGTCGGTCCAACCGCCTTCTCCGTATCCGGTATTGTCGGCGAATATGGCGATCCGCGTGAGCTTGCGGCGATCCACGATTTCTCCGATGAGAAATTGGGAATTGAGCAGGTCGGACGGTGCCAGGCGAAAAATATAGCTGTCGGCGGGCGGGTATTTGGTCGTGATAAAGGTGCCCTGCGCACAGGGAACCATCAGCAAATGTTTGTTCTTCTGAAATACATCCAGCGCGTTCATGGCGACACCGGTGTTGCAAAAGCCCATCGTGAAATCGACCTTCTCACGCAGCACCAGATCTTCCGCCGCCTTCAGTCCCGTGGCAGGGTTGGCCTCGTCATCGCGCACGACAAGCTCGAGTTTGCGCCCCAGATAACCGCCCACTTCATTGATCTCGGCCACGGCCAGTTCCGCCCCGAAGCGCGTGCTGTTGCCAAAATCACTTGAACCGCCCGACAGCGGGGCGATCAGGCCGACTCGAATGGCTTTGGCCTGATCCGCTGTTTCAGCTTTGGCCTGAAAGCCCAGTGCGCAAAAAATAAGAGTGCATAGCGCAAGGGACCCGATCCTTGTTTTTTGATCCACCCCTACCTCCGTTGCTCGTTCAATCGATGGCGACATCGCAGCCCTTGTGAGACGCGCGCTCTGACGTCCACAGCATAACTGCCAAACGACCTGACATAACTCGTGTGCCGGGATGCCAGGCTGCAGGCGGTTCGCAACTTGCATCACGGAATCAGGCGCGTTAACGATACTCACGAAAGCGGCTTCCGGGTTTACCCTCGTGCCGCTTTGTCAATCTGCCGCCGCGCCATGCCCAAAACAACACGCAAGGAAAGTGCGGCCACGCAGATCAGAATGGACCGCCTCCCTGTTACGATTTCACGATGTCCGCCTTCGCTTCCCCCCTCTTGATTGCCACGCGCGAGAGTCGCCTGGCGCTGTGGCAAGCCGAACACGTGCGCGATCTGGTGCAACAGCGCCTGGGCCATGCCGTCGGCCTCCTGGGCATGACCACGCGAGGAGACCAGATCCTCGACCGCACCCTCTCGAAGGTGGGCGGCAAGGGCCTGTTCGTGAAAGAACTCGAGACGGCGCTTGCCGAAGGCCGCGCCCATCTGGCGGTGCATTCGCTGAAAGACGTGCCGATGGATCTGCCCGAGGGCTTTGAACTCGCTTGTGTGCTCGAGCGCGAAGACCCGCGCGATGCGCTGGTGTCGAACCGGTTCGCCACGCTGGCCGACCTGCCCGTCGGGGCCAGGGTCGGCACATCGAGCTTGCGCCGCGTGGTGCAGTTGCGGGCACTCCGCCCTGATTTGCTCATTGAACCCCTGCGTGGCAACCTCGACACCCGCCTCCGCAAGCTCGACGAAGGCCAGTTCGACGCCATCGTGCTGGCAGCCGCGGGGCTCAAGCGCCTGGGCCTTGCGAACCGCATTCGTTCGGTATTCCAAGTGCACGAGATGGTCCCGTGTGCCGGTCAGGGGGCGCTCGGCATCGAGGTGCGTTCCGAGTCCGTGGCATTGCGCGAGCAACTCCGGACGCTGACCCACCGGGACACTTGGCTGGCCGTGCATGCCGAACGCGCCGTGTCGCGCGCCCTGGGCGGCAGCTGCAGCATGCCCCTGGCGGCCCACGCCGCATGGTCGGGTGACACGCTGCGCGTGGCCGTCGCCCTGGGCGACCCGGAGGCAACCCACCGCCCCTTGTTGCGTGCCACGGCCGAGGCCGCCGTGGCCGACGAATCTGCCGCCCTTGCCCTCGGCGAACGGGCCGCGGCGGCGCTGCTGGACCAGGGCGCCGCCGGTTACCTGCCGTCAGCCTGAACGCCGCCATGCGTGTGCTCGTGACGCGGCCGGCCGGTCAGGCCGTCGAATGGGTCGAGGGCCTGCAAGCCTCGGGGCTGGATGCCACCGCGCTGCCGCTGATCGGCATCGAACCCGCGGCGGACCCTGCGCCAGTTCTGGCGGCCTGGCATGCCCTCGCGGAGTACATGATGGTGATGTTCGTGAGCCCGAACGCCGCCGCCCACTTTTTTGCGTTGCGTCCCGAGGGCCTGGTCTGGCCCGCCCACGTGCTGGCCGCCTCGCCCGGGCCCGGCACCACCGCGGCACTGCAGCGTCTTGGGGTGCCGGCGGCAGCCATTGCGCAGCCCCGCCCTGATGCGGTGCAGTTCGACTCCGAATCACTGTGGCAAGCCATCGCCCACCATTCCTGGGCCGGTGCCCGAGTGCTCATCGTGCGCGGTACCAGCGGGCGTGACTGGTTCGCGGCTCGGCTGACCGAGCAGGGCGCATCCATCGATCTGGTCGCGGCCTACCGCCGTTGCGCTCCCCGGCTGGATGCTGCAGGTGCTGCCACGTTGGCGGCCGCTTTGGCCGATCCCCGTGCGCACCTCTGGTTCTTCAGCAGTTCAGAAGCCATCGACCACCTTGCCGCACTGTGCCCGGGCGCCTCGTGGGCCAGGGCCAGCGCCTTGACCACCCACCCGCGCATCGGCGCGCGCGCGCGCGCCCTCGGTTTCACTCGGGTTGCCGAAGCCCGCCCATCATTGGCCGCCGTGACCGCATGCATACAATCCCTCGCGTGAACGAAACCCCGCCCCAGCTCGACCCCTTGTCGACCGAGCCTGCCTTGCAGCCGCTCCCGTTGTCCGACCCGCCGCCGCGCCGTCGGTGGCTGATCGTGGTGCTGGTCGCCTTTGCGCTGGCGCTGTTCGTGAGCCTTGGCATCACGGTGTCGTCGCAGAAGCGGCTGCGCACCATCGAGCAAGAGTTCGCGCGCCGCCAGCAAGACACCCAAGGGCAGGCCACCGAATCGCGCATGCTTGCCAAGCAGGCGCAGGACACCGCACGCGAAAGCGCCGCCAAGGTGGCTTTGCTGGAGGCCCGCCTGGCCGAAGTGGCCCTGCAGCGCACACAGCTCGAAGATCTCATCCAGTCGCTCTCTCGCTCGCGCGACGAGAACGTCGTCGTCGACATCGAGGCCGGATTGCGCGTGGCCCAGCAGCAAGCCGCCATCACCGGCAGCGCCGAGCCGCTCGTGGCCGCGTTGAAACAGGCGGATGAGCGACTGACACGATACAGCCAGCCTCGCCTGGACCGCGTGCGGCGCGCTGTCGCCCACGACCTGGACCGCGTCAAGGCCGTGGGCGTGGCAGACATTTCCACGCTCACCATCCGCCTGGACGAAGCCGTGCGCCTCGTGGACGACCTGCCCATGCTCGCGCAGGCCACACCTGGCAAGGAACCCAGCCGTGCCGCCCCCTCGGCATCGCCGCCGGCCGGCACCGGCCCGGCGTCCTGGTGGTCATCCGTCACGGACAGCTGGGATCATGCAGTCGACGTCGCCTGGAACGAAGTGCGCTCACTCGTGCGGGTCACCACCATCGATCACCCCGATGCCGCCTTGCTGTCGCCCGACCAGGCTTTCTTCCTGCGCGAGAACCTGAAACTGCGGCTGCTCAACGCACGCCTGGCATTGCTGAGCCGCCAGTTCGACACGACGCAGACCGATCTGCAAGCTGCCCAGGCCATGCTCGACCGCTATTTCGACCGCAACTCCCGCCGCACCGCCGTCGCCACCGATCTCGTCAAGCAGGTGATCGCCAGTGCCCACCAGGTGGCGCTTCCGCGCCCCGACGAAACCCTGGCCGCGCTGGCCGCCGCCGCTGCCGGGCGTTGAGACGGGTCCCACTCATGCGCGCCGTCGTCTGGTTCATCCTTCTCTTCATCGTTGCCGTCGTGGCCGCGTCCACCTTCGGAGCGAACGATGGCCTCGTGTCGTTCTACTGGGGCCGTCAGCGCACGGATGTGTCGCTCAACCTGTTCCTTGTCGCGTTGATCGGCACCTGCTTCGTGCTCGTCAGTGCCATCCAGGCCATCAATGCGTTGGTGGGCTTGCCGCAGCGGGCGCATGAATGGCGCGTGGCTCGACGTGACCGAACCGCACAAGCCGCACTGCGCGAAGCGCTCGCCCAGTACTTCGGCGGGCGCTACAGCAGGGCCCACAAGGCCGCGCAGCGTGCCCTCGTCATCCAGGCCGACACGCCCGAACTGGTGCAGGACAATGAATTCACCGTGCTGGGCCACCTCCTTGCCGCTGGCAGCTTGCACAAGCTGCAGGACCGCACAGGCCGCGACGAGGCCTTGAACCAGGCCCTTGAACTCTCCAGCCGCAGCGCCCTGGCTCGACCGGCCGAGGAGGGTGCACGCCTGCTGGCGGCCGAATGGGCGCTCGACGACCGCGACGCGGGCCGCGCGCTCGAACTGCTGACCCAACTGCCACCGGGTGTTTCGCGCCGCACGCACGCCTTGCGCCTCAAGCTGCAAGCCTCCCGCCTGGCGCACCAGCCTCACGAAGCCCTGAAAACCGCGCGGCTGCTGGCCAAGCACCAAGGGTTCTCGAAGGGGGCGGCCCTCGGTCTGTTGCGGGCCCTTGCGTTCGAATCACTCGAAGTCGCCCGCGACGCCGATCAAGTGCGACGTGTGTGGTTCGCGCTCGATGCGGCCGACCGACGCGACCCGCTGGTGGCCGCCCGCGCCGCCAGCAGCCTGGCCTCCTACGACCAGCATTCGGAAGCGCGCAGCTGGTTGCGCCCGTTCTGGGAGCGGCTGCCGGAGCTTGGCAACGACGAGCGCGCGGCCGTGGCGGAAGCCCTCGTGCAGTCGCTCGACGGCATCGGCCCCGACTGGCTGCCGAGGTTCGAAGTGGCCGTGAAGGCCTTGCCCCGCGATGCCAGCCTCGCGTTCGCCGTTGGCTGCGCATGGGCAGAGCGCGGCTTGTGGGGCAAAGCTCGGGTGCTGCTCGAGCAGGCCACGGCATCGAACGAACTCGGCTCGGCCTCGCGCCGCCATGCGTGGCGCCTGTTGGCACGCCTGGCCGAAGAGCAATCCGACATGGACCGTGCGGCCGAATGCTATAAATTGGCCGCAGCACTTGCGTGATCTACAAAAAGACGTGTATACTTCAAGGCTTCGCGGCTGTAGCTCAGCTGGATAGAGTACTTGGCTACGAACCAAGGGGTCGTGGGTTCGATTCCTGCCAGCCGCACCAGTAAAGACGAGGGTTAGCACGTTAACGCGTGCTAACCCTTTTGTCTTTTCTAGGCGTTGTCGTGTGTTTTGCCCCCACATTTGCCCCCACAGTTGGTGCGAGCTGTGTGTGCCCTGTGGCGCAGTTGGTCGGCACTTGCGCCGCCGGCCAGAGCGGAACCCCGACGAGCCTTCCTTCCCTCTGGTCGAACTCGTAAAGGGGTGCATGAGATGCGGATGGAACTTGGGCCAGTAGAAGACTGGTCGCGGTGGACCCAGATGCCAAGCGTCCGACTGTGGATGGCCGTCGCACTGTCTTGCAATATCGAGCCGATGACCATCCCGCTGGAGGTCATGCGCGCTGAGGCCGAAATGTTTGATGGCTGTTCGGTGTTTCTCAGCGACTACAGAGAACGGCGAAGAATCGCTGACGCGCACGCCCGGGAGGGTGCCTCATTGCCACTGCATAAGCGTCTCGACGACGTGCCTGACAGCTGGGTTCTGCTGGAGGACCTCCGCACGTTCGGCGAATCACTTGAACCACCGTGGACGTTTCCAGAGGGATTTCCGCGCGTTGTGCTGACGCCGACCGACGTAGGGCTCGAATCGGTCGGTGAGGAGGGCTTTGCGCCGCAACCTGAGCACGACAACGATGGCGATTCCGCGAGTCGCGCCGTGGAGACGCGTGAAGAGCGACAGCGCCGCCGCTTCGATCGATACGGCGAACTTGGCGGAATCCGTGTTGCGCAACAGGGCGGCGGTTGGCGGGCGGGTGGCACGCGCGGCGCACTGGCTGCACTATCCCGGGAGGAAGCTGCGGCTGGCCGCCCCTGGAACAACGTTCGAGACGTGGCCCGCGACCTTGACGACGAAGCCGAGCGGCGCCGGGCAGATCGAGCCATGCCGCGCGGCTAACTCGTCGCAGATACACCGCTGCGACAAATGCGGGAGTCAATGCGGGAGTGATGCGGGAGTCCCCGCATTGACTCCTGCATTCATGGTTCGGCGCGACTGCTCCACGACTGCGGGGGTTGATGCGGGACTTGACGCGGGAGCCTCCCGCATTGGCAATCTGCTCACCATGTTGAACCGCATGGGAGGGCAAATGACCACTTACCTGAAACCCGCAGCCAATCTGCTGCCCCAAGACTTGGCGGACGTGCCACTGGCTACCGCCGATACCAGCGCAGCGATTGGCGCGTCGTCGGTAAGCTACTGGTACGAGGAAGTGCGCGCGGGTCGCGCACCTAAACCCGTGATTCAGCAACCGCGCTTCACCCGCTGGAGCTTGGCGGCCGTGCTTCGTTTTTGGCAAGAGCGCGTCGAGCAGTCTGCGCACAATTCCGAAGCAGGAGAGCGCATGTCAGCGAAGGCAAAGAAGGCCAGCGTCAAGGCGCGCGAGCCGGCGGCAGTGGCGAAGGCCCAAGCCACCCGCAAGGCGCGAATTGCCGCCCGCGAAGCTGCTTTCCTTGCCGACCCAACGCGGGGCCGCACCAAATGAGCGCCGAAGTGCTGATTTCGCGCCTATCGAGGGTGCGTGCACGCGGCCCCGGTCAATGGTCTGCGCAATGCCCCGCCCACAATGACAATGTACCGTCACTATCCATCAAAGAAGCGTCGGATGGCCGCCTGCTGATTCATTGCTTCGCTGGCTGTGGCATTGACGAAATTGTGGGAGCCATTGGGCTGGATCTGTCCGACCTGTTTCCACCGCGAGAGAGTCGTGGCGCGCCGCTTCAACGCCGCCGGCTTCTGTCAGCGGCGCAGGCGCTTGAGTTGTTGCACAGCGAGGCACAACTGATCGCGCTCTGTGGCTCGAACATCGCGCGCGGCGTCCAGCTGACTGCCGACGACCTTGACCGATGCCTGACCGCGGCTGGTCGCATTGCTTACCTGCGTGAAGAGGTACGAGCATGACCGCCCGCGCCAATGCAATTGAGATCGTGGACGCAAAGGTGGCTGCTGCTGGTGGTGCGGACAAGGTGCTCCAGCGACTCGCCCCTGACGGCGTTGTGCTCACCTGTGGATCCGACCTCACAGCGGCACCAATCGACTGGCTTTGGGTGCATTGGCTGGCTCGCGGCAAGCTCGCGATCCTTGCCGGCCCACCCGGTCAGGGCAAAACGACCATCGCGATTGACATGATCGCCACCCTGACCAGTGGCAGATGCTGGCCCGATGGGACACGCTGTGAGCCGGGCAACGCCTTGATGTGGAGCGGAGAGGACGATCCAACCGACACGTTGCTGCCGCGCCTAATGGCTGCTGGCGCAGATTTATCGCGGGTGCATTTTGTGAGTGGGACACGCATCGATGGTGAACTGCTGCCGTTCGATCCGGCCCGGGATTCAGTGCTACTTACGGAACGAGTCAAAGCTATCGCCGACGTACGGCTGCTTGTGGTCGACCCATTGGTGTCTGTGGTGCTGGGGGACTCCCATAAAAACGCCGAGGTGCGCCGAGCGCTTCAACCTCTCGTCGATTTAGCTTCGTACCTCAATGCGGCTGTGCTCGGCATCAGTCACTTCAGTAAGGGTACGGCGGGCCGTGATCCTACGGAGCGAGTCACGGGATCTGTAGCGTTTGGCGCTGTGGCCCGTGTGGTCATGGTGGCCGCCAAGGTCAAGCACGAAGACGGTGAAGAGGATCGGCGCATCCTCGCTCGAGCGAAATCCAACCTCGGCCCGGATGATGGTGGGTTTGAGTACGGGCTAGAGCAGGTTGAGGTGCAGACCGGCATTGCTGCCTCGCGCGTTCTGTGGGGCGGCTTGGTGCATGGCACTGCGCACCAATTGCTTGTCGAATCTGGTGAGGGCAATGGCTCGGAAGATGGCCGTACCGCCACTGACGACGCCGTAGAGGCACTTGTGCGGATCCTTCGACGGGACATGGTGCCAAGCCGCGACGTAATCGCGCAGATGAAGCGAGAAAGCTTCTCTGAAAAGGTGATCCGTAGTGCGCGCCTACGAATCGGCGTGGTCGTCAGGCGCTCTGGTTTTGGCAAGGAAATGTCGAGCTATTGGAAGCTGCCGCCTGGCGCTGAGATTCCCGACGACGAGCCCATTCATGCCCAGTCCGGCCCAGTCGTGCCCATTCCTGCCCATCCTGGCGAATGGGCATCTATGGGCACGACTGAGACACAAGGGCAGGAATGGGGCGATGCAGAGGTGGTGTTCTAGTGAGCCTGCTGCGAGCACTAATCGACGCCGGCCTGACGTTGCGCACAGACGGGCAACGGCTGGTCGTTGCCCCGGCATCCGCACTTACTGCGGCTCAGCGCGACTTGATCCGCGCACGCAAGTCGGAATTGCTGGTGAGCGTTCGGCACGCCGAAGTTCTCGCAGCCACGCTGGTCGCTTCGATCAACCAATGCTGTGATGTGCGAGGTGATGATGAACGCAACCGCGCTGCCCTGATCGCAGAATGCATGCAGCTCACGCAGCGCGATCAAGCTGACATGCTCGAACACTTTGAGACCGAGGCCGCAGAGCTTGCTGGTCTTCGACAACCGCAAAAGAAGGAGAGCTCGTGAACGTACTCGCGCTCGACCTCGGCACGTCCACTGGATGGGCGCTTCGCACTCGCGACGGTGGCACTGTGAGCGGCACCGAATCATTCAAGCCTAGCCGGTTCGAGGGCGGCGGCATGCGATACCTCCGATTCAAGCGCTGGCTGACCGACATAAAGGCCACGACAGACGGGGTGGGCGCGGTCTATTTCGAGGAGGTGCGCCGACACATGGGCGTCGATGCGGCGCACGCCTACGGCGGCTTTCTCGCCACGCTGACAGCCTGGTGCGAGCACCACGGCATCCCGTACAGCGGTGTACCGGTAGGCTCGATCAAGAAGCACGCCACCGGCAAGGGCAATGCTGGCAAAGCCGAGATGTTGGCAGCGATGCAGGCGCGTGGGTACGCCCCAGTGGACGACAACGAAGCCGATGCCTTGGCGCTGTTGGACTGGGCGACCGAGAGTTCAATCAGGTTACCGCCGTCGAGCGCGCGTCACGTCGCCGGACCTGTTACAGCAGGAGATTTGCACGATGACTGAAAAGAAGAATTCGGGTCGATGGACGAAAGGCCAGAGCGGCAATAAGGCCGGCAGGAAGCCAGGCTCGGGCGAGGTCGCGAAACTGCGGGCATCGATTTCCGAGGTCGTGCCGAACGTGATCAAGATGCTGACCGAGCGCGCCCTGGGTGGCGACGTGGCAGCCGCCCGCCTGTTGCTGGAAAGGACAGTTGCACCGCTGAAGGCCAGCGAAGAAGCAATCCCGATCACGATGTCCGAGGGCACTCTTTCCGATCAGGGGCGTGCCGTGCTGCTTGCTGTTGCCGATGGGGCGCTCGCACCGGGCCAAGGGGCCTCGCTGTTGTCGTCACTGGGCGCGCTGTCGAAGCTGATCGAAGCCGACGAACTGGAACGCCGCATCCATGCGCTGGAGGCCTATCAACGCGATGGTGTTGGATGATGAACGCGCGCCGTGCGAACCCAATATCCGCTGCACAAATCTGAGGTCACAACATGAGAACTGCAATCGAACGTCGAATCACGCGGTTAGAAGGTGACACGTCGGGACCTTGCCTGCTTTGTTTGCTTGAGCGCGTAGGAACAGGCGTCCCGCCCGCCTCCTGCTCGCACCTGTATCGACCGACTTTCGAGGAACTCTTGTCCCGCGTCCGAGGCCGTGCACGACCCCAAGATGGCCCGAAAAGCTCGGTAAACACTCAGGCGACAAGGTCACGTTCCAGCAAGGCGTAGGTATTCGGCGCGTCCACTACAAGCAGGAGATTGAGAAGGTTGGCATACACGGACGCGCACTGAACAAGTGTACGGTCACCAGGCGGAAGCTGTTTGCGAAGATGTCCGGGATCTGTGCGCAGATGCGGTCATTGCATGTGAAGCGGTCCTGCGACCAACAGCAACGGCCGGTCGGCGGCGGCGGGTGATAGGAAGCCCATGACCCTTGCGGCCGTCTATGCTGCTTGCTCCAACGGCCGCAGCCATCTGCGGCGTGCGATGTTAGGCTTGTCGTCACCAATCGGTCATCGAGCCGGGCCACTGCCGATGCGGTGCTCCGCCAATTCGCGGTCACGCAACGTACGCGTCCCGCGTTGCTCTGGCTGCGGGCCGCCCTGTCTGCCCAGTCGCACTTTCTGTGCGAGACCCGCCCGCGCAAGCACGTCGCCGACGAGCTCGGCAATCTGATAGGCCAAGTATGGTGGCACGGCGTTCCCGACCTGCGTGTACTGCGCTGTACGGTTTCCGAGGAAGACGTAACTGTCGGGAAACGTCTGTAGACGTGCAGCCTCACGGACGGTGAGGCTGCGGCACTGAGTTGGATCGAAATGCACAAACGCATGTCCGTCCTTGGCGATGTGGCTCGTGACGGTCATTGAGTGCAGATCACCGACCTGAACTCGGAAGCGATCCTTGAAGATCGCGACCTCCGGCTTATGCGGGTTCACGTTCTTGTGAGCGGGCAGCAGGCACTTTGGAAAGTCGTGCAGTCGAGGACTGCTGCCTGTCACCTCACCAAACGACGAGACAAAGAGGTATCGCACTAGATCGCTCGGCATATGGGCACGAGCCTCGTGGTTGGCCAGCAACATGGAAGGGCGGTCGCAGTACCAAGCTGCCAACGCCGCCGGACGCGCGAGCTCACCTTGCTTGAGCACGGTCCTGTCGGATCCGGTACCTGAATCCGGCTGACGTTCCAGCGCCTTGCGTGCGGTTTCCATGCGCCGGGCGACGCGCTGGAGCGTAGCGTCGCCGCTTGCTTTCAGCGCCGTTAGCGCATTTGCCATGAGGGGATCGCTGAAGCTGTCCGTCCATTCCTTGCCGGCGCCACGGAACGACAACTTCGGTCGTAGCCGGGGCAGATCCCCAACGACCTCCCGCACTGTGGGGGCCGCCAGCGGTCGAAGGTATCCTGCCGGGCCAGCGGCTTGGCTCACATCGCGCCGCACGCCAAGGATGACAACACGATGCCGAGCCTGCGGCACGCCGTGCGCCTCCGCTTCCAGCAGGAAGTGACTCGGCTCCAAAAGGTCGAACAGCGCATCCGAAGAAGCACCCACCGGGAAGAGGTCATATTCCAAGCCGACGTCCTCGCCGGAGGCAACGTCCGGACGACGAAGGTCGCCAAGAATAGACTGGACAATTTGCCGGTCATGGACCTGGGAGGAAAGGATTCCCTTGACGTTCTCCATGACAAAGACCGCAGGCTGGAAGTCGCTGATGACGTGCAGGTACTCACGATAGAGGAAGTGACGTGGATCGTCCTCTGCCTTGTATCCCTTAGTACCACGGTTCCGCGATCGCCCGACGATCGAATACGCCTGACAAGGCGGTCCTCCGATAAGGACAGCATTCTTCGGCAGGCCCTGGTCGCCAGAAAAGTGCTCAAGCCTGCTTCGTATGCCGGCGTGGACCTCGAGCCGGTTCTCCGGTCCAAGCTCGAAGTGCCAGGCCTCGCGTGTCGCCTCTTCGCAGGCCTCTGCGATGGCGCCGATGGCACATGTGCGGAGGACCTCGAACGCTATGTTCCAGGGGGATTCGGCCAAGATGGCATCCCAGCGCCGCCAGACCAATGCCGTGGCCGCGCCGCTTCTGGTCAAGGCCCGGTGAGCTGCGCGCAGCCGAAGCGTCTCGAAGGCCATCTCGTCCTTCTCGATGGAGACGGCAACTTGAAAACGGGCAGCCCGAGAACGGGAAAAACCCTCGCCGAGCCCGCCAGGGCCTGCAAAGAGATCAATGACCGGTACTCGGTTCATACAATTGATTTAGGAAGTTCGGCAGAACCATGACACGAGGCTTATCCTACCAGGCGGACACGCGTTGCCTCGGCCGCGCCCCGCTTCTTGTATGCTAAGCGTGCGACTGTGTAGCGCTCCCATGACTGACATCGTTTCAGCTAGCCTCCGCTCGCGGATGATGGCCGGTATCAAGGGCAGGGACACCGCTCCGGAATGGATAGTCAGGCGATATCTGCACGCAGCAGGACTAAGGTTTCGCATCCACATGCGCACCTTGCCCGGCACACCGGATCTTGTGTTCCCCCGTCACCGCGCGGTAATCTTGGTCCACGGGTGCTTCTGGCATCGACATATAGGGTGCAGGTTCGCCACATTTCCCGGTACACGGACCGAGTTCTGGCGCACGAAATTCGACAGGAATGCGGAGCGCGACCGCCATAACGAAGCCGCGTTGCGCTCGGCAGGATGGACGGTGATCACCGCATGGGAGTGCGAGGTCAGGTCCGAGGAGTTCCTGGATCAGCTGTTCTGGCGCGTGGTCGCTTCAGGCCTGAGTTGAAGCGCGTCGGTCGATCAAAGATTGTGGCGCGCGCACTTATTTGGCGGACGCCCTGTGCGACGGCGGCCGCGGCACATGCAGGGGCGCCGCTACATCTCGTCATAGTCGATATCGGCAGGAGAGATATCAGGTTAGCGTACCCATCCCAGCAGTGGCGATGCGCGGCGGGCTTGAGTGAGCCCGCACAGCGAGTCTGACAAACCTATTCGATCAAAGGTCATGCGCATTAACTGGACATCGGAGCAGCTCGATGTGATTCGAGCCGACCAGCATGCGCGACTGATGGTCGACGCCGGCCCAGGGACCGGCAAGACCGAGGTGCTGTGCGCCAGGATCGCTTGGCTCCTCGACAGGGCCAGTCTCGAACCCGGCGAGATTTGGATTATCAGCTTCACCCGCACGGCCGTCGCCGAGATCCGCAGCCGGATCGCCCGTCATCTGACGAATCCTGCGAACGCCCATGCCCTCCGGGTTGCCACCATCGATGCGCACGCGTGGGCCATGAACGTCGGCTTCTCTGAAGAACCGGTGCTGTCTGGCAGCTTCGACGCGAGCGTCCAGCATGCCGCGGACGTCATCAAGTCGAATGAGCATGCCCTTGAATACGTAAACTCGGTGAAGCACCTGTTCATCGACGAGTCGCAGGACGTGGTCGGCCCACGCGTCGAGTTCGTGCTTGAGCTGATTCACGCGATGCCACATACCTCCGGCATCACTATGCTTTGCGACGAAGCCCAGGCAATCTATGAAGCAGCCGAGGACAGCGTCCGCCCCGCGCTCCTCGGAACGCTTGTGGAGAACGTAAGAAAGTACCGGCCTGACTTCCGGGAAGCTGATCTCACCGAGGTGCATCGGACGGCTGACCCGTTGCTGTGCGACCTATTTGTCAATGGCAGGCTCGTCGTTCGCGGCACAGGCCTGCTCGGGCGCAAAAAATACCTGGAGGTTAGGCGGGCAATTGCGCAGTCCAGCCACCAAAGCATAGGCGACGCTGTCGAGGATCTCCGGCGTCTCAGCGCGGCAGAGGAACCCGGAGAAGACACGTTCCTTCTCTTTCGGCGCCGAGGCGAAGCACTGTCGGCGTCCAGGCAGTTGGGGACCAAGCCGCACAGGCTGAGGATGTCCGGATTCCCGGTGGTGCTTGAGGACTGGATTGCTGTGGTGTTCTGGGACTGGACCGAGGCCCGGATGTCGAAGGGCGACTTCGATGCGCGCTGGGCCCGGAGAATTCCGATGGGAGGCGTCACCAAGGATGCGGCCTGGCAACGGCTGGCGAAGATTGCAGGCGTGAGCGATCAGCTGGTAGATGTCCGGCGGCTGCGCCTTCGCCTCGCTTCTCTTGCTCCGCCGCTCGATGTCTGCAGGTTGGAATTCGGAGATCACGGGCCGGTGGTCGGCACCATCCATGCCGTCAAGGGCCGCGAGTCGCGCGAGGTCCGCCTGTACCTTCCTAGGCCGCAGTCGATGAAGCTGGAGGACGAGGAAGGATTCGAGAGCGAGGCCCGAATACTCTTTGTCGGTGCCACTCGTGCCCGGGAGCGCTTGCTAATCGGACACTCCTTCATGTCCTATGCATCGAAGCTTCCGCAGGGCGGTCGGGCCTACACACGGTGCGCGAACCCGCCCTGGGCCGCAGAAGTTGAGATAGGCCGGACGGGCGACGTCGAGGCGGCCGGCCTCGTCGGAAGGCGATTCTTCGTGTCTGCCAGCCTAGCGCTTCGGGCGCAGACCAGGATCGCGGGCATTCGTCGCAGCATTCACTTGGCCGCGGCCCGGCGGTCCGGTCCGGAGATGGGCTATGCCTACGGCATATCGCTAAACACGAAGCTCGATGAGCCGCTGCTGTTTCTCAGCGGCAGCGTGAACAACGACCTATTCCAGATCGCCAAGAATCTGCGCAAGAGGCAGCTGCCCCGGCAATTTGCCGGGCTTAAGAGTCTGGGTGCGAGGACTATCGCACTCTCGCCAGACGATCCGTCCTGCGCCGCCCTACATCATCCCTGGTCCGAGTCTGGCTTCGTGTTGGCCCCGCTCGTCGTTGGCTATGGTGTCCTTCCCTTCAAGTGACGGGTGCAGCAGGGTACACCGGCGTGTGCATCATCACGGGCCGACGTCGCATCGCCCGTCCAGTGCCTGACCGAGCTTCGTACCGAGAGTCGGCCCGACGACGACCAGCAACGCCCTCCCCCTCGACACACCCACGTAGGACAGCTCAGCGTTGTTCGCGCACAGCCGGTCGGTGAGGACGACCACCGCCATGGCTTCCAGGCCCTTAAATCTTGCAATTGTCTCCACGACAACGGCTCCAGATGTGTGGGCCATGGCGTCAGTCACCCGGAGTCCGAGCGCCTTGAGCCCGGACGTGATCTTCTCCGCCGACCGATTGTCAGGCACAAGCACGGCCACGTCGCTGCAGGGAAGTCCCTGACCCCTCACGAGCTCGCGAACGCTCGCCGCCGCTTGCGAGATGCTGTCCGCGGCAGAACACTCGATCAGGACAGGCTGCTTTCCCTCTGCTCCAAAGCAGGTGATCAGCGGTCCGCGGTACAGCGGCTCAGTGACTTCAGCGATCCGGAGCGAGTTCCGGAGATTCAACCGCAGCGGAACGCTCCTCGCCTGAAGCCTTGTCTCGAGGTCGTCTCGTGCACGATAGACGGCCTGATTGCTGTCGAACAGAACTCTAAGCCAACCACCGTCGTCCACACGCCCTTCCAGAAGATCCCAGTCCGACCACTCGACGTCCTGCCCTTCGTCCACGACAACTGCGTCGTATCTTGCTTCGCCACTTGCGGCACGCAGGTCGGAGAGCGTCATGACATCTAGGCGGGGTCGCTTGCCCAGACGCTTTCGCAGTGCTCCGGCGAGAGGCTCGCTGAGGCAGCACAGCAACGTCCGTTTGCCGTTCCCGGCATACTTGGCAACCAGCTCGCTTGCGATGACCGTCTTCCCGGTGCCGGCACCACCTTCGACCACTGCCCGCTCCAGCGTGTCGATGAAGACGATAGCCTGCATCTGTGCGCCGGTGAGTAGGATGTCCTGCTGAGCCATGTCCGCTTCTAGCTCCCGATGAAGCGGCACCGCAAGCCTTGCGGGTGCGGCGATCGTCCTGTCGATCACCGAGATCCCCGCGACGCCCGGGCCCACCTCCTGATCGGACGGCCCCTTGGAATGTGATCGAAGACGGCTGGTTAGCCATTCGACGAGCCCGCCCTTCAGGTCGGTCGCAAAGCAAAAGAGTTCCTGCTCATACCCCCCCACAAGGTGGACTCCCGTCGGGTTGCAGTCCGGAAGCACCACACCGTGCCGGATTCGCACTCGTCTCGCAGGCCAGAGTGAATCGACCCTGAACTTCTTGTGAAGTTCATGCTTCGACTTCATCGCCTGGCCCATCGGATCCTTGATGCCATGGGACACACCATTTCGATCCTTCGATGTCCACTTCCCAGTCTTTGGATCATGGGCCACAAGCCCCCCCTTGACCTCCAGGAAGAGCACACCCCATTCCGGATGGGCCACGACGAAGTCTGCCTCCCCGTCGATCTCGCCCCCGGTGGGGCTGACCCCCCACCAGGGCCGCGAGTAGTAGACGGACCACGCGTCGTCGAGCGACTGCGCTAGTTGCGAATACACCTTGCACTCGGCCGACCGCCTGGGGTCCTGTGTTACCCAGCGTGGCAGAGAACGCGGCCACATGATTGCCATCTGAAAATTCTCAGGCGAGTAGCTGTTCGAAAAATCCGACCTGGGCAGCGGGGTCATGCCCGGTCAGAAGAGCCCTATCGAGAAAACGGTTGTGGTGCTCGCAGGACGTCTCCGGAACGAGCATGCAGGAATGGCACGCCGCAATGGAATGGGAGTCAGGGGCACCTGTCTCCCCAACGATGCATAGCGGGTCCGAAGAGCACCACTGGGCAGAGCGCAGCGCCCCTATGACGGTAGGGAGCAGCAGGTCTGGCGAGGCTCGTCGCTGAAGCCCCCCCAGCGTTCCGTCCGAATCCGACGTCGCTGTGTAGACCAGCACGCCGGCCATGCCGTTAGGTCCTTCGCTGACATAGAGCCGCTCCCGCAGGGACGCTGTCGAGTAGCCGCACTCCAGAGTCAGCTGGCGAATGAGCGCATGCGAAAACGCATGGATCATCAGCAGACGCGGCGTGGCCTCGAAGGGCTGCGGCTCGTCGCCGTTCCTGCGACGCCAGTCGCCCTTCCAGCTTTCAGTGGCTGCCTGGATACGTGCCAGCACTTCCGGCCGGGCCTCCCATGCACGCAGTGCATCCACGTTCAGTTGGATGAAAATGCCCTCGCCCCGAACCTCGATCGCCGGGAGCCAGTCCAGAGAGGCGTTGGAAATCGGAGCGACCTGCGCCCCATCAGGATCCGACGGCGGATTGATCCGCGTGAATCCCTTCACCACACGGACCTCCCGCAGGCGCGCCACCCGCATGACCTGGGAGATGAACGGCAGCAGTTCGGCTGGCACCACCTCCCTGTGCACCTCGAACTCCTCGTCCTCCTCATCAGCAGGACCCGAGAAGACCTTGTACTCGTCGAGACGAAGGTCATCGACGTTCAGGGTGTCGGTTTCCCCCAGCATCTGTTCGAAAGCCTTTGCCAGCGCCTCGGCAGTGGTGTTCTCGCGCTGCAGTACGCGCTTCAGGTGCGCCGACGTCCCAATGTACGCCACGCGGTCCGCGTAGGCTTCAATGTCCAGCAGGACGTCCCAGTAGTCACCGACGATGCGCTGGAGCTTATTGGTCCAGGGCGGGATATCGAGCGCCGACTCCATCACAGGGTAGTAGAGGTTCGAAGCGCCCCGTTGCACAGCCCTGAAGGTTCCCTCGTCACCGGAGCAGTCGCAGGACAGATCGGGAGTCCGAAGCCAAGGGCGCGGCCCATGGCACGCCAGCCCGGAGAGCGCCTTTTTCCCGAACGCACCGTCCAATGAACGCGAAGCGCTGCAGTCCGGACAGCGGAGAATCAAGCCGCCGAGGCCCGGCCCGACCGAGGACAGCGTGAGCCGGTCCCTGCCGTGAGTTGTGCAGCCGGGCTTGTGCTGCAGCCACCAGTTCCAGGGGAACTCGTCTAGGTGGCCAGATGTGCAGGCGGCAGCGAAACGTACCGGGATTGCAAACACTTTGTCTCCACCTGGTCGCTTGCTCGTGCACGTCGAGCAAAAGCGATAGGCCATACCCGGGTCGCGCCCCCACTTGTTCGCCCTCCGTAGCGTCTCGCAAATCGGGCACTGGAGCCACTCTGGGAACCGCCGCAGCACCAGCGACGACGTGTCCGGCGACCCGTCGAGACGCTTAGCGTTGTCGTCCAGCACTGGGGGCAGTCGGAAGTACTTCTTTCCAAGCTTCTTACAGAGCCGCCGCTCCACAATCTTCTGGTACTTTAGGTTTCCGGCCAGAGGTGCGCTCGTATCCCATTCCTCCAGGCCGGCACTGACACCTGAGACTGGTCCCTTGCCCGATCGCATGTCCATGATTGCACCGGGCGCATAGGTCATCAGGACTGCGCTTCGGCGCAGCTCACCCACAAAGTTGTCGGCCATCTATCGTCTCCAAGGGGGCACAGGGCGTGCAGCGGTGGTTTCGCCCTCCGCGCTCTCCGCAGAGGTCGCTGGAGTGTTTGCCGCAGGTGCGCCGGTGCGGTTGGCGAGAACCTCGGCCATCCGGAATGGCGTGCTGGCCTCGACGCTGCGCATATTGTTCATGGTGGGCCAGGCGTCCGGGGGCAGTCGTCCGGTCGCTCTTCGCCTGGCGTTGACGTCGGCCGAAATAAGGAGCGACTGCTTGGGCTTGTACTGGTCGATGTACTGCTTCGGGTCCCGCGCAAGCCAGTTGTCGAGCAGATCATCCAGCTCCCGGCCGCAGGCCGTCTTCTCTCGGGGATCTACGGCATCCACCCTTCGCTCGATCTCCGCTACCACCGCCTGAAGCAGTCCCGCCGGCGCCTCGGTCAGATTAGGATTGGCCATCACCGGATCCCCGTGGCGGATCATCGCAACGAGCGCTGCGTGCAGGGCCCTGTCTCGGGCGCGAGAAGCAAACGGAGTGACGCTCGTGGCTTCGACATCGCGGTAGAGCGTTGAGTGCCAGCCCGTAAACGTTTCGAAGTGGGACCGGTCTCGCGGCTTCGCCGCATTAAGCACGGCAAGGACCAAGCCGGGAGCGGAACTCCGGCCGACCCGGCTAGTGGCTTGGATGTATTCGGAGCGGGTCTTCGGTTGACCAGTCATGAGCATCAGTCCTAGCCTGGCCACGTCCACGCCGACGCTGACCATGTTCGTGGCAAGTACCACGTCGATGGACGCAGGATTGCCAGCCGCGATCTTTAGATCGGCCAGGATCTCGATAATCTCCTTTTGCAGGGCGCGAGACGTCAGCTCGCGCGGCGGCATGTTGGCCCGCGGAGTCTCGTTGCGCTGCTCGGCGTACAACTTCATTGCATCCGGCACGTCGTCCAGCATCTGGACGATCGCGCCGCCAAGTTCGCGGAGAGAGTTGAAGTAGGCGAGTAGCGTCGAGTAACCGTCGCGCTCGGTATTCGTCAGCCCGACGGTCGGCCCCGTCGACTGCATGAGCGAGGCCGCCGCGGCCTGCAACGTGAACTTCGCGGATCGCCCTGCAGTGGACACTGCCACGTACTGCCTGGGCGCTCTTGCCGGATCCCGCACAGCGAACCCGGAATCGTCGTGGTCGATACCCGGTGGCGGGAACTGGCAACTTGCCCTATCGAACAGAGCCCTGACTTGGTCGGCAGCTCTGCGAATGGTCGCAGTTGAACCAATCACCTTGCATCTCGCTTCCCGCTTTCGCAGCAGCCAGTCGAAGGCAGTCTCATATACCCCAGCAATGGTACCAAGGGGACCGGAAATCAGGTGCAGCTCGTCTTGAATGATGAGATCCGGACTTTGTGGGGTGCCGAAAGCGAACAGGGACGCAACGTAGCGGTTCGTCGTCAGCAGCGCAAACTTATCGATGGTCCCGATGAGCAACGTCGGGCGCTGGCGGTATATGTCGTCGTCAACCGTGAAAACCGGCCAGAGACCGAATCCGGGTCCCAAGCGACAGTCCTCGGTCTCGCAGTAGGGCTGCACCGACTCCACCACGTCGTCGTAGTTCCACCTCACGCGCCTGTGGCAGCAGGGGCAGTCGTCGATTTGTTCGGCCGTGGATCCGTCACGGTTGCCCCGGTTGACCATTGCGGCCTTGAAGCGATTGGGGGTCGCATCGCCCCCGACCCACAGACCGATGGAAAACGGTCTGTTGCCCTGAGGCCCCTCCCAAATGGCATCGCGGAACATGCCGCGGCGGATAAGCTCACATGCAAGGATGAGAGATGAGGCACGTTCAAACTGCTGCGCAGTAAGGAGCCGCAACGTGTATCGCATGAGCGCCGCGCAGCCGGCGCCTTGGTCGGGATCAGCGCAGGCGCCGCGACGATAGAAGGACAGCATTGCAACCAGGGCTAGATAGGCCTCTGTCTTGCCTCCGCCTGTCGGGAACCACAGCAAATCGAGCACCTCCCGGTCTGGAGCCGACGAGTTACACACGGAGTTAGCAGAAAGCAGGATGAAGCCGAGCTGGAAAGGGCGCCACTGCAGCGGCCTAGACTGTCCCGCCGCCTTCCATGAATGCTGGAGGGCCATCGCGGCGTTCGCCACCTTGAAGGCTCTCAGGAGGAGCGGATCAGAACTCATTGCTTGAACTCCAGCGTTCATGCGGGTAAAGGCGTTCTCGCAGGCATTAAGGTTGTCCTTGGCGATCGACCTGAGGTCGTCCGCGAGTCCGGTCGCACGCTTCGCCTGCAAGGCTATCCACCGGGCGTACGCAACTGGAAGCTGGGAGAGTCGCTCCAGTACAGTCTCGTCGGGAAGGGTGGCAAGTTGCCCAGCATCGAACGCTCCCTGGCGCACCAGATCTGCAAATACATCATGGCCGTCTTCTCGGAACGCGATGACGGACGCGGACGGGAGCCACTCCGTTCTCACTGAAGACGCGAGGCCTCCCTCGGCGACCCAAGAGGCGGAGCACTGGTGGCCAGCGGCGAACTCCGGAGAGTCCCTGTAAAGGAGCCGCGCGATCGCCTCGTCCTCGTCGTTGGCCGTCGGCCGACTCGGCCGGGGTAGGAACGTTGTGCCGCCTGTCGGCCGAATCTCAAGACTGGCTTGGAATAGCAGCAGGCTTTCGGACGCGTTGCGATCGCCCTCGGGGCTGGTGCTGCGGTTGATGAGCGTCGCAGTCACCAGCCGGCCTGCCTTACTAGGTCGTGTGCGCAGATGAAGCTGGACTTTCGCCTCGAGCCCATCGGAAGCCAGCGTCTCGAACCTCGCCCCGGATTCCGGAAGCTCGAGTCTTTTCAGGTCGATTGCATGAGGATGCCGGGTCCACTTCTGTTGCGGTGTCCCCCCGCTCTCCGTTTCGATCCGCTCGAAGGCATAAGTTGCAAACCTGACCAACACATCGATGCAGTCGACGCCCTGAGTGTCCGCAGTGCAGAACGACACCCCCATGCTGCAAGGCCGCTGCTGCCCCACAAGCGTCGGCGACGCCGTCGCCTCTCCTTCATCCTCTCCTTCGCTTCCATCGTCGTCCTCGGCGCCCATCCGTTCGCCGACGGTCCAAAGAATGCCTGTGAGGTAGATGTCTGACGGCCTGATCCGGACGCCCTCGAAGACTTCGTCCGCCTTGTGCGGACCGATAAGGTCCTCCTTGAGACGGGCCACGATGCCATGCCTCACATCGACAGGGTTCATGAGTCCTCCCTCGCTATCGAAAATAGACCATCGGATACCCCATGAGCATGGGTGCAGCGACGAGGCCGGAGTCCCGCCAAGGCGCGTGCAGTTGCTCGCGCAGGGGGTTATCGGGCGCAATCGCGACTGTACGAACCCCAAACAGTCGCAGATGTCTGAGTTGCCTGGGCGGCTTCGTGCGCCCCAGCTTGACCAGCTGATCGACAAACTTAGCAACCGAGAAGAGGTCGCGGCCGACCGCCGCACTAAGGTAGCAGAGGTGCCCCCCCTCACCACCCTGGCTTAACCTGAACCGCCACTGATGGCCTTCGTCGGTCGCGTCGGCTTGTGCCGGGGAAAAGCTGTCAGCAAGGGCCATCACGCGCTGTTGACACTCCCTGGCTTCCGCGACGTCCGCATAGAGCGCGCGACCCACCAGCCCGGTGGCATCGATGTCCCTTCCCGTCCCGACTTCGACGGTAGCCCTGGCTCCCTTCACGCCCTTGGCGAAGGGATACGGGGTAAACGAACGGCCGGAGGGCTCAAGCTTGCGTGCGACCGACACGGACGAAGCCGATCCGATACGAAGACTCCTCTTTGCTCGCGTTGCACCGACGAACACGATGCGGGCCTCTTCGTCGAGACCCTCCTGGTCAGCGACCTTGGCCTTCGCCAAGTAAAGCCTTACGTCAGCAGCTTCTCTGCCCTTGGAGCCATGGATGGTGCTGAAGATCGGACCTGTCGATCCAAAATCCGGATGCAGTAGCTCGTAAGTTGGAGAGCCACTCGCAAGCCTCGCGACCAGCCGCGACATCGAGATGCGTCGTTCCGAGCGACCGAAGGCCTTGACAAGGATGGCCCAGGCCTGGCCTGCGCCGGTTGTTGCAGGCGAACCCAGTCGGGCGGCCCAGAGCCGCGTGAAATCGGACTCATCGAGGTCCGGTGCGGTCCAGTCCCACAACAGCACCACGATCCAACCCTGAATGCAGCGGGGCAGGCCGGACATCCGCAGCCGGTGCGGCAGCTCGTCCATGTTTCCGGATGCGGCTAAAGCATCGCCTCGTCGCCGGAATAGCAGCAGGGTCTCCGAGTCGTCTCCAGTGAGCGTCTTGACATCGTCCCAGTACGCGCCGAGCGTGCCGTGGTTCGCCTCCTGGACAAGCTGTCGCACGCCTGTAAGGCGGGACTTGCCATCCAATGCCTTGTCGCGGATCAGCGCGCGGCCGCTGCTAAATACCCGGGACAGGACAGCATCTCCGGTCCGATGCAGCTTGTCCAAGCTGAGTTCCGAAAACTGGTCGCCCAGGAACTTGCGGATCTTGTCGGGTAGGTTTCCGTCAGTGAATGACGGGTCTCCGCCATCCTCGGAGAATCCGTAAATTGCTTGAGCCTCGTCGGCGAAGACGCTGACGCCAGCTTCGGCTGGCAGCGCATAAATGAGCTCGAGCACCAGTTCGCAGCGTGGTCCCACGATGTCCTGCGCCTCGTCGATCACCAGGTGACGAATACTATTGACGTAGCCGAAGACACCATCGTGACACTGCACCAGTTCGCTTGCTCGTCGCACGTTGTCGTCGAAGCCGCCAGAAACAATGGCGCCATCGTCAAAGCCGGCATGGATGGCCCATGCGTGCGCATCGATTGTGGTGATCCTGAGCGCCGCTGCACTTGCCGCGTCGGGAAGAAAGGCGACGATCCTACTGCGCAGTTCGTGGACTGCCGTGCGGGTGAAACTGAGCAGCCAGATCTCCGTCGCGTCGACATCGTCCCTAGCTAGCATGGCGGCAATCCGGGCACAGGCCGTGGCGGTCTTGCCGGTACCTGGCCCGGCATCGATCAGGAGCCGCTCGCTCGCATTTGCCTCGATGATTAGTCGCTGCTCTCGAGTCCAAGCAAGCAAGGGTGAAGTGCAGTCATCCAGCGATGCCGGCGTGCTGTCCCGACCTTTCATACGAACGGTCCCTCCCAGGACTTAATGGCCAGTCGGCCTGCCCGCTAGGGGGCAACAAGGTCCGGGCAGGCCTACGTTTGCTAAATGCATTTATACCAAGACATCTGGCTTACCGGGCGATCCCGACTATCCAAGCCATCGGGAATGCGTTGGGCATCCGCCCCAGCCGACGTAGCGCGCAGCACCCGTTGTTCGTCGGCAGTCGTACGCCGGCTGTCCGACTCGAGCAGCTTGAGCAAACGGATCGCCGTCATGTTGTCGCGGATCTTCTCGGCCTCACTGCCCACACACAGGCGTAGCTGGGGCGTGATCCGGAAATTGGTCGCCGGCACTGCGACCAGGGTTGGCCGGCGCCTACGGGTCGGGCGTCTCGAACAGGCCCCGCTCGGGCGTTACGGCATCTTTTTGCGATAGGCCTTGTCCAGCTCGGCCAGCTCGCGGCGCTCCCACGGCTCCAGCTCGGCCGCTGGTTCTGGGCGCAGCAGCACGAACTCGGACAGGGCGACTTCCTCGGCCTCGTGCAGTTGATACCCCTGCGCCATCAGCTCGTCGATCCGAGCGCGGGTCTTGTTGGCGGCCACTTGCAGCGCCGCTTCGAGTTCCCCGGCCTCCTTGAGCTGCTTGTACTTCTCCGGCAGCCACTTTGCCCAGTGCTTGCGGGCCTTCGCCTTGTAGTGTTCGTTGATCATCGCGGACCTCCTGGCCAACATTTTGATTTGTTTGGGCAGCGCGTTCCATCGCCGATTCAGCGGGGGAGTCGGCCCTCAAATTGCTCGCATCCTGGTCGGCCTGAAACCGAGCACTAGGCGCCACCCTGCTTGACTATGAGGTGCACCTTGACGTCCCGGTTCACGGGCTTGGTCGGGTTTGTCTGCCCCTGTCTTGAGCGCAAGTTCGGCTAGGTCGATGTTGCGGCCGCTTCCAGCCACGACCGGCGAAGATCGTTCCTCCGAGTCCGAGTCCGAGTCCGAGTCCGAGTCCGAGTCCGAGTCGGAAGTCGGAAGTCGGCAGGAAGTCCGCGAGCACCTGTTCCCACGCCAGCAGCAGGTCCATGCGAAACGTCTGCATGCCCGCCTGCGTCGCCCAGGTGCCCGCGTTCATTGACGCCTGCATCAACTCGGCCTCCTTCGCCTCGAACGCCTGGATCATCTGGTCGTCCAGTTCGGTAGCGACGCGGGCTCGCTCCTCGGGTGGGAACGGCGGGCGTCGGTCGGCCAGCCAGCGCATGATCGAGCGCAGGCGCACTTGCTCTAGGGGCGGAATCATCGCGGGCTTCCTTCTTCCTTGGCCGCGGCGACTTGTTCACCTTACGGCTGCACCCCTAACGCTGCAACAGGTTGTAGCGCATGTGCCCGATGGCCTTCGGCGAGTCACCGGGGGCGTCCTATATTAGATTGGGATCTTCCCTCGATGCAGGCTGAACGCCCAACTTTCGGCCTTCGCCGGATGCGGCCTCAGAGATTGCTACCGTCGGGGGAACCCGGTTTGAGCGCGGATTGGTTGTAGTAGCAGCTGCCATCGATCAGCTCATGCATCGCCCCCCGCGTTCAACCGATGCTTTCGCACGGCAAGTCGGTGCTCGTCCAGATAGACCCGGTGCGAGTCAGTTCTTGGAGTCGAGATCTCGCGAGGCGGGCTTGCTCCTCGGCTGGGAGCGGCGAGCGTTGATCCGCCAGTCCCGGGTCAACGGTGAGCACCGCTATCAGTCATCCCAGACCAGCGGCCCCTGCGCCGGTCCGTACTCGATAACTTTCATCGCACCTAGGTACGAGCCCCTGGTTTCGTGCTGTTCGATGAAGACGCACTGGCGCAACGCTGCCGCCTGCATCACGCCCTCGGTCGTGCGCACATGCACGACAGGCTGGCAGCAATCGAAGCAGAATCGGACACCTGCCTGGTCGGTCGATTCCAGTTCGTTCCACTGGCGACGGCACGGGTGCAGCACGGCAACGACGGTGCGTTCTCCGCGCGGAATCGGCGGCTCGGAGTCATCGCTCATCTCGTGCTTCCTTCCAGTTCCGTGCTCCGCGCAGTTCCAGCATGGAGGCGAGGAGCCCTATGTTAAATTGGTGTCTTCCCCCGATGCAGGCTGAACGCCCAACTTCCGGCCTTCGCCGGATGCGGCCTCAGAGACGCTACCGTCGGGGGAACCGCCTGAGCGCATCCCGATCGAGTAGCGGCTGCCATTGGGCAGCTCACGAACGATCCTAATGGCACCCTTGGGTCGGCTTCTCGGGCCGACCAGGCAGCACCTCCGGGTAGTTCGCACCGCCTGGCGTGTAGTTCCTGTACTTCGTGGGCTGGCCGTTCATCACATTGCAGCCGCACCCATCGTCCGTCGGCCGCTCGCGCTCGTCGAGCAGCTCGCCTTCGTCAGCCAGCGTGGTCTCGGTGACCTGCACGCCGTTGTCGCCTAGCAAGGCCCAACACGTCGGCCTTGCTGACCTGACCCTCGTGCATCTTGAGGTAGCCTCGCCGGCCTTGATCGTGCCCTAGTTGATGTCAAACGTTGCCAGAGCGCGAACGGAGGCATTCAGGCGGCTCCCTGCATCAGGATGATGTTGGAAATGCTGTTGTCGCCGCTCATGATTTGCGCCAGTCGTGCACCGAGTGCATTGAATGCGAGCGCTTGCTGGGCCTCCCGCCGATCTTGGTTGTAGACACCGGACATTCCCGGCTTAATGTGGTTGTGGCACTCGTTGATCACGTCGTCGGAGAAGCCGAGCTTGCTCATAATGGTCGCCGCTGTGCGGCGCAAGTCGTGCGGAGTCCACTTGCCTCCAGGCATGGAGAGGGCAGTCGTGGCCTTGCTGCGGTTCTTCATCCGCGCCTCAGGTGGTCGCTGACGGTCAGCGATTTGCTTACTGAAACTTTTCACGGACACCGGCTTGCGCGTGTCGGTCGCAGGGAACACCCACGGCACCGGCTTGCCTGCGGCGTCACGTTCTCGCAGTGCAGCGAGGTTCTTGAACTGTGCCAGGGCAAATTCGCTCAGGTGGATCGTGTGGTCGCGTTGGTTTTTGGTGTCTGGTAGGTACCATGTTCTTGCGGCCATGTTCACGATACCCAGCTTCACCTTCTCGGCGTTAGCGGTGGCCTGCAAGGCGTCCTGCTGCGGCTTGGCTCCCTTTAGATCATCGGGCAGGGCATCTGCCCACACTGCGCCCATCAACTCGCCAACGCGCACGCCAGTGGCAAGGGTTAGCCAGATCGCAGTGGCGGTGCGGGTTTGAAGGCCGGCCGTGGGCACCGCCTTCACCATCAGCGACAGTTCATCCGTGTCCAAGTGACGGTTGCGCTTCACGCTCGCCCCACCGACATGCCGTTTCTTCACGGTGGTCAGCGGGTTGCCGACGATGAGTTCACGATCAAGGGCAAAGTCGAGCATCTGCTTCAGGTCGGCGAGCAGGACATTGGCGGTGCGCAACTTTCCGGCAGTCTTCTGGACATCCAGCAAGGCCAGCAGGTCGGCCTTGCGAACGTCGGTGACTGCCATGTCGCCGATCTTGGGGAACACATGCCGCTCGAATTGCTCGCGTACGTACTGGCCACCGTCTTTGCGGCCAGTGCGCTTTCCATCCGCACGGGTATGCGGTTGCAATTGGGTCGATACCCATTGGCCGAACAATTCGCGGATGGTCAGCCGGCGCTGTCGTTCAAGGCTCGCGGCCTTGGCGGCGTGGGCACGCTGGAGCTGCTGTTGCATAGCTTCGGCTCGATCTGCCTCGGCAACAAGTCGCTCAGTCGCCTTCCGTTCGATTGGATCGATACCTGAGCGCAGTTCGGTGGCCAACTTGTCCCGCTCATCGCGAAGCGCTTTGAGAGACATCCCGCCATGTTCGCGCCAAGTGCCAATGCGGATTTCGCGGGTTTTGCCGCCGATTCGATAGCACCAGGAAACGTGCACGCTGATCGCGCCGTCGCGTCCGACCCGGACCTTGCCAGTCATCGACTCGCCAAACCTGATCGTCCGACCATGGTCCGCCCTTGTGAGGGCCCTCAGTCCAAGGGCGGTGATCGGCTTCGAGTGCTCGCCTTGAATCGTCGCTCTCAATTTTTGCCCCCACATTTGCCCCCACAGTTGGCGGCCATCTAAGTGTACTCGTGCGGTGGCATGTGGAGCCATATCGTTTGCAAGGTCTTGTCCTGTAAGGGATTTTTCTGGATGTCCTGTTCTCTTGCGGACGCATGTGGAGCTATGGTGTCTTGCCTACGAACCAAGGGGTCGTGGGTTCGATTCCTGCCAGCCGCGCCAGAACATTGCGTTCTAGAGAAACGGGTCAGCTCCTCACAGGGCTGGCCCGTTTTTCTTTGTGCCCCCGGCATGGGCGCACTCTTGGAGGTGCAAGTCCTCCCGTGAGTTGATCACAGCGAACGAAGCGAAGCGCAACTGCACGAGGGTGACCGAGTGTGGGGAGGAGAAGGCGCTGCCGAGCAGGGTGAGCAGGCAAGGAACCGCGAAGCTCTCGTCCTGACCTCAAACCCTCGAACCGCCCGGTGGGGGCCCGCACGCCGGAATGCTGTTGCAGGGGGGCCTCCACAATTGGAGGCCCGCTATGCCGATGTGTCGCGTATTCGATGCGATCGGCATGTTCCTTGCCGAAGCTTTCCTCATGTGGTGCGACCCAACCGCGCATTGGTTCACGCCACTCCTCTGAAGGCGTGGCTTTCCCCTCAATGGGCACATCGAGGTCGGCATCAAGATGGAGAGAATGACCGAGTCCCCGTCCTCCAAAAAAGAAGTCATGCCCGATCGCCGTCGAATTGCCGTCCTTGGACGATGCCTCCTGTTGTCGGCCACATGCTTGTTGGCCGCCTCGCCAGCGGCAGCTCAGTTGGCAGAGAAGCCGTCGGTCTACACAGCCAAGCGGCTCGGCGAAAAAATGGTGCCAGCCTCGGCGGCACTGGCACCGCCGCCGGCGGATGCAAGGCCCGTTGCGAACACATCGGGCCACCGGCCCGCGCCGAAAGCAGGCGGGATCAGCCACCTCGATGCGGTGGCGAGCATGGATCAGTTCCTTGGCATTTCGCGCGTGTACAACGCCGATTCCGCGGAGCCGATCGTCCACACGATCTTCGCGATCGATCGCGCCCACGGCAACCGCGTCTACTTCATCAACGCCAACCGCTACGCGCTGCACGAAGATTTCCTGCGCGGCCAGTTCCTCGTCCCTCATCTCGACGAAATCACGCTGAAGAGCTACTACCAGCGCCCCGACCGGCGCTTTCTGCTGGGCACCATCGGCCTGCAGCCACAGCTCAAGCGCTGGACCTTCGAGTTCTGGGAGGGTGACCAGGTGAACGAGGCCTTGATCCAGCTGGCGAGCCAGCGCCTGGCGGCATCGTTTTTCCAGCCTCTGCTCTTCAAGGCCAACTCCACCCAGCATGAGACGGTGGCAAAAGCCGCCGGCATTGAACTGGTGACCGAAGCCCAGATCCTCGATGGCCGCAGTTTCATGCCGCTGAACACCGGCCGCGCTCAGGGGCGCTTGCGCCTCATCGCGCGTCTGGACGACGAGGCCGGGGAGGACATCGAGCCTACCGACATCGTCGTCTTGAAAGAGGTCCCTCTGTCCCTGGCGCCCGTGGCCGGTGTGGTGACCGAAAGGCCGTCGACGGTGCTGTCGCACGTCAATTTGCTGGTCAAAGGCTGGGGCGTGCCCAATGCATACATCAGGAATGCGTTCGAGGAACTGAAGGGCCACGACGGTCAGTGGGTCGAACTGACGGTCACGGGCATGCGTTACGACGTGAGGCGATTGCCCGGTCCGGTGACATTGCCGCCGCGGCCGCCGGCCACCGTCGTCGGCAAGCCCGACCTGGCACAGCATCGGGTGCTGCCCCTGACCGACATCGCTTTGCACGGCAAAAAGGCCTGCGGCAGCAAGGCCACCAACTTGTCGCGCATCGAGGCCGCCCGTCGCGATGCACGCTTGCGTGGGGATTTCGGCAGCGTGGCGCCCGTGCCGGATGGCTTTTGCATTCCGTACGCGCACTACGCTGCGTTCATCCGATCGCCCGAGGCTCAAGCACTGATACAGCGTCGGTTCGCCACGCCCGGCTTCGAGCGCAGCCGCAGCGTGCGGCGCCACGCCCTGGAGCAACTGCGCGCGGAACTGGTCAACCTGCCGCTCGACCCGGCCCGCTCCGCGGACTGGCTGCGGCAGTGGCAAAGGCAACTGTCGGGCAAAAGCGTGTTCGTGCGCAGCTCCTCCAACTCGGAGGATTTGGCCAACTTCAGCGGTGCCGGGCTGTACACGACGGTGCCCAATGCAAAGACCGACGAAGCTTTGCTGGCGGCGGTGAAAGCGGTCTGGGCCTCGGTCTACAACGCCGAGGCGTACGAAGCCCGGCGCGCCGCGGGCGTGCGCGACGACCATGTGTACATGGCCGTGCTGGTGCAGGTGGCGGTCGATTCGGTGGTGTCCGGTGTCATGATCACCCGCGATCCCTTCGATGCCCGTCATGCGAACGCCACTTATGTGTCGGCCAAGCGTGGGCTGGGCATCAAGGTCGTCGAGGGCAAGCAGGTTGCCGAACAGTCACTGCACGATGGCTGGAGCGGTGCGGTTCGCCGGCTGTCGCGGTCGGCCGAGGCGTCGGAACTGAAGCTCGACCATGCAGGCGGCGTCGTGGAGATGCCCCTCGATGCGGCGGCGGCCGAGAAAGATGTGCTGTCCACCGCCTCGGTCAAGGCGCTCGCCGACGTGGGGCGGCGGCTCAAGGCCCTGTTCGGTCAGGTGGACCAGGACATCGAATGGGCGATCGACCCGGCGGGAAGAATCGTGGTGCTTCAGTCCCGCCCATATGTCGAGCGCAAGCTGTTGTGAGGGCTCAGCGCCGTCCGGATGGAGCGGCTTGTGTTGCCGTGGCCTTGCACATCAGAATGTCTGACCGGCAAGCCGGCGTCCGGCCCGGGTGACCGTCGTACAGTCGGATCATCTTCTCCTGCTCGACACCGAGGCGATCATGACCACCAACACCGTCCGACTTCATCGCGTGCTCCGCGCTGCCCCCGAACGCGTCTATCGCGCTTTTCTCGACGCCGACGCGCTGGCCAAGTGGCTTCCGCCGTACGGCTTCACGTGCAGGGTTCATCACCTGGATGCGCGTGTGGGCGGAACACACAAGATGTCCTTCAGCAACTTCTCCACCGGCCACAGCCAATCCTTTGGCGGCGAGTACCGTGAGCTCGTCCCGAACGAACGCATCCGCTATTCCGACAAGTTCGACGACGTTCATCTGCCGGGCGAAATGCAAACCACCGTGGTCCTGCGGGCGGTTTCGTGCGGCACTGAGCTGAGCATCACGCAAGAAGGCATTCCGGACGTCATTCCGGTCGACATGTGCTACCTCGGATGGCAGGAGTCGCTCAAGCAGCTCGCCACCCTGGTGGAACCCGTGATCCCTGATTGACGTCCGAGCCACCTGGCCGCGCAACCAAGGAGCCTGCCTGTCTGCTGTCATCAACCAGGCGGGTGGGCGCCGTGTGCTTGATGAGCAACTGGCGGTTTATCATCACCGCGCACCGGACTCCAAACCGGTTGCAGCGTTCTCAGGGCGGGGTGGAACTCCCCACCGGCGGTGATGGCGATGATTCGCATGAGCCCGCGAGCGCCCGGTTCCTGCCTGGAAACGGGGTCAGCAGATTCGGTGTGAATCCGAAGCCGACGGTCACAGTCCGGATGAAAGAGAGCGCGGGTGATCGTTCTCCCGGCGAATGGTCGCGGCGTGGAACGGGAATTCGTGCGCCCTGATTCTGGCAATCCCTCTTCAAGAAGACCATGAATCAGTTGACCTCACCAACCTCGCCTGCACGGCAGGAGGCCTCTTCGGGTACGGCATCGCAAGGCCGACGCCGGCGATTTGCGTTCATCATGTCCCGGTGGCATGCCGATATCGTCGAACGGGCGCGTGACGCCTTTCTTGCCGGCATCCAGGCGCACCACCTTCCGCAAGAGTCGGTGGATGTTTTTGAAGTTCCCGGTGCGTTCGAGATCCCGCTGCATGCTCGAAAGCTGGCAGCGTCAGGCCACTATGACGCCATCGTGGCCTGTGGCCTCGTGGTCAACGGAGGCATCTACCGGCACGAGTTCGTGGCGGACGCGGTCATCAGCGGCTTGATGCGCGTGCAGCTCGACACCGAGGTGCCGGTCATTTCGGCGGTGCTGACGCCGCACCACTTTCATGAACATCAAACGCACGCCCAATTCTTTGCCGAACACTTCGTCATCAAAGGTCATGAGGCCGCAGAGGCTTGCATCAGGACGGTCGAGAGCCTGGAGAAGCTGCCCGCATAGCTCAGGCCCATGCAAATCGGTGAACCAAAGTTCACCGCTCCGCCGCATCCCTTGACCAAGTGGGCAGCAGCGCCGCCGGGGGGCACGCATGCCGCCCGCTCCATGGCCAGTTCGCTATCATTTGTGTGTCCCGCTCGTTCGAATCTCGCGGACGCCTTGCCGCTTCCGCAAAAGCGCCCAGGTGGGGCATCCATGTTCCGTTTGGAGAAGGTCCATGAGATGGAGGCTGCTTGCCTTGGCATGCGTCGCCGTGCCGCTGGTTTCGATGGCGGCTGGTCCCGCGGCCGATTCGAGATTTCCTTCTGGCGCTCGATCTGCCACGGTCACGGCGGATGCTCTGACCGACGGCCAGCGCATCCTGGATTCCGCGGCAAAAGCAGCCGCCCCCTGGAACGGGCCCCGAAGCGGGCCGCCGGCCCCGCGTGGAAAACACATTGCAGTCGTGGTCGAAGACTTGCGCAATGGCGGCATTCTTGGCGTTGCGCAGGGCGTGCGGGAAGCCGCGAGAGTCACGGGCTGGAACGTCAGGGTGTTCGACTGTGGCGGCACCGTGCCCGGACGGCGCAAGGCGCTGGCCGACGCACTCGCATCGGGACCGGATGGTGTCATGCTGATCGGGCCCGACGCTCGCGCGATGCAGGCCGGCTTGACGCCGTTCGCCGAGCGCGGCATTCCCATGGTTGGCTGGCATGTGGCACCCATGGCGGGTTCCGTGACGGGCACCCCCGTGGCCATGAACGTGTCGACCGATCCGCTCGAAGTGGCGCGCGTGACCGCTCTGGCGGCCGTCGTGCAGTCCAAGGGGCGTGCAGGCGTCATCGTGTTTTCGGACACCAGCATCGAATTGGCCAAGACCAAGGCGAATGCGATGGCGGACGTCATCCGCGCATGCAGCGGCTGCACCTTGCTCGAAGTCGTCGATGTCGCCATCTCCAGATCGCCCGAACTGATGCCGCAGACCACGCGTGACCTGCTCGCGCGCCACGGCAAGCGATGGACGCATGCGCTGGCGATCAATGACATCTATTTCGACTATGCAGCCCCGGTGCTGACACAGGCCGGTTTGGCCAACGATGCGATCCACATGATGTCGGCCGGCGACGGCAGTTCGGCGGCGTTCTTGCGGATCAAGGCTGGCACGTTCCAGGTCGTGACGGTGGCCGAGCCCTTGAATTTGCACGGCTGGCAACTGGTCGATGAAATGAACCGGCTTTTTGCCAGGCAGCCCGTGAGCGGGTACATCTTCCCGGTGCACCTCGTGACGCCTGAGAACATCAATGCAGACGGGGGCGATCTCCTGTTGTACGACCCGGCCAACGGCTACCGACTGATCTATCAACGGATCTGGAAGGGAGGTTGATGCGGCGTCCCCAAACCCTGACGGCGCAGTTCGCCCTGGCGGTCTCCACGCTGGTTCTGATGATGGCTGCATTGGGCGCCACGACGATCTATGCCCTGTCCAACTCGGCGGAGACGATCCGGCAACTTGCGGAGCAGCGCCTCGCCCATTTGCAGGACGCGCAGGACCTCGTGCAGCGCACCCTGCTCATCGAGCGCATGACCCAGCGGCTGGTGGCCGATGACACGCTGGACGGCACCCGCCGCACGCATGGCCAGATCAACGAGGAGCTCGAGTCCTTCGACCGGCTCGTGGACCGCCTCGCGGCCGCCGCCGCCAGCGACAACGTCGAAGTTCTGGATCTGCATGGGTCCAGCCAGCTGTTTCGCAACACCGTCAATGTCGCCGCGCAATTGCACGAGAGCGCGCTCGGTAACGGGGCCCGGACGCCAGGCACGGCCCAGCGCAGCAGTGGCGCACGTGCCGTGGAAGAGGAGCTGTCGCGCCAGGCCGAGGCGCTGGCTGCGGCTGCGCGCCTGCAATCCGACTATTTCACGCGGGACTATCGCGAAGCCGTGGCGGATCTCCTTCGCGTGTCGAATCGCACACGATGGTGGGTCGTTGGCCTGGTGGGCGCGAGCCTGCTGCTCGCCTGGCTGATCACACATGCGTTTCTCGGCCGTCGTGTGGTCGGCCGGCTGAGGCAGGTCAGCCATCATCTCAGGCATGGCGACGCTGAAACCGGGCAGGGCAGCGTCCCGGTGCAAGGCAACGATGAAATCGCCGACATGGCGCGTGCCGTGGAGCAGTTTCTCGAAGACCGCCGGCAACGCAAGGAGGCCGAGCAGGAGGTGATGGTGCTGAACACGCAGCTCGAGCAGCGCGTGGCGCAGCGCACAGCCGAATTGACGATCGCCAACGCGCGCCAGCAGGTCGAGATCGCGGAGCGGGAGCGGGCCGAGCATGCGTTGCGTGACAGCGAACGTTTCCTCAACAACATCGTCGAGAACATTCCCCTCATGCTTTTCGTCAAGGATGCCCGGGACCTGCATTTCGTGCGCTGCAACCAGGCCGGAGAGGATTTGCTGGGCCTGTCGAGAAAACAGCTTCTCGGACGGGGCGATCACGATTTCTTTCCGAAGGAGGAGGCCGATTTCTTCACCTCCAAGGACCGTGCGGTGCTGATGGACAAGCGCCTGCTGGACATCCCGGAGGAAACCATTCACACCGCCCAGGGGGGCGAGCGCATCCTTCACACCAAGAAAATCCCCATCCTCGACGATGACGGCGTGCCACAGTACCTGCTCGGCATTTCCGAAGACATCACCGAACGCAAGCAGGCCGAGACGGAGCTGTTGCGCCATCGTGAGAACCTGGAGGACCTGATCCGCGAACGAACTGCCGAACTCGTGAAGGCCAAGGAGCAGGCGGATGCGGGCAACCAGGCCAAGAGCGCCTTCCTTGCCCGCATGAGCCATGAGCTGCGTACACCGCTCAACGCGGTGCTCGGGTATGCACAGCTGCTGCAGCACCACGACAACCTCAACGAACGGCAGATCGCGGCGCTGCGCACCATTGAACGCAGCGGTCAGAGCCTGCTGGCGCTCATCAACGAAATCCTGGAGTTGTCCAACATCGATGCGGGGAAGTTCGACCTCGAACCCACATCATTTGCATTGCTCAATTTCGTGCACGACATTGCCTCCGCGGTTCGCGTCAGGGCCGACCACAAAGGCCTGCGTTTCAAGCTGGAGGTCGGCGACAATCTTCCGCAGACGGTGAGTGCCGACGAAGGCCGGTTGCGGCAGGTGTTGCGCGGTCTGCTAGACAACGCCGTGAAGTTCACGGAACACGGTGACGTGACGTTGGGCGTCAACCTCCTGCAGTGTGCGCCGCAGGAAGCTGCGCTGCAGTTCGAAGTGTGCGACACCGGACCGGGCATCGACCAGACGGTTCTGGAGACGATCTTCGGGCCCTTCGAACAAGTCAGCGAAAAAGACCGCTACACCGGTACCGGCCTTGGATTGGCCATCAGCCGGCAGATCGTGCGCTTGATGGGCAGCGACATCCATGTCGAAAGCAAGCTCGGGGTTGGCAGCCGGTTCTGGTTCACGTTGACCGTTCCCGTTGCGCGGGAGATGGCGTCGGAGCCGTCCTCGCCCACAACAGCCATCTGTGGCTATACCGGGCACCGGCGTCATGTGCTCATCGTCGACGATATGGCAGCGAACCGAAAGGTGCTTGGGGGGATGCTCGATCGCATCGGATTCCAGGTGTCCGAAGCGGCCGAGGGCCATGGGGCCATCGCTCAGGCCACGGCAGGTGCACCGGACCTGGTGCTGATGGACATGATGATGCCCGCCATGGACGGGCCCGAAGTCATCCGGCGGTTGCGCAAACTGCGCGCGGGTGCGCAATTGCGAGTCATCGCCGTGTCGGCCAGCGCCAAGGAGGCCGACCAGCGTCGCTGCCTCGATGCCGGCGCCGACGCCTTCGTTGCCAAGCCGATCGATGAAGCGGTCCTGCTGAAGGAGATCGGTGACCTGCTGCACCTGAACTGGACGATGAAGGACACGGGCACTGCCAACAGCAGCGCGGAAGAACCATTGGTGGCCCCGCCGCAGCAAGAGCTTCGACGGCTCAGGCACCTGGCCCGCGTGGGCAACATGCGTGCGTTGCGTGAATGGTCCGACCATGTCGCCGCGCTTTCTGAATCCATGCGCCCTTTCGCGGAGAAGGTTCGCCGATTGGCAGACGGGTTCGAATCGAAGGCCATCGTGGCATTGTCGGAGCAGTATGCTGACGAAGACCCGGACCGGCCCGATGAACCGCTGCGTCAGCAGCGCACCGCCTGAGCGTCTCGGCGGTTCATACCACCATCGCAGCGCTTCGGTTCAGCAGCACGCGGGCCAGGCTGAACGCCGTGGCGACGGATGTCTTCGGGTTGGTCTGCGAAGCGTGTCCTTCGAAGCGCATCGAGATGTGCCCGGCAGCGCCGTCGGCTTCGATCTCATGGACGGGGCCGTTCACGCTGGGGTCGGCCACCAACTCCACCTGGGTGTCGTCCAGCCCGAGGCCTGCGAACGAAACCGTCGCCGCTGCATTCGCGTTCTGGGGATAGGCCAGCGCCGCCATGCGGGCCGAACCGCTGAAGATGACCTTCGGGCTCGACCCCATCGCTTCCAGATCGATGCGTGTGGTGGCAGGCGTGCCCAGCCAGGCGGACGGGGGCTTGCGGCTGCGGTAGTGAACGCGGCTCAAGCCGGCAAGCCGGGCCGCCGCCAGCATGTCGATGCCTCCAATGGCGCCGGAAGCCAACAGCATCTGGCTGCTGCCTTCGCATGCGGCGCGAACAAGCCGTTCATGAAGGGCCGCATCCGCCAATGCACCGGTGGACACCAGCACCAGGTCCAGGCCCGCGCGCAGGACGAGCTCCCCATAGGCATCCAGGGCTGCGTGACCGGCGCACTCGATGACGACGTCTGGTGCGCTGTTCAACAATTCGGTCACGGTCAGCCACCGCGCGGGTGCATCGGACCCGGTCGGCCATGCCCGGTTGCCGGTCACGAGCGCGCCACAAACATGCACCTGCTCGGGTGACTTCCCGAGCACACGGTACAGCTCGGCGCCGATGGTGCCAAAGCCGATCAGCGCGGCGTTGATGGGCGGGTTCAAGGTGGCATTCATCGTCATGCGTGTCTTTCGTTCGAGCGACCAGTGCCGTGATTCAATGCGCTGCGGCGCATTGCACCCAGGGACCGGACAGCCCGTATTGGGCCCGCTCAGGGGCTCGCCGCGCCAACGGTTTTTTCTGCTCAATCCATCACGTCTGCTTGTCAATCCCGGGGCGGTTCACCCGGTATCGTTGGCGCAGGATTTTTCGCACGCTCTCTTCAATGACCGACACGCACCAACCCGTCGCCCCGAGCCCCTTCACCGCCATGCCGGTGTCGCATGCCAACGTGACGCTGCGTCAGTTGCGCGCCTTCGTGGCCGTCGCACAGACGGCAAGCTTCACGGTGGCGGCCAGGCGCATGCACATCACCCAATCTGCGCTGAGCGCGCTGGTGCGCGACCTCGAAGGCGAAACTGGTTGTCGCCTGTTCGACCGCACGACGCGCAGCGTCGATCTCACGGCCGCTGGCCTGGAACTGCTGCCCACCGCCCAACGCGTGCTGCGCGATCTGGAAGACGGTCTCGCGGTGATGCACGACCTGACCCTCAAGCGCAAAGGCGTGGTCAGGATGGCCGTGACGCCGATGCTGGCCGCGAGCTTCGTGCCCTCGGTCGGCACCGCGCTGGAACACCGCCATCCCGAGCTGCGGCTGGTCGTCCGGGACCGCCTGGCTGCTGACAACATCAACAGCCTTCGATCGGGCGACGCCGATCTCGCCATCGGCAACTTCGGCACCGTGAGCGATGACATCGAGCTGACTCTCGTGGAAAGCAGCCGCGTCGGCGTGGTCGTCCCGCAAGGGCACCGCTTTGCCTTGCGGCGAGGCGTACGGTGGGCCCAACTGGCCGGCGAGCCGCTGATCCTCCTGAGCCGCGACAGCGCCTTCCGTCAGGTCGTCGAGCAAGCCCTGCTGCGCGCCGATGTGGTGCCATCCCTCGCCCATGAAGTGGCCTACATGGGAACGGCCATCGGGCTGGCCCAGGCCGGGCTCGGCGTGGCGCTGTGTCCCTCGCATGTTGCACGCACGCTGGTCGGCACGCTCGCCCGCTTTGTGCCGATGATCGGGCCTGCCGTCAGCGAAGGGGTTTACATCGCAACACTCAGGGCACGATCCCTCTCGCCGGCGGCACAGGCCTGCGTCGACCTCATCCTGGACGGCCGGCCCTGGAAAGCGCTGGCGGAGGTGCACCATTGATGGTGGATGGGTTTCAGTCCGGCGAAAGCCACGGCCCACTGCGGCCAGTGGGTACCGGCGTTCGCCGGTATGACGTGTGGGGCGTGCGGTGCTTGAACAAGATGTCACCCCGGCGAAAGCCGGGGCCCACTGCGGCGAGTGGGTACCGGCGTTCGCCGGTATGACATGAGAGGCGATCAGAGCCCGGTGGCAAGCCCCTGCAGCGCACGGTTCAACTGCGTGCGCAATTCTTCCGCGAGCAGCGGCTTGGTCAAATGGCCGTCGAGGCCGCGTTCCATCGACCGCGCCAGCGTGCCGGCCGCGGTGGCCGCAATGATGGGAAACGGCGGGATGCCTCCGAGCTGCTGCAGCCGTTTCAGCGCCGCGGTGGTTTCGTAGCCGTCGCGGCCTGGCATGTTGATGTCCATCAGCACGGCATCGGGGGCGACCTGCTGGCAGATCGCGATGGCTTCATCCCCGCTGCCGACGGACAAGGCCTCGTAGCCGATCATCTGCAAGAGCCCCAAGGCGATCACGCGGTTGACCTCGTCGTCATCGACCACGAGCACCCGAGGGCGGTGCGATGCAGGCAGCGGCGTGGGACGCGAATGTTCGTGAACGTCATCCCCGTCGGGGTCCGCACGCCGCGTGAAGTCCCACAGTTCGGACGGCAGGAAGGGCATGGTGTGCAAGACCCAGCCCGGTGGCACCTGGGCCCCTGCGGCAGCGGACCCCGTGGCCACCGCATAGACGTACATGCATGACGAGGGGTCGTCGGCATCAGACAGCGTGGCACTGATGCGCGCAAGTTCCGCGAGGTTCAGTTGTCCCGATTCGATGACGATGACCAGGCGGCAACTGCCGTCGTCCTGCGCCCAGGCCTCCTGGAAGGCGGCCTCCGTATCGAACAGGCTGACCTGCCAGCCGAGGCGCAGCAAGCGCCGGTTCAGACCCTGGACGGGGATGCGCGCGTTGTGCAGAACGAGTGCCCGGCTGCCGCGCGCATTCGGCAGCCGCAGATCGTTTCGAAGCACACCTGGATGGCGCAGGCTGAAGTCCAGAAGGATGCCGGCGCTCGGAACGCATCGATACCGCAAGTCGGCGCCAATCACAGGGCAGGTACCGCGGGCCGACACCACTTGGTTGCCGTCCGGGGATTCTTGTACCTTGGTCAGGTGGAGCTCGGCCAGCAGTTCGTCGATGCTCGCGGTGGATTTGCGTTCACCCGACACGGCGGCGTGGATGCGAAGGTCGATGAACCCGTCGGCCGGGCTTTCGACAACGTCGCCCGCGACGATCAACGCGCCACGGCGCAAGGTGCGGCTTGCGGCAGACACCACGCGATAGATGCTGCGCTGGAACCCTTGTGCATCTCCATGGACGCAAGTGGGTGCGCCGGGGTAGTCGAAATAGAAAGAAAGCCCGCGCTTGACTGCCGCCCCGACGACGGGGCGAACGCTCAACGTGAACAGCTCTCCAAAATCGAAAACGGACACACTCACGGTTGACTCCCGAGTAGACGAGTACGGAGACGGCGAGGACCCCGTCCCCACCGCGACACCGCTCGCGTCAACTGCAGCGAGGTGCCCTATCGTCCCGCATGCACCGTCGGATGCGTGTAGGACGACCCCGGAATCTACCCTGGACCATCACTTCGTGCCAGTGGCCGCCTCGATGCGCCCGCACAGCACACGGGCACCCGAGTTGCCGGCGGGGTTGGTGGTGTAGTCGTCCGGGTCCGCGTGCACGACCAGCGAGCGGCCCATCACCGAGCGCTCGCCCGCGGTCAGCGTCACATGCGCATGGGTGTATTGCAGGGTGGCGCGTCCGTTGGCGTCGGCCACCAGGTTGGGCAATTCGCCGGCGTGCGATTGCGTCGGCGCGTCACCCGGTGCGCCGTGATGTTTGGTGGCGTGTGGATCGAAATGGCTGCCGGCCGCGCCAAAGGCCACGGCCTTGCCGGTGGTGGCATCGGTCGTGGATTCGCAGACGCCGTTCGCATGGATGTGAAAACCGTGCTGTCCAGGCGTGAGCCCACTCACATCGGCCTGCAAGCGAACGCCGGCCTGTGTCTGGGTCAGTGCAACGCGGCCGGCTTCGCGGCCATCGGCCGAGCGGAGCACGGCCACTGCACTCGGGGGCTGCTCGGCCTTCGGGCCGGATTCGGCACAGCCGATCAACAAGGTCAAGGGCAAGGCTGCCGCAAGAAAAGTACGCATCGACGAATTCTCCAGTTCGCGAAAAAAATCACAGTTGCGAGCGTACGGATCTGGCCGCGCTTTGCTTGTGGGTGGCGGTAACGTTTGTAAACGGAATTGCCGCGAGGGGAGGGCCCAGCTTGCTGAAGGCGCAAGCGGGTCGGCCTGGGCTGCCGACCATGGAGGCGAGGTGACGGACCGGCGCGGGGCCGGCAAGTCAAACGAAAACGGCGGCCAACCCCCCATCGGCCGAAGCCGCGCCGAGGGTGTGCCCGCCGAAAGGGGTGGCAGGCAGGGGCGCCATGCGCCCGCCTGCCCTCTATCAAACGACCGCTTCGGACCGCTTGCGCGCTGCAGGGACCGGTTGGGGCGTCGTTTGTCCGACCGTTGGTTCCGCCTCGGACACCATTGGGCCCAACTTGCCTTCCCACTTGGCCACGACGGCGGTCGCGATGCTGTTGCCGATGACGTTGGTGGCGGAGCGGCCCATGTCGAGGAAGACGTCGATGCCCATGATCAGCAACAAGCCGGCTTCCGGCAGGCCGAACATGGGGAGCGTGGCGGCGATCACCACGAGCGAGGCGCGCGACACGCCAGCCATGCCCTTGCTGCTCACCATCAGCACCAGCAGCATCGACAGCTGCGTGGCGAACGACATTTCCACGCCGTACGCTTGCGCGATGAAGAGGATGGCAAAGGTCATGTACATCATCGAGCCGTCCAGGTTGAAGGCATAGCCCATCGGCAGCACAAAGCCGGAGACCTCGTCCTTGACACCGAACTTCTCAAGCTGCTCTATCGTCTTCGGATAGGCGGCTTCGCTGCTCGAGGTGGAGAAGGCAATCATGGTCGGCTCTTTCACCAGCCCCAGCAGCGTGAAAATGCGGCCCTTCAGGAAGAGGTAGCCCACAGCGGCCAGCACCAGCCACAGCGACGCCAAACCCAGGTAAAAGCTGCTCATGAACTTGCCGTACGTGACCAGCACGCCCAACCCTTGCGCGGTGATGGCGGCTGCCACTGCGGCGAACACACCCACCGGCGCGAAGAGCATGACGTAGTCGGTGACCTTGATCATCACGTGCACCAGTTCTTCGACAGAGGTGATGATCGTCTTGCCGCTCTTGTTCTTGATGGCGCTCAGCGCAAAGCCGAAGAACAGCGAGAACACCACGATCTGCAACACCGAGTTGCCGGCCATCGCATCGAAAATGCTCTTCGGGAAGACGTTGACGATGAAGTCCTTGAAGTTCAGGGACGACACCTTGAGGTTGGTGGCCGCACCAGCCTCGGGCAACGGCAGTTGCAGGCCGTGGCCAGGTTGCAGCACGTTGGCCCAGAACAGGCCCAGCGCCAGCGACACGAGCGACGCCGTCAGGAACCACCCCATGGCCTTGGCGCCAATGCGGCCCACCGTCTTGGTGTCACCGAGGCTTGCAATGCCCGACACCAGTGTTGCGAACACGAGCGGGGCGATGATCATCTTCACCAGCCGAAGGAAGATGTCGGTCACGGCCGAGAAGTAGCTGGCGATTTCCTTGGCGGCAGCCGGGGTGGGCGCCATGGTGTTGCACAGGTAGCCGACGGCGATGCCGAGTACCAGTGCGATCAGAATCCACGTGGTTAGTTTGTTGAGTTTCATGTTTTGTCTCCAGGCTCACCGGGGAACGGTGGGCGTTGCCGGGCGTCGTTGCGCACTGGCTCTGACGAACCGAATCCGCGCAATCGACAATTCGATGGCGGCGGATTGTCCTCGATTTTTTTGTGTGATGGATTTACTGAAGGCTCACCAGCTCGCGCGGCTGCGTGAGCACTTCGGGCCTCAGGATCTCGTCGAGCTGGGCCTTCGTGAGCAGTCCCTTGTCCAGGACGAGGCTGTAGACGCTCTGGCCGCTCGTCAGCGCTTCCTGTGCGATCTGGGTCGCATTGGCGTAGCCAACGTACGGATTGAGCGCGGTGACCAGGCCGATCGAGTTGCGCACGCTCTCGCGCAGCGCTTCCCGATTGACCGTGATGCCCTTGACGCAGCGCTCGGCCAGGGTCAGGCAGCCCGCACGCAGGTGGGTGACGCTCTTGAACAGGCTGTGCGCGATGATGGGCTCGAAAGCGTTGAGCTGCAGCTGACCGGCTTCGGCTGCGAAGGTGATGGTCAGGTCATTGCCGATCACCTCGTAGGCGATCTGGTTGACGACTTCCGGGATCACCGGGTTCACCTTGCCGGGCATGATCGATGAGCCCGCCTGCATGGGGGGCAGGTTGATTTCGCCCAGGCCGGCACGCGGTCCGGAGGCGAGCAGGCGCAGGTCGTTGCAGACCTTGGACAACTTCACCGCGACGCGCTTGAGCACGCCCGACAGCTGCACGAACGCGCCACAGTCTTGCGTTGCTTCCACCAGGTTGGGGGCCGTGAGCAGCGGAATGCCGGTGATGTCGGCCAGGTGCTGGCATACCAGGCGGGCATAGTCCGGATGCGCATTGATGCCCGTGCCGATGGCGGTGGCGCCCAGGTTGATCTCTCGGATGAGCAGCACCGCTTCCTTCAGGCGTGCGATGTCTTCCTCGAGCATCACCACGTAGGTCGAGAATTCTTGCCCCACGGTCATGGGCACTGCGTCTTGCAACTGAGTGCGGCCCATCTTTAGCACATCTGCGAATTCGACGGCCTTCTCGTGGAAAGCCTTGCGCAACACTTCCATGGCGTCGATCAGCTGGAAGATGCCGAAGTAGCCAGCCAACTTCAACGACGTCGGGTACACGTCGTTGGTGCTCTGGCTCATGTTCACGTGCTCGTTGGGATGGAGCTCGGCGTAGTCGCCCTTCTCGTGCCCGAGGATCTCCAGCGCGCGGTTCGCGATCACCTCGTTGGCGTTCATGTTCGTGGACGTGCCCGCGCCGCCCTGGATGACGTCGACCACGAACTGCTCGTGCAGGCGGCCTTCGCGGACTTCAATGCAGGCCTTGACGATGGCGTCGGTCCGGCGGGCATCGAGCAGTCCCAGGTCTCGGTTGGTCAGTGCCGCGGCCTGCTTGATGGAGGCCAGGGCGTTCACCAGTTCAGGGTAGATCGAGATCGGCAAGCCGGTGATCGGGAAGTTCTCGACGGCTCGCAGCGTGTGCACGCCGTAGTAGGCATCGGCGGGGACGCTGCGGTCGCCCAGGAGGTCATGCTCGTTGCGTTCGGTCTTGAGGGTCATGGTGGCTTGCCAATCGGAAGGTTGCCGGGGTGCGGTCGGGGCGGATCGTACGGGGGGTGGCCCGGATCACGGCCACTTGATTCATAAATCGCATAACATCCCCACGGAAACCGAAACGGGGCGGCGAGTCATGCAAATCAGATGGGTCGAAGACTTTCTCACCCTTGCCGATGCGCGGGCTTTCTCGCGCGCTGCCGAACGGCGCAACGTCTCGCAGCCCACCTTCAGCCGGCACATCCAGTCCCTGGAAGAGTGGCTGGGCGTCGAACTCATCGACCGCCGGGTGCAGGGCGTTCAACTGACTCCGGCAGGTCGCATTTTTCGTGGCTTTGCTGCCGATGTGTTGCACCGCACGTACGAGATGCGCACCATTCTTCGCGGGCAGGCACCACGCACCGAAGACGCTGTGCGCTTTTCCGTGGCGCACACCCTTTCCGTGACGTTCTTCCCGCAGTGGCTGAGCGGTCTCAAGCAAACGCTGGGCAATGTGGTGGCCCACGTGGGCGCGGTGAACGCGGCAGAAGGTGCGGGCGCACTGATGGAAGGTGCGACCGACCTGCTCATCGTGTACCACCATCCTCACCTGCCGGTGCTGCTCGACCCCAGCCGCTTCCCCCATCTCACCCTCACCACCGAGGCGATGCGCCCTTTCTCGGCCACGCGCGATGACGGGCGGCCGATGCACCGGCTGCCTGGCCGTGCGGACGCGGAGGTGCCGTTCCTGTCCTATGCCTCCGGCACCTATCTCGGGCCGGTGGTGGAGATGATTCTGCTCAGCGCAGGCGAGCGTTGCCACCTGGCGCGCTCATTCGACACCCACATGGCCGAATCGCTCAAAGCCATGGTGCTCGAAGGTCACGGGCTCGGATGGCTTCCGGAGAGCTGTGTTCGCCGGGAAGTCGCCGAAGGGCGTGTGGTCGCGGCGGGCCCTGCCCGGTGGAACTGCACGCTGGAGATCCGCCTTCACCGGTCGGCCGACAACAGCAACGCCATGGTGGAACGCATCTGGCAATTGCTCAGCAAGAAACGGCGTGCTGACGGCGCCTGAGGCACACCAGCAAGGCGTTCAGGCCTGGGCCAGCAGATGCTGCAATGCCTGCGGATCGGCCGGCTTGACGAGGTGATGATCGAAGCCTGCGGCGGCGGAGCGCTCCAGGTCCGCAGCCTGCCCGTAGCCGCTGAGGGCGATCAGCAGCGAATGCGATGTGTCGGGCCGGGCCCGAAGCCGCCGGGCGACCTCGCGCCCATCCATGCCGGGCAGGCCGATGTCGAGCACGAACGCGTCGATGTGATCGGGCGCCTCGAAGTCGAGAGCGCTCGGGCCATCGAAGAAGACGTACACGGTGTGGCCCTCGAGCTTGAGCCAGTCGGCCAGGGTGCGGGCGGCGTCCACGTTGTCATCGACCACGAGGATGCGGCGCGGCGGCACTTTGACCGTGCGTGGAGGAGTGGGCCGCATTGACAGCGGTTGTTCGGCGATGCGTGGCAGCCGCACAGTGAACGTGGCGCCGCGCCCTTCGCCGGCGCTGTCGGCGCGCACGGTGCCGCCGTGGAGCTCGACCAGGTTTTTCACGAGCGCCAGGCCCAAGCCGAGGCCACCTTGCACACGATCGGCGCCACGCGAGCCCTGCGTGAAGAGTTCGAAGATCTCGGGCATCAGCTCGGGGGTGATCCCCATGCCGTCGTCGGTCACCTCGAGCACGGCCTCTTTGGGCGTCCCGCCGAACCGGACGACGATGTGGCCGCCATTGGGCGTGTACTTGGCCGCGTTTGTCAGCAGGTTGCTCAGTACCTGCACCAGCCGGGCATGGTCACCGGTCACGCGCACCGCTTCGATCGGCGGCATGACGGTCAGCGTGTGGCCGTGCGTTTCGATCAGCGGCTTGACCTGCTCCACGGCCGCGGCCACCACATCGGCCACATCGAGCGGCACACGCTCGAGCGTGATCAGGCCGCGGTTCACGCGTGACACGTCGAGCAAGTCGTTGACGATCTTGGTCATCTGGCCCACCTGGCGCGAGATCACCTGGCTCGTGCGCACAATGCGGGGGTCGGTGCCGGGCAGTTTGTTGAGCAGCTGGGCGCCGGCGCTGATGGGCGCGAGCGGGTTGCGCAACTCATGTCCCAGCATCGCAAGGAAATCGTCCTTGCGCCGGTCAGCGGCCTGCAGTTCGCTGGTCAGGCGCGTGAGCTTGGCCTGTTCGCTGAGCAGGGTGATGTGCTGCAGGTTGAGGCGGTCCAGCATGCCATTGATGGCACGGGCCAGCGCGGCCACTTCGGCACTGCTGCCCTCGGGCGCGCGTTCCGTGCCGAGGTCCCCCTCGAACAGCCGGGCGGTGAAGGACTCCAGCTGCCGCAGGTCGCGTGTGAGAACGCGGGCGAGGTTCAGGCCGGCAATGACGATGACCGTGAAAAGCCCGACGGTGACGAGCACGATGTGGGCATAGGGCAACCCCGGTGAGGGCAAGGTGGCTTGCGTGCCCTCGCGCGCCTTCACGCGGAAATGCAGGTGTTGGAACACGGCGGGCACGGGCACCGGGGAGGTGTCTGCTGCGGCCTCGTCCTCCCTCGGGCCCCATTCGAGCTGCACCGACGGGCCCGCGTTCAGGTCCCGCAGTGCCACCTTGTACAGCACCGCCCCTTCGGGCGATGCGGTGCGGGCGTACAGCATGGGCTCGACGGCAACGAGTTCGTCGCCCTTCGGTGACGCGAAGATGGTGGCTGCCGCCTGCGCCTGTTCGAGGTTCGCGCGCAACCAGGCGATCTGCTCGGGCGTGAACGAACTGGCGTCGTTGCTGGCGATCTCGGTTCCCCGGTAGTCGGTGAAGGTGAGCTGCACGGGGATGCCGTTGATCTGCCGGATCCCGTTGAGGAATGGCGCCAGGTAGGTCTCACGGCCGGCGCTGTCCACGAGACCCGTGGCCAGAAGGGTGCTCGCGGACACCTCTGCCATGCGAGCGGACAACGCGCGCAAATCGTTGCCGACCGCCTCGGCCCGGTATTGCCGCTCCCGCTGTGCGAGTTGTTCGATGGCGCTCTCGTTCTGTTGACGAATCAACCACCAGGAACCAAGGGACGTGAGCAGCAGCGCCGCCGCGGCGAGACCGGCCGTGGCGAGTGCATAGCGGCGAACAAGGCTGGCAGGCCACCAGCTGCGGTGATTCATGTCAGTCGTTTGAGGGCACGAGCACGCCATCGTCCCGGTAGCGAGCCATCAACAATTGCGCCGGACCGAGCGCCTCATGGCGCGTGGGCGTGAACGGCGGCGAATAGCGCCGCACAATGCCTTGGTGAAATCGCACCTGCTCCAGTGCGTCGCGAATGGCAGGGCGATCGGTGCTTTTCGCAAGGTCGATCGCTTTCGCGAGGATATGGGTCATGTCGTATGCGTGTGCCGTGCCCACGGGGCTTTCGATTTCTTCGATGCGCGTGATGCCGTAGGCCTTGGCGGTTGCGAGGAAACTTGCAAGTTCGGGCTTGGCGGCGTTGAAGAAACTGAAGGTCTGGATCACGCTGAAATCCACATCCTTCAGCCCCGGGCCGGCCAATTGGAAAAACCGCCCCCCCGTCACCCCCCAGTGACTCAGGATGGGCACGCGCTCCCCTGGCATGAGCGCGGCCACTTCGCGGACGAGGGTGGCCGCTTCATCGTCGTTGGCCACGAGCAGGATGGCTTGTGCACCGAGCTTCACGAGGCGCTTGTATTTGTCGACGAGCGTTTGCTCCTGCCAGTTGTACCAGGCGGTGCTGACCACCCGTGGGGTCTGGTGGTCGGCTTCATAAGCGCGCACTGCCGCAAGGTTGCTGCGGCCCCATGCGGTGTTCGTGAGCAGCAGCCCCACGCGTTCGATGCCGCGCTTGCGCGCCGCTTCCATCATGAACGGCATGGCCAGGCTGTCGCGCAACGACAGGCGGAAGGCGTAATTGGGCGTGCTGCCGTTGTCGACGATGGCATCGGCCGCGGACCACACGGCCAGGAACGGCACCTTGGCGGCCTTGAGCGCGGGCAGCTGCTCGATCACGACCGGGCTGAAGCGCCCGCCGAAGAGGGCCACCAGATTGGGCATCTCGGCAAATTCGGCAATGTTCTGGATGCCGCGCGCGGGGATGGAACGGTGGTCGCGCGTGACGATGGAAAGCGGCCTCCCGTCGAGCACGCCCCCGCGCGCGTTGATCTGATCGGCGGCCACGCGCACGCCGAGCTCGATCGCCTGCGCCGAGGTGCTGTTTTGCAGCCCGAACTCACCGTCGATGCCCAGCAGTACCGGCTTGCCATCGGCGGACCGTACGCCAAAGGGGGCGGCGAGCAGCGCAGCCTGGAAGGCGCGGCGTGACACTGTGGTCAAAGGTGTGGCCATGGCAGTGTCACCGTGTCCCAGAAATCGCAATGTGCATCGTCGTCGCGGGTCAATTGCCGGTGATCGGAGATGCGCATGTACGCATCACCACCGGGAAGCCATGATGTTAGCGTGCCCTCACGCGCAAGCCTTGTCCAGTGCCCCACGAGCACACGCTGAATCGCCAGATCCGCCTCGGTGGGGCGGTACTGGCCCTGCCAGGCGAAGAAGAAGGGGTGCTCGATGGTGTGCGTCACGCCAAGCGCACGCTGCTCGGGGTCGTTCTCGAGGCGATGGTCGAAGAGGTAGCGGTATACCGGTTGCGGCTGCGAGCCGGCCAGTACGCGGGCCACGCGCCGCGACTGGCAAGTGAAGAAGCCGTCGGTGGTGGCGCGAACGAGCGCATCGCGGGCCGTCGGATAGGCCGTGACCGGGTAACGGGCCAGGATGCGATCGGCCGATGCACCGAACACCTTGCGCACTGCTGTCTCGTAGCTCTGCCCGTCCGACACTGGCCCGAGGCCACCCACGAACTGCATCGTTTCTTCTGTCGTGTTTCCCACGATCACCGGCATCGCCGAATAGGCCCCACGCTGGATGGCCGCCAGCGGCTGCTCGGGAAACACAATGCCGTCGACATGGGGCCCGTAGAGGCGCGGAAAAACACCGAACGTGCCTGGCACCGCTCGCACGATGTCGGCCATGGGTTTGTCGCGCAGACACGACGCTGCGTCGGGCCCCTTGCAACCGAGCTCCTGTGCCACGCGTGCGCCCGCCCTGGTCTGCACGTCGGCGAGCGTGGGGAGTTCGCATCCCGTGGGCACACTCGATTGCATCGCCGCACCCTGGAAGAGTCCGCGCGCAGCCGGGGCCGTCATCAGGGCGCACAAGTTGGCACCGCCCGCTGACGTGCCGAAGAGAAAAACCCGTTGCGGATCGCCACCGAAGGCTGCGATGTTTTTCTGAACCCAGCGCAGCATCGCGATCTGGTCCAGGCTGCCGTAGTTGCCCGTGAGGGCGTTCGGGCCGGTGTCCTCGTGCGCCAGAAAGCCAAGTGCACCCAGACGATAGTTGAAGCTGACGAACACGACGCCTTCGGGTACGAGCCGGTCGCCGTTGTACTGCACGCCGCCGAACACGCCGGCGCCCTGTCCCGAGAACGCATGGTTGCCGCCGCCCGTGAAGAACACCATCACCGGCAAGGGTTGTGCGGGGGCAGGGCGGGGGGCCCACACGTTGACGGTGAGGCAGTCTTCGTCGCCGGCCACGTCAGCGCCGGCGAGTTGCGGGCAGATGGCTCCGAAGCGACTGCCATCGCGCACGGAGGTCCAGCGCGATGGAGGGGCAGGGGCTTGCCAGCGGCGCGGCCCCGTGGGTGGCGCGGCGTAGGGGATGCCTTTGACAGCCAACACACCCTGGTCCAGGGTGCCGCGCACCGGACCTTCGGCCGTGCAAACCACAGTGGGCTCATTGTCACGACAGCCAGTGACGTCTGGTGACGCGCAGCCGGCCGCTGCAAGCAGCACCATTGACGCGGTTCCTGCGACGATGGTCTTGAAGGCCATCCGAGTCGGCATAGGCTCCCCCTGAGTCCGGTCTTGCCCATTATGTCGATGCGCGCCGATCGGGCAATGCATTCCGACATCTCACGTCGTCCTACGCCGTGTCGCGGACACCGCTGCTCCCCCCGGCGGTCATCGCGACTTACGCTGTGCGCGCAAACCGAACACGACGCCGACCATGAACGCTCCGCATTCCATTGAGGAGGTCGCCGCTTTCATGCGCGAGCGGTCACTCCGGCTCGTCACGGCGGAATCGTGCACAGCCGGCTTGATCGCCGCGACGCTGGCCGACGTCAAAGGCGCAGGCGACCTCCTCGAGTGCGCGTTCGTGACTTACAGCCCTGAGGCCAAGCAGCGTTGCCTGGATGTCCGTGTCGAAACGATCGACATGTTCAACCTGACGAGCGAAGAGGTGGCCCGCGAGATGGCCCTCGGGGCCCTGCGCCGCAGCACGGCCAACGTGGCCGTGGCCAACACCGGCGTCACCGACAACACCGACGATCGCATCCCGGCTGGCACGCAGTGTTTTGCCTGGGCGTTTCGCGTTGCATCGGAGGACGCCCCGGCGCTCTACAGCGAGACATGCCGTTTCGATGGCGACAGGCGCACCATCCGCGAACGCAGCGCAGACCATGCCCTGCGGCGCATCGTCACGCTGGCCCCGCTTCCGGGCCGCTGAAGCTCCTGGCTTGCAGACAGTGCATGATGCGCCCTCGGCGCACACTGCGCCGCATTCTCAGAAGGACACCCGACCCGTGAAGACCAAACCCGTGCTGACCCAGACCGAAGTCGCCCGCATGCTCGATGCTGCCCGCCAGGAGGCGGTCCGCAATCAGTGGGCCGTCACCATCGCGATCACGGACGATGGTGGCCACTTGCTTGCACTCGAGCGGCTCGATGGCTGCCAGCCTTCGGCTGCGTACATCTCCGTGGAAAAGGCGCGCGCCGCTGCGCTCGGCCGCCGCGAAACCAAGTCATACGAAGACATGATCAACAACGGCCGCACCGCGTTCCTCTCCGCGCCGATGAACGGCCTGCTGGAAGGCGGCGTACCGGTGTTGGCCGACGGTCACGTCGTGGGTGCAATCGGTGTGTCGGGCGTCAAGTCCGAACAGGATGCCCAAGTGGCCAAGGTGGGGGCAGCCGGCCTGGCCGGCTGAGTCATCACAGTGGCGTACGCGCTTGCCCGCGCCATGGCGCGTGGGCAAGTTCTCTCCAGACAACGAAAAAAGACACGATGAAGATTGCATGCAGCATCGGCACGGAGCCGGCCGAAGCCGCGCAGTGGGTGGCGGACATCGCACGCGCCTTGCCCGACGCCCAGGTGAGCACTGACGCAGAGGATGCGGACTACGCGGTGGTATGGCGCGCGCCCCAGGCGTTCTTCGATCGGCAGACGCGCCTCAAGGCCATCTTTGCCGCGAGCGCCGGGGTGGACTCGGTGCTGTCGATGCGATTGCAGCCGGGTGTGCAGGTGGTCCGCCTCGAAGACGCCGGCATGGGCGCGCAAATGGCCGAATACGTCGTGCATGCGATCTTGCGCCACATGCGGCGCTTCGACGACTACGCGGTGCTGCAGACCGGCCGCACTTGGCAGCCTTTGCCGCCCGAGAGCAAGTCCGACTGGCCGGTGGGCATTCTCGGAATGGGTGTGCTGGGCCGTGCGGTGGCCAACGCTGTGCGGGCCTTGGGCTTCCCGGTGCTGGCATGGACCCGCACGCCCCGCGACGAAGCCGGTGTGCATGCGGGCGAAGCGGGATTTGCACCCTTTCTGTCCGGCACGCGCATCCTCGTCAACATGCTGCCGCTGACGCCGCAGACGCGCGACCTGATCGATGCCAGCGTCTTCGCACAATTGAAAGCGCCGGCTTACTTCATCAATGTGGCACGTGGCGATCACGTGGTGGAGGCGGACCTGCTTGCAGCGCTCGATGCAGGCACATTGGCCGGCGCCACGCTCGATGTATGTCGCAACGAGCCTGCAGCGCCGGACCATCCGTTCTGGACCCACCCGCACATTGTGTTGACGCCGCACATTTCCGCAGTCACCTTGCGTTCCGAATCGGTGGCCCAGATCGCCGCGAAGATCACCGCGTTCGAAGGCGGCGACCTCGTGAGCGGGCTCGTTTCGCGTGAGCGCGGCTACTGAAGCATTCCGTGCGCTGTTCCCCCGAAAGGGCCGAGAAGCGGCAAATGGGAAGTGGTATCGTCGGTCAACTACTCAGGAGACTGATCCATGTCCCCGTTTTCACGTTCGCTGTCCGCATCGCGGCGCGAAGCACTGCGCAGTTCCCTGCCCAACACGGTGAATCTCCTGAAGAACCGCCGTGCCGCCGACATCGCTCCATCGGACATCGAAGACTACATCAGTCTCGAATGGTTCGAATGGAACGGCGGCACGTTGCGTCTCACCGACGTGGGCCACAACGTGTGCAAACAGGTGACGGCCGGCCTGTCATGACCGCTTGATTCGGGTGAAGCACTGGCCGAGGCAAGGCCCCATCTCAAAGATGCCATGATGGTCGGGATGACCCCAGACGATCTGCTCGACCCGTTGTTGCAGCCCGGCTTGAAGGGCTTTCCATACCAGCATCGCCCCTTGCGGCGAAGCGAGGTGGGTGAGCTCGGATGGAACGTGCTTGCTGGAGACCTTCCGTTGCCGCTGGCGGTCATCAAGCGCGAGGCGCTCGAGCACAACCTCGCCTGGATGCAGCGCCGAGCGTTCGGCTGGGGCATCGATCTGGCCCCCCATGGCAAGACCACGATGTCGCCACAACTCTTTGCGCGGCAGCTGGATGCGGGCGCATGGGGCATCACCTTCGCCACCGTCACGCAACTGGCGGTGGGTGTTGCCGCCGGGGTGCGCAACACCTTCATCGCCAACCAGGTGTTCACCGAGGCCGATCTCACCTGCATCCAGTCGCTGCTGCACGGGCATGCCGGACTGCGCGTGGTCTTCCTGGTGGATTCGCTGGCGCAGCTCGCACTGATCGAGTCGTGGTCGTTGCGTCATCCGGGCGCCTTGCCGTTCGAAGTGATGCTCGAAGTGGGCTATCCCGGCGGGCGCACCGGTTGCCGCACGGAGCCGGAGGCCGAGGCCCTTGCAGCCGCGCTGCATGCGAGCCCTGCGGTGAACCTGGTCGGCATCGAATCTTACGAGGGCCTCGCAGCGCAAGGCGATACGGCGGTGGATGAACCATTCGCGCGCATGTTGATGGACCGCGTGGAGGCCATCGCAAAGTACTGCGACCGCTCAGGCCTGTTCGATACCGAAGAGGTGCTGTTGTCCGCTGGCGGCTCGGCCATCTTCGACCTCGTGGCGGGCCGTCTCCTGCCGCGCCTCGGCAAACGCGTGCGCGGTTTGCTGCGATCAGGATGCTACGTGACCCACGACCACGGTTTTTATCGCAGCATGGTGCACACGGCCGAGGCGCGGCTCGGATGTGCTTGCGACGAAACGCTGCGCCCTGCGCTGGAGGTCTGGGCGGCGATCCAGTCGAGGCCGGAACCGGGCCTGGCCATCCTCGCCGTGGGAAAGCGCGATGTGTCGTTCGATTTCGCGATGCCTGTGCCCGTGGCCCGCGCTGCATGGGGCGTTCGCCAGCCGACTGCAGTGCCCTCCAGCTGGCGCATCGACAGGCTCAATGACCAGCACGCCTACCTTCGATGGAACGTCGGCGACGAGGGCGTGGCGCCGGTGGTCGGTGAGCGCGTGGGCCTCGGCATCTCGCACCCGTGCACCACGTTCGACAAATGGCGGTGGATGCCGGTGGTCGAGCCGGACTATCGCGTGTCCGATGCGGTCACCATGCACTTCTAGCTTGCAACAGCAGGCCAGTCAGAACGTCACAGCGTCGTCAGCAGCCAGGCACGGAAGTCACGCATGGCCGGCGTGGGCCGTTTCGATTTGAGCCGGGTCAACCAGTAGCGACCCGTCGACACCTCGATGTCGAAGGGCTGCACGAGGCGGCCTTCGGCAAGGTCTGCGGCGAACATCGCCGGCGGCAGCAGTGCCACGCCCACACCCTGCATGGCGGCTGCGGCCATGGCAAGCGATGAGTCGAACACCGGGCCTCGCACCCATGGAGACGGCACGCCGGCCGCTTCGAACCACCGCGCCCATTCATCGGCCCGGTACGAGCGAAGGAGCGATTCGCCGGCCAGGGCGCTCGGCAGGGGCAACCGTGCCGCGATGCCAGGAGTGCACACGGGCGAGAGCGGTGCATCCATCAACGCATCGGCTTCGGTGCCGTGCCAGGCGCCGTCGCCGAAGCGGATCGCGAAATCGAGCCCTTCGCCTGCGATGTCGACGCGGTTGTTGTTCGTGAAGAGGCGCAGGTCCACGAAGGGATGCTGCCGGCGCCAGGCGTCGAGCCGTGGCATCAACCAGCCCACGGCGAAGGTGCCCACGGCGGCCACCGTGAGCACCTCGCGGAACCTTCCTTCATCGAACTGGCCCAGCACGGCGCCGATGCGCGAAAAGCTGTCGGCGAGCACGGGCAGCAGCGCGAGGCCTTCGTCGGTGAGCGCAAGCCCGCGCGGAAGGCGGCGAAAGAGCGGCACACCGAGGCGGTCCTCGAGGTTCTTGACCTGCTGGCTCACGGCAGCCTGAGTGACATTCAACTCGATGGCGGCGCGCGTGAGACTGAGGTGGCGCGCCGCCGTTTCGAAGGCGCGCAGGGCATTCAGGGGCAGTTGCATGGTCGGGCCATTGTGGCGCGCCTGCCCATGGATTTTCTGATGGCTCTCCTTCGATATCGTCGTTTGTCCGGCATGGCTGGCGAAGCTATCGTGCCGCCCCACTGACTACACGAAAGGACTTCACGATGGATCGCAGATTGTTCAATGCCGCGGCCGCGATGGCGCTCGCCGGATGTGGAACCACCGTCACCGATCGGAAAAACTTGGGGTTCAAAGCAGATTGGGCACGGCTAGAGGCCTCTGTGGGCGGCCGCCTGGGCGTGGCCGTGCTCGACACCGGAAGCGGGCGTTGCCTTGGGCACCGGCTCGACGAACGCTTCCCTCTGTGCAGCACCTTCAAGTGGCTGGCCGCCGCGTTGGTGCTGCAGCGCGTGGATGCGGGTGTCGAGCGACTGGACCGCCCCGTGCCCATCAAGGCCGGTGACCTTCTGGAGCACTCGCCGGTGACTGCTGCGCATGTGGGGCGCACCCTGACGCTGGCGGCCCTGTGCGAGGCCACCATCACGCTGAGCGACAACGCGGCGGCAAACCTCATCCTCGGCACGTTCGGCGGCCCCGCTGGGCTGACCGCCTACACCCGCTCCCTGGGCGACACGATGACTCGGCTGGACCGCGATGAACCGACGTTGAACGAGGCACGCCCCGGTGACGAGCGGGACACCACCACGCCCGCGGCGATGGTGGCCACGCTGCGCAAAGTCCTGTTGGGTGATGCATTGTCCGCGCCATCACGCGAGCGACTGACCAGCTGGATGCTGGCCACGAAAACGAGCGGTGACCGCCTGCGCGCGCACCTGCCCGAAGGATGGCGCCTGGGTGACAAGACTGGCGCCGGCGGCAATGGCACCCTGAATGACGTCGGCGTGGTGTGGGCCAAGGGCCGCGAACCGGTGGTGGTGGCGGTTTACCTGACGGAGGCGGCAAACGCAACGCCCGCTGTCCGCAACGCAGTGATCGCTGATGCAGGGCGGATCATCTGGGCCGGCATGTGAGGTCATGCGGCCGCCTGCCTGTCATCCTACAGACTGACCCCGGGCCCGCGCGTAGCATGAACTTTTCATCAGGAGGTGTGCGATGAAGAACCCATGGCTCAAGAAGAACCCTCTGCTCAGCATGTGGCTGAGCGGTGCCAACGCGGCCGCATCCCATGTGCGGTCCCAGGCCGCCGCAGAGGCTTCTCGACAGGCCAAGCTGATCGCTGCGCAAGGCGCTCGGGAGGTGATGAAGTTCTGGACCAGCGTGTGGCTGCCACCGGCCGGAACCTCGAAGCGAAGAAAGCGTTGACACGGGTTGCGAGCGCCGGGGTGCATGGGTTCATGCACTTGTGGATAACACCGCCGAGTATCGAAATGAAAATTCGGTTCTCCCGTCGGACCACGCCGGGGAAGGCGCTGTTGCATCTGTCCCGAGAGAAACTCGGTCGATGGGAGCCCGTCAGGCCGTTGCAAAAAAAACCCGCTTCGCCGTCGGCCCATCGGGATTTGTGCACACTGCGCCGCAATGCAAAAACGACGCCAATTCCTCCGCTCCCTCGGCCGCGGTGCCGCAATGGTCACCGCTGGCAGCCTCGGGCTCAACTGGACCGAAACCTTTGCCGCGTTGAAACCGCTGGGGCGCCCCAAGCCATTCGATTTCGCTGCCCTCAAAGGGCAGGCCCGCGCCATGTCGGCTTCGCCGTATGTGCCCCATTCCGGGAAGCTGCCGGCCTCGATTGCAGCACTCGACTGGGACCAGTACCAGTCGCTGCAATTCAGGTCCGACCGAGCGCTCTGGGCCGACCAGGACGCGCGGTTTCAAGCCAAGTTCTTTCACCTCGGCCTCTTCTTCAAGCGGCCCGTGCGCATGTACGAGGTGGCCGGTGGGCAAGCGCAGGAGCTGGCCTATGACTCGGCCATGTTCGACTACGGCAAGACCGGCCTCAAGCCGGGCATGCTGCCCGCGGATCTCAGCTTCGCCGGTTTTCGCCTGAACTTCCACACCGACCCCGTCCGCGATGTGGCGGCATTCCTCGGTGCCAGTTACTTCCGCGCGGTGGGCGGTGAATGGCAATACGGGCAATCGGCCCGAGGCCTGGCCATCGACACCGGCATGGAACGGCCGGAGGAATTTCCGGACTTCGTCTCGTACTACCTCGAACGGCCAGCGTCCGGTTCGAACACCGTGACCGTCTACGCGCTGCTCGATTCTCCGAGCGTGACAGGTGCCTACCGCTTTGCCATCACTCCCGGAGACACTCAAGTGATGGACATCGATGCGGCGCTTTACCCGCGCAAGGTGATCGAGCGCCTGGGCATCGCCCCATGCACGAGCATGTTCCAGCACGGCGAGAACGACCGCCGCATGGCCAACGATTGGCGCCCGGAAATCCACGACACCGACGGCCTGATGATGTGGCGTGGCAATGGAGAATGGGTGTGGCGGCCCTTGACGAATCCGCCGAACCTTCAGTTCAATGCGTTCGCTGACAAAGCCCCGCGTGGCTTTGGCCTCGTGCAGCGCGACCGCAACTTCGACCACTACCAAGACGATGGCGTCTTCTACGACCGCCGCCCATCGCTTTGGGTGGAGCCCAAGTCGGATTGGGGGGAGGGGTCTGTCCAGCTCGTCGAGATCCCGACGAACGACGAGACCTTCGACAACATCGTGGCGTTCTGGAATCCGGACCGCAAGCCTCAGCCCGGGCAGGAGTGGCTCGTGGGCTATCGCCTTTACTGGGGGGCGCAACCACCGGCTCGCTCCTCGCTGGCGCAGTGCGTGGCCACGCGCACGGGCCTGGGCGGTGTGGTGGGCAGGCCGCGCTCCTACTTTTCGTGGCGCTTCGCTGTCGATTTCACCGGCGGAGAACTCTCCCAGCTGGGGCGTGATGCGAAGGTGGAGGCCGTGATCAGCGCCACGCGCGGCCAGGTGGAAATCACGTCGGCGCGCCCGCTCGACGACATCCACGGCTGGCGGGCCATGTTCGACCTGCGGCCCGATGACGGCAACACACAACCCATCACGCTGCGGCTCTTCCTGCGCCACGAAGGCAAGGCGTTGACGGAGACCTGGCTGTATCAGTACGTGCCGCCGCCGATGGCGGAACGGAAAGTATAGAAAGCACCCTCGAGGAGTCTGGATGAAAGCGATCTCCCTTCTGCTCCTGGCCGGAGCGTCCGCGCAGGCCGTGGCGGCCCCCGTCACCTACCTTGTCGATCCCGCACACACCTACCCGAGCTTCGAGGCGGATCACATGGGTGTATCCATCTGGCGCGGCAAGTTCAACAAGACCACCGGGCAGGTGGTGCTCGACAAGGCGGCCCGTTCGGGTCGGGTCGACATCACGGTGGACATGGACAGCGTTGACTTCGGCCTCGACGTCATGAACGCCGAAGCGAAGAAGGCCACGCTGTTCGATGCGGCGAAGTACCCTGTGGCCACTTACAAGGGACGGCTCGAAGGCTTCGTCGACGGCGTGCCCACGCAGCTCGTCGGCGATTTGACGCTGCACGGTGTCACCCGGCCGGTCGCGCTCAAGATCAACTCGTTCAAATGCATCCCGCACCCGATGCTCCGTCGCGAGTTGTGCGGCGCAGATGTGGTGGGCACGTTCAATCGCGATGAGTTCGGCATCAGCGCCGGCAAGGAGTATGGGTTCCGGATGGATGTGACGCTGCGCATCCAGGTGGAGGGCATTGCGGCGGAATGAGGGCGTTGATGCCTCTTTTCTTTCGTGTCGCCCTTCTTTTTTTTTGTGCATGACCGCTGTCCCCACAAGGCGTGGACAGCCATGTGAACAACTTGGTGATGGATCGCTGAAACCCGCGCCAATGCTGGCTTTCCGCTGGATTGCCCAATGATTTGGCAGGTGAGGAACCGGCATGTTGTTCGAGTCCACAGGCCCCGTGGACAGCCATGTGAACAAGTTGGTGACGGATTCCGAAAGCCCCGATGCCTATTGGGTTCTCCTTGGATTGCCCAAGGATGAGGCACCAGCACGCCGCAGCGGCGCGCTAGCACAAGAACGTGTTTGCAGAGGGTGCACTGGCAGTTATTTTGGGCGAGCAAGTTCGGTTACCATGCGCGCCCCTCTCCAACCTGCAACCGCGTCCGTCGCTAATCACGGTCCGGTGCGCCGAGCGGAAAGTTGTGTCGGAACGGCCGCGCTTCGTCGACTGCGCGTGCGAACGAGGGACGCGCCAAGAGACGCTGGCGGTACGCACGCACGTTCGGGCAGTTGTCTGGAATCGGGCGCGTCCAGTCGGCATAAAAGAGTGCAGGGGCTGCAGCGCAATCGGCCAGGGTGAACTGCGCGCCGGCGGCCCAGGTGCGCGAAGCCATCACGCCTTCGAGCCATCGGTATGAAGCCTCGAGCATGCGATGCGCCTCCTCCACGCCGTACGGGTCCCGCACGGCTTCGGGGCGGATGGCATTGAACGTCACCTTCTGCTGTGGCGTGGAAACGTAGTTGTCGAAGAAGCGGTCCATCAGGCGCACATCCAGTGCCGTCACCGGATCCTCAGGCACTAGGCGCACGGCCCCGGGCCGCGTCAACTGGAGATGTTCGATGATGATGCTGGCTTCCATCACCGTCCGGCCGCCATCGAGAAGCACCGGGAACCGGTTGAGCGGCCAAAGGGCCGTCAGTTCGGCGCCTGCGGCAGGGTCTTCCAGGGAGCGGTAGGTGAAGGGGATGTCGTTCTCGTAGAGCGCGATCAGCACCTTTTGGCAGTACGACGAGAAGGGGTGGGCGTAGAGGGTCGGGATGCTCATGCCGTGATCCGATTCCAAGGGCACTGCCTCAGTTATAAGCGCTTTCCCCTCGATCGCGACCCGGCCGGGCTTTCCGCGCCCCCACAGACCACTGGGCCGTCCCCCGACGGACAGGCGAAGTACGGCAGTTCTTTTGCCCATTTCGGGCTCAAGTGGTATTGCGTGCTGCCGAAATCAGGGGGACCGGTGGCCGTCTCTGATTCCTCTCGTCGGGGGCCGCTGGCGTTACCCGTTGGGAGAAAACAGCATGAATCTCGTGAATTCCATGCGACGGTTCACAATCCGCACCCGCATGTTCGGTGCCATTGCGGTTGTGCTCCTGTCATTGGCCCTCGTGGGCGGCGCGGGATTGATGGGTTTGTTCGGCATCGTTGCACTCAATGGTGACTTCCTCGAAATTACCGTCGTGCAATCGACACGGCTCAGTGCCTTGCGCGAAGAGATTGCCGCGGTGCGCAACCTCGAAAAAGACATGCTGCTCGCCTACGAGAAGCCCGAAATTGCGGCCAAGATCCAGCCGCAATGGGTCTCCGCGATAGGCAAGACAAGAGCGGCCGCGGAGGCTCTCGGGTCCACAGGCCATCCTGTCGCCAGCGCAACCGTTGCGAAAATCAAACCCCTGCTCGAAGGTTACGAGACCAAGGCCACCCCCGTCGTCAAGCAGTTGGTTGCCAACGCCTACGACAGCGCGGCGGTGGCCGACCGCATGCTCCGCAACGCGAAGGCCGACGTCGAGGCCATCATGCCGCTGCTGGCCGAGCTGGACCAGACGCAGGCGGCCGACGCAGAGGCGGCCAGTGCCAACTCCAAGCACATGGTGACCCGCACGATCACGACGTTCGCAGCGGCCCTGCTGGTGGCGGTGCTCATCCTCATCCCCCTGACGCTGCTCAACATGGTGTCGATCTGCCGCCCGCTCGACGAGGCACGCCGCCTGGCGATGGCCATCGCCGGAGGTGACCTGACGCACAGCATCACCGTCCAGGGCCGTGATGAAACAGCGGCATTGCAGGAGGCGCTGGCTGAGATGCAATCCGCGCTGAACCGCATCGTTGCCAGGGTCCGCATGGCCTCGGACAGCATGGGCACGGCGTCCACCGAAATTGCCACCGGCAACGCGGACTTGAGCGCTCGCACCGAACAGACGGCTGCCAACCTTGAGGAGACCGCGTCATCGATGGAGCAGCTGACCACCACCGTGCAGCAAACAGCGCAGGCCGCCCGCACGGCAAACGAATTGGCCACATCCGCGCAGACATCCGCGGCCCACGGCGGGGAAGTGGTGTCGCAGGTGGTCGCCACGATGGAGGACATCAGCGCATCATCGGCCAAGATATCGGACATCATCGGCGTCATCGACGGCATCGCCTTCCAGACCAACATTCTTGCGCTCAATGCGGCCGTGGAGGCCGCGCGCGCGGGCGAAGAAGGCAGGGGGTTCGCCGTGGTGGCGGGCGAGGTGCGAGGCCTTGCCCAGCGTTCTGCACAGGCCGCCCGCGAAATCAAGGCGCTGATCGCAGCCTCGGCCGACAAGGTGGAATCGGGCGCAAAGCTCGTGGTGGGTGCCGGCGCAGCCATGAACGAAATCGTCGGCTCGGTGCAGCGGGTGACCCAGATCATCGGCGAGATCACCGGTGCGGCCACCGCTCAGAGCGACGGCATCGCCCAGGTGAACCAGGCCGTCTCCCAACTCGACCAGATGACCCAACAGAACGCCGCACTCGTCGAAGAGAGCGCCGCCGCCGGCGAATCGCTGCGCGACCAGGCCAAGGCGCTGGTGGAGGTGGTGGCGGAGTTCAAGCTCACGCCCCAGTGAGGTGGCGAGCCCATGCAACGTGTTGCATGGGCGAACAAGCAGGGTGGCCTGGCGTTGGTGCGCCCTTGCTCGCCACCCTGGCGTGGCGCAAGCAGCTTACTTGACGTATGCACCCGCGATGATGATCAGGGAGCCCTGCTTCTTCACGTAGGAAGTCTTCGCTTGAACCTCGCCATTGGTGGGGTTCTTGTACTTGTAGTTCACCCAGCCGCTGCCTTGCTTGTCGGCGACCTCCAGAATCTCCTTGCGGAACAGCTTTCCGTCCGCATCAGGCTCTGCCACCTGGTTCTTGCCCACCAGCGAAGGCGTGACCGGATGCGCCAGCACGGTGCCGGTCTTGTCGAACACCACCACGTACAAGTCGCCCTGATTGAACGGGCCATCCTTCTTGTTCACTTCCGCGACCAGCTTGTCGTCGCCATTCTTGGTGGCGAAAGCCACGGCCTTCTGAACAATGCCTTCAGCATCCGCCTTCGTCGCTTGAGCGGCCGATGCGGACAAGGGAAGAAGCCCACATGCGGCAGCAAACAGGGCAATGCGAACAAATTTCATCATTTGGACTTTCCTTGCTTGTTGAACTTCAAAGTTGTGGAGTCTCTTTGGGTGTGGCCCCCAACGAAGCGGGCCGGTACTGCGGGGGCAACTCTCCCAGGTTCCTCGCTTCGCCGTCAAATCCCAAGTGCAACAGCCTTGCTTATGTCGGGTCCTCTGACGCGGGCTGAGCCGGGTCAACGCGGCGCCTGACCGACGAAGCGCTTCCTGTCGCATGTTGGATAATATTGGAGGCAAGGACCAGGAGAACGGGCGAGATCGCCTTCTGCCGAGGTCTTGAAAAGCGCTGCGCGGCGTGAGTTCGCACTGCCCTTGCCAGTAACTTTCAATGACTGAAGATGATGCGGCGATACAACCACGCTGAGACCATTCTGAAAGCAGTTTCGTGGCTACTTCCCTTTTTGCTTGGCTTCCTGCTTTCAGCCTGTGCGAGCATCGACACCAATACATTGGCTCGCCCGGTCACTGAAACGTCAATCACCCTGAGCGAAACCTTCGTCTACACGCGAGAACACTCGGGCCTCGCAAATCGAAATTTCCGAACGATCTCTCTCGCCCCGGGCCGTTACGTATCAACCTTCGAAGATGCTGACGGAACTTATTATCGCTCGCAAGGAAATGAAATAGTCGAGCGCAGAGATCGACACGATTTTGGTTCAAAAGATCCGTCGGCGACGTTCATGTACCTCCACGACGGCGGGATCTATCTGCCAAAAGACTCGACCCAACCGGCAAGAGTCTTTTTAATCGCCGGAACAATGCGCACGATATCGACGGCCGCCACTGGCACAGTCACTGTCTTCGCGCCAGGCGTGTCTACCGGGACGGCTGTCGTTGGCGGCGTTGTCGCCAACGGCATCATTGCAGTGGGAATGGCTGCAGAACGAGGTAACTATGCTTTCCTCGCCGACTGGTCGCAGCCTGACGGCATGGAACTCAAAAGGTCACTGGGCCAGTAAAAAGCGATCGGGGGATCGCGGAGCCGCTGCAGCGCCCGCCAGGGCGTTCCCCCCATGCTGGCTGAACGCCCGCGGCTCGGATCCGCTTCCGTTGCCTCAGGGCGGGAACTTGCATCTTTCTGGCGCGGACCCCGCGGGCACATCGGGTCAGCCAGCGCGGCGATCCCTGCTTCCGTATCGCAAGATGGCACTTCGAGCGCCAGCGGCCTCTTCAAACGCGCTGGGAGGCAGCGAGAACTGGCTCATCCGCAAAAAATCAGGGTTCAGGTGCGTTTCCGCTCCTTTCGTCCTTCTTGCGGTCCGGCTTCGTTGCTGTTCTTTTAGACTGCCTCCGGCATTCTATATGTGTGCCTTCAATTTCCAGCCTTGAGTGACAGTTGGGGCGCCCCGCTCCGTTTTCCCAATTGTCATTCGGACCAATTATTATTCTGATAAATAATGAGAAGAATCTTCTTGCTGCCCCTGCTCGCTGCGAGCATGTTTTCCGGATGCACCATCAATCCGACGCATCCTTCATTGACCCAGGCTTCCTTGCCCGAATTGATCCCGGTGCGTGAATTCGTCGCGGATCGAAAGTGGAATGGCCTTTACCAGATCTCCCCCGATGGAAAAAAGCTGGCATGGATTGGCGTCGATGGCACGCGCCCGTCGGTCATGGCGAAGACGATCGGGCGTGACGACGTCAAGGCATTCCCCATCCTGCCGCGCAACTTCATGTGGTCCGGCGACAGCACGCGGCTGCTGATGCTCGCGGACAACGGCGGTGATGAAAACATGCACATCTACGCCGGCACGGTCGGAAGTGAGGATCTCACGCTGACAGACCTGACCCCGTTCGATCGAACCGTGGCCGAGATCGTGCGCGTCGTCGATGACAGCCCGCGCATCGTGGCGATTGAAAATCGGCGCGACAAAAAGGTCTTCGACCTGTTCACCGTGGATGTCACCACCGGCAAGCACACCGCGCTGGCGATGAATCCAGGAAATGTGGCGGTGTGGGGTGTCGACCGCCGCGGCACACTCCTGGCCCGGGTGGTGCAAGACGGTGAGCGAAGTATCCTTCAGACCAGGCAATCCGACGCCGAGGACAGTTGGAAGTCCACCGCTGAATGGACCATCTTCGATGTGGTCCGCCCACTCGACTTCACCGAGGACGGCAAGGCGGCCTGGGTACTGTCCAACCGGGGGCGCGACAAGGTTGCGCTGGTCAAGGCGGATCTTTCGGATGGCAAGGAAACGGTTGTGTATGCCGATCCCGATGTTGACGTGGAGTCGGCGCGTCTCAGCCGAAAGACACGCCTGCCGCTGGTCGCGTATTCCGACCCCGATTACCCCAGGCAGGCGATTTTCGATGCAACGCTGCGCGACCGCTTGGCTGCCCTCGCCGACAACAAGCCAGCGCGAATCGAGATCGAAAGCATCGACGATGCTGACCGCAACATGACGTTGTCAGTGGCCACCGACCGCGGCACCCGTCATTACCTCTACAGCACCGAGAGCCCACAACCGCTGCTTCTTGGGGAAGACAGCATGAGCCGTCTTGCCTCCCAGTTGGCGAGCGTCAAACCCATCTCGTTCACCAGCCGCGATGGCCTTCCTCTGCATGGCTACCTCACGCTGCCGGTCGGCGTGAAAGCAGAAAAATTGCCCATGGTGGTGCTGGTCCATGGGGGGCCGTGGGGCCGTGACGAATGGGGCGGCAACAAGAAAGTGCAGTTCCTCGCCAATCGCGGCTACGCAGTGCTCCAGGTGAACTATCGGGGATCAACAGGGTATGGCCGCGCCTTCGTCGAGAAATCCGCAGGCGAATTTGCCGGCAAGATGCATGACGATCTCATCGACGGCGTCAACTGGGCGGTCCAGGCGGGCATCGCTGATCGAGGGCGGATTGCAATCGATGGCGGCAGCTATGGTGGCTATGCCGCGCTGGTCGGCCTGACGTTCACGCCGGAGGTTTTCGCCTGCGGGATCTCCATGGTTGGCATCAGCGACCTGCCGCGTCTGATGGATACCATGCCCGAGTATTGGGAACTTGGAAAGCCGTGGTGGAAACGTTTCATCGGTGATTCACGTGATCCCGCGGATCGCAAAATCATGGAGGCCAAATCACCGTTGTACAAGGCCGATGCGGTCACGAAGCCGCTGCTCATCATGCATGGAGTGAACGATCCGCGTGTGAAACTGGAGCAGTCAGAATTGATGGTCGCCGCGCTGCGGAAGTCAGGCAAAGAGGTCGACTTCGTCACTTTCGACGGCGATGGCCACGGCAACCAGCGATGGCCCAACAACCTGACCATGTATCGCAAGACCGAAGACTTTCTCGCCGGCTGCATCGGTGGGCGCAGCAGCGGGTTTGATTTCTATCAGCTAGGGTCATGGGCCTTCTGAAGCTGGTGCGCTTGCGTTCGCAGATGTTCACGCTGGGCGCGATCATGGCGGGGGCGGCGGCCTTGGTGTCGCACGCTTACCTGCCCTCGTGGATTTTTGGCGGGCTCGATCCTGCCGACCGGCTTGTGCCCCTCGTCGTGTTCATCGCCCTGACACTCCTTGGGCTTGCGGGCGTCAAGGTCCTTGGCGCGGTGACGCGCTTGCTGGAGGGCTCGGGCCGTGCATCCC